>Ga0302325_10000775_pt1 | contig 85470 bp, 68 predicted proteins | sample Palsa_T0_2_FD_201948 | JGI IMG/M metagenome (GOLD analysis project Ga0302325, IMG submission 201948) | Peat permafrost microbial communities from Stordalen Mire near Abisko, Sweden - Palsa_T0_2 | ecosystem: Environmental > Terrestrial > Soil > Palsa > Peat permafrost | place: Sweden: Abisko... | reverse complement strand
GTCTGTCATCAAAACTTTTCGTTGCTCTTTCGGATTCATCGCTTGCGGATCGGGCGGGTGGCGCCGATGCCAATACGGCGTAATCAATGCCGCCAAGAGCAACACCGGCAGCAGCTTTTGGTGAACAGCTTTTGCGACCACAAAGCTTACTCCGGCGGTTGCAAAGAGCACTAAGTAAACACAGTGGCGGGTTCCGCCGTAGGGATAAACATCCAGGAGCGAACCGCCAAAATTAAGAACGAAAGGCAAAAGCAGAAATAACCCGAAAGCGGCCAGGTCGAGCCGCTTTTTCAAAAAGCCTACGGTTACGAGCCATAGCAGGCCGGCAATGAACAATAGCAAAACCAGGCCGCCTGCGTGGCTAGAGCTGAGAAACTCAAACAATCCCAAGCTCGCGCTCCGAAGAAACGAAGCCGCGCTCATCTGGCCGTGCTGAAAATAGAGTCCTCGCAGCCACCCCGTGATTGCGGTATTTTCCATCGGGCTGCCGCGAAGCTTGGAGATGTGGGCCACGTAAAGCCAGGCATAAATCGCCGCTGCGCCAACCTGAAACAACGCCCAGACGATTCGCAAGCGTGAACTCAACGCGCCCAGGCGGACCAGCGTATAGATTCCGGCCGCAAGCACGAACCAGAGCGCGGAATAGTGCGTAAGGATCGCAAGGTAGAGGAACAGCGAGTAGTAAACGATCGAGGATACTCGCCGGTCTCGTAGCGCACGTTCGAGAAAGTACAGCGCCGCCGTCATCCAGAGTAAAAGAAGAGAGTAGGCGCGCACTTCGGCGCTTATTAGGATCAAGGCGGGTGAGAATGTTAGGAGCAGCAGGGCCGTCAACCCGGCGGTTTTGCCGAGCACCATCGCAATCCAGCGGAAGGCCATCCAACAGGCCCCGGTGCCCGCCAAGATAGAAGGCAGACGCAGCATCGTTTCCGAGTTGCCGACGAACCGCCAATAGTAGAGCAGCACGAAATAGAGCGGTGGATGAGCATTGGTAAGACTCGCTTTATATGCCGCCGCGAGACTGCTCTGATTGATCAGCAGATAATGTAGCGCCTCGTCGGGATTGAGGTATGTGTCCCGCGCGGCCAGCCAGCGCAGCGCGAACGCCGCGATGAGCGACACTGCCACGATTAAGCCTATACTTGAAGATACTCGTCGCTCGATTCTGCCCGTATATGAGAGTGGTACAGTGTTGACGCTGCTCACGCCGGTGTCTCTATGATGCCAAATGACAAGAATATAGCGCTGTTTAGGAAACCGGCTTCCCACGAAATGATACCGGCAACGCTTCCCCCCGGCCGGAGTCTAACGCGGGAGTCGTTGGACCCTTGGCCGATGAAGAACCTCTATAGCCATCTCGTGGCCGTAGTCGCCTTATCAACGTTGCTGTTGGGTTATGGAATCCAACGCGCAAGCGTCGGCACGGCTTATTCCGATCCGGTCGCCAAGATCCGCGCGCAGGATGAAGCGGTATACGCAAATATGTCGCTGCGCGTTGCGACCACGGGAGGGTGGCTCACGCCCAGAGTGCTGGGACGGTACCTGTTCTCGAAACCGCCGCTTTTGACATGGCTGGTCGCGCTCTCGCTAAAGACGCTGGGGACTTCGCTCTTCGCTCTTCGGCTGCCGGATCTCGCGGCCGCGGTATTGTGTACTACGATCCTATTCTGGTTGGCGTCGCTGGCCCGATCATTGATCGCCGGTTGGGCGGCAGTAGCGCTCTTGCTTTCGAATTCTCTGTGGCACATCTTCGCCCGCCTCTGCTATACCGACATGCTGCTGGTTGCCGGCATGGCTGGCGCGCTCGCGATCGTGTATCGCGATCCGCTCCTCGCACGCCGCCAATCGCTGTTCGGTTTCGCCTTATGTTGCGCCGCCGGCGTGATGGTTAAAAATGCCGCAGGCTTGCTTCCGGTTTGCGTTCTTGTGCTGTATTTGGCTTTGGTGGATCGCACCCGGCGTCCTAGCGCCGGCCGCATCGCGCTGGCCGTTGCGATATGCGCCGCGTTGGTGGCTCCCTGGCATGTTTATCAATTCCTGGTTCACCGCCAATGGTTCTGGGCAGACTACGTTCAGATGCAGTTGCTAGGTTTCGGATTCGATCCGCCCGCGCAGACATCCGCCGAGAGCCAAATCGGATTTTACGCAAAGCGGTTGATGCTTGCCGATCCGGCTTTATGCATCCTGCTCGCCGCGGCGGTGCCCTTTCTCGTGCGCGACCTGCGCCGCCGGACTGAAACCATGCCGGCGCTGGTGTTCGCTTGGCTGGCCGTCACGGCCGGCGCACTGCTCGTGTTCCGCTACCGCAATCTGCCCTACGCGTTGTACGTGATCCCGCCCGCCTGTCTCGCTGCCAGCGTCTACGGTCCGATGTTTTCGCCGCGCTGGGCCAAAGTCAGCCTGGCGGCGCTGTGCCTCATCGTCGGATTAAAGTTCTACCAGCAGCGGCAACCCTGGGGGATCTCCTGGGGATCGTCCCAGCCGCTTCCCGCGGTTGCGACATTGCGTTCCTATTATGATTTAGCGCGCCCCAACGAATTGATTTTGGTGGATTCCGACGACGACTTCTATGCCATGGCCTTGCCGCTGCCGCGCATTCGCTTCTACTTCCTGGATCCACGGAACCTTGCCACTAAGTACAGCCCGCATTACGCCACGCTTGGAATTACGCTGACTGCCGACGAGTTCGATGATTTAGGCCAATTGGAGCCGGAATACGAAGCACGGCTGAGAGAGTGGGGCCTGAATTCCAACGAACCCATCGGTACGGCCATCGTCGGACTATCTTGGGACGCTCTGCCTCGGCTTGTGAGAGCGCATCGGGATGCCGACTATTACGTCAGCGATCGAGACTGGCGGCTGTTGGAACGCGAGACGCAGATCGACCGGACACACATCGCCATGAAGGCAGCTAACGATCGGGAATTGCTTTTGGCTCGTTACCCACCTGGCTCAAACACCCATTTCCAACCCTTGCCCAAGACTTGGTAAGCGAAGTTTGTTTACTTGATCGGGATCCAGCTGCTATTGCCGAACACCATCTTGCCGTTCACCATGACCGAAATCGCAAAAGGTTGCGCGGGTCCGGAAGGCGCGTCCGGGGGAACTTTGAAACCCACTTCCTCGACGCCGATTAAACCGGGAGCGGAGCGAGCGAACAACACCTCGACGCCGGCGTTATGGATTCCGACCACCACCGGATACGCAACCGGGTTGGGCGGAGATGGCCCGGGCTGGTTGGTGCCGAGGGTGGGATTCAGCGGACCCAAGCCGGTGGTCAGACAGCGGAGGGAGTCGCCTCGGCGTGCGGGATGTTCCAGATCCACCAGACTGCCGTCGGGCCGCAGAATGATCGCCTGGCGGGTGGAGTCCGACTTGGTCACCTCGAAAATTCCGGGCGTTACTGGAAGGACGAGCGCTTCGGCCGCCACTGTCATCCGTCCGGCCCGCAGCGTTACAGCGGCGGGTCCGATAGCGGTACTGAAGGGAACTTGCACCGTCACCGCTTCCTGACCCTTGAGATTGGAAATCGACAGGATGGGCGCGTAGACATTGTTGAATTGCACCGAAAGATCGCCAACGCGGAGAGGCGCCGGGGAGATCGGGCGGTCAGGACGCTTGCCTCGAACCGGCTCGAAGAGATCGCCGACCCTTTCGCCGGACGCCGCCAGTCGAACTGGTATCCCCTGCAAGAACGAGTCGGATTCGCCGCCCGTTCCGGCGCCGAAATTTCCCCCCAAAATCACGGCAATGCCGCCGGGACTGACTCCCTGGCGACGATCATCGCGCCATCCGGCGCCGTTCATGATCGCGGTCACGTAGGGCTTCGGAACCGCGGGAATAAGCTTGAACGGTCGTTCGTCCGGGTTGAAATACCAAACCTCTCGATTGTTGAAATAGTCGATGAGTTCCCGATCGCTCGCCGGGTCGGTGCGATGCGCCCAGACGATCGGTGATCGATCGATATTCGCGTCGTTGTAGACGATGGGCAAGTGGAGAGAATGGTCGGCGTTGTATCGGACCAGGACCAGATGAAAGCCCTCTAGCTTCCGCAATTGCGTGATCACGAAGTTTCGGGGAGTTTGCCCGCGCACGATCGCTCCGGGCAGCAAGATGGCGCCGGTGGCCGTCACCATGCCGGCCCCGAAAGTGGCTAGAACGATAAGTCGCGAAGTCAACATGCCGGCCGGGCGAAGGCGGAACCGGATAGTCCGCAAGTAACGCAACCCTTCGACCACCAGCAGCAGCAGCGCGGGATAAGCGGGAGCGACGTAATGGGGGAAGAAAAACGGGTAGAGGAAATTGGCGGCGAGCATCAATATGACGGCCGACAACAGAATGCGAATCCAAGTCCGCTTCAGAAGCAGAGCGATGAACAACAACGGAAGGCTGAGCAACGGTTGAAGAAAGAACCGCCAGAATGTCAACAGGCGATCGCCCACCACTTGCCACGACAGCCCGGTTTTGTAAGCGTCCAGTTGCCACTTAAAGACGTCGGCGATCTCCTTGTAGCGATGAATGCGCGGCGCGTTCAGGATGGGAGGCTGCCAGAGAAACGATTGCGGCATGCCGTAAAGCTTCTGCTGCAGCGCGGGAGGCAAGAGCAGCGGGTCTCCGGTAACGCGCCAGTTGTAATACGCCATACCCGCTACCGTGGCTGTCAACACTGCGCCCATCGGCAGCAGCACGGCGATCAGGCGAAGCGAAGGATCGTCGCGGCGCGCGCGAAAGAACCAGATGGCCGCGCCGACGAACAACGGAATTGCAAAAAAGACGCCTTCGTAGGGCCGGGTTTCCGCGATGATCGCCAGCGCCAGCCCGCACAGCAGGCTGTTACGCGTCAAATGTTCGCGGCGCAGTATCCGTCCTATCGCGCCCAGGAGCAAAGCGCCGCCCGCGGCCGCGACAGCGCCGCCCCAATAGTTGTTCGTCCAAGAGCTGGCCACGGCGAAGTTCGCGACCGCGAGCATTCCACCCAGCAGAGCCCAACGCGGAGGCGCCCAGGCTTGAAAAGCCCAGCAAATCAAAGCGCACATCATGCCCACCGCAAGCAAGACGCCGAGCCAGGGTGTCGCGCCGAAGAGCTTCGGGACCGCCAGGAAAATCGCCGGAGCGATCGGGTAGACCGACGTGTAGGAGGGCTGGTGCAGAATGTAGGTCTCTTCGAAGTGGGTCCACATCGGATGAGTGGGGTTGGTGATTCGGCCGGACGCGAACGTATCGGCGATCAAGAGATGCCCGAACTCATCCGCGATTACCGGCTGCGGGACTGGAAGGACCGGCAGAAGGGCGAGCCGGATCAGGATGGGAAGCAGTCCCGTTAGAAGAACGGCTTCGTTTCTGCGATTGGCCAAGCGGCTGAATAGGCTTTCGGGCGGGCGGAATCGCTCGCGGGCGAATCCGGGAAACGCGAAACCGATTCCCACGCACAGGACGACCACGCCAGCCTGGACGATGTCCGTCCATTGAGGATCCAGAAGATTTTGTCCGAGTTTGCGAAGAGTGTATCCATGCGCCGGCGTGGTGGCTAATCGATTCAGGTAAAAAGCCAACAGGTAGAGAGCGCCGAAGAGAGACACTGCACCCGCGGGCCAGTAAATCCACGGAGAATTCAACAAACCGCGAGGAGTCTTAATAAGGGCCGGCGCGGTGGCACTCGACAAATGTCACCTCTAGCTCAAAGTCCACTATAGCTACAAGTAGACCCGGCGCGCCGCCGAAAGGTTTCAGCGGCCGTCCACCGAGAACGCCAACAGGACGTTGCCGGGAAGTCCGCCCCACGCGCCATAACCGGAACAGACATAGAGCATGCCGCCGGCGATGACCGGGCCTGGACCGTCCATGGAGCCGCCCTTGGCCGTGAGACCGTTCACCGTTGCGAAGTCGCGCGCGGTATCGAAATCCCAGATCACCGCGCCGTCGCCGGCCGCGTAAGCGCGCAAGTGGCCATCGACAGAACCTGAAAACACTGCACCCGGAATCGCGGTGACCGCCGCGGATTGGGCCGGGCTGCAATTGAGCCGCTCGCCGCAAGAAGCAGGAGCCGCCGCCCATACCTTTTTGCCGGTCAGGACGTCCAGGGCGAACAATCCTCCGCCGCTTTTCGGATCGACCACCAGCTTCTTTCCGGTCATGAATTCCATGGCGAGGAATTTGATGTCCGAAAGCGCGGCATACATGTTGGTTCCATCCGTTGCCGAGCCCCACTGAATACCGCCCAGCTCGGAACCGTGGCCGACCCGCGTCTGCCATAGGATTGCGCCTGCGCGGTCAGGATCGAGCGCGTGCGCGACTCCGGACTTCTGGCTGACCAGCAGCACGCGTTTCCCGTTGGACGCCTTCACCAGAATCGGCGACGCGCCGATATCGGCATCCGGACCGACCTGCTCGGGGCAGCTTGCCTTCGAAGGACCGGGCATGCAGGCCATGTTGAAGACGTCGAGCTCGGTGAGCTGTTTCGACCACAAAATCTTACCAGTTTCCATGTCGAAGGCCAGGACGGCATCGCTGGTTTTAGTGCCGGGATCGGAGAAGTTGTCGCCGGTGCCCACGTAGATCGCCTTGCGCTCGACGTCGATCGTGGGCGCGGACCAGATGCTGGCGCCCGATGGTCCCCACAATTGCGTACCGGCCGGACTCTTGCGCGTAGGGTGCGGCGTCTCGGCGATGGTGTACGTCTTCCAGATTTGCCTGCCGGTGAGCGCGTCGAGCGCCACCAGAGCGCCACGCGCGGAGCAGCATTCATACGCCGGATTCATCGCAGGGCCTTCTTCAGCGGCGGTGAGGGGCACGAAAACGCGGCCTTCGGCGTACTGCGGCGCGCCGACGATCTTGGCGTTCACGTGGCTATCGATGCGAACCTTCCAGAGCAGTTCACCGCTCGAGGCATCTACGGCGTAGGCATTGCCCCGCTGATCGCCGAAGAACGCGACCAGACGCGTTCTCTCGCCCTTCAACGAGACGACCGTGATGGCGGTGCGAACGGGTGCCTGAGTCTCGATGGACCAGTACTGGCAGCCCGTTTGCGCGTCCAGCGCATAAACGCTCCGATTGGCGCTGGGTACGAAGATTCGCCCACCGATCACAGTCGGCTGGCCATAGGCCGCGAAGGTATCCGGGAAAGCGAAGGCCCATTTCAGTTTCAAACGCGGAATTTGCGAGGCCTCCAGTCCAGAGCTCGCGGCTGCTTGAAAGCGCGTGTTAGCGAGATCGGCGCCCCAACCGTTCCAGTTCTCGCCGGCGAGCGAGAATGGGGCGGTCGCGGCGGGGCAGGCATTGAGCTTGGCTTGCGGGACGGCTTGCCCCACCGATTTGCCGGTGAGGAACTCCGCCACGGCGCGTTTTTGAGACGCGCTGAGCGCTCGGCCCTGCTCCTGCATGAGACCGGACTCAAGCGCGTGCACGACGTTCTCCGGCGACATCTCCCGTAATGCCGTAGGTGCGGGCGCGCGGGTCTCGGAGGAACGGTCATGGCAGAGGGCGCAGCGGTCTTTGTAGATAGACGCGCCGTCGGGAGTCTGCGCGAGTATCGGGGCTAGAGCGCAGAGTGCCAGTGTCAGAAAGCGAGTACTGATTGCCATATGAAAAAGGGCCGGCGATTGCTCGTCGGCCCTTAGATTATAGAACGCTGCTGAACTGCTTAGAACTGGAAGCGAGCGCCAACCTGGACCGCGCGGGCGCCGCCCTGACCGAAGGTTTGGCCAATGCGCCCAGTGGGCTGGCCGAACGAGAAAGACTGCGCGGGGGTCCCAGCGCAACTGCTGAATGCGTTATTCACCAGTTTGCATCCGGGTGCCAACCCATCCAGCGTGAAGCTTGGATAAGTCAGGTTGGAGATATTGAACGCGTTAAACATCTCACCGAGGATGCTCAGCTTATATCTCTCTTTGTAGGTGAACGTCTTGGTCAAGCGGAAATCCTGGCTGAAAATGGGATCGCCGAATTGATAGTCGTTCGGGACAACCAGCGGGCCGGGATTGGGAGAACCTGCGCCTTGAGCGCTCGGCTTCCCTGCGTAGTTAGTGTTGTAGTTTTGGACTGCCGCAACAAGCCCTGCTTTGCCGGTTCCAACTCCCAGACTATCAAAGGTGAGTCCGGGAAGCCCTTCGATACTGCCCGACGGAGCGGTGCCCGGCAGATCCAGGCCGGATACCACCGCTTCAACCGGAGCCCGGCTGATAATGGAGGAATTGACACTTAACAAGAAGCCCCAGGGTATTTGTATGGTACCCGAGACGTTCAGGTTCTGATGGTTCAGATTCTGGCCGTAGCTGGAGCCAAAATTCAAATTGTCCAGTACTCCTGTTGTTCCTCCGAGGGCGACCTCTTTCTGGTACGCATACGATACCAGGAACTGGACGCGATGGGAAAGGCGCTTGTTAACTTTCATGAGCAATCCATCGTAGACCGAGCGGCCCTCGCTGTCCCAGAAAGTGATACCCCCCGTGGAGCAATTGTCGGTCGGGTTGAAATCGGGGGTCACCGGGCACAGAGGAATGACGGGTACCGGAGTGGAACTGCCCTGAAATCGCGTGAACAGATTCCGGTCGACTTCGCCCAGGGTGTCGTTTTCACCCTGGCGTCGCGCCCAGTCAGCGGTTACTACCAAGCCCCAAGGCAGCTCGCGCTGAACGCCGATGGAAGTCTGGTAGCTGCGGGCCATCGGGTTGTGGGTGGGATAGAGTTCCACGCCCTGGTGCTCATACTGGAGCTCGTCATAGGGGAAGGGCCCGCTCCTCGGGAAATTCGCCGGTGCCAGCAGGGCGTCTACGGCGGGCAGTTCGGCGTTCACTAGAGCCTGGAAAGCTCCGACCGGCATGTTGGTCAAGGCGTTGATGGGCAGAGCAGCCCCTATCGGTACAGGAGTGCCGCCCGCGCTAAGGTTGTAGATACCGGGAAAGATGTTGGTGAACGCGCTGGCGGACAGCGTATTCCTGGCTGCGCCAGGGGGTCCGAGCGCGGCCGCTTCGCGCAGCTTGTAATATCCAGGGGTGCTATCCCAATAGATGCCGGCGCCGCCGCGGATCACCCACTTTTGGCTCTTTCCAGGGCTCCAGGCGAAGCCGAGGGCGGGCTGGAATTCGTGCAGGTTGTTGACCGTGGGCCCGAGATTGTAGGATCCAGAGCCGAGAATAGGAGCCAAGAGCTCCGGCTTCGCGAGTTGCGAATTATAGAAGCCTGTCTGCGCATTCCATGCCAGCCCGTAGTTGACAGTAAGGTTGGGCTTAATCTTCCAAACATCCTGGAAGTACGCGCGGAACTGGTCGTAATTTTTGTTCTGGTTATAGTCGTAGGCTGCGGGCAAGGGAACCTGCCCGACTCCGACGCCGCTGAAGATGCTCGCGACAAGATTGTAAACGGGAAGGTCGAGAACCGAGGCGTCAGAGGTGAGCGCGCTCGGAAGGTAGGGGAAGAGCTCCTTGGTGAGAGCAGGCCCGAGTATTCCGTTAACGAAGGTGGGTGAGACTGCGCCGACACACATCGGCGTGCAGAATCCCCACAGGCCAGCCGAATAAGTGGGATTCGCATCTCCACCGAACTTCATGCGGTGGTTGCCCTTCTGCCAGCTTAGCGATTCCACCAGCTCATACCGGCGCGTATTCCGTGCCTGGGGAGAATTCAAATTTGGGCCGACGGCCGGCAGAGCTCCACCGGGTACGAAGAAGACCACGTTCGGAAGTGAGCCGGCTACGCACGGCAGCGAGCAGTCCGATGCAACGGCCGGGTTGTTGTGGTTGTTCCAGTAATTGTACTGAAATCGGAAGTCGTTGACGATGGTCGGCGTGAGAATAGTGGTAATGCCCATGATGCTTTGATCGGCCCAATTGATGTTATGCGGCCAGTTGGATGGATCGCCATAAGTCAAAGCCGGCCCGTAACCGTCGTTGCCATCGTGCGAATAGCGTACGAACAGGTTGTTCTTTGCGTTCAGGTGGTAATCGAGGCGCAATGTGATCTTCTTGGCTTGATAAGGGCTGGGGTAGGTGCCCTGGACTGCCGCGAAAGCGGGATCGACACTGGTGATACTATCCGCCTGCACCTGGTTCAAGAATTCGTAGTTAAAGAAGAAGAACAGTTTATCCTTGATAATCGGCCCGCCGAGTGACGCACCCGGATTGCGGCGGATAAAGAACGGACTTGAAGGGCCCACCCGCTCCAGGTTGGGATAAGCAGCCATGTTATGGTCGCGGTAGAAAAAGTAAGCGCTGCCATGCCAATCGTTGCTGCCGGAGCGGGTGACGACGTTGATGGAGCCGCCGGTCTGAATTGGGCTGGACAGATCGATATTCAATTCCGACAGCTGGAACTCTTGGACCACTTCCTGGGTGAAGTTCATGGATTGGCCGCCGCCGCCCACATCGATATTGTCGGAGACGTTGCCGCCATCCACGGTTACCGATGTCCGGAAGCCGCTACCTAGAACGCTGACATAGAACAAGGCATTGAACTGGCCAATTGTTCCCGTGCTGATCTGGACGCCGGGTTCGAGCGTCGCGAGCTGAATGTAGTCGCGGCCGTTGGACGGAAGATCTTCGATGGTCTGATGCTCGATGACGCCTGCGATCTCGTGCTTCTCGTAGTTCATCTGGTTGGAGGCCGCTTCGACAGTAACCACTTCCTTCGTGCCGCCCAACGACATGGGCATGTTCACCGTTAAGGTGCCGCCTACCTGAACATCGGCATCGCGTTCCAAGGTTCTGAAACCGGAAGCTTCGGCTTTCACTTGGTACTGACCGGCCGGCAGAGCGGCTGCGGAATAATATCCCTCAGCGTTCGTGGTGGCCGTACGCGCAAAGCCCGAGGCCTTATTAGTTATGGTGACCGTTACGTTGGGGATGACGGCGCCCGACTCATCTGCAACCGTTCCTACAATAGTGCCGGTGGCTGTTTGGCCGAAACCCAATGCACAAAAGAGCAGCGTTAGCCCTAGAAGCGCAGCAAAAGCTCTGAACATGGAGACCTCTTCTTTCCGATTTGGAGGCTAAACCTCAATTGGGTCAATTGTGGACGAAGTTTAACGCTCCTGTCAAGTGGGAAAAAACAAACCGTTGGCGGAACGGTTTGGCAACCTTCCTGTTGTCAGACCTACCGCTGGGGCCCCATTCTACCGATGAGGAGGGCGTGTCGATTGTAACCTACAGTACTTTTCCGTCGACCGTTCCTACAGGAGCGAGCCTGTAAGTTCTTCGAAATTTCGGGGAGTTACCAGATGAAAACGGAGGCTGAGGCGGGTAAAACCGCGCAAGGTACGGCTCATTTCGTCGGTGGGGATTTCGGGGCTGGCAAGGAACATACTGCCGGCCGAGATACGAAACGGGAGCACTTGCCAATCGCGAATCACATGGCGCGGTAACGCCCGCGCGACATTGCCGTTCACTACCCAGGGTTCCAGTCTTCCGGCCGGCAAACTTTGTTGCAAGCTGAGGGCTTCGTACAATTCCTCGTCGGTGATCTTGCCGAGCTGAATCAGGTGTTCACCCAGCCTGGTTCCGGCGGGCTGACTAGCGAGCGCGCCCTCCAGGTCGGATTCGAGCACATACCCGGAACCCGCCAGGATTTCTCCGAGACGGCGTTTGTGCTCTACCAGGGCGGTGCGCGACGGGTAGGCGTGCTCGGTCTTGAGCCATACCAGCGGCTGGTGAAGAATGCGGGCGCGCAAGTAGGACGAGATGGCACGAAAGGTCGCCACGGAGTTGATCCAATTGCCGCATACGGCGCGCACGGGCACGCCAATCGCAAAAACGAAGCCATAGAGTCGCGTGGCGCACGCTATTCGGACCGAGCTTTGAATGGCTTGGATCAGAAGTGTAGAGACGAGCAAACCCGGATACAGAGTGTGGCCGGCTAATCCCCAAGGCGTGCCCGCCAGCCGCGAAAGAACCCAGGTGAGCAATCCGTAGGCGAACAGAAAATTGCTCAACAGACTGATCGGATTTCCGATCAAGCCCTTGCGGTCGCGCCAAAACCAATAGACTTGCGGCCAGCTCCCGCGCCAGCCGTGGCGCTCCCAGCTCTGCAATGCGATGCCCGTGATCCAGCGCGTGCGCTGGCGGATGGCCGACCGCATTTTTTGCGGGAAGTACTCGCGCGTGGCGACCAGACCCGCATCGGATGGTTCCAACGGAACGAAGATCTGCGAACAGGCGAGTTTATGGAGGCGCAGGCCGTTCTCATAATCCTCGGTGAGGCATTGCGGTTCGAAGATGAGATTGTGTTCGGCATTGGCTAGTTTTTCGAGGGCGGCGCGGCTGAATCCGGTTCCCACGCCATTGGAGGGAATGAAGCTGCCCATGTGCTTGCGGGCCGGCATGTCTTTGATTTGCCATTCCGCGAATTCGTCGCAATAAACCGAGTGCACGAGACTCGGAAACGGCGTGGGAAGGGGCAAGACTGGAATCTGAACCATTTCAAAATCGTCAGCGTAGTGATTGATGCGCCCGAACGCCCGGGGGTGGATCAGGTCTTCGGCGTCGTGGGTGATCACGACGTCAAAGCGCACGCCGTGGTGTTCCTCGAACAGGAGCATGCGCTGGTAGATCCAATTGAGGCAGTCGGCCTTGGAGGTGGGGCCGTCGTGGGGACAAACCGCCAAGTGAACATGCGGGAAGCGGGCTTCGAGATCTCGCACTGCGTCGAGCGTCGGGTCGTCATTAGGATATGCGCCGATGAAGAAGTGGTAGTTGTCATAGTGGATGGCCGCGACGTTGTGCTCCACCATGCCGCCAATGACGGCATGTTCGTGCCATAGGGGGACGAAAACGGCCAGCAGCTTTTCCGGCTTGACGGGATCCGGCTGATGGGGTTCGGCCCGAGCCTGACGTCGCTGAAGGCGGGTTTTGATCCAGGCCCACAGGCAAACGACGTCCAAGGCGAGGTCATCGAGACCGCTGATGAGGATCGCCACGGCAGTGGGAAGCAGAATCGCCGCCACCGCCGCGTCCAGGGCGCGCCACCCAGATGAACCGAGGAAAGTGGAACCGAGGAAGGTCACCTAGGGGAATAGTGGCTCTTGCGATGAAACCTCTCGCCTGGGGCGGCAAGACTTCAGCGCCCGGAGTATCACGAGGCCCCTCAAGTAAGAATTATGCTGGAAGCGGATGCAGGCGCTCAGCTTGCCCTCCGAAAAGGCGTTGGTGCTCGAGCAAGTCGCGGACCATCTCGGCGCGATTCCAAACGTAGCCGCGGTGGTTCTGGGCGGGTCCTACGCACGGGAATTTGCGCGTCCCGATTCCGACCTGGACATTGGCATCTACTATCGACAGGCTGCCCCCTTCCCGGTGGAGAGGATTCGAGACTTGGCCCGACAGTTCTCGCGGGCCGGCGCCGAGCCGTCCGTCACTGAGTTGTACGAATGGGGGCCTTGGGTGAACACGGCGCCTGGATTCGGACGCGCGAAGGAAAGGCCGATTTGCTGTGCCGAAACATCGATCAAGTGGAGCTGGTAATTCGAGAGGGAACCCAAGGGGTCTCACGACATGATTACGATCAGCAGCCGCCCTTCGGCTTCAGGAGCGTGGTGTATTTCGGCGAAGTCCACTTCGCGATTCCACTCCACGACCCGCGCGGCGAACTGGCTCGCCTCAAGCAGGCAGTGGCTCAATATCCGGAAGCATTGAAACGGCGGATCGTCGAAGACAGCCTGTGGGGCGCCGATGAAAAACTCCCTTGGCAAGCTGAAGCATGCCCCACTGTGCAAGTGTTGACCTGGCATGTGGGACATGCTTTAGCTTGTCTCCCTCGCGGCTCTCACAGGAGTTCTTCAGCGCTCGCCTAGCGGGTATCTTGGCGAATGCAGGCAGAGAAGTGGAGACGCTCGGAAAGTCGTTTGAGGCGCTCGATACGCTGTGGCGCGAGACCGTCGATCTCGCGACTGGAAGTTACCGATCCCGATATCGGTTGCAGAAGTCGTAGCGCTATTTAGCCGCCGGCGGCTGAGCGGCGGTGGTGGTCCGTCGCCGTGGCCTGGGCTTGGCCTTGGGCGGCGGTGGCGGCTGATTCTTGATGGCATCCAGGCGCAAATACCCGGCAGCCGCCCTGAGGCGCACAGGCTCGCTTTTGTCCGCCAGCAACGGCTTTAGATCGGCTTGGAGCGCCGGATCGTCGCGCAACGCGAGCGAGTGGGCCACCGCGGCTCTCACCGACCAATCCTTGTCGCCAATGGCGTCTAGGAGCGCTTTCAGAGTCTGGTCATCTTTGTCTCTGCCGACCAGCAGCGCGGCCGCGGCGCGGCCGGAAACGTTGGGATCCGACAGCAGCGCCTGCATGGACGAAACCCCCGTGCCCAAGCCGGGAACCGGGGCGAAAGCGGCGCCCTGTTTTATCGCGAACAGGAACATGGTCTTGGGAGTGTGCATCATTCGCATCGCGTCGCGCTTGCTTTTGGCAAAATAACCGGAAGAAGTCCGGCTCTCTCCGCTAACCACCGAAAGCAGCGCGGCCTTCCCCTCGGGGTCATTCAAGCTCCACAGCGAACGCGCCGCCGCAAAGCTGACCTCGGGCACCGGATCCTTGAGAGCTTTGTGCAAAGCTGAAACAGTTCGGTCGTTTTTGAGATCGGTCAGGCTGGCAATCGCGGCCAGGCGCACCGGCACGTCCTTGTCGTCGAGCGCCGATTCGAGCGCCGCCGGAAATGGCTCGACGGATCCAGTCAGACTGAGCGCGATGATCGCATTTTTGCGCGTGTCCGGGTTTTTGTCCTGGAGCGCGTGATCCAGGATGTCGCGTGACAGCTTCTGGGGAGCGGGCTCGTCTTGGCAAACGGCCACACTGGCCGCAAGCAGCGCCAAGAGCAGGTAGTTCCTCATAAAATCTCCCTTCCGAACGGGATGTTCAGGTATTGTAAACGATAGCGCGATCGCGCTGGATTTGGCGCTAGTATCGGACGAACTGAGACAACCTGCTGTCGGATCGAGTGATGCCGAGCCCGCAGTCGCCGCTCGGGCCACAATAAAAGAGGATACGGAAGGACGAACCGGACGGGACTTTACGGCCCGAACGAGTAGCGCGACCGGCGGAAAGCCTTACCGGAAGCTTGCTTTCAGTCGCCACGCGCGCTAGCATGACCAAACATGCATCGAGCGGAGCTGCCGCGCAAGCTCGGGCTGGTCGATGCTACGGCGATTGTAGTCGGCACGGTGATTGGCTCGGCGATTTTCTTAGTTCCGGCCTCGATCGCGCGGAGCTTGCCGTCGGCGAGTCTCATTCTGTTGCTCTGGATGCTGTCGGGCGGGCTGTCGTTTTTCGGTGCGCTGGCGTACGCCGAATTGGGCGCCATGATGCCGGCGACCGGCGGGCAATATGTATATTTGCGCGAAGCCTATGGCCCGTTGCTAGGATTCCTCAACGGGTGGGCATCCTTCTTGGTGATCCAGTCGGGGGCGATCGCAACGCTGGCCGCGGGTTTTTCAATTTACTTGTCCTATTTCATTCCGCTCGGCCCGGTCGGAACCAAATTGGCGAGTGTACTGCTCATAGCCGTGCTCACGCTGGTTAACTATGGTGGCGTTCGGTTGGGGGCCGGCGTACAGCGGCTGTTCACTTTCTTGAAGGTGGCCGGGATCGGCGTGGTGGTGGCTAGCGCTTTTCTCAGTCCGCGGCATATCGAGACAGCCAGCGCGGCCACTTCGCCCGGCTTTGCGTGGACGCGCTTCGGAGCAGCCATGATCGCGTGCCTGTGGGCGTACGAGGGTTGGAGTTCGCTGAGCTTCGTCGCCGGGGAGGTGAAGCGACCTGAACGCAATCTCCTTCTCGGGCTGGGCCTTGGAACGGCCGGCTTGATTGCCATTTACCTTAGCGCCAATCTCGCCTACCTGCGCGTGCTCTCGCTGCCCGCCATCCGCGCTTCGGACCGTGTGGCTGCGTCGGCGGCGGAGGCGACCATGGGACACATCGGTGGGACTCTGGTGTCGCTGACAATTCTGCTTTCGATCATCGGCGCGTCTAACGGAAGCATCCTCACGTCCGCCCGGATCTATTTCGCGCAGGCGCGCGACGGCCTCTTTTTCAAGTCAGTTGGCGACATCCATCCGCGCTTCGAGACGCCCCACATCGCGATCGCCGTGCAAGGTATATGGGCCGTCGTGCTGGCGCTCAGCGGTTCTTACGAGGTCCTGTTTTCGTACGTAATCTTCACCGCTTGGATTTTCTACGGCCTGACCGTATTGGCAGTGATAGTGCTAAGACACAAGGCCCCGGATCTGGCGCGTCCATATAAGATGTGGGGCTACCCCGTGACTCCTCTGGCGTTCGCCGGGATTGCATTCTGGTTTGTAATCAACACCATCATCACGACACCCGGCTCGTCGCTCATCGGACTGTCCATCGTTGCAGCCGGAATTCCCGTGTATTACTTTTGGCGCCGGAGCGCTAGGCCGAACTCTTTTCTTTGAGTGCCGCGCTAAACCGCGTCTGCAATGCCATGCCGACCAGTGTTGCGATCAGAATCGCAGGGTACAGTTGCCCGATGAGCGCTTCTGCCGTGGTCAGCGATCGGGCGATTCGATGTACCGGATACGCGTCACCGTAGGATACGGTCGTAAGGGTTTCAAAGCTGAAATAGATCAAACGGCCCGGTTCGCCTGTGGCAACTCCGGCGGCCAGCGGCGTTTGGAAGTGGATGGCGTCCGGAAGCATTTCCAGGAGCAGTTTGTAACCGAACGCCCAGGTCACCCCGATCAGCAAATAGGCGGCAATGCCCCCCATGACCCGGTGCACGGAAACGGGGCCGGGAAGAAGGAATGTCTGCCTCAGCGTCATGACCACGAGTATGGCCATGCAAAACACCTTGAGGGCAGTGTCCCAGCCCCTGGGGCTGTACGAGGGGTTGAATTCGGCGATCAGGTCCGCCGTGAATTCCAGGATGGTCAGGGCGACGATGAGAAACAGCAGCATCCGCTTGCTAACCGTCGCGATTGCGCCCGAGAGGAGCATGAGCGCGAAAGTGAGGTCTATTGCAATTCGCCCGGGGCGGGACTCGCCGACCATCGGAACGACAATAGTCATAAGCACCAGAAATGCGAGGAAGAAGCTTAGATGTCGATCTTCACGCCAGAAGCCGGGCAACCGTATATCAGCCACGTCATTGTCTCCTGAAGACAAGAAGCGCAGGCAGGAGATCGCTTTAGCCTACGATCTCGCGTCTCACTTCGTCGTCGAAAGTCGGGTTTGCGATTCCTGAGCCTGACGCCGGCGCCGGCCGCTCAACAAATAAACTGCGGCACGCAACTCCAGGAGAGGGTCATCTGAGGGCTCGATACCGTCCACGCGAGGAATCGGGTCGAAGATGATTTGCTTCTGCTGCGCTTCGTTATCCGGAACCTGTTCGTCCAGCGTGACGGCGCCGAAGGGAATCAATGGCCGATCGTCAGGCCAGTGGACGGTTGCGTCATCCACGATGTCGCGGTCACCAGCGATCTGCAAACCGATTTGAAGCCGAATAGGGCCGGCTTTCAAGCGATGCTTAAGCTCGTCGAACAGGAAATTCGCGTCCTTGCCCTTGGCCTCCGCCTCGTCAAGATGTTCGATGCCCGCTTCCGGAGAAATGCGGTAGCGTCCGTACCGGGCGGCGCCAGCTTGGTTGATGAAACGGAGAGCCGTAACGCCGAAATAGGCTTCCTTTGCGAAGCTGGCAGGGCTGGGCTTGGGCGCTTTGACGAAGGCGAGGGCGGCCGGATGTGTGCCGAGGAACGCTTCGATCGGCGATGGCGAGGGTTTGGACGGATCGCTCGCTGCGAGGGCACGCAGAAATTCGAGGAACTCCTGGCCAGTTCGCGTGGGAAAGCCGTCCGTCGAATGGGCAATGATGTCGGTGTGGACGCGATCTGCCAGATGGAAGCGGATGGCAAGTCCGCGAGGATTTGCGTTGGGGTCGTTATCGGGTATCAGCGGAAGTCCGGTGGAGTCGGAGAATCGCACAGTCACGGGAGTCGACTCACGACTGGCGTGCGGCGCTCGCGTAAGAGACGCGGCTTCTGGAGACGGACGGAACGTGCCCGTGAGCAGAACACCTTTTGCGTGAGCTGGGCGGAGGCCCGGATGCAAGCCGAAAATGGCGTCGAATTGCTGGAGCAGGTCGTTGGCGAGTTGGATGAGCTTTTGGTCGGTTGGAAGTGGCATGGCAATCTCCCTCGGCCCTTAGGATAGAATCATTAACTAGCTCGGCGCCAGCTTCCCCAAGGAGAAGAAAACCATGCGCGAAAACGCGATCTTCCAATCGCTCGTCCTGACGCTCCTGACGACATGCATGCAACCCGCGTTTGCCCAGTTATCCCCTTCGGCAACCTGGGCCACGCATGCCACCAACGAGTACCAAGTATTTCCGAATATCACTTATCTAGTGGCCAGCAATTACGAAGCGAAACTGGATGTTTACAAGCGCCGGGACGCCACCGGTCCTCAACCCACGCTGATTTTCATTCATGGCGGCGGGTGGGTGCAGGGCACCAAGGAACAGTCCGTGATGTCTCTCATGCCGTGGCTCGAGATGGGATGGAATGTCGTGAATGTGGAATACCGGTTGGGACGCGTAGCGCTGGCGCCCGCGGCCGTCGAAGATTGCCTGTGCGCATTGCGATATGTGGCGGCGCAAGCGAAGACGTACGACATCGATACGAGCCGCTTGGTTTTGACCGGCGAATCCGCGGGCGGTCATCTCGCGCTGACGACGGGCATGATTCCAGAAAGCGCCGGACTGGACCGTCAGTGCCCCGGAGCGCCTTTGCCTAAAGTGGCCGCCATCATTGACTGGTTTGGAATCACCGACGTCGTTGATCTGTTGGATGGCCCCAATCGCAAGCCATACGCGGTCCAGTGGTTGGGTAGCCTGCCCAACCGAGAAGAGATCGCGCGTCGAGTCTCGCCCCTCACCTACGTGAGGCCGGGACTTCCGCCAGTCCTTGCGATTCAAGGAGACGCCGATCCGACCGTGCCCTATCAGCACTCCGTCCGATTGACGGAAGCCCTATCCAAGGTCGATGTCCCCAATCAACTGGTGACCATTCCGGGAGGTAAGCACGGCGGGTTTACGCCGGAGGAGCGATCCAAAATCTATCTGGCGATACGCGACTTTCTCGCGAAGAACGGGCTCGGCGGCCAGTAGAGCTGATCCGACTACAAATCGGCTTTTGCCACGAAAGGCAAACGATCACCGAGAAGAATCGCCGGGATGCTTCGAGGAATTTCGAGCCATTGCGCGCGCTGGTCCCATTGGCATGTCCAGCGTTCGCCTGTGATCCGTTCTTCTCGTTCACGCCCTCCATTGAAAAATCGTTGTAAATCGGCGCCAGTGACCATAGAGAACGAGAAGATAAAGAACAATGATGATCGGAACGATAGGCCAATCCCGATGATCAAGAAGAATATGATACATCGCGATGTTGGCGATATCAGCGCCAAGCAAGACAAGCGCTAACATAATGGCGCGATTGCAAAGCAACAGACCTCCCGCGACCACCTCCACAACCTTGACGAAATAGATATATCCACTGGCTACCAGTATTTGCATGAAGGGATGGAGCGTGGGCACAGGTATGAAAGAGAAGAAGCCGTTTAACCCAAAAATCAGGAATATAAGCCCGAGTAAAATTCCGGCCGCGCGAACGACTCTCTGCATGCAGATCCCTCTCAATGGCTCAGATCAACGTCTGGCTTCCTCAAAGTAGCACGATGCTTTTGGCGTTAAAGCTTGAGCTGCGATTATTTCCGTTACTGCTTCCGAAATACAAGCGTCTCCCTGAGTTGCTGACCGCTTTCCATAACGCCCGTCGTGGTTACCGTCATCTGTTGTCCATCGGCGGAAACCACCCACCGATCCCTTTGCGCAATCTTATCGTCTCGCCGGTAAATCGAATCAACCGTGCGAGGATCCACAAGCGCGAGTGTCACGGTATCGTTGCTGGAGTTTTTCAGATTGTATTCCTTGCCGTCGAAACGGGCGGTGTAGCTGAAATCGGCCAGGAAACGGACGCCTTCGTTTCCGTCCGCCTCGATCTTGAGCGCCAGCCCTTGCCGCAAACGAGTCTTACTGAGATCCTCGGTCCAGTCACCGGCGAATAGGTTATCGGCGGCCTTTGCGCCTCCGCTTCGAGTCCACACGGTGATCTGGACGGCATGGCCCGTCCGTGAAGTCGTGCTGGTTAACTCGTTGCCATCACTCGAAATTTTGTCGCGAATCGTCGCCACGATGGCTCCGTCCTTCTTCTCTTTGATGTCGGCCTGATTCTTGCCGACCCTGCGCACCTCGATTTGATCAAAGGCTGGATTGCCTTGGACGGAGGCTGGATGTCCGTCGAACTTCGCGGTGAAATCGACGTGGGTGTCGCCTGAAATTACTACGTGCACTTCATGGTGCAGAGGCGTGATGGAGATTTTGTTGGGGGGATCCAGGGCGGACTGCGCAGAGCTGAGCATCCAAGAGCCAATGCGCGGGTCTGCGGCGCCAAGTTGAATGGCGGCAATTAGCCCGAGCGCCGCGAGTCTATACATTGACCAATCTTCGCAGATTCGCATGGATCTCATCGTAAAGTCTCATCGTAGCGTGAGATCATGAATCTCGTGGACATTCGCCGTTTCTGGCTGGCCGGGTTAGTCCTCGCCGCCGTCCTTGCGCTACTTCCATTTTCTTTTCACGCTGAGCGCCATCTGGAGACTGCCACCCGCGTCGAAGGTAGCGAAGCGCAAATTGTCAACCAGGAGTTGGCCGTTCGTTTTCGTTCGCCATTCGTTGACCGCGTGGTTCTGGTGATTCAGGGGCTGCCACCCGCGGATTCCGACGAGGGCGAGCAGGCGTTAGCAACTATCGTGGACGGACTGAGGGCGGAACCCGGCGTGTCCGGAGTGGTTTCTCGTCTCGATCTGCGCGATCGGATTTTTCTAGGCAAGGGCGGAGGGACCTTTGTTCTAGTGGGACTGGCGTCCACCGAAGGTTCCGTCGAGTCGTTGGTACCCATGCTGCACGCGCGGGCGGCCGCATTTCAAAATCAACTGCGGGGCCGCTATCCGGCCGTGAAGATCGAACTGACGGGCGAGACGCCGCTAAATTTCGACATTCGGAAAGCGAGCGCCGATGACGTGCGGCACGGTGAAAGCCTGGTGATTCCCGCGACTCTCGCGCTTCTGCTGCTGGCTTTCGGAAGCTTGGTGGCGGCCCTGATTCCATTGGCGGTTGGCCAGCTTGCCATCGCGACCACTATGGCGATCGCGGGATTCCTGGCACTCGGTTGGCACTTGTCCATTCTGGTTCAGAATTTGGCCACGATGCTGGGGCTAGGCTTGGGAATCGACTATGCGCTCCTCATGGTCAGCCGCTTCCGCGAAGCGATTTCCGCCGGGCACAACGGGCTCAAAGCCTCGGCCATCGCGGCGCGTCAGGCAGGTCGGACACTCCTGATTTCGGCATCGACCGTAGGCATCGGATTTCTAGCCCTCTTGACGGTTCCCATCAGCGAAGTCCGTTCCATCGGCGTGGCGGGATTCCTGGTGGCGGGGATGAGTGTGCTGCTTGCGAATACCCTGGTTCCGGCGGTGCTGGCGCTTCTCGGTCCGCGGATTGACGCCGGCCGGTTGCCCTTTACCGCGAGGTTGGATGCGCATCGGGCGGGGCGCACGGGAAACCGCTGGAGGCGGTGGGGGAAGGTGATTGTCGCGCATCCCTGGCTGGCCATTTTTCTGGCAGGCGCACCCTTGCTGCTGCTGGCCTCCCAGGCCGCGCGGCTCCGAACCAGTGTCCCAACCGGGGATTGGCTCCCTCCGGCGGCGGAATCGGTCCACGCACTTCACACCCTTGGACGGATGGGCCGAGACGGCATCGTTTATTCGTTGCGCGTGATTGTGGAACTTCCGGCGGATTCCATCGCGGAAACCGACTCGGGGTGGAATACAATTGATCGTCTCAGCAAGCGGCTCGCGGGCGACCCTCGCTCCGACCGGGTGATCTCTATCACGACGCTGGCGGAGAGCAATCGGTCCTCCCTAGGCAACCTCTCGCGCGAGACGCGTCGAACGTTCCTGAGTCGCGATGGAAGGGCGGCGCTGCTGGAGGTGCTGCCCAAGGCTTCCGTTTCCCTGAACGATCAGGTCAAATGGGTGCGCGAGTTGCGGAAGACCGGCGCGCCAGCTCTCACGGGAATACCCGGCGCCACGCTGCGCATTGGAGGCATCCCGGCGCTAAATGCCGATTATGAGACTATCGTCAAGAACCGGTTTGCTTCGGTAATGACGCTGGTGGTGGGTGGGACGCTCCTGGCGCTGCTGGGCGGATTCCGATCCCTTTTCGCCGCCGTGAAGGCCATCGCTCTGAACTTGCTCTCGGTTGCGGCCTCCTTCGGAGCGTTGGTTTTAGTCTTTCAGGATGGACACGGAAGTAACCTGCTGGGAGTCCCCGCGGGAACGGAGAGCGTGTTCCCCATTGTGCCTATCGTCGCCTTTGCCATCGTCTTCGGACTGAGCATGGATTACGAGGTGTTTTTGGTCGCCCGTGTCCTCGAAGCGAGGAGGAGCGGGCTGAGCGAAATGGAGGCGATCCCGGAGGGGCTAGCGAGAACCGCGGGCCTGATTACGAGCGCCGCCGCGATTATGATTGTGGTATTCGCAGCCTTCACGTTTGGAACCTTTCTGGTGGTTAAGATGATCGGATTTACACTGGCCGTAGCCGTGTTTATTGACGCGACACTGGTTCGAATTGTGATCGGCCCCGCGCTTCTTCGTATTGCGGGTGATTGGAACTGGTGGCCGGGCGGGCTAGACGCCGCACGCAGCACACCAGTGATGGCCAGCGGCGAATGAATGGTTAGCGGATAGCTGCCCGCCCGGCGGCCACTACGTTAAACTCACGAGGCGCCACCGAGACGATTCCTTTTCGCTGCATGAATCTCAGGATGCCGTTCACCGTATCTTCGAGAGACGGATCAGGCTTGCCCCAACCTGAAGCATCCCGAGCTGCTTGATAGCAGGAACTGTCATAGCGTTTGAACTCCATCGCCGAGATGTTGTCTACGGAGCCCACCAGAAAATCCAGCAGCGGAAAGAGCAGATCCTCCTTCCTGCATCTCCTGATAAGCTCGGGGACGAAGTCGGGAAGGCTAAATATCTCGAACTGACGCCCGGTGGCCTTGGTGATCAGTCCGGTGATATCCAGCATGTTCGCGTAATCGTCCCTGGTAACATGATAATTTTTGTTAACCGTTCCAGGAGTGGTGGCAATCGCCACGATATTGTTAGCCGTGATGTCCGCGGGGACGAAACTAACCTGATTCAGAGCATCCACTCCAATGCCGTGATTTACCATGAACGCAACTAAACGAACCGCTATATCGAAGTTATTGCCTCCGCCTTCAACCGAGGGGCTAACCAGAGCGGGCCGGAAAATCCGCGTCGCGAGTCCCCGGCGGCGCGCGTCCATAACCACCTGTTCAGCGACCCATTTCGACTGGCTGTATCCAAAATCGAGAAGCTCCATATTCTCGTTCAGGTCGGTCTCATACAGGACCTTCTTAACCGCCCAGCCAAACACGAAGGTAGTGGAGATGTAATTGAAGCTCTTGGGTCTGGCTTCAAACGCCAGTCTTAAGACCTCGTTCGTTCCCAGAACGTTGGCGTCACGCATCCGGTCATAATTGAATAGGTAGTTTACGGTTGCGCCGTTATGGAACACCGTGTCGATTTCATTTGCGAGGCGATCCCAGGCGTCCGGCGCCAGGCCTAACTTTGGCTGGCCGAGATCTCCGCAAACGGGAATCACGCGAGCCTCGAACATCTGCATCAGAGGGGCCGCGCAAGGCCCCATCGATTCCATCGCCGCCCTCAGTCTTTGCCGGCCCTGACGCTCGTCGGAAGACCTAACCAGAACATGGATCTGCGCGCGCGTTTGTTCCAGCAGACTCTTCACCAGGAACGGTCCGATGAAGCCAGTACCACCCGTGAGCAGCACATGATTCAGGATCGGTATCTCGGGCAATAGCGCGGGCGCCACAGGCTCGAAGATGAGCTTCCTGTCGTCGCGCATCATTAGCTTCTCCGTCGCGCGCTGTTCTTCACGGAAAGCCGCCAGGGAAGTCCGCAGCAGAACCAGCGCTTCTTCGGGAGCATGCTCCAGCTGTCCGGCCAGTCGAAACAGCTCAGCTACACTGACACGCTGAATGAGCCCGATATCTACTTGCCGGGCTAGCATATCGGCGCCTTTACCCTTCAAAAGCTCCTTGATCTCGTGCATGAACACAACCAGATCCAGGGAATCCAACCCCGCTTCGATGAGGTTGTACGATTCCGCGCCGGTCAGGTTGTACCGGGCTTTCAACACGTCGAAAGGCGACTGGCCTTCTGAACCGGAGGTTGGTCCGGCGTCTTTTTCCCGCGAAAACTCCGAGAGGACGGTAAACTGCCCGTCCAGCCACATCTGCTTGGTCTTATGGCGCATGATCTTGCCCGAACTGGTTCTCGGTATCGCACGGGGTGCTATGAAGGAAATTAGCGCCACTTCCACGTTGAGGTGGTTCCGGACGGCGGCGGCGGTCTTCAGCGCCTCCGGAAGCGCTTTAGGGTTTTTCACTTCGGCCACTACCGCCAGCGCCGGCTCGCTGTCTTCGTGAATCTGGAAAGCGGCTACGGAATTAGTCCGGATCAGGCCGGATGCTTTCTCCACCACTTCCTCGATATCCTGCGGGTAGTAGTTTTGCCCGCGGACGATAATCATGTCCTTGATGCGGCCGCAAACGAAGAGTTCGCCGTCGTGGAAGAAACCCATGTCGCCGGTCCGCAGGTAGCCATCGTCATAAGGGCTGTCGTCCACCAGCCGGGCATGAAACATCTTCAGCCCGAGTTCCGGATTATTCCAATAACCTTGGCACTTACTGTCTCCGGCAACCCAAATCTCGCCGATACGGCCTGGCTCCAGAGCGAGGTGCTTCTCCGGATCCACGATCTTTACGGTGAGGCCCGGTAGTGGAGTTCCACAACTGACAATCTGAGTGGACGCTACGATTTCGGAAGCCTCGGTGGTCATGCGGGCCTTGCCCAGCGCGATGGCGTTCTTGTTGACCGAAATGATATTGCGGCCGCCGTGGGAAACCGCCAGAGTATTCTCCGCCAGCCCGTAGGCGACAAAAAAGCTCTCCGACTTGAGTCCATAGGGCTGAAACGCCTGCAAAAACCGCGTGTAAGTTCCGGGTTTGACGGGTTCCGCGGCAGCCATCAGCAACCGGAGCGAGCTGAGATCGCAAAATTCCAGACTCTCCTTGGAAAGCCGCCCGGCGCGCAGGCAATAGTCGTAAGCGAAGTTAGGCGCCGCCGAGGCGCTGGCCCCGTAGGTTTTTATCGTGTCGAACCACAGAGCCGGGCGCTGAATGAAGTCTGTGGGAGCGAAGCCGTAGGTCGTGCCGCCCTTAAGCGCGGGATAAAGGTAGCACCCGATAAGCCCCATATCGTGATACTGCGGAAGCCAGGATACGACTACCGGCGCGTGATGGTCGATGACGAGCGGACAGTTATGCAGTATGTTTTCATGCGTGACCATCACGCCTTTGGGATCTCTGGTCGACCCCGATGTGTACTGGAGAAACAGAAGCTTCGAGGCGCCATTGTTCGAGGCGCAGTTGAAAGCTTCGTACGAAATCAGATCGATGAAGTCTTCCGTTACGATCCACGGAAGACCTGAAATGTAGTCGACGTCGACTCCGGATGCGGCGACTCCGCTTCTGGCGAGATTCGTCTTCAGTGATCCGTGGTAGTCTTTGCCCGTTAAAATGCCGGCCGCCTGGCAATCCTTTGCGATGTGAACCATCTTGTACAACGCGCCCTGGAAGCCATGCGAAGTTGGGGGATAAACGGGCACAGGAATCAATCCCGCGCGCACGCAACCAAAAAACGCGCAAATCATCTCGAGGCCCGGCGGGTAGGCCAGCAGAAGCCGATCCTGCGCCGAGAAACGATACTCTTTCCGCAAATGTCCGGCGATCACCTTTGTTCGGTGGAGAAACGACTCGTAGGAGTAGCCTTCGATCTGATTTCCGGTCAGGTCAATGTACGAATAGAGAAGTTTGTGCGGGTGCTCATCCCCTAGCTTGTCCAGCTTTTCTAGAATCGACGGTCTCATAGGTCAGCTAACGTACACATGGCGTCGGCGCCGCCATTTGCTACACTCCCTGGCGCAATAAGAAACGCTGTATACGGAAGCAATAAAGTTTTTGCTGCTCCGCGGATGGGGTCGCCGGAGTTGGCGCTGGCTATCTGCCGACAATACGTCCGCCGATTTTGATCCAACCTTCGTGGCCACGCGTGAAGCCGATTTCAGCGCGTCTCTCCTCGTGTTGTACATGCCGGACGCCAAAAGTCCGGCGCCGAATCGAAGGTAGTCCCGACTTGATCCGCGAACATGCTCTGCGGGCCCCGCCGGGAGTCTGATCGGCCGATTCAAAACGTCTTCGTTCCACAGAACCCCTCGACGCATTTTAGCAAAGTCTGGGATGCAGCGCTCCCAGGTATCGGCACCCGAGAACATTCGCCCCGCGCCGGATACACCAGGTTCCTGGCGCACGGGCAACTGGCGCACGGGCAACTTGACATACGATTCAGGCAAGGGATATACTGGCTCAACTTTCGAAGACCCTCGTTTGGTTCAGGAGTCAGTTGGTAAGGGAACAATGGCGGATGTGCCCGCCGCTGTTCTCAGCGGGTCGAGCAATAAACTTCAGGGAGGATTGCATATGACGAGTTTCCGCGTCGCGCTATCGGTATTTCAATTTGTATCGCGGACCAAGCGGTGTTCCGTATCCCCGGCCGTCGGCGCGATTTTTTGTCTTTTGCTGTCAGCCGGAGTGTCTTTCGGCCAGTCGACATTCGGCACCGTGCTCGGCACAGTGAAAGATCCTTCCGGCAGCGCCGTTCCAAAGGCGAGCGTCGAACTTCTGAACGTGGGAACTAATGCAGCGCGCACCGCGGCCACTAGTGACGCCGGGGCGTACCAGTTTGTGAACGTCGAGCAGGGAACGTATCAGGTCAAAGTGACCGCTCCGGGTTTCCAAACGGTTGAAATCACCTCATTCGAGATGAGCGCGAGAGAAACGAAGCGCTTCGATGTGGATTTGAAGGTTGCCTCCCAAGCGACCACGGTGACGGTGGAGGCCACTGCGGTGATGCAAACCGAGACCTCCGGCGTGTCGGAGACGAAGGGAAGTCTGGAGTTGACTGATCTACCAGTCGCCATCGGCAGCCGTTCCACTGGTTCCACCAGCGCTTTCTCGACCCTAACGGCGCAGCCGGGCGTGCAGATCGATAGTCAAAACAACATCACCGTCGCGGGCGCCACTACCTCGCAGCTATCGTTCAGTATCGACGGCATCAGCTCGGTAGGCCCCGGCATAACCGCGGGTCCCCTCACGGAGATGTTCCCCTCGTTCAACGCCATCGAGGAAATTCGAATCAGCGAGAACCTGAACCCCGCCGAATATGGTGGGGTCGCGGACGTAACCACAGTTTCGAAATCGGGGACAAATACACTGCACGGCGGCGCGTTTGAAAATGTCCAGAATAACGACTTCAACGCGGCCGACACATTTAGCCACACCACTCCTATCATCAAGCTGAATGACTACGGCATCTATATGGGAGGTCCGGTGGTGCTGCCGAAGGTATATAACGGACACGACAAGACCTTCTTTTTCGGGAGTTTCGAAAGGCTTTCTCTGCCGAAAGAGACAACTCAGGTCTTGAGCACGCCTACCGAGGCCATGCGAAATGGCGATTTATCGCAGTACCTACTTCCTCAGAATGGCGGCAGCGCCAATGCGCTAACGGGCTTCCCCGGGAACCAGATCCCGGCCAACTTGATCAATCCCTGGTCCACGGCGTTACTGAACACTTTTTACCCGCTGCCGAACTACGGGCCGCCGAACGCCGTCGCGAACAATTATCTTGCGACTTATGCGATTCCGATCAATAGCGCGCAGTTTGACGCGCGCATCGACGAAATCATAAGCCCCAAGCATCTGCTTTTTGTTCGTTACACCTACAAGAACCGGCGTGTGACGAATTACCCTGGATATCCGAATTTTTACGGAACTCCATTAGTCGGCGAAACTTCTCAGCCGGAAGTCGACAACGCTCTGACCGTCGGCTATAACTGGATTGTCTCTTCGAGTTTAGTCAACGAGCTCCGGGCCGGGTTCACTCAGTCGCGCACCAACGCAAGCTTCGCGCTCACCACTCAGCAAGTGGCGAACGATCTGGGCTTGACCGGCCCTCCCAACGGCTTCCCTGAAGCTCTTCCCATAGCGACCCCGACATACCCAGAGGTGAGCTTAGCCGGTTTCATGGAAATTCCCGGCTCTCCGAACAACGACATTGGCCCAAAGCAGGGCACCATACAGGCCTCTGACAGCCTTACCTATACGAAGGGAAAGCACACGTTCAAGTTCGGCGGCGATTTTCGTCATCTGACGGCTCTTTTCACGAATGTGTTCTTAAACGCACGCCTAGGCAATTATAATTTCAATGGCGAGACTGTGAACAGCGCCGGCAACCCCTGGCTCGGCAGCGGGAATGCAGCTCCCATTGCGGGCCTGCTGCTAGGATACCCGGATTCGACCAACGTTTCCACGGTTCTGAATCCAACCACCAACTCCTGGGCAAACCACTATGCGTTTTTCGCTCAGGATGACTTTAAGGTTACGCCTTCGTTCACGCTTAACTATGGCCTGCGGTACGAATATCATCCAGTGTTCAAGGACTACAACAACAACGTCGCGAACTTCGATCCCGCTTATACCAGCGTCCAAAACGGCCAGACTGTGCGTGGGGCGGTTATCCTTCCTGGGCAGGAGACGTTTGCCCTCGTCAACCCGGGTTTCGTGCAGTCGATCGCGCCCACTCCGATCATAACGGCCGCTCAAGCTGGAGTTCCATCGGGTTTGCGCTTTTCGCAGAAGACGGACTTCGCGCCCCGAATCGGATTTGCCTGGCGATTGGGCAGCAAGATGGTACTCCGGGGTGGTTACGGGCGCTTCATCGAGGCGCCGCTCTCTCTCACGGCGATCGACGGGTGGTCAGTGGAGGCTAGCGACTTTGCGGGCTTTTCAAACTCGATTGGTAGCAACGGACTGCCGATCTACAAAGCTCCCTATTCCTTCCCGTCGAACATCGCATTACCTGGGACCCAGTGGTACGATTTGGCGACGGATATCCACTACAAGGATCCGGTTGTGCAGGAGTGGGATCTCACGCTGGAGCGCGATCTGGGTAAGGGATTTGGATTGCGCGCGGGTTATGACGGCAATCATGGGTCGCACCTTCCCACGGACATAAACTTGAACCAAATTGCTCCTAATACACAAGGGTATAACGCTCTTGCAGGCACCGCTCCTTTCCCGCAGCTCTATGTGATCTCGTACCAGACCAATTTGGGTTTCTCGAACTACAATTCTGGAACCATTACACTGCATAAGCGCGCCGGCAATCTTCAACTCGAGTCCAGCTACGCGTATACCAGGGACTTGGCCAACACGGCCGGCGCTCCGGCCGGTGTCGCCGCGCAACCCAACGTTACTGAGTTCGGCAACACCCTGCTTAGCGATCCCGCGCACCCCGGGCTCGATTACGGCAACGTCTCCTTCGCGCGCCGTCAACGATTCCTGACTACCTTTTTGTACATTTTGCCCTTTGGCAAGGGCCAGACATACATGAACAGCGGCAGCCGTCTGACTAATGCGCTGGTCGGCGGCTGGGAGCTAAGCGGCGTTTGGCTGATGCAGAGCGGGCCATTTCTGACTACATCGACATACTCCGATCCATCGGGCACCGGCTACAATCTGAGCCCCGCTAACTACAACGGCGGTCGCGCGGACACCGTTCCTGGCGTAAATCCCTATGCTGGCCAGTCGCTCAACGCGTGGATCAATCCGGCCGCTTTTGTCGATCCCGGAAACGCCATTGGCCGGTTCGGAGACGCTTCTCAAGGCGATGTTGTCGGGCCAAACCAGAAGGTTCTCTCGATTTCGCTGATCAAGCGTTTCCAAATCACCGAGCGGGCGCGCATGGAGATTGGGGCGCAGGTCGCAAACATAACCAATCACCCGAACTATCAGCCTCCCGGCAACTTAAACGTGGACGTTCCGGCATTTGGAGCTATTACGGCTATGCAACAGGCTGAAGCCGGCGGTCCGCGTCAGATTCAGTTAACCGGGCGCATCATCTTTTAGATAGCCGGACAATTCAACTTCAAGCTCGCGGCGCGGTCAGTTCGTCGGCTGCCTCCTCACCCAGGTGTATCATTGCGGGCCTCAGCGGTTCGGCCTTATCGAGCGAATAGAAGAACTTGACGGTTCGAACGGTTGGTAGTGTCCTACTTTACCTAGCGCTGCTATATTGCTTCACTTTCTATTGTTTGCCTGGAAAGCGCTATGTGGGGCAACAACTCTATAGCGTCTTTCGGAATTTCTCCATGCCCGCTTTTGGACAGTTCGATTCTGTAGTCCCGCGATCCGCCAGACTTTACAATTTCATAAATGAATGGCGTGGTGTGTTGCCCTTTCGCGAACGAGTACTCGTAGCCGACGCGCCCCATTGCGGTCAGACGGCTGAACCTAGTCTCGACGGGATCGCGGTTCGCTTCAACTTGACATAGGATTCAAGCTAAGGATATACTGACTCAACTTTCGATTACCCACGTTCGATTACCCACGTTTGGTTCAAGGTCCCCGCTGATCGAGAACAAAGGCAGATGTGAATGCCGGTGTTCCGAGCCGTTCAAGCAATAAACTTCAGGGAGGCTTTAGATCATGATAAGTCGTCATATGGCGCCTTCGGGCCGGCGTTTCGCAATGCAGGCGGGTCTCGCAACGCTATTCATTTTGGCGCTTGCCGGCGCGGCATACAGCCAGTCGACCTTCGGCACCGTGCTGGGCACCGTGAAGGATCCTTCCGGCAGCGTGGTTCCGGGGGCGACGGTCACTTTATCGAATAGCGGCACCAACGCCACTCGTTCCGCGGTAACCAACTCGAATGGAGGGTATGACTTCGTCAACGTCGAAATAGGAACCTACAAGCTCAGTGTGGATGCGCCAGGGTTTCAAAAGGCCGAATACCAGGCGTTCGACGTGACTGCTCGAGCTACTCTACGTATCGACATCGATCTGAAGGTTCAATCGCAGGCCACCACCGTGACTGTCGAAGCACTGGCCGTGGTTCAAACCGATGCGTCCAACATCGCCGAAACCAAAGGTAGCCTGGAGTTAACCAACCTCCCGGTCGCCATCGGTACGCGTTCTTCCGGTTCCACTAGCGCGTTCTCCACGTTAACGGCCCAGCCGGGTGTGCAGATCGATAACCAGAACAACATTGAGGTCGCCGGCGCCGGCCCTTCGCAGCTCTCTTTCAGTATTGACGGCATCAGTTCCGTTGGACCGGGCACATTGGGGGCGCTGGCCGAACTGTTCCCATCTTTCAACTCCATCGAAGAAATCAAGATCAGCGAAAACCTCAATCCAGCCGAATTCGGGGGTATCGCCGACGTCACGACGGTTTCCAAGTCGGGGACGAACACTCTCCACGGCGGGGCGTTCGAGAACGTTCAGAATACGGACTTCAATGCGGCCGACACTTTCGCCAATCGGGTGACCGAGGACAAACTGAATAACTTCGGCATCTACATGGGTGGACCGGTTATCTTCCCGAAACTTTACAACGGCAGAAACAGAACATTCTTCTTCGGAAGCTTTGAAGCCCTTCGCTTACCGAAAACGCAGACCTTTGTCAACAGCGTTCCTACCGAGGCTATGCGGAACGGCGATTTGTCCACCTATCTGAGCGCTGCAAATGGCGGTTCAGCAAACCAGTTGACTGGCTACACAAACAACCAGATTCCTGCGAACATGCTGAATCCCTATACTCAGAAACTTTTGAACTTCCTTTATCCTTTGCCCAATTATGGCCCCCCCGGCGCCATCGCAAACAATTATCTTGGCACTTACGCCGTTCCGATTAACAGCACCCAGGGCGACGTTCGCATGGATCAAAGCCTTGGGCCGAAGCATATGATCTTCGTCCGTTGGACCCACAAGAATCGCCGCATCACCACACCTCAAGGACAGGGCTTCTATCCCAGCAACCCGAGCACACCGCTGCTGGGAGGTGTTTCGAGGCCGGAGATCTATAATTCCTTGGCGACTTCCTACAACTGGGTGATTTCCCCGAGCGTGGTGAACGAGTTGCGCGGCGGATTTAGCGTGATTTCTCGCAACGTCACCGATAGTTATACTTCTCAGCAAGTGGAGAACGCGCTAGGCCTAACGAATGGCCCCGGCGCCTTGCCGGGCCCTGTGCCTCCATCGGATGGCGCCCCGACTATCGTCTTGACTGGCTTCATGGGATATCAGGCGCAATCCAACGACACCAATCCGCATGAAGGTACGTATCAGGTATCGGATAGCTTGACCTGGACAAAAGGTAAACACACCTACAAGTTTGGCGGTGACTTCCGTTATCTCAGCAGCCTCCAGACCTATGTTTTTAACGATTACACCATGGGCCAGTATGCATTCAACGGCTCTGTGATGAGCGGATTACTGGGGCCGGGCGCTGCCACACCAATCGCTGGCTTTCTGCTGGGCTACCCCGACCTAACCACCATCGCCACAGTGATCAATCCTGCCACGGACTCTCGGGCGGGCGCCTACGCCCTCTACGGGCAAGACGACTTTAAGCTTTCGCAAAGACTCACTCTCAATTATGGATTGCGCTGGGAGTACCATCCTGGCTTCCATGATCTCAACAACAACATGGTCAACTTCGACCCGTATTATCAGAATATCGTGAACGGCCGGAATACCGGCGCGGTCATCGCGGAAAACCAAGGGGCGCTAACGACGAACCTGAATCCGGGGTTTGCAGAGTCAATCGCGCCGACTCCCATCATCCTGGCCTCGAAGGCCGGCCTTGGCCCAACCTTGCGTAACGCCTCCCATCTGGATTTCGCACCCCGAGTCGGCTTCGCCTGGCGTGTTTTCAATAACAACAGGACGGTTCTGCGTGGCGGGTACGGGCGATTCATTGAGTCCTTGTTGAGTAGCTCGGCCATCAACGGCTGGTCGGTGGGCGCGAGCGACGTCGGAAATTTCGCCCAGACCTTTGGCAGCAACGGGCAGCCAACCCTGGCTGCCCCCTACTCTTTCCCTTCCAACATCGCTCAGCCTGGCACGCAATTTTTCGACGTAGCCACCGAGATTAAATTCAAAGATCCGATCGTAGAGGAATGGGATCTTACTCTGGAACAAGACCTGGGCAAAGGAGTTGGGCTGCGCGTTTCCTACGACGGCAACCATGGTTACAACATTCCGGTTCAGATCAACGCGGAACAGCCTCCTGACAATACTTTGGGCTTCAGTAATCCCACCACTCAGGCCTCAATTCCTTTCCCGTTGCTGGCGTACATCGCCAAGCAAACGAATCTCGGCTTTGCCAACTACGGCGCGGGTACCATCTCGGTGAAGAAGCGCTCCGCGAACTTCCAATTCGAGGTCAGCTACAGCTACACGCGCGATATGTCCAACGTCAATGGGGGACCTTACGGGCCGGCCAGCGCCTATGCCACCGAACTAGGGCTGGTTTTGTCCGATCCCTACCATCCCGGCGTTGATTACGGGAATGTTCCGTTTGCCCGCCGTGAGCGCGTTCTTTCGACGTTTCTCTATGAGTTGCCGTTCGGAAAGGGCCGGACTTACTTAAACAGCAACCGCGCTCTGGACTTGCTTGTAGGAGGTTGGGAGCTCAGCGGTGTGGCGCTCTTCCAGAGTGGACCGTTCATGTCCGTTGCAGTAACGAGCGATCCCTCCGGCGCGGGTTACAACCTCAACGGTAATTTTTCCGGACTCGGCAGCCGAGCCGACACGGTAGCCGGTGTGAGCCCCTATGCGGGACAAACCGTACATAACTGGAGCAGCTCTTCCTATATCAACGAAGCCGCCTTCGTGGATCCGGGCAGCAATATCGGAAGGTTCGGCGACGAGTCAGCCGGCTCCATCGTCGGACCCGGCACACAAGCGGTATCGTTGTCGCTGATCAAGCGCTTTACCGTCAAAGAACGGCTTCACGCAGAGATTGGCATGCAAGTGGCAAACTCGTTCAACCACCCCAACTATAATCCTCCTGCCACTCTGACGTTGGGGGTGGCTGGTTTCGGTCAGCTCACTTCGATGCAGAGCGCCGAAGGCGCCGGCCCGCGGCAGATCCAGTTGACGGGACGCATCACGTTCTAGATTGCCGAACTTAACTCCTCGCCAGGCGGTGCCGTCAGCTTGCCGCCGGCGAGGACGGTTCCGCGACCACCGCAAGGTGAGACAATAGGCGGCTATGAAAGCGCTGCTCGTTCTTGCACTCACCGCCGTCGCCGGTCTCGCTTCCGCTCAATCCATGGACAAGGGCGGAGCAAGACCTCTTGCCCAGGTGAAATTCGCCCAGGATGACGATGTGAAGTGCCTTGCCTCGGCGCTGGAAAATGGCGATCCAGCGAAGGGCGCGTCCACCTTCATCCTGAAAGCCCCGCCCAACTGCGTTGTCCCATGGCACTTCCACACTGCGGAAGAACAGTTGATCGTGGTGCAGGGGACGGTCCTGACTGAGATGGAGGGCATGTCCGCCCGAGCGCTTGCTCCGGGCGGATTTGCGATGATGCCGGGCAAGGCCAAACATCAATTCTCCTGCCAATCCAAGAGTCCCTGCATTTTGTTCGTCATGTTCGATCGAACTTACGACATTTTTTGGGTGAAGGACGCCAAGGCGTCCGTCAAGTAGTGGACGCGGGCGATGCTATCCTGTTCGAAAGGAGCAAGGTGGATGAGGCGAGCGGTAGTCGCGGCGATTTTCTTCCAGGCGACGGTCGTTCAAGTTTGGGCGGCCGAGCCGTTGCTCGGAACGTGGCGCCTGCAACGCCAGGAAGTCAATGGCGAAAAAACGAACTCTGAACCGCTTACGTTGCGAGTCTCTCAATCCGGCGATAAGCTGGCTTTCGCCTTTTCGGTGCCTGTGAACAACATCGATTTCGTCAGCATGAGTTACACCGTTCGGTTGGACGGCACCGAAGCCGATGTGAAGAACGCGCAAGGAGAGAAAATCGGAATCATCAAAATCACGCCCGCGGGCGCTTCGCAGTATGTGCTGACCATCAAGGGCGCCAATCGGCCGGAAAGCTCCGGTAAGCTCACCGTTTCACCCGACGGGAAAACTCTCACGTCCGAATCCGAATCGCAGCAAGCGGGCCGCTCGATCCATTCCAAGCAGTCGTTTTCGCGCGACTAGCTACTTCGGATGAACTTCCTCCGTCGGTTCTTCCGCCGGCCTCAGCAGCTTTGGATTCGCCGGTTCAACTTTCAAGTGCACTTGTGGGCCGGAATCATTCTGGCGGTGTATCTGATCGTGATCGGTGTCACCGGATCGATGCTCGTGTTTCGCGCCGAGTTGGAGACGCTGAGCGGGACCAAGCCCTGGCATAAAATCCGATCCAAGGAACCGTTCGCCGCCGTCGGCACTGTTGTCGGAAATCTTACAACCGCTTACCCACGCAGCCACATCATCTCCGTCACGGCTCCCTCCGAAGAGGATCCCACGTTCGTGGCGGTGCTACAGAAGCGGGAACAAATCAAAGTGGCTTGCGACGCTTCGAGCGGCGCAGTTCTGGGAGAGTTCCCGGAAGGAGCCGCCTGGATAACGTTCGTGTTAGAACTGCACGAGCGTCTGCTGATTCGGCCGAATGGCCGCATGCTGAACGCGATCGGCGGCGCCTTTTTGCTTCTGCTGTCCCTCACCGGGCTCGTGGTTTGGTGGCCGGGAGTACGAAACTGGAAGCGCGCGCTCCTGGTGGATCTTCGGCGCGGCTGGCGCCGGATCAACTTCGACCTGCACAGCGCCTCAGGTTTCTGGACCCTCCTGATCGCGTCCTTTTGGGGAATCAGCGGCATCTATTTCGCGTGGCCCGCCGAAAGCGTTCGTCTGATCGACCGATTTTCACCGGTCATCAATGCGAGGCCGCCGGTCATTCGCGTAACTCCGGAAGCGGGTTTCGACCAACTCGATTTGGACCGCACGGTGGAGCGGGCGCGCGTGGTGGATCCCGGGACCAGATGGAAAGCGCTCGCGTTTCCTTTCAGTCGGCGGGCCCCGCTCGAGGTCACTATGCTGCGAGGCGGCGGAACAGGCCGTGAATACGAGGATATTGTCTATTTCAATCCGTACACGGGCCAGTATCTCGCCACTTGGAAATATGGCGACAATAAGAGCCTAGGCGACTGGCTAGTGTGGTCGCAGGTGCCGCTTCATTTCGGGACGTCCTGGGGGCTGAGCATCAAGATCATTTGGGCCGCCGCCGGCATGGTGATCCCGCTTCTAACGGTCACGGGACTGCTGATGAATTGGAATCGTGTGCTGAGGAGGAAATGGAAGCATTTGCGAAAAGGCGCAGCGGCCGAAATCGCCGTGGCGACGCCGGCAGCCGGTTTGCGGAGCTGATCCGCTGCCATTGAATACGATTCGCGCGGTAACACGCCGGTCTGTTCTCCAGGCTGCGGCGGCCGCTCTGCTGCGCGGCCGTGCGTTAGCGGCCGGCCCGAAGACCTACCTGGTAGGTTCCACCGCGACCGGCGTTCCTTTCAGCTTCATGGACCTGAAAACGAATACGCTCACCGGCGCGATGGTGGACATCGTGCGAGCCATCGCGCTGGACGCCGATCTCCGTATCGAAATGCGGATTATGGCATTCGGCGCGCTGCTTCCATCGTTGCTATCCGGGAAAATCGACATTATTTCGGCCGCGATGTTGAAGACGCCGGCGCGCGAAAAGGTCGTCGATTTCAGCGAGCCGGTCTATTCGTACGGCGGCGGCTTGATCGTGCCTGCGCGCGACACTCGGGAGTATCGTAAGATCGAAGACCTCAAGGGCCTGGTCGTCGGTGCGCAGGTGGGTACCCGGTTCTTCGATCAGCTTCGGACGGCGGGCGCGAAAGAAGTGAAGACCTACGATAATCTCATCGAGATGCTGGGCGATCTGAGCGTGGGACGAATCGACGCCGCGTACGGCGACGCGCCCATTTTCGCCTACCAGATTTCCCAGGCCAGAACGCGCAAAGTGCGATTCGTACAGTCTTTCAAGCCGCCCACCATCGAAGAAGTCTGTCTGGTTGTGCGCAAGGGCGACGCCGAACTGTTGGGCCGGCTCAACGCGTCCGTAAGACGGATTAAGTCCGGCGCGATCAAATCGGCCATCGAGCGCTGGAGCCTCAACTAGACATGAGTAGTTGGCTCGAGGACGTCAGGGATTTCCTGCCGCTTCTACTCAGCGGACTTCGGATTACCGTCGCGATCACGGTATGCGCGCTAGTGTTGAGCGTGGTTCTCGGATTCTTGTGGGCGCTGATGGGTATGTCGCGCTTCACGCTGCTCCGCGCAGCCAGCCGGACTCTCATCAACACCGTGCGCGGGATACCCATCTTGGTTCAGTTATTTTATATTTACTTCGTGCTTCCGGATCTGGGCGTCACATTGAACGCGTTCTCGGCGGGAGTGCTCGGGCTGGGGCTCGCCTACTCGGTGTACCAGGCGGAGAACTTCCGCTCCGGCTTCGCTTCCGTGGATCACTCCTTGATCGAGGCGGCGCAATCGCTCGGTATGCCGGAAGCCGTCATCATGCGGCGCGTGGTCCTGCCTTTGGCGATTCGGGTCATGCTGCCGCCGCTGGGTAACACGTCCATCATGCTGCTTAAAGATTCATCGATCGCATCCACAATCACGGTCGCGGAACTTACGCGAGCCGGCCAGCTTTTGGCGGTTTCCACTTTCAAGAATATGACTATCTATACGCTGGTAGCGTTGCTGTATTTGGCGATGAGCCTGCCTTTGTCCTTCTTGACGCGCAGGCTCGAACGGAGATTTGCGGCCCGATGATCGAGGTTTCTCAAGTCCGCAAGAAATTCGGCCACCAGGAGGTGCTGCGCGGCATCACATGCTCGATCAATCGCGGCGAGGTGGTGTGCTTGATCGGACCTTCCGGCTCCGGAAAATCGACGGTGTTGCGGTGCATCAACGGTCTTGAGACGCCGGATAGCGGAAGCGTCACTGTGGACGGAACGGTCGTGAATGCGGGCTCTTTGCGCGAAACGCGGGGTAAAGTCGCCATGGTCTTTCAGCGCTTCAATCTGTTTCCGCATCGAACCGTGCTGGAAAACGTGACGGAGGGGCCTATCCACGTCCAGCGTGTGCACGCCCAGGAAGCTCGCCAGCGGGCCCTCGAACTGCTGGACAAAGTCGGCCTGCGCGAACGCGCCGACGCCTATCCGTCCGAGCTTTCGGGCGGACAACAACAACGAGTCGGCATCGCCCGCGCGCTCGCCATGCAGCCGATGGCGATCCTGTTCGACGAGCCCACCTCGGCGCTCGACCCGGAGTTGGTCGGCGACGTGTTGCGAGTGATGCGCTCGCTGGCCGACGAGGGGATGACGATGGTGGTGGTGACCCACGAGATCGGTTTCGCGCGCGAGGCGGCCGGCCGCGTTCTTTTCATGGACGCCGGAGTGATCGTCGAGAGCGGCCCGGCGCGGGAAGTCCTGGCCAATCCCCAAGTGGAGCGAACGCGCACCTTTCTACAGCGCGTGATTCATCCGATATGAGCGACTACTCTAAATACAGCTTCTGGCTTGAGAGCGCGGGCGAAGAGCTCGCGCCGCGGCCCGCTCTCCAACGCTCGGCCGAGGTGGATGTAGCGATTCTAGGCGCGGGCTATTCGGGCCTCTGGACCGCTTACTATTTGCTGCGCGACAATCCGGAGCTCAACGTCGCAATTGTCGAAAAGCAGATTGCGGGCTTCGGCGCCTCCGGGCGCAACGGCGGTTGGTGCTCGCCGAAGTTTCCAGTCACGCCCCCGGTTCTGGAGCAGCGTTACGGCGCGGAAGCCGCGCGATCGCTCCTGCTGGCGATGTTCGACTCGGTCCGCGAGGTCGGCCGGGTGTGTGAAGAAGAGCACATCGACGCTCAGTATCGCCAAGGCGGTTATTTGAGCCTCGCTCGCGGCGCGCATCAAATGGCGGCCGTTCGCGACACGTACTCGCAGTACGAACGCCTGGGACTGGGTGATCGGTACCGCTTGCTGAGCGCCGAAGAGGCGCGCGAGCGCGTAAACGTAACTGAACTGGCCGGGGCGATGCACGGCGTCGAGTGCGCGAGCGTTCATCCTGGCCGGCTGGTCCGAGGTTTGGCGCGCGCGGTGGAGCGCCGCGGGGGCGTCATCTATGAGCAGACCGAAGTAACCGCGTTTGAAGGCGGGGCGTCGCCAAGGCTCGTTACCGGGGCAGGGGAGCTGCGGGCGCGGCGAGCTATTGTGCTCGCGGGGGAAGCTTACCTCACTCGCTTGCCGAAACTTCACCGCGCGCTTATGCCGGTTTATTCGCTGATCGTTTTGACCGACCCGCTCACGGACGAACAGTGGCGGCGAATCGGATGGCAAAACGGGGAAAGCATCGCCTCCAACCGGTACACGGTGGATTACCTCACCAAAACATCGGATGGCCGGATTCTGTTCGGCAGCCGCGGCGCGCCTTATGAATTCGGTTCGAAAATCAGTGACGGCCAGGATCGGCACCAGCCTACGCACGCCCGCGCGCAACGTTCGGTGGTGGAGTGGTTCCCATCCCTCGACGGGATCAAGTTCACGCATGCCTGGGGCGGTCCTCTGGGGATGCCCCGCGATTGGATGCCGGCGGCGACTTTCGACGCTGGGTCGCGCATCGCGATGGCGTGTGGGTACACAGGGCAGGGCGTCTCGACCACCAACCTCGCGGGCCGGACGCTCGCTAGCCTGATCATGGAGAAACACACGGCGCTCGATGCGCTGCCGCTCGCGCAAAGGCGATCGCGAAACTGGGAGCCCGAGCCGTTACGCTGGCTCGCGGTGCGCTACACGCAAGATGCCTTGGCACGCATCGACGCGGCAGATGAAAACGGGCGTTCGCGCCCGTTGGACGCGCCGATCGCCGAGTTTCTAGGACGGCATTGACGAAGGCGCTGCTGGAAGACATACGCGAGCGGTTCGGTGCGATGGAGGAAAGAACGGCGCCGCAAATCAAGCGAGTGGCGCAAGAAGTCTACCGGCGGATTAAGCCGTGGTCGGCGGCGGATCGCGATCGCTTGTGCGTCGAGCTATGGGAAGGCGGCAAATTCGAAGAAGGCGCGCTGGTCTGCTATGTGTATCGCCGCTTCGCGAAGCAATGCGGCGCGCGCGAGTTTAGAATGTTCACGCGCTGGCTCGACCGATACGTGGACAATTGGGGCCTTACCGACGGGCTTTCGTTATGGCTGCTGGGCGCATCCATCGCAAACGATCCGTCGCTGATCGCGAAGATCCCTCCCTGGACGCGATCCAAAAATCGCTGGAAACGGCGCGCTTCGGCTGTGGCGCTGGTGCCATCGGCTCGACGGGGCCTGCACACGCGGGAGATCCTTGGAATCGCGGAGCCGTTGATTTCCGATGCCGACGACATGGTGCAGAAAGGTGTTGGCTGGCTGCTCAAGGAAACCTATCCGAAAAAGCCCGCCGAGGTGGTCCGCTTTCTGCTGCCGCGGCGCGAACGAGCGCCCAGGTTGGTGCTGCGCTACGCGGCGGAGAAGATGACGGCCGCCGACCGGGCGCGAATCCTGAGCCGCTGACGATCTTGCTATACTGATCCGAACGGAGGTGCGATGCGATATCGCGTAGCCGCTGTACTTACCCTTGTTGCCGTGCCCGCGTTCTGCGGAGAATGGAACGCGCGCTTGGCTGAACAATACATGGATTCACGCCAGAAGGAGTGGTTAGCTTGGCCCACGGCCATGGCTTCCGGAGTGGCGTGCGTATCGTGCCACACGGGACTGCCCTACCTGGTTGCCCGGCCGGCGTTGCGACGCTCGCTCGGCGAACGAACCGGTCCTACACTGTACGAGAACATGTTGGATGCCAGCATGCGCGCCACCGTTACGCGCACCGATGCAAAGGATCTGTTCCCAGGCCTGAAGGGCCTGATCGTGGATCAGGTGTTCGGCGCCCAGTTGATCATGAATTCGTTGGTTCTGGCACTGGACGACGCGCAGCGCGGTAACCGGTTAAGTCCGGAAGGCGAGAAATCGTTTGAACGGCTCTGGGCGACGCAACTCAAATCGGGCGAGGATAAGGGCAACTGGCTCTGGTCGGACTTCGATCTCGATCCGTGGGAGACGCGCGACTCCGCCTACTACGGAGGAGCGCTGGCTGCTTTGGCGACCGGCTTGGCGCCGGGTGGCTATCAGGCGCGGCCGGAAATTCGCGACAACATCGCGGCCCTCACGTCGTACTTGCGAACGGGCGAGTCAAAAACGCCGCTGCACAACCGGCTGTTTCTGCTGTGGGCTTCGGCCAAGCTGCGGGATCTGCTGCAGGACGGCGATCGGCAGGCTATCCTCGCGGAGATTTGGAAGAAGCAGCAGCCCGACGGTGGATGGACCTTGGAATCGCTGGGGCAGTGGAAGCATCGCGACCCGGCGCCGGTCCAGACCGGTTCCAACAGCTACGCCACGGCGCTGGTGACGTTCGTAGTGGAGCAAGCGGGGGTCAAGCGGTCCGACGCGGGTTTGACGCGAGCGATCGGCTGGTTGAAAACCCATCAGGACGCGCAGACCGGTAACTGGCGCGCGGAATCGATGAATCACAAACACGAGGCCGGCTCGATGCCAGAGTTATTCATGAGCGACGCCGCCACCGGCTACGCGACCGCAGCCCTGCTTGCGGCGGGCGAGCAAGTGGGCACGCACTAAGCTAAACCACATCAGCGAATGGGTTCCAGGTCGAACCCTCGCAGTTGATACCGAAAACTCGCGTGAGCCTGAAGCTTGGTGTCGCACCACGCGATGCCTCGGTCAATCTCCCTTAACTCCGCGTTCCACCAAGGTCCGGTTGCGCCGGAAATGTAGAACTCGCGGCAAAGCTGAAGGTGGCGTCGGAAGCCGGCTGTCAGACGCGCCTCGTAGTGCGCGGACAGGCTGTCGGCATCGGCGTCCTTAGCGAGCGCTCGAATAACCGCCGAGGCGAGGATGGCCTCGCGAATGGCGTGCGCCGTTCCATCTCCGCAGATTGGATCGAACGCCATCGCCGCCGTTCCGCAAGCCAGCCATCCCGGTCCAATCAAAGGGGACGCGATGCGCGGAAACGCGGGGAACTCGTCTGCGGCGGGGCCGAATTCCGAGATCTCGCGGGCGATCACCCGGCTAGACCCGATGAGTGTTTCGAGCGCGGCGCCGACCGCGAGCAGCCAGCCCGATCCGGGCGCGTTCGGGATCAGAAACAGCCAGCCATTCTCCAGGGATTCGATCCAGCAAGCGGAGGAATCCGACCCGGCGCGGAGTTCGATCGGCACTGCGGCAGCCATCCTACTACCAAAGCGATGCTCGATAACGGAAGCAGGAAGGGGTCGTGACGAAAAGACGGTCCAATCGGCGTCGGCTTGTGGAGCTTCGTCGTCCAGGACTTCCAGCGGCCGGAGGCTATTCAACAGCAAATTCTCGGACACAACCACGGCGGAATGTTCGAGCGTGGCTGGTTTAGAATCTGCGCCCCAAGCCACCGCGCGCCGCTCGATTCGAGGCAGGCCGCGAAACAGGTCCGGACGGTCGAAAATATCCCGGATCAGTGCGAGGGCGTGATCGCCCAACATGATCACGGGCAATCGAGGCCGCTCCACCGGTTTCAGAGCGACGCGGAATCCAGCCTTGGCGAGCAGATGCGCGCAACAGTACGCGGCGACCCCGTCGCCTCGGATAACAACGTCCCGCACAAGGCTCAGCGTTACGGAATGACGACGATTCCGGCGTAGGTGACGTCGTTATTCAGATCCCAGGTCTTCTCGTGTTTGAGCGTCGCGGCATCATAAACTTCGATATCGAAGCCGGCGCCATAGAGGTACAGCTTCTTGCCGTCGGCGGATATGCCAAGAGTGAAGCGCGTGCGGCAGGGCACCTCGGCGCGATTGGCGATCTTGTCGTTGCTCAGATCGAAGGCCCAGAACTCGCAGCGTTTGTCGCCGCTTCCCCCGGAATTATTCCCGTGGAGTCCCGAAGCCACCACCGTGTAGGCCGCCTTCCGGTCCGGCGTCACTTCGATACCCGATATGCCCTCCGGCACCGGGCCGATCGGATCGAAATCGAACTTCCGCGTACTCAGATTAAAGCGCGCCAATCCGAACACGTGATTGTGGACGATCGGATCGGAAGACATCAATACCGCGATATGTTCTCCGGGTTCGTTGATCAGATCGAGATCGCCGCCGAACCGGAGGTTCTCCATCTCCACTCCGGGAAAGTTCGGTTTGGAGAGATCGATGCGATTGATCACTTTGAAATCGTCGGCCTGCAGGATCGTGATCTTGTTGCCGAACTGGTACAAGTACTTGCCGTCCGGAGACAGTTCCAGCGGAGCGCGTCCGTAATCGATGTCGTTAGCGGATTGATCCTCTTTGGGCATCTCCACGGTTTTGATAATCTTCTGCTGCTCGAGATCAATCACCGTGTATTTCGGCTTTCCGACCTCGTAGTGCTCGAGAAACTTATCTATTTCCTTGGTGATGGTGTAAAACAATTTGCCTTGGGGATCCGGAGTGCCGTTCCACATGCGGTACTGCTTGGTAGGCGTATTGAGTACAAAATGATTGGTCACCTTGCGCGTGGCGACGTCGATTACTTCGATGCCATTGTGATCGATGGTAGTGACGTATATCGTCTTATGATCCGGGGTTTGTCGAATCGACATAGGGGTGCCGGTGGTGAGCGGGATGCGGTCGACGATTTGACCCTTGCCCTCATCGAAAACGATTACGGCATTCGGATAGGCGGGAAGATAGAGAGTGCCCGCGCTCGCGAGCGCCGCGGAGGCGGCGATGGCCAGCAGTAAACGAGCCATCATGGAAACACCAAGTCGAGATTGCGCCAGTCCTTGGTGGCGCTGGCGCACTTAGCGGCCCAGTCGGGCGCGTTGTTGAGGTGGTCGGGCACCTGCGCGGGCCAGTAACAGCTCACAAAGCAGTCGTAGATATCGCGCTCCACGGGTTGGCACAGGCCGGCTGTACCACCGGCGGCATCGACCTCCCAGCCGGGCGTGAACATCAAGGTGCAACCCATCGGGACGTGCGGACGGGGCTGGGCGGGTTGCGGATTTTGCAATGCGACTACGTCGTCGGTGCGTGACGCGACGTAGTTATCGATGCGCGCAGCTTTCTTATTAAGGGGTCGCATGTGTCTCATGAGGATGCCTTCCTTTCGGCGAACTGCTCTAAGAACCCCGGATTCTTGGCTGCGATGGCGCCATAAATCTCGAGGCAGGTATTGGTCCAGTCCCGGATCCAATCACAATAATGAAGATTGGGGTGCCCGGTGTCTCCGTAGCGCACGAATGCTTCGTGATGGCAACCGCCGGCGCACAGCGGGCGCGCCCAGCAGGTGTGGCAGTCGTACTTGGAATCGATGTGACCGCGCCGCAGGAACTCGGTCTGCTTCTCGCGGTTGAGGCCGGTGGAGACGTGTCCCAGGGCATGCTGGTCGGAATCGACGAAACGGTGGCAGGGCGCGATGTCGCCCGAGGGTCCGACGCCGACCAATCCAAGGCCCGCGCCGCAAGGGTGCGACTTATTTACGCCTTGGCACAGCTCTGCGAGCGTGTCGCTGACGTTTGAGAATCCGTGCGCCTCTCCTCGCAAGGCGAATTCCAGGTATTCGTCGGCCAGGACGTGAAACTGATCCAGAACACTGTCCATGCCCCCCGAATTGATGGAGTAGAGCTGGTTGGGCGAAGAAGTTACCGGCGCGAAGCCGACCTCGTGAAAACCCAGATCCTGCTTTAAATGGCGGAAAATTCGAACTACGTCGGTGACCCCGGCGGTGAGCGTCACTCGCGCCGTGATCGGCCGTGTGCGATGGTTTTGGATTAGAGCGCGAACACGCGGCTCGATAATATCGTAACTGCCCTTGCCGTTCGCGAAAACACGAAGCTGATCGTGCATTTCCTTCGGGCCATCCATGCTGACGGTGACGCCGATGCGGTTTTCGGAGAGGAAATCGATGATCGTGGGCGTCAGCAGCGTAGCGTTGGTGGTTAGACTGAAATCGATGTGCCGATCCTGCTCTTTCGCGCGTTCGTTTGCGTACGCTACAACCTGCTTGAGGAGCGGGTAGTTCATCAGCGTCTCGCCGCCGAAGAACGTGATATGAATCGAACGCCGCCCGGCCGATTGTTCGAGCAGAAAATCCACCGAAGCTTTGGCGGTATCGAGATCCATGAACTTCGGCTTGCCTTCCGGAGTGGCAACTTTATCGGCGCCGAACTCGTAGCAGTATTGGCACGACAGGTTGCATTGGTTGGTGAGATTCAGCACCAGCGTCTGGATGGGGAAATCAGCCGGCGGCGTGGTGGCGGGTTCCGGGGCCGAATTTCCGGCGCGGATCACCTGCGCGTGGTACAGTTCCACGATCAGCGCTTCAGCGTCCGCGACAGCGAGACCGCTCGAAACTAAATCCTCGATCAGCGGCCCATAGGGCGTTTCACCCGCGCTCAAGCAGCCGATCACTTTTTGGACGTCATCATCCACCTGGAAGATGGCGCCGGCCGGAACTAAGTAGAGGAATCGCGCGCCGCCCGCTTCAAACGAGTGAAATTCACCCAATCGAAAGGGGCGCGTGTCGATAACAGGATTGGCAAACGTCATTGGCCCACCTCAGGCTGATCCCACTGCATATAAGCGGGCACGGTCACTACCAAATACGATTTCGCGGTCAAGGGCTTGCCGTCCTGATCCTTCTCATTCTTGGCGGTGGCCACTACCCAAACGTCACCATAGTTATTGCGGCTAAACTTGCGCTTGGGATTGGGGCCGTCGGAGGCGGGGGTGAACAGGCCGCTGGGGCTCAGGGTGCCGACGAAATCCTTGTCGTCGTCGCCGTACGAGGAGAAAAACTCCTCCACCGAAAAAGTTGCTTCGATCGGACCCAGCTCGACATCGTCCTCGGTGAACGGTTTTCCGTCCGGTCCGCGCTGGTAAGCGATCGCCTCAAACTGCTGATAGCCTTTGGGATGGGTTTGGCTGCCCAACCGGGCCAGAGCCGAATCCGGCGACACCTTAATATAATCGACGCGATCGTAGACCGCGACGCCGTTCGGAAGGACCGCGCGACGTAGCGCGACGTCTCGTTTGCCGGGCACCGCGCCCGCCGCAACGTCCACCTCCGCCACCACTTCGGTCGCGCTGTGAGAAACGATTCGCCGCACCGTCACCCCGGTGCCGAAGTCCAGATCCGAAGGCGCGATCTGCGCGGGCAGTGCATCGCCGATCAGGCGGACGCTGAGCCCTTGGGAGCCGGTCTTCAGTGCTTTATGATCCACGCCGAGAAGTACGGGATCGGATGACGTGCGCTGCAGCTTCACGTCGAATCCGAATTCTTGATACTGGCCCCAGAACCAGCGGCCTTCGGCTTGGGATTGGTCGGTGGAGACGAACATGACCTCGCGCATCTCGCTCGTAATGTCGCCGGGGCCGGAGTTGGCCGGCTGCGTTCCCTTGGATCGCCCACGCCACTCGAAGCCCGCATAGACCAGACTGGTGCCGGAGCGGGTGAGAGTGGAGCCGTCTTGGACCGATGTCAGTTTCACGCGAGTAGTGAACTCGTCGGCGGCGCTACCGTTTGGTTCCACTTCCATGTCGCCATAAAACTGTCCGCGACCGGGGATGAAGGCTGAAACCAACCACCGTCCCGCCAGTTTCGGAGCGCGCATGCGAGCTTGCCAGGCGCCCCATTCCGGGGTATGCAGTGGGGCGGTCTTGCCGAGATAAGCGATTGCATCGTCCACCGGCATTGGCGCGGAAAAGTCGATGTGATGACGCTCCTGGTCTTCCCCGCCGGCATTCATTCCCAGGCGGAACGCCTCATCGGCTTGCGGATATAGCGCCACGTGCGTGTTGGCGAGCAGTTGCCAATCCTCCGCCGAGCGCCTCCAGGAAAGGGGGCGAGCGAACGCATGGCAATAGGTACAAGCGCCGCGTACGTTGTCAGTCGGGATATTGGTTTCGTCCTGGATGCGGCGCTCGGCCAGATACATCACCGGCTTCGCTTCCTCGGGCGCCAAGCCATGGTAGGTGCTCAGATACTTGAGGATCGAACGCGCCTCCACCGGAGTGAGGCGGACACCTTGCTGCCGCACCATGCGCTTGATGGCTTCTTCCCAGCCCTCGGGCGTGGCCCGCTCCCAGGAGATGCGCAGCAGGTTTCCTTTTTCGTCCTTGGTGTGGCAGGTGCCGCACTTGCTGAGGACCAATGCGTCGGTGACCGGGATACCCTCTTCGGGCGCCGGCTTTGCCGCCGCGGACTCGCTGGACGACTGCGCGAATAAGGGAACTGCCAGAAGGGTTGCCAACAGAAGTTTCATAGTGTCGGTACCAGATATGATAACCCTTTGCCGCTGCTCCAGGGAAGTGCAATGGGACTAATCTGCCCGTATGCGTCGGGGGCGCATGGCGAACGTTGACACGCCCCATACGGGGAACGAGAGGATCGCGGACTGTACGAGGAATGCGACCGCGAATAAACAAATCACGCCGATGTGCCCGAGCGCTGAAGGAAGTTGATCCAGGGAATGACCGAATAGCGTCGCGAGGACACCAAGGACCAGGCTGCCGGGCATTTGCGTATATCCTAAAGCGGTCTGCCAAGCGGGAGCGGGTGTGGTCGAATCGTTCGACGGGACCGAAAACAACATTAACAGGACGATCAGTTCCAGCAGAACTCCGAACCCTAACCAGCGAAGAGCGCTGTGCATCATAACGATGGTAACCCTGACCGGTGGCTCGCTATGGGAATGCAGCCCGATTCGCCCTCTGCACGAATCCGGCTGTTCGGAACTCATAACTGTCGGCTCGCACGGCGATGCATGCGCCGGCAGAACGAACCACCCGTCCGCGCATAACCAACTTCAAAGGGCAGACCTGGTCCAGCAGGAATGGCCAGAGCAGAGACAGTTCAACCCGCGCGCCCGGAACGATCTTATTTCCGATATCGATTAGCACTCCTCCGCTGCTGATGTTCAGCGTTTTTCCGGAGCTGCTAGATTGGACGTCGCCTCCGCTGACCAGTTTGCATTCCACTTCCAGCGTAATCGGATAACGCCGATGAGAACGCTTTTCGTGTGGATCGCCGTCTGGGAACTCTACATCACGCGCAGCGCTAGCGGACACTTTCCCTCCTTCGTGGTCGTCTCTTCACCCGGGGAGTTGTCGAATCACGCGGCGATTTGCCGCGCCGGCTATCGGAATACGAACGGGCTGCGTGCCACGGACGCCCGGCGAGACGGGCTGGCTACGCAGCGCCTTCTTCACTCATTTTTCGCGACAGCTTGACGCCGCTTTCCGTTGGCACATAAGAACGCTGGGTTCCGAGCCTCTTTCGATTTCCAGGAGGGACCTCCACCACGGCCAGAAGGCCCGCCTTCAAAAGTTGTTCGAGTCGCGCATTGCAATCGCCGTTGAATCCGGAACGAATCCGCCCCGCGACGCACACGGTCCGCAGCACATCGATAGTTTCGCCATCCATCGTGATTCACCTCGCGATTTAACCGCCAAGTGATGACATGATAGCACTACGGACCGTGTTAATCAGTGGCCGCTCAATATCAGGAATGGCCGCCGTGCTCGTTGGCGTGGTGCTTTCCCGCCTCTTCGGCATGATGGACCGCGTGGGTGAGGTGGCCGTGTGCGATGTGCGCGTGGTGGCCGCCCTTTATATGATCGCCGGCTTCGTGATGTTTCGCGGCTTCGCGGTGATGTTTCGCCGCGTGCTCATGGTGCTCGGCTGCCTGATGATGGTGAGAAGCGCCTTTGTGATCAGCCATATGGTTTATCGTTCTCCTTAGACCTGCGGAATCGGACGAGGATCGGGAACGCGAGCGACCCTGGATCTCGTCCAGGTCAGTCGTGGAAGTCCGCTGTCCCTGCCCAGAATATGATCCACCAAACCCTGTCGATAATCAAATGAATAGTCCGTGAATTGGCGATCGGTGGATGCGCGCTACCCGCTGCCTTGCCATTGCGTATGAATCCGATCCCGTTTACCGCTCGAAGCCGAAGGGTGAGTTAGAAAGAGCTACAGGAAAACCTGCTTCCGCGCATCGCAACCACCAGTAGCATGCTTAGGTAGCATGTCGTTAGCTTTTGAAGTTGCCCGGTCTTATTGATTTGACCCCTGTATAACATGGGGCTTTGCAGTAAACTAGCCCGCACTTGAGCGCCCAAAAATGGGACCTCCGGAGGAAGGGGAAATCCCCATGCGAACCAATCGTCCGTTCCTTTTCTGCGCCGGCGCTATTCTGCTGTCGGTCAGACTATCCACCTTTGCGCGGCGCAGTCCGCGAACCCGACGTCCCGTGTGGTCTTCAACCACGTCCGGCCCGACATGATTAACGAATGGGTGGATCTGCAAAAGAACGAAGTTGTTCCCGCGCTGAAGAAGGGTGGTGTGAAGACGCGCACCGTGTACGCCACAGGTACTTTCGGCGCAACCGGCGAGTACGTGGTCATAACTCCATTCGAAAAATTTGCCGTGTTTGACGGCGACAACCCGGTTACCAAGGCATTGGGTTCGACGGGCGCCGCGAGGCTGCTGGAGAAAGGACGAAAATGTCTGGTCAGCCAGAACGCCTTCGCTACGACGCAGCTCTCGGACTTAAGCAACGTGATCCCGGGCGCTGTGCCGGCAGTGGTCGTGCTTGCGCGTTATCGCATCTCTCCGGGCAAGGTGCAGGAGATGGAAAACCTGGTGAAATCCGACATTTTGCCTGTGTACAAGAAGGCCAAGGTGGGACTGACGGTCACGCGGCGGGGGCCTGGCGCCAATACCGGCGATGTGACCTTTGGGACCCAGCTTGCCAAATACGCCGATCTGGACGGAGGACCGTTCTTGCTTAAGCAGCTCGGCCAGGAGGGGTACAGTAAGCTGGGGGCCAAGTTCACGGGTATCATAACCCTACAAGAAGTTGTGGCTCGGACGTGCGTGGCGGATCTCAGCTTCTAAGGCGCCTGCGCCGAACGAAGCGCGGCGATCGCTGGAAATACTCAGCGGGGATCGTAGGGCTCGCCATCGAGATATGTCGGGCCTCGTTCGATCTCTTCGATACGCCGGTTGACCCATCTGTCTTTTGTATACAGCCATGTTTCGCGGTGCCTGACGCTGGTGATCGCCTCGTGCGGACTACCGTCTTTCCGGTCCGGCATGGTGCGAACATATTGCTGTTTGGTATAAACCGTTGCTTCGTTACCAGCCAGATTCAGACACTCGACATGGGTGTAGCTCCGATCGGCGTGGAACTGGAGAACGGTCTGCAGATCTTGCCGTATTCCTTCTAGCGACTGTTCGCGGTTCAGCGTGGTTCCGTCCACCAGTCGCAACGTGAAATCCGGGGATATTTGCCGGGACAAAGCCTCGATATCTTTGGCTTCCCGCTCCTCCAGTCCTTGGTCAATAGCCTCCTGAATGTCTCGCTGGACGATGCGCTCCTGCGGCGTGGGCTTCCAAGCGCCCGGAGTAGCGCAAGATTGTCGCGCTAAGGCTGTTCCTGCCCCCATCCATATGGTCCCGATAAGCAGAATGACTGCGCCCAGTGATAAATCCCGTTGCATGGCGCCTCCTTCAGTCTTAGATTCGATACGGGAGCGACGATGGGCAAGTTCCTCGGTGTTTACGAAAATCGAGCGACGATGAGGAACGCCCCGCCGATGGCGATGACGTCCTCGAGGAGGGCGATAGGGAGATCCTTGCCTCCGGCCGCTTTCACCAACCGGACGCGAAACTCGTAGCCGCCCAGCGTTCCGACAACTGCGCCAATCACGCCGGCCACCAGACCCGCTAGCATCGCTTGGCTGGCGGCGCCGAGAGCCGCTCCCGACAATCCCCCGGTTACAATCCTGGCGATGAAGCCCGGTGGCGCTTTGCGGCTGGGAGTTTTGGGCAGTTTGTCGGCGATGAGTTCGCCGATGGCGAGCACGGTCAAGATGTAGGGCGTGGCCGCGAAGCCCAGAAACGCGAGGCTGGTGTTTTCGAGATGCAACCAGCCGAGTCGCGCCGCCCAACTGACCACGGCCGGAGCGGTGAGGGAACGGAGTCCGGCAATGACGCCGATCAGAAAGGCCAACGCGAATGTGGGCATAAGGGTCCTCTTGGTGATTGTACATTTGGCGGCAGCGGGGAGGAGGCATGAGAAGCTTTAATGGAAACCACAACCATACCGAACACGATAAGGAAAACGAAAATGCCAACCGCTGCACCCACGATCCCGCCGGACGACCCCAAGAGAAACCTAACGCTGGCGCAACCCGACAACCTCCCTCACATTGGCCTGGTTGGCGACACCTATACCGTCACCGTGCGTGGCGAAGACACGGATGGACGGTTCTGCGTGATCGATATGCATGTCCCACCCTGCGGCGGGCCGCCACCGCATCGGCATGACTTCGAGGAGACCTTTATGCTGCTGGAAGGGGAGATAGAAGTGACGTTCCGCGGCAAGAAATCGGTGGTACGCGCCGGCGACACAGTGCATATTCCCGCCAACGCTCCGCATCAGTTTCACAACGCGTCCACCAGGCCGGTACGCCTGCTCTGCATCTGCTCTCCCGCGGGCCAGGAGAAATTCTTCATGGAGGTTGGCGTACCGGTGGCCACGCGCACGACGCCCCCGCCGCAGTTGGACGAAAAAGAGCAGGCCGCATTCATCGAGAAAGTGAAGGCGGCGGCGCCCAAGTACCGGACTGAACTGCTTCGAGAGGCGTAGCGGGCACCGGCATCGCGCGTCAGGGTTGCGAAGTTAGCGGCTTGAGGTCGCCGAGCATAGTCGGAATCAGCTCGGAAACCGTGGGGTGGATGTGCACCGCCCTTTGGATCGTCGTGTAGGGAGCTTTCGCGTACATAATGTCCAGGATCGAGTGGATGGCTTCGTCGCCACCGACGCCCAAGATGGCGGCGCCGAGGATTTGGCGGGATTCGGCGTCCACGACGATCTTCATGAAGCCCTGAGTTTCGCCCTTCTCGATGGCGCGGCCCACGCGGGTCATGGGCCGCTTGCCGACCAGCGCGCTTCGGCCGGACTCGCGGACCTGGGCTTCGGTCAGTCCGGCGCGCCCGAGCGGCGGATCGATGTACAGCCCGTAAGCCGTGATGCGATCGCTGACGCGGCGCGGATCGTTATCCAGGAGATTCGCGGCCACGATTTCGAAATCGTTGTAGGAGGTGTGGGTGAAGGCGCCTTTGCCGTTGCAATCGCCCATGGCCCAGATCCCGGGCACGCCGGTGCGGAGCTGGTCGTCGACTTTGATGTAGCCGTGTTCGTCGGCCGCGACGCCGGCTTTATCGAGGCCGAGATCGTCGGTGTTCGGACGGCGTCCGACCGCTAACAATACGTGCGAACCGGCGACCTGGAGCCGACCGTCGGCGCAATCGGCGTGCGCGATAATTTCCGCGCCGCGTTTAGCGAAGCCAATACATTTGGCGCTTAGGCGAACGCTGATCTGTTCGCGCTCCAGGATATCCAGGATGGCCGCAGACACGTCTTCGTCCTCGCGATGAATCAGGCGCGGTCCCATTTCGAGTATGGTGACTTGGCTGCCGAAGCGGCGGAACATCTGCCCAAACTCAAGTCCGATGTAGCTGCCGCCGACGATGATCAGGTGTTCGGGAAGGAAATCGATTCCGAGCAGGGAGCTGTTGGTGAAATATTCGATGTCCTGGAGTCCGGAGAATTGGGGTACCGTGGCGCGTGCGCCCACATTGATGAAGATCTGCTTGGCGGTGAGACGTTCGGAGCCGACGCTCACATCTTGAGGCGACTCGAAGCGCGCGTGGCCGCGGTAGACGGTGCAGTTCTTCAGGTTCACGAGCCCGTTCTCGACGGCGATTCTGGACGCGCCGGAAACTTCGTCTTTCCTGGCCTTGACGCGCTTCATGTCTACGGCCGAAGCGCCCGGGAGATTGACGCCGTACTCGGCCGCGCGCTGGACCACGCGGGCGGCGTAGGCGCTGGCGACCATGGTCTTGGTGGGGATGCAGCCGGTGTTGACGCAGGTGCCGCCGAACAACTTGCGCTCGACGATGGCGACGTTTCTACCGGCCTGCGCCACTCGCTGAGCCAGGAATGGGCCGGCTTGCCCGGTTCCGATGACGATTGCGTCGTAAGTAGTGGCCATGAAGTCCTCCTGGAGTGGCGATGGTAGCCTGATCGACTACTCAATTGTCAACATTTGCGAAGACGAGTGGAAAAAGCTCAATACGCAACGTTAACGGGCGATGCGTTGATAGGAGATTGATTCATCGATGTCGATTGCAGGTTTATCTTCGAATTCGATTACCAACTGGCGGCAGCAACAGCAGCAGAATCCGTTCCAGCAGATTAAGCAGGATTTCAAGCAACTTGCCAGCGCGCTTCAATCCGGCGATTTATCGAATGCTCAATCGGCGTATTCGAGCATCCAGAAGATTCTTCAGGGCGACCAAAGCTCTTCGAGTTCGGAATCGAGTTCCAACGGTTCGAGCGCGCTCCAGTCCGATTTCGCGACGCTAGGCCAGGCGTTGCAGTCCGGCGACCTCAGCCAGGCACAAAGCGCGTTCTCTCAATTGCAGAACGATTACCAGGTCGGCAGCCAGTCGGGCGCCGACGGCGCCGCCACGCCGAGCGAGGCGCAGGATCAATACGTGTCCAGCCAAACGCAAGACCCCGCACAGCAAGCTCGGCAAGACTACAACCAGCTCGCCGGCGCGCTACAGTCCGGCAGTCTTTCAGGCGCTCAGTCCGCTTTCGCGGCTTTGCAGCAACTGGTCCAGAACCAGGACGGTTCGAATACCACTTCGTCCACGAATTCGGCCAGCGGCAGTGACGCCATCGCGAACGATTTCAGTGCGCTCGGTCAGGCGCTTTCGTCCGGCAATTTGACTCAGGCGCAGGGCGCATTCTCCCAACTTCAGAGCGCCGTCCAGGCGGCCGAACAACCCGGCGCATTGCAAGCCCAAAACTCCACCGCGGCGTCGGGGACGCAGGTGCAAGGACATCCTCGCCACCATCATCACGGCGGGGGCGGCTACGGCAGCCAAAGCTCGACATCGACGGCGTCGACGGATGGTTCCGGCGCTAGCCCCGCCAGTTCCGGCGTCAGCCTTTACGCTTGACCGCGAGCGCGAGTTCAAGCTCCGCGGTTTTCCGGCGCCGCCACTAACGCGCGTTTGGTATGTTGAGAGCGATGAGACGCTGGGCGCCGGTTTGCTGCTTGTTGGTGATCACGGCGGTGGGCGCTGGAGCGCAGCAATGGCGGCCCGGTCCCGCTCGCGACTGGTATTCCGAGCAAGTCTGGCCGGTGGGCGCCAACTACATCCCGGCGACCGCGATTAACCAATTGGAGATGTGGCAGGCCGCGACCTTCGATCCGCAGCGCATCGACCTGGAGTTGGGTTGGGCCGAAGCGCTGGGGATGAACAGCATGCGCGTGTTCCTCGACGACCTGGTGTGGCAGCAGGACGCGGAGGGATTCAAGAAGCGCATCGAGGAGTTTCTGCGGATCGCGAACAAACACAAAATGCGGGTTATGTTCGTGCTGTTCGATTCCTGGGGCGATCCGGTTCCTAAGCTCGGGCCGCAGCACGCGCCCACGCCGGGCGTCTACAATTCCGGATGGGTCCAAAGCCCTGGCGCGAAAGCGCTGGCGGAACCGGCGGAGTATGCGCGGCTGGAGGCTTACGTCCGGGGCGTGGTGTCGGCTTTCGCGAACGACAAACGGATCGTCGCCTGGGATGTTTGGAACGAGCCGGACGCGATGAATCCCGAGGTTTATCGAAAGCTGGAGCCCGCCAATAAAAACGATTTGGCGCTGGCGCTGCTTCCGAAGGTGTTCGAGTGGGCGCGCGCGGAGCATCCCAAGCAGCCGCTGACGAGCGGCGTGTGGCAAGGGGATTGGTCGGACCCGGAAAAGCTGCTGCCGATGGAGAAGATCCAGCTGGAATCGTCGGACGTGATTTCATTTCACAACTACGGGTCGCCCGAAGACTTCCAGCAGCGCGTGGAGTGGCTCGAAGAATACAATCGGCCGTTCTTCTGTACCGGGTACATGGCGCGGCCGATGAAGAGCACGATCGAGGGGACGCTGCCCATCGCGAAGGATCACAAGGTGGCGGCATACAACCGGGGGCTGGTTGAGGGCAAAACGCAAACCTACTTGCCGCTCGATTCCTGGGAGCATCCGGTGAAGGGAGAACCGGCGGTTTGGTCCGGCGACATTTTTCGAATGGACGGCACGGCGTATCGGGCGGAGGAGACCGGGCTGATTGCGACGCTGATCCGGCAAAGCCGCGAGAAAAAGAAGAAGAAATGATCAGCGCGCGGGCACGCCCCGCACCCGCGCCGAAAACGCTTCGTACGCGCCGGGGTTGTCGCGGTTCATCCGTTTGATGGCGGCGGTCGCGACCGTCTCGAGATTCGAAAGATACCTGGGAGAGCCCATGGCGGCGCGGAGATCGGGAATGAGATGAGAAATTTTGGCCCAAGTGAAAAGCAGCTCGCCTCCGCTTTCGAGGAACAGCTCCTGATTCAAAACGCCCCCGGTGATGAACGAAGCCGCCATGTCCCAGTACGTGGCGGCCATGCGGAATGAAGCGTCGCCATCGGAGCCGGGCGGGTTCTGAGCTTGCAGCTCGGTCAAGGCGCCGGCTGAAAGCTTCGAGAGCCAACTCCGGGCGTCGCGCAGACGAGGCTCGCGCCGGATCTCGTAGAGTTTCAGGATCAAATTGACATCGTCGTACGTGGGCTTGTCCATAAGACCGAGTGTAGCCGGTTGGAAGTGGGGAGAACTTGCGCCGGGGAAGCGCACCATTCCCATGAGATGGTGGCCCCGGCTCTGACGAAGGAAGACGAACTGTACTGGGTGGCGCTGCGGCTGGTGCCGGGCCTGGGAGTTCGCAAGGCGGGCCAGCTTCTGACGCAATTCGGAACTCCGCAAGCCATTTTCCGCGCGTCGCGGACGGAACTGGAAGCGAGCGGGCTGGCCGGAAGCCTGGCACAAACCATCGCGAGCGGATGCACCTTCGACGACGCCGTCGATCAACAACAGAAAGTGCTGGCCAGCGGGGCGACGCTGGTGCCGATCTCCGATCCGCGCTATCCGGCGCGGCTCAAGGAGATCTACGATCCGCCGGTTCTGCTGTTCGCGCGCGGGCGGGTGGAATTGCTGCAATCGGTGATGCTGGGCGTGGTGGGGACGCGGCGCGCCACCCAGTACGGCACGGCGGCCAGCGAGCGACTATCGGCCGATCTGGCGCACGCCGGTTTAACCATTGTAAGTGGCATGGCGCGCGGCATTGACACGGCGGCGCATCGCAGCGCTTTAGCGGTCGGCGGCGACACGATCGCGGTATTCGGCTGCGGCGTGGACCTGGTGTATCCGGCCGAGAATCGCAAGCTCGCGGGCGAGATCGCCGAGCGCGGACTGCTGCTCTCCGAGTATCCGATGAGCTCGCCGGCGTATCCGCAGAATTTTCCGACGCGCAACCGGATCATCAGCGGCATGAGCGTGGGCGTGCTGGTGGTGGAGGGGGCGCAATACAGCGGCTCGTCGATTACGGCGAAAATGGCCTTGGAGCAGCAACGGGAAGTTTTCGCGGTTCCAGGCAACATCACTTCGAAGATGAGCTGGGGGCCGAATCTACTCATCAAACAGGGCGCGAAACTGGTCCAGGAATGGAACGACGTGGTGGTGGAACTGCCGGCCGAAACCCGGCGCGCCCTGGTGGCCCGCGCCCAGGCGCGCACCGGTGGCAAGCCTTTGGAAACAAACGAGCAACTGCCGTTGGGCGAAGGCCTGGGAGCAGCCCATCGGGCGCTGCTCGGACGGTTGAAACCGGACGTGGGGACCCACCTCGACGAGTTGCTCGAAACTTTTGACGCCCTTACCTCATCTGAGATAATTGCCACGCTGTTCGACCTCGAGCTGCTCGGCCTCGCAAAGCAACTTCCCGGCAAGAACTTTGTTAAAGTGTGGTAGGTTCTTACCGAACTTAGTTGTAAGCTTCCATTTATAAGCGCTGGTGTGGATTAATACGTCATGGCAAAATCGCTCGTGATCGTGGAGTCGCCCACAAAGGCGAAAACGATCGGCAAATATCTCGGCAAGCAATACGTCGTTAAAGCTTCGCTTGGGCACGTCAAGGATCTTCCCAAGAAAGATCTGGCGGTGGACGTCGATAAAGGTTTCGAGCCTCGTTACGAAGTGATCGAGGGCAAGAAGAAACTGATCGCGGAGCTCAAGCAAGCCGCCAAGGGAATGGACTCCGTGTATCTGGCGGCCGACCCGGACCGCGAAGGCGAGGCCATCTGTTTTCACCTGCAAGAGGAACTGAACGGCTCGAAGAAAGGGCCGAACTTCTTCCGGGTGATGTTCAACGAGATCACCTCCAGCGCCATCAAGAAGGCCTTCGAGAAACCCGGTTCGGTGAATTTGCATTTGGTGGACGCGCAGCAGGCGCGCCGCATTCTGGATCGGCTGGTGGGCTACAAGATCTCGCCGCTGCTGTGGGACAAGGTCCGGCGGGGATTGTCGGCGGGGCGCGTTCAGACCGTCGCGCTGCGATTGATCGTGGAGCGCGAGCGCGAAATTCGAGCCTTCGAGAAGCGCGAGTACTGGACCATCGACGTACAGCTCAACGCCAAGAAGCCGCCGGTGCTGGTGGCGCGCTTCACTAAGAAGAACGATCAGGCGTTCGAAGTCGCCGACGAAGCCACGGCCAAATCGCTGGTGGATCAACTGGACGCGGCCAAGTACCTGGTGCACTCGGTGACCACGCGCGAGAAAAAGCGCAACCCGGTGGCGCCGTTCATCACGTCCACGCTGCAGCAGGAGGCGTCGCGCAAACTGCGCTTCAGCGTGAAGCGGACCATGATGCTGGCGCAGCGGTTGTACGAAGGCGTGGAGATGGGCACGGAGGGGTCGGTCGGGCTGATCACCTATATGCGAAGCGATTCGACGCGCGTGTCCAACGATGCGCTCGAGGAAGTGCGCGGGTTGATCGAAAAACGGTATGGCGCGCCGTTCCGTCCCGAATCGCCCAACGTCTACAAGAGTAAGAAGGACGCCCAGGACGCTCACGAAGCGATTCGTCCCAGCTCGGCGCTCCGCACGCCGGAGGACGTGGCGCCGTTCGTTCAGGAAGACGAACTGAAGCTCTATAAGTTGATCTGGATGCGCTTCGTCGCGTCGCAGATGATGCCGGCGGTGTTCGACCAGACCACCATCGATATCGCGGCCCAGAGCAAGGACGGCGCGACGTACATGTTCCGCGCCACCGGAAGCGTGCCTAAGTTCAAGGGGTTCCTGGAAGTCTACGAGGAAGGCAAGGACCAGAAGGACGCCGACGACGAGGAGCTCAAGAATCGGCTGCCGCTGGTGACGGAGGGCGAGGAGCTGCGCTTCAAGTCCATCGAGCCCGAGCAGCATTTCACCGAACCCCCGCCGCGATTCAACGAGGCGACGCTGGTGAAGGAACTGGAAGCGGACGGCGTGGGCCGTCCGTCCACCTACGCGTCGATTCTGTCGACCATCCAGGAACGCGAATACGTGAAGAAGGAGGGCGGCAAGTTTCTGCCCACCGAGCTGGGGATGGTGGTGACGGACTTGCTGCTGGAGAATTTCGAGCAGATCTTCGACGTCAAATATACGGCTCGCATGGAGCAGGAGCTGGACGAAATCGAAGAAGGCAAGATGGATTGGCGCGAGGCCATGGGCGAGTTCTACGAGCGCTTCGAGAAGGAACTGAAGCACGCCGAACGGCACATGACCGACATCAAGCGCATGGAGAAGCCCACCGACCTGGTGTGCGACAAGTGCGGCAAACCCATGGTGATCAAATGGGGCCGGCACGGCAGCTTCATCGCTTGCACCGGGTATCCGGATTGCACTAACACGCGCGAGCTGACCGTCGACCTTCCGGACGTGGACAAGGCGGATCTGACCGAGCAGGACGCCGAGGAGTACTGCGAGAATTGCGGGCGCCCGATGGTGCTCAAGAAGGGGCGCTTCGGCACGTTCTACGCTTGTTCGGGATATCCGGATTGCAAGACCACCAAGCGCATCGGGGGTGAACAGACCAAGGCGGACGTCCCGCTGGAGGAAAAATGCCCGCAGTGCGGCAACAACCTGGTGTTGAAGCACGGACGTTTCGGCGAGTTCACGGCCTGCAGCAATTATCCGAAATGCAAATTCGTGAAGCAGAAAACCATCGGGGTGGCGTGTCCGAATTGTTCGGAGGGGCAAGTAGTGGAGCGCCGTTCGAAGAAGGGCAAGACCTTCTACGGATGCAATCGCTATCCGGAGTGCGATTTCGTCGCGTGGGGCAAGCCGCTTCCCGAAAAATGTCCGGACTGCGGGTCGAGCTACCTGGTCGAGAAATGGCTGAAGGCGGGACCGGTGGCGCAATGCCCCAACGGGGAGTGTAAGTACAAGAAGCCGCTTCCGCAGGTGGAAGCGACCGCGTAGGCGCGGCCGTCGTTTCCGGACATCGTTATTTCAGAACCTTGATGATGGCGTCGGCCTGCGCTTTCACGGTTCCGCTAAACCGGTTGAGAAAAACATCGGTGACGCTATCGATGCTGTAGCCCGCAAAGAACGCGGATTGCCATTTCATGCCCGGAACACCCACCGAGATCAGCACGTAGCCGAGAACGACCCAGCCGATTCCCCATAGCATCTGCCACTCGCGGACATGCAGCCACAGCACCCAGTCGTGCATAGCTTGGAAGCTGGGCCGCGTCTGGGCTCGTTCCGCCTTCAGCGCATCCACGAAGAGATGCGCGGCGCTTCCGGCGGCGATCAGAACATAGTTCACGATTAGCGCCTCGAGATTTTCCCATTTGAGCGGCCAATCCGGAGACAGGTGGCTAATCTCCACTAAGGCCAGCGGAATAACCGCGCCGCCGGCCAGCCAGGCGAGGACGAGCTGCACGACGCTCCACCGCTGCGCCGCTCTGGACGCAGACGCTTTGTAGATCACCCGCTGGTCCGCGTCGACGACGCCCGACGCAATCACTTTCGACTCCTGAGCCAACTCCTGGAACAGCCGTTCCTTGAGCTTTTCGTCTTTCGGAAGCTCGGGCCCAAACTCGAACTCGAAGTCGAGCGGCTGGCCGACGCGCAGGTTATCCATGGTGTCGTTGATGCTGGGAGAAAGCGTCAGCGATTCGCATTGATAGACGATGCGATCCAGCAAGGAGCCGATCTGCGTGAGCCGCTGCTGTACTTTCTCGAACGCAAGATCGGGACCGGGCCACTGCTCTCCCACAGTTTGCCAGGTCAGCAAAATGGTCGCGATTTCACCGGAACACCACTCGCGTTCCGAAACATCGGTCACGAAAAGCTCTTCGATTTCGGTCAGTCCGCCGCTGATGAGGGCGTCGATCCGAGCCAAGAGGGTGGAGGGCAAAGCCTCGTCGAGATACGCTTCGCGTTCGTTGGAGCTCAGTTGGGAAGCACGCTCGAGCGCCTGGGCGACCGCGTCTTGTAGAAACCGCGCGCTTGCTCGAATTTCCCGAATGATCGAGAACATGCGCCGGTCGTTCGGTTTCCGATGAATAGTCATTAGCTCTAAATATCTCAGATATCGTAGATTGTCAACGGAATTGTGCATTATTCCTACAGCCGAAGGAACAGTGGCTGGACTCGTGTTCATCCGGCGAGCTCCTCGCGCTAGAATGGTGGCGGACGTTCATGAACAACGAACAATTGCAGGCTGCCATGAAGGAGCTTCAGGACGCCACGGTCGTTATGGCCCACATGGAAGCGCGGCAAACCGAAAGGCTGCTCCGGCAGGAGCGAGAGGTCGAGGAGCTGGCGATTTCTCGGGCGCGCGTGGAGCAGCGCGTGCTGCGTCTCGAAGAGGAATCCGCTAACTTCCGCCGCCGCACCGAACAGAACTTAGCGGAGATTACCGACAAGCTGAACGGCCTGATCGGTTACGTCGCGGGCGGCGGACGTCCACAATAGCCCGCGCGGCTTTCCCTTCCGATGAAACCCGACTACGGCCTGGACGCGCCCAAGCTGGTTCGCAGACTGGCCGGCCGCGCGGCGGTGGTGATGGCGTTCGCGGTGCTGCTCTACTTCGCGAACCGGAACACTAACGCGCAAGCGGCCAGAACCGTCGCCACGCTCGTGTTTTCCATCGGCATGATACTGGCTGTGGTCGCGGGAACGATGGTTCTGAGCAGCCGCGTCGTCAAACTCAAAGTGATCGACCGGATGCTCGACAGCCTGCCTTGGCGCGGAGACGAAAAGGTCCTGGATGTGGGATGCGGGCGCGGCGCATTTCTGATCGGCGCCGCTAAGCGACTGACCACCGGGAAAGCCACCGGTATCGACATCTGGCAAAGCCATGAACTCTCGAACAACACCGCCGAGGCGGCGCTGGCGAATGCCAAAGCGGAAGGCGTGGCCGGACGCGTAAAGATCGAAACCGCGGATGCGCGCAAGCTTCCGTACGCGGCCGCGAGTTTCGACGTAGTCCTATCGAGCCTGGCGATTCACAACATCCGGCCCCGCGAGGAGCGCGCCACGGCGTTGAACGAGATCGCGCGCGTGCTGAAGCCGGGCGGGTATCTGGCGATCTTCGACATTTTCAATACCGGCGAATACGCGAAAGCGCTCGAGCAACTCGATTTCCGCGACATCCGTCTTTCGCCCATGACCTTCTTGTGGTGCGTGCCGACGCGCAGCCTTACCGCAAGAAAAGCATAACCCACGGCCGATCGAGAGCGGCGCGTGTGCTTTCATAGACGTGTGCTTTCATAGAGAAGATGCACGCTGAACGCAACCGACTTCAAGAGGACGCCCAAAAACTAAAATACTGGAGGCGTTGGGGGCCTTATCTGGCCGAGCGGTCGTGGGGAAATCCGCGCGAGGACTACAGCGCTTCCGGAACCGCCTGGGATTATTTCCCGCACGATCACGCGCGCTCCCGCGCCTATCGCTGGACCGAGGACGGCATCGCGGGAATCTCCGATAATCATCAGCGGCTGTGCTTCGCCTTTGCGTTCTGGAACGGGGTCGATCCGATTCTGAAGGAGAGGCTGTTCGGATTGGGCGGTCCGGAAGGCAATCACGGCGAGGACGTCAAGGAGTATTACTATTACCTGGATTCCACTCCGACGCATTCCTACATGAAGTATCTGTACAAGTATCCGCAATCGGAGTTTCCGTACCCGGGGCTGGTGGAGGAGAATCGGCGCCGCTCGCCGCAGGATCCAGAATACGAGCTCATCGATACGGGAATTTTCGATCAGAACCGTTACTTCGATATTTTCGTCGAGTACGCGAAGAACGACGTGGACGATCTGCTGGCGCGCGTAACTCTGATTAATCGCGCGAACGCGCCGGCGTCGCTGCATTTGCTGCCCACCGTCTGGTTTCGCAATACCTGGAGCTGGGGTTACGGTACGCCGCGCCCCGAGATGGAGCGCCTGGATTCCAACACGATCGTAATGCGCGAGCAATCGCTCGGGCAGTTCAAGCTCTGGCTGGAGGACGCGCCGCAATTGCTGTTCGCCGAGAACGAGACCAACACCAAGCGGCTATGGGGCTACGACAACGGGCAGGCTCGCACCAAGGATTCGTTTCATCGTTATGTCATTCAGGGAGAAAAAGACGCGGTGAACGAGGCCGAGGCGGGAACCAAGGCCTGCGGTCTGTATCGTTTCGAAATTGCGCCGGGCGATTCGAAGGTGCTGCATTTCCGGCTGTATTCCGGAAACGGCGGGGCGCTGGATTTTGACGAAGTGTTTCGCGAGCGGATCGCGGAAGCGGACGAGTTCTACAGTTTCGCGCCGACGCGGCTTTCGGACGACGCGCGCATGGTGCAGCGCCAGGCATTCGCCGGGCTGCTATGGAACAAGCAGTTCTATCACTACGTCGTGGAGCAATGGCTGAAGGGCGATCCGGCGGGTCCCACTCCGCCGCGCGAGCGCCTCTTGGGTCGCAACCACAATTGGATACACCTCTACAACGACGACGTGCTCTCGATGCCGGACAAGTGGGAATATCCTTGGTTCGCCGCCTGGGATCTGGCGTTTCACATGGTTCCGTTCGCGCTCATCGATCCGTTTTTCGCAAAACAGCAACTGGGACTTTTGTTGCGCGAGTGGTACGAATCGCCAAACGGGCAGCTTCCGGCGTACGAATGGGAGTTCAGCGACGTGAATCCGCCGGTGCATCCGTGGGCCTGCTGGCGTGTGTTTCAAATCGATCAGAAAATCACGGGGAAGCCCGACTTCGAATTTTTGGAGTCGGCGTTCCACAAGTTGCTGATGAATTTCACGTGGTGGGTGAATCGGAAGGACTCGCAGGGCAACAACATTTTCGAAGGCGGCTTCCTGGGGCTGGATAACATCGGCGTATTCGATCGCAGCAAGCCGCTGCCCACGGGAGGGTTCATCGAGCAGGCCGACGGCACGGCATGGATGGGGATGTTTTGCCTGTTGATGCTGAGAATCGCCATCGAGCTGACGCCGCACGACTGCGCGTACGAAGATATCGCCAGCAAGTTTTTCGAGCACTTCCTCTATATCGCCAGCGCGATAAACCGGTTGGGCGACGGTGGGCTGTGGGACGAACAGGACGGCTTCTATTACGACTGGCTGCAGATGCCGGACGACCGCAAGTGTCCCATGCGCGTGCGATCGATGGTGGGGCTGATTCCGCTCTTCGCCGTGAGCACGATCAGCTCGGCCGCGATCGATAAAATGCCGGGCTTTCGGCGGCGCATGAACTGGTTCATCAAGCATCGGCCGGACCTATGCGGCAACATCGCCTCCATCACGCAGCATGGGACGGATGAACGGTTGCTGCTGTCGATGGTCCACCCGAACCGGCTGCGGCGCGTGCTCCAGACCATGCTGGACGAAAACGAGTTTCTATCGCCGCACGGCCTTCGAAGCCTTTCGCGGTATCACAAGGATCATCCGTTCGTGCTGCGCGCCGACGGACGGGAGTACCGCGTGGATTACGAACCGGCGGAATCCAGCACCGGGTTGTTTGGGGGGAACTCGAACTGGCGCGGGCCGGTATGGTTTCCGTTAAACTACCTGATGATCGAATCGCTGCAAAAATTCCATCACTATTTCGGCGACGAGATGAAAGTGGAGTTTCCCACCGGCTCGGGAGTGGAGCTGAACCTGTCGGATGTGGCGGCGGAGCTGTCTCGACGCTTGTCCCGCCTGTTCCTCAGGGACGCGCAAGGCCGGAGGCCCGTATTCGGAGGCGCTGAGAAATTCCAGACCGATCCTCACTTCCGGGATCATATTCTGTTCTACGAATATTTCCACGGCGACAACGGTGCGGGCATCGGGGCGAGCCATCAGACCGGCTGGACGGCGCTGGTGGCGAAGCTTTTGCAGCAAAGCGGGGAATAAGGGCGGTTCACGATTTCACAAGGAGGTTTACGTTTTGGCAAAGAACAATTCGTTTCAACCGTTCGCGCTTTCGGTGTTGCGGCTGGTTGCCGGCTTCACATTTTCGCTGCACGGATTCGCGAAAATCTTCGGGTCATTTGGAGGGCTGGACGGCCACAAGGCAAAGATGCTTAGCCTGTTTTGGTTCGCGGGCATCCTCGAGCTTTGTGGCGGGCTGCTGATCGCGGCCGGCCTTTTCACGCGGCTGGTGGCGTTCGTGCTCTGCGGCGAGATGGCGGTGGCCTACTTCAAGGAACACTTGCCCGGCGGATTCTGGCCGATCCTAAACGGCGGCGAACTGGCGGTGCTGTACTGCTTCATCTTTTTGTTGCTGATGGTCGCCGGGGGTGGGCCCATCAGCTTGGATCGCGCGATTCGGGGGAAATAGGCGCTACCCGCGCAGCAAACGTACGGCTTCGGTTAGCGCGTTGCCGCCGCGCGGTTGTGCGGCGCCCGCGACCGCGTCGGCCCCTTGTTCTTCGCCCTCGCCGGGCGCGAGAAACAGGTTGGCCTCGATGCCGTGCTGCTTGGTGTACAGATCGTAATAGCGGCCGCGAGCGGCATACAGCTCCTGGTGCGTGCCCCGCTCGGCGATGCGGCCCGCTTCCACTACCAGGATCTGGTCCGCGCGCCGGATGGTGGACAAGCGGTGCGCGATCACGAACGTGGTACGGCCTTGCATCAGGTATCGCAGGCCTTCTTGGATCAGCGCCTCGGATTCCGAATCGAGACTGGAGGTAGCTTCGTCCAAAATCAGAATTCGGGGATCGGCCAGGATGGCGCGCGCGATGGAGACGCGCTGGCGCTGCCCGCCCGAGAGCTTGACGCCGCGCTCGCCGACGATGGTGTCGTATTTCTTTTCGAAGCCCTCGGCGAATTCGTCGACGCGCGCGATGCGGCAGGCTTCCATGATCTGCTCCTCGGTGGCATGCGGGCGGGCGAACGCGATGTTCTCGCGAATGGTGCCGTCGAACAAAAACGTCTCTTGCAGCACCACGCCGAGCTGGGTCCGGAAGGAATCCAGGCGAACCGTGGAAACGTCGATGCCGTCCACCAGGACGGTCCCGCTTTCGGGAGTGTGAAACGCCGTGATCAAGCCGATGATGGTCGATTTCCCGGAGCCGGACGAACCCACCAGCGCGGTGACGGTGTCCGGTTCGGCGCGAAAGGATACGTCGTGGAGCACGGTCTTGCTGGCGTCGTAGGAGAAGTTGACGTGATCGAAGACCACTTGTCCGTTGATCGGGGGCAGGGAAACGGTGCGTCGCGGATCGGCGTCCTCGGGCCGCTCCCGCAAGACTTCGCGCGTGCGCTCCAGGCCCGCTAATGCCTCGGTGAGCTGGGTCCCGATGTTGACGATTTGAAACATGGGGGCGATGAGGAAGGCCAGCAGGGCGGAGAACGTCATGAAATCGCCGAGTGTCATGACGCCGGCCGTGATCTGGCGCGCGCCCACGTACATGATGATGGCCCCCACCACGCCCATCAGCACAGAGGCCGAAAGGCTCATGAAAGATGTCGCCGTGAGGGATTTTAGTACGTTGTCGAGCAGCCGCTGGACGCCGGAGGCGAAAACGTCCTCTTCGCGCTCTTCGGCGTGATAGCCTTTGACGACGCGGACTCCGCCCAGCGATTCAGTGAGACGGCCGGTGACGTCGGCGTTGATCTTGCCGCGCTCGCGGAAAATGGGGCGAATGGTGGCGAAGGCTTTTTGGAGCACGAACCCGAACGCGACCACGATCACCAGCGCGATGGAGGTGAGCAACGCGCTGATGCGCAGCAGAAATCCGAGAACCAGGACGGCGGTGAGCAAGCCGCCGGCGAAATCGATCAGTCCCGTGCCCAGCAGGTTGCGAATGCCATCCACATCGGTCATGATGCGGGCCACCAACGTGCCGCTCTTGTTGGCGTCGTAATAGGCCACCGGCAAATGTCCAATGTGCGCTTGCACCTTGCGTCGCATGTCGGCGATCAAGCGCTGCGCGGCCTTGGAGACCAGTTGAGTAATGGAAAAAGACGTGATGCCTTGGATGAGCGTGGCCCCCAGCACGGCCAGCACCAGCGGCGTCAACAAATTCAGTTGGTGTTTGCCGATGACGTTGTCGACCAGGTATTTGGTGGAGGTAGGTAGAACCAGGCTGGACACGCGGCTGATGATCATCAGCACAAAACCGACGGCCAGGATGCGGCGGCGCGGGCGCATCATCTCGCGGATATCCGGCCATAATTCGCGGAGCCGCTCGGAAGAGCGTTTCTTGGATTTTTGCGGTAACACTTCGGTTTAGACTATTGTATGAGATGCGCCGCCTCCGCCGTTGGATGCAAGGCTGGATGCCAGGTTTGTAAATGCCCCAGCTCTACGCCGGCACATCCGGATTCGCCTACCCGGCCTGGAAGCCCGACTTCTATCCGGAGAAATTGCCGTCCAAGAAGTTTCTCTCCTATTACGCGCAGCGGTTGAACGCCGTCGAGATTAATTACACCTTCCGCAGGCTGCCGTCCGCTTCGACCCTCGAGAATTGGGTGAACGAAACCCGGGCGGGATTCGCGTTCCCGCTCAAGGCGCACATGCGCATCACGCATATCCAGCGCTTGAAGCCGTCCGAATTCACGGAAGTGTTTTTTCGCGCGATCGATCCGCTGCGCTCCGCCCGGCGCCTGGGTCCCGTGTTGTTCCAACTTCCGCCCGCGATGAAGTACGACGAAGGGCTGCTGGGCGAGTTTCTGGCCACGCTGCCGCGCGAGATTCGCTGCGCTTTCGAATTCCGGCATCCTTCCTGGCTACAGGACGGGACCTATCGCCTGCTCGAAAAATATGGAACGGCGCTGTGCCTGGCCGAATCCGAGAAGCTGGTGATTCCCGAAGTGGTGACCGCCAACTTCGTGTACTCGCGGCTGCGAATGCCGGAGTATACGGCGGAAGACCGCGCGGAGATCGCGGCGCGCGCCGAGCAATTATTAAAACAGGATCGCGACGTGTACGTGTTCTTCAAACACGAAGTCACGCCCGCCGGCGCTTTGTACGCCGAGGAACTTCTCAAGAAGTTCCCACAACCGGCGGCGCAGCCGGCTTAGCGTCGACCTATTCAACCCCGGGCGGACTTCTTCTTGCCCCCGGATTTCTGCTTTTGGGCGGGCGCTTCTAGCGCTTCCACCGAGGCGGGCGGCTTCTTGGCGATCGCCAGGCTTTGTTTGAGCGCCTCCATGATGTCGATCACCTTGGCGGGCTCGGCGTGCGGAGGCGTCACCACTTCCTGTCCCTTGATTTTCGCGTCGATCATGGCCTGCAGATTGTCGCGATACGTGTCGTGGTATTTTTCCGGCTCGAAAGCGGCGGCCAGGGATTCGACCAGCATCTCGGCCAGCTTCACTTCCTGCTCCTTGACCACGCTGGTGTCGGTGCGAAACTCTTCCACTTTCCGGATCTCGTGGGCGAAATACATAGTGTGCATGACTAGTCCGAAGCGTCCCGGGCGGAAGATCACGATGTGCTCGCGGTTGTGCATCGCGATTTTCGCCAGGCCCACATAGCCGGTGCGCTTCAACGTGTCAAAGAGCAACGCGTAAGGCTTTTCGCCCGCGTCGTCGGGCGCCATATAGAACGAGCTTTCAAAATAGATGGGATCTACTTGATCCGCCTTGACGAACTCGAGGATCTCCATGACCTTAGCGGTGTTGGGCGCCATCTTCTTGATGTCCTCGTCCTCGATGACCACGTAGCGGTCCTTCTCGTACTCGTAGCCCTTGACGATTTCGCTGCGAGGAATGGGTTTGTCTTCGGCCTGGCAGTAGATCACCTGCTTGATGCGCGAGTTATCGGTTTTGTGGAGTTGGTTAAAGCTGATACTCTCGCCGCGCGCGGCGGTGAACAGCTTCACGGGAAAAGAAACGAGACCGAAAGTGAGATGCCCCTTCCAGACCGTGCTAGCCATGGCGACAACCTCCCAAGTCTATATATTCATACCACGGACGTCAAACATTTTCAATAGGGAACGTTCGCGGCGCTTCAAGGATGCAGCGCCAGTTGCCGCCTCAAGAACTCGAACGTGCCTTTCCCATTGATGGTATGAGGGCCGTTGAAGAATTCGATTTGGGTATTCTCCGGAATGCCCATCTTCACGTAGAACCGGCGTACTTTCGAGTATTCATAAGCGATCCATTCATCTGGCTCGTTTTGGTCGTCCATGCCGCGCTCCACCATGAAGGGCCGTGGCGCCATGAGATTCGCCAGGTCGGAATAGTTGACGACGTTGGCGAAATCGAACTCGAGCATGTCGTATTCCCGCGACAATAGGTAGCTGTAACGATTGTCGATGCTGGTAGTCTTCCAAACCCACTCGTCGAAGTCCCCCGAGCATATGGACAGCGCATAGCCGTCCAGTAAAGGTGGAACGCGCATCGCCGTCTTGCCTCCGTAGGACAGGCCATAGAACCCGATCCGCCGCGAGTCGACGAAAGCCAACCCGGAAAGCCACTCGAGTATCCGCTGGTGCTGGCCCAAGATGAAGGAGAAGAGCGCCAGTTTAAGCGGATGGCCTTTGCGCTGAATCAGGCGAAAGCGATCTCCTCCGATGTAGGGATTCTGGGGGGCAAATGCGACAAAACCTTCTTCGGCCAGCCGGACGGCGAAGCGGTGGTAATAGTGCGAATCTATCTTGGGATCGGCGACGTCGCTAGCGCGGCCTTCTAGACCGTGCTGGCAGACTACCACCGGACGGCGTTCACCCGGCTTTATATCCTTCGGAACAAGCAAAATGCCGTAGGCAGACACACCCGGCCAGACATCCACCATTACTTCGTAGCCCCGGAACTTCGGCTCGTCGTAAACGAGTCGCGTGCGCGGATTGGCGGGCATGCTCGGATCCGGCAGCCGTCCGATGATCTCGTCCCAGATGTAGTTCCGCTGAAACTTCGTCGTTTCCCTCCATCTCGGCGCGGAAGAGGCGTCTGCGTTGGACCAAAATTCCGCGCGCCGCTGGGGCGATTGGCGGATTAGCGCTTGGGTGTGTTCGACGAGCTGATCAAATTGCCTGTGCATGCGAGGAGCAGCATCGTAGCCTGGCCGAAGGTCCTTGGGCATGCTTCCATTCTTCGTGAGCCTTCCACTGCCATTCAGGGACTGAAGCAATGCGGACAGAGCGGCTTCCGAACCCGGCGGGCCGTGTCCATTTTCACTGATCACCAGCTTGAGTTTCTCACTGGCTCGCAATGAAGAATAGAAAGGGCGTGCTCGTTCCACTTCCTGCTCGACGGAATCGAGAGGCGCCGTGCCGCTCTTGCCGTTAGGTGTTGCGCCACTTCGCTGCGATGCCGGAGTGGGCGGCGCCACGTCCGGCCCGCTACTGGCTTCCACGATTAAGGCGCGAGGCGCGATGAGGCTGGCCAGTTCCGCGTCTCCGAACTCGCGCAACAATCCCCAGACATCCCGGTACACGGGCTCCTTCCACGCTTCCTGTCGCGACTGGAAATATCCGCTAACCAGCGTCGCCTGAATGCGCGTATCCAAGGCTCCGCTATATAGCGCCAATAGACCCCCTTCCCCCCAGCCGGCGACGGCAATCGGCGCGGAATGCTGGTGGTTTTCGTACGCAAACCAATCCACGGCCGCCAATACCTTTTGCACCTCGTATCCGATGATGTGCCGGCCAGCTTCGTAAGCCATTCGATAGATCCATTCCCGATGGGGCTGATTCGTCATTTGGATTCCTGGCACGCCGGACCAAGTATATTTTCGATCGATCACCACGGGAACCAGGACCTGGCAACCGTTTTCAGCCAGGTGGCGCGCGAACTGCGCCGCCGGTTCGACTCCGGGCGCCAGGCCAGCGAGCATTTCGGGCGACCAGTCGGCATCCGGAATCGCAACCACTCGAGCTACGGGGTTTCCGCCAGGCTCAAGGAGCAGCCCTTCGGCCGTTACGTCTTCGAAAACAGGCCAACGGACGGCATAGACGTTGTAGTTCGCGCCACTGAAGATTAGGGCTTTGGTCGCGGTGGTCTCATCCAGCGCGAGCGCCGTCACAGGAACGCGAACGTCCACGGCGCCAATGATCCTTCTAAAATGATCTCGGTTGCCGGACACGGAGCGCTCATACTTCGCGATAGAGCCAAAATCGCGCTTCCACAGGTTAGCCCGCCCTTCGACGGATTCCGCGGTCTTGCGCAACAGAAATGCGTTGATGTCGTCCACCATCTCGGCTGCAAAGTCGCCGTGCGATGTGAGCGGCGCGGTTCCCTCAAGCGGCGTTTGTGCAAGGGCGAGCGGCGCCGTGAAAAAGGCAGCGCCCAGCAGCAGAGCAAGCCCGTGCGCAAAGGGCTGCCGGCCGGAGCTCTGGCGGCTCACTACAATGCTCTCTGGTATCATAATCCTCTTCGACCACCTTACCAAAAGGTCTCTTCGCCCCTTATGAAGATTGGGTTCCTGAATCCTTGTGTCATGGCCGCGGAAAATCAGGCCTTTGCTTCGCTTCGGGTGGCCGCCCAGCGAATCGGTCACGAACTGGTTCACTGCGCTACCAGCGATGAGATCGAGCTTTGCGCGCCTGATTTCGTGCTGGTCGCCGCTGCCACGCGGCCGAAGCTGGCGGACGTGCCGCACTACGGGGTGATCCATTCGCCGCGCGGCAAGTTTCTCGCCGATCGAAAGTGTTTTGAAAATCTGCTCACCTACGACGGATACTTGACAATTTCCGATACGTTGGAAAAGTTCTTGCGCGATGTGGCGTTCGGAGCTGGCCGGCCCGTGCCGATCGGCTACTACTACAACACGTGCCAGCGGCAGCCCGCAGCGGCGGACCTCGCATCGCTCGCCGCGCGCCGGGCGCTCCGGATCACCTATTTCGGAACGAACTGGGACAACCGGCGCGAGAAATTGTTTCGCATCTTGAGCGACGCCCAAGGAGTCGAGATCTGCGGTCCGGAGCGTTCCTGGCCGCGCATCAACCGGAAAAACTATGGCGGGCCGGTTGATTTTGACGGCGAAAGCGTGCAGCGGAAGTACGCCGCGAACGGAATCGGCCTCTGCATGTTGTCGGACGGCCATCTCGAGGACGACATCATCTCCAACCGGATTTTCGAAATCACCTCCGTCGGAGCGATCGCTCTGTGCTGCGACACTCCGTGGATTCGCAAGCATTTTGGCGACAGCGTCTACTATTTCGATCAAAATCTGCCGGACCGAGTGCTGAAGGAAGCAATTCTAAGTCTGTCGGAGCTGATCTATCACGACCCCGCGATTGCAATCGAGAAGGCCCGGCGCGCGAGGGCCATTTTTGAATCCACTTTTGCCGCCGAGATCATGATCGAGAACGCGGTGAAATACCACGTGAGAGTGTCCTCGGACAAGAAGAACGAACTACGGAAAGCCGAAAGCATTTACTCCCCGTTCGTTTCAGTGATCGTTCGGTGCGGTGCTCGGCCGCTGGAGTGTGTCGAGCGGGCGATTCGGTCGATCTCGGGACAGACCTACGGCCGATTTGAGGTTATTCTCGTCCGCTACAAAAATCTTGACGTCGGTCCGCTGATAGAGAATGGTTGTCCGCGTATCGAATCATTTCATGTTGTCGATTGTTGGGGGGGCAACCGGTCCGCGACGTTGTGGGCTGGTTTGAACGCGGTGCGCGGCGAGTACTTCGCCGTTCTCGACGATGACGACTGGTGGTTTTCCGATCATTTCGAAAAGCTGTTTCAATCCTGGCCGGCCGCGCCCCAGGAGCGGTTCTTCGCGTATTCCGGAAGCATCGTGCAAAGAGCGGCGCCTGGCGAGATCGACCGAGGGTCAAGGGATCGGCGAAACATCCACGCCTTCGGGATCACGTCTTTCGATTCCTGGAGCGCGGTGACCGGGGCTTTCGCTTCTAATTCTTTTGTCGCGTCCAGTGACTTGCTGCATCCGAACGTTTTAAGCAGTCCTGACATGGAAACGGCGCAGGACAGCTATCTCATTCTCACGCTGGTAGCTCAGGCAGACCCGCTATTTTCATACGCCGCAACAAGCATCTTCGACCGATCATTGCCCGACCAGTCCGGTTTTGCCGAGCATCCCAAACGTTTTGACGACGAGCTGACCCTTCAGCTACGGCTATTTGGCAAGCACCGACCCGGAATTCTGCCCGGCGACGCGTGGAGTTCGTTGAGGGCTTTCTGGACCAAGCGGCCACACGTTATCGACACGGCGTTTCTGGGCGACTGGAAGCACGTTGGCGAGGGGTATGATCCCAGGAAGAGCACCCTCTCCAGGGGGTCTCGCTTCATCAACCCAAAAGCCGGGAAAGCGACGGTCCACCCTCCCTTGGAGCCTTGGTCCTTCGGAGCCGAATTTTATTTGAACCGCCCCAAGCGCGATTCTTCACGATACGCTCTGGTTGCGGAGCTGTCGGTCAAAAAAGGCGTGATTGGCGTCGGACTCCTGACCCTCGAAGAGAACGATTTCCTGTTCAGGAAGATGCTGGTGCAACAGACGGACGCTCAAACCGTTCGAATTCCCATCGCCGATTTCACTCGGGTCGGCCGGTTCGTCATCCAGAACTGGGATACCCGCAGCGAGTCGCATGTCGAATTGCTCTCGCTTCGCTTGCTTGCCGAGCCGGCCGAATCGTCGCGGATGCGATAATGGAGGCCTATGTCATCCGCATCCCAAGTTGGACCATTGCCCAGTGTGACTCGCCAGTTCAAGCTCGCCGCGCGGCCGGTGGGTCTTCCCAAGGAATCCGACTTTACGCTCGACACCGCGCCCATGCCGGCGCCCACGGACGGACAAGTTCTGATCAAGACGGTCTATCTTTCGGTGGATCCCTACATGCGCGGCCGCATCACGGGCGTGCGAACCTACGCCGATCCGGTGAACATCGGTGACGTAATGCAGGGCGGAACGGTCGGTCAAGTGGTGCAGTCGAAGAGTGCCGACCTGGCGACGGGCGACTTTGTGATCGGACAGTGGGGATGGCAAGAGCACGCGGCGGTGGACGCCAAGACTGTGCGGAAGCTCGATCCCAAGCTCGCGCCGGTTTCCACTGCGCTGGGCGTGCTCGGCATGCCCGGGATGACGGCCTATTTCGGGTTCTTGGACATCTGCATCCCGAAAGCGGGCGAGACGGTGGTGGTCTCAGGCGGCGCGGGCGCGGTCGGATCGTTGGTGGGGCAGATCGCGAAAATCAAAGGCTGCCACGTGGTGGGGATCGCGGGCGCCGACTCGAAAGTGGACTGGATGGTGCACGACCTCGGCTTCGACTCAGCCTTCAACTACAAAACCGTTTCCGATTACGGCGCGAAACTGAAGGAACTTTGCCCCAACGGGATCGACTGCTACTTCGACAACGTGGGCGGCGCGATCACCGACGCGGTGTTTCCACTGATGAACGTTTTCGGCCGTATTTCGATCTGCGGGCAGATCTCGCAATACAACATGGACAAGCCGGAGCCTGGGCCGAGAATCTTGGCCACAGTGCTGGTGAGGCAGCTCAAGGTGGAAGGCTTCATCGTGACCCGGTTTCAAAACAAGATGCCTGAAGGCATCGTGCAGATGGCGAAGTGGATTCACGAAGGCAAGCTGAAGCATCGCGAGGAAGTGGTGGAAGGCTTCCAGAACACCGTGAAGGCGTTCATCGGGATGCTCAAAGGCGACAACACCGGCAAAATGCTGGTGAAGGTGTAAGCCGCCTCAAGCTCAGGGGCGGAATCCCCTAGGACTACGCTTTCTTCGAAGGTTTCGACTTGCCAGAACTGTCGAGTTGAGGGCGACCGCTTCGCGAACGAGCGCCTTAAAGGCGGACTCGTCAACTGCTTCTCGTTCGTGGATGTCGATGGCGCGGCGTACGTTTCCGTCGAGACTCGAGTTGAAAAGACGGGCCGGATCCTTCAGAGACGCGCCCTTGGCGAAGGTGAGCTTCACGACGTTCTTGTAGGATTCGCCAGTGCAGATGATGCCGTCGTGCGACCAAACCGGAGTGCCCATCCACTTCCACTCCTCGACGACGTCCGGGTCTGCTTTCTTGATGAGCTTGCGCATTCTGCCGAGAGTTTCCCCGCGCCAGTCCCCGAGTTCGACGATTCTTTGCGAGATGAGCTCCGACGCCGACCGGTCTGGGCTCGCGCCCGACTTTTTCATTTTCTCATCCTAGAAAGATCAGTTCGGGTTTTCGAACAAACCCGCCGCGCCCTGGCCGCCGCCGATGCACATCGTAACGACGCCGAATTTAGCCTTGCGGCGCGCCATTTCGTTGGCCAGCGTGCCGGTCATCCTGGAGCCGGTCATGCCGAACGGATGTCCGATGGAGACCGAGCCGCCGTTCACGTTCAGCTTTTCCGGATCAATGCCCAAGCGGTCGCGACAGTAAACCACCTGCACGGCGAACGCTTCGTTCAATTCCCAGAGATCGACGTCGTCCACTTTCAGACCGAAGCGCTTGAGCAACTTCGGAACCGCGAACGCCGGACCGATACCCATCTCATCCGGCTCGCAACCGGCCACGGCGAACCCTCGGAAAATGAGCTTATACGGGATGCCCAGCGCGTCGGCGCGCCCGCGCGACATCAGCAACGTCGCGGATGCGCCATCGGAGAGCTGAGAAGTGTTGCCGGCCGTGACGCTGCCTTGCCCGCTGGTCTGATCGAAATGCGGCTTGAGCGCGAGCAGACCTTCGAGCGTGGTGTCGGGCCGATTGCATTCGTCCTTGTTGGCGCAAACCTCTTCGGTTCGCTCCACCTGTCCGGTCTTTTTGTCGAGCACGGCGCGGGTGACCTTCATGGGCGCGATCTCGCCCTCGAAAAATCCCTCGGCTTGCGCGCGGGCGGTGCGCTGCTGGCTGAGCAGCGAGTATTCGTCCTGCGCCTGCCGGCTGATCTTGTAACGCTTGGCCACCACTTCGGCGGTGTCGCCCATCACCATGTAGATCCCGGGATAATGTTCCTGAATCCAGGGATTGGGATTGGTGCTGCGCTCGGTCAGAGAGATGCTTTCGGTGCCGCCTCCGATAGCCGCGTCCGCGCCTTCCTGCACGATCTGATGCGCCGCCATGGCTATGGCCTGGAGACCCGACGAGCAGAAGCGGTTCACGGTGGTGGCGGCAACCGACGCGGGCAGTCCGGCAATCAGCGAGGCCACGCGCGCGACGTTCGACCCCTGCGCCCCGTGCGGCTGGGCGCAACCCAGGATCACGTCGCCGATCTCGGACGGATCGAGCGCCGGTGTCTTGCGAAGAACGTCGCTGATGCAGTGGGCGGCGAGATCGTCCGGCCTCGTCATATTGAACGAACCGCGATAGGACTTCGCGAGCGCAGTGCGCGAACTGGCGACAACGACTGCTTCTCTCATGGTTTAGCTCCTTGGCTTAGGCGGCCTGTGGCAGAAGTCTTGGACAAGCTGAAGCATGTCCCACAAGCCTTGTGAGCGCTTGATGGACAGTGTGGGACATGCTTTAGCTCGTCCTGTTCGGGACCCATAGAGACTTCTGCCACAGGCTATTAGGCGGCGCTGGCCGCGACTTTCTTGTCGAAATCGGCGAAGGTGCGTCCTTCTTCGGCCAACTGCTTCAGCAGAGGCGCGGGCGTCCACAGCTTGCCGTGTTGTTTTTCGAAATCGAGAACGCGCTGGTACACTTTCTTCAATCCCACCGCGTCGGCGTACCACATGGGACCGCCGCGATAGGCCGGAAATCCGTAGCCGTTGAGATAGATGATATCGATGTCCACGGCGCGGAGCGCGTAGCCTTCTTCCAAAATGCGCGCGCCTTCGTTTACAAGTGCATAGATGATTCGATCGACGATTTCGTCGCTGGAAATCGAGCGGGGAGTAAAACCGGCGTCGCGGCGCGCTTGGGCGATAATGGCGTCGGCGTCGGCGCTGTGCATCGGCTTGCGGTCGGCGTCGTATTTGTACCAACCGCTGCCGGTTTTCTGGCCGTAATGGCCGGCCTCGCACAGGCGGTCCTCGATGAGAGGCTGGCGGATGCTGGTGTTGCGCGCGTCGCCGAATTCCTTGCGGATGCGCCAACCCACGTCGAGTCCCGCCAGATCGCCTGTAGCCAACGGACCCATCGCCATCCCGTAGTCATAAAGGGCTTGGTCCACTGCTTCCACGGGCGCGCCTTCCTCGACCAGGAACTGCGCCTCGCGGCGGTAAGGATGGAACATGCGATTGCCCACGAAACCTCGGCAGTTGCCCACCAACACGCCCACTTTCCCGAGCTTCCTGGAGAGCGCCATGCAGGTCGCGATCACTTCGTTGGAGGTGCCCTTGCCGCGCACCAGTTCCAGCAACCGCATCACGTTCGCGGGGCTGAAGAAATGCGTGCCGATCACCATATTCGGGCGCGCGGTGGCGGATGCGATTTCGTCGACGTTGAGCGTGGAGGTGTTGGATGCCAGGATTGCGCCCTGCCTTATCACCTTGTCCAGTTCGCCAAATATTTGTTTCTTGAGCGCCATGCCTTCAAACACTGCTTCCACCACCATGTCCACTTCGCCGAAGCCGTCATAGGTGAGGGTCGGCGTAATGCGGGCCAGCCGTTCATCCATGGACTGCTGCGTGAAGCGGCCCTTCTTGACGGAATTCGCGTAGTTTTTCTTGATGGTGGCCAGTCCGCGATCCAGCGCCGCTTGGTCGGTTTCCTTCAGCAACACCGGAATGCCGGCGTTGGCGAAAACCATGGCGATTCCGCCCCCCATGGTTCCGGCGCCGACCACGGCGGCTTTGTTCACCGGAATCTGCTGGGTGTCCTTCGCAATGCCCGGAATTTTCGCGACTTCGCGTTCGCCGAAAAAGACATGGATGAGCGCCTTGGATTGATCGGAGAACAGGCACTGCTGGAACAACTCGCGCTCGCAAGTGATACCTTCGTCGAAGGGAAGCTTGGTGGCGGCTTCCACGGCGTCGATGGCGGCGAGCGGCGCGATCAAGTTGCGCTGGCGCTTGCGAGCCGCATCGCGCGCGGCGGCGAGGATGGGCGCATTGGTCTGCGAATCCCCCAGTTTGCCGTTCAAATCGCGTGTGCGTCGGGGTGCGCTACCGGCCTTGGTTCGCGCGAACGCGACGGCGCCCTGGAGCAAATCCCCCTCGACGATCTGATCGACGATGCCGTGCTCGAAGGCTTCCTGCGCGCCGATGGGATCGCCGGCGGCGCACATCTCGACCGCTTTCGCCACTCCTGCCAGCCGAGGAAGCCTCTGCGTCCCGGCGGCTCCGGGAATAAGGCCGAGCTTCACTTCCGGCTGGCCCACTTGAGCGGAACGAACCGCAACCCGATAATGGCAGGCCATGGCCGTCTCGAGTCCGCCGCCGAGCGCCGTGCCGTGGATGGCGGCGATCACCGGCTTACTGGAGGCTTCGATGCGATTGAGGATGCCGTTGAAGCCGGGGCCGCGCTCGCGATCGCCTCCCGAGGTCATCTTTCCAAACTCGCGGATGTCGGCGCCGGCGATGAAAGTTCGACCGCCGCCGATCAACACGATCGCCTGGATAGTGGGGTCTTTCTCGAATTGCTCCACGCCGGCGGCGATGCCCTCGGGCACTCCAGGGCTCAGGGCATTCACGGGCGGGTTATTGACGGTAAGAATTCCTATTTCGCCGTCTTTGCTGGTTAACACTAGATCGGGCATCGCTACGATTCTAGCGCATGCACAGGATCATGAAATCGAACGCTCGTCGCGTTTCAGTGTTCAATTTCGGACGCGCCCGCGTTGGCGACGAAGACGTCCAAAAATATGCTGACCAGGTAACCGATTACGCAGCCGCCCGCGGCGCATCCGAGGACTGCGGGGACGCCGTTAATGCCCACCAGTTCGCCGAGCGAGGGTCCGACAGCGAGCCCTACCGCGCCGAAGGCCAAACACAGAAGCAATCGCTTTCTCACGATTCACCGCCTATTCCGAGCTACAGGCAACGCTATAGCTACAGACTGCTATCGGGGGCGGGCGGGTAGGAATCGCTAGGGCTTTTCGGCAGATTAGGGTACCAGCCGACCTAAGCCCGCCCAGTGTTTTACCTCAGTACTGCCGAGGCCACGAGCCTAGAGCCTGGCTTACTCGTAATCAAAAGGGTTGCGAGGCGGAGGAGCGTCGGGCTTCTCCTTGGCCTGCTTGAGCAGCTCGTCGAATTTCCGTTCGAGCACCTTGTGGTGACTCTTGTGTTCCTCGAAAGACTTCTGGAAAGTCTCGGACCGCCGCGCCTCTTCGCCCTTGAGTTTTTGCACCGCCGCGCCGATGTCTTCGATGGCTCGCGGCCTTTGGTGTTCCTGGTGGCTGATGACCGCCTTGAGTTCGGGGTCGATTTGAAGCGTGGCCTCGCAACACGGGCAGCGCACCTCGATCAGCTCGCGTTTGCCTTTGGCCATATATCGCCGATGTTAGCGCAAACCGCCCCTACGGCGTTACGGCTGGTGGAACGGGATCTCGCGAGTGCCGCCGTCCAGGCCCTCGATGCGGATGACTTGCTTCTCGGGCGGGGAAGCGGGCGCGGCCTTCGCCAGCGGCCGGATGTCGGGCGGCGGGGCAGGCGCTCGTTTCCGGGAGGCCGCGAACAATTGCGCGTTCTTCTCCAACTCCGGCGTCGTCAGCCGTAAGCTGATCCTGACGCGCGAGCCCTCGGAAGCGAACTTCAGTTTTCGTTCCAGATCCTGTAGGAAAGGCTCGCCCGATTTATCTTTCGCCGCTAAGCGGACGATTCGGGACACCTCCGTGGCCATATTCTTGGCGGCGTCGTCGGAGGAAAGCATCACGGTGATATCGGCGGCCAAGCCGCTGCGTAGTGAGATGCCGGCTTCGAAACCGCGAGTTTCCGCGTCCATTCCGGCGGCGGCAAGCAAGTCCGTAAATCGGTTGCTTCCGAGCGCGCTCGCGTCCGAAACCAAAGCCCAGGCGTCATAGTTCGCATCCATTTCCGGGACTCGCGCGAGCATGGAGTTGGGCTGCGGCGCGGCGCGCTGGAAGACGCTTCTCTCCAGACTGCCGAAAATCGAATGGGAATCGCCGATCAGGATGGTCTGCGGGTCGAAGAGAACAAAGGCAAGGTCCTTGGCATTCTTGCCCTGCGGCCGGTAAACCTGAAAGGAATTGAACTGCTGCGGCTTGGTTCGGTGGGCGAGCAGGAACCTGCGGATGTTGGCGAGATCGAAACGGCCGATCGCCACCACCAGCAGCGGAGCTTCCGCAGTCTCGTCGCTCGCATCGCCACCGGGCGACGAAACCAGGAATCGATCGACGTCATCCAGAAACTCGATGCCGGGTATCGCGGCGCCGGCGCCCGGGTTAATCCATCGCTCGCGCAGCATGACACCTAACGGCGAGCGCGAGACCCGTTTCCAATCGACGCTGATTACGGCCTTGGCGCCGGGATCGACGAAGCGCCACGGTCCGGGGTCGGTTTGAGCGCCCGCGAGCATTGGCGCTAGAAGCAGCGACACACGCGAGAGACTGACCAGGAGCTTGCGCATAAGCCTACTTATGTTATCGGCGGCGCAGGCTCCCGGCTATACCGCCGTGGTCGCCAGCCGCGCGGCCCGGGCTTCAGACGTTAGCATTTACCGAAGCCGCGACCAGACAAACATCGCAAACGCAATTGCAGCGGCTATCAGACCCGCGACGAACCAATGCCTTTCCCGCACATGCTCGCGAGGTTCCGCCTGGCAGGGCGTTGGTGAGGTTTCTTTGGCGAGAATGGGAACGGCCTGTTCTGAACTTTCCGGCTGAGGGATCTCCCTTTGAGGCGCCCCGTACTCGGATATCCGCTCTTCAATCAAGGCGCGGTACTCGGCCGGGTCTCGCCGAAGGGGCGCCTGGGCGTGCGCCGGCAACTCCTGCAAGACGGTATCCAGGTCCAATTCTCCCAGCGGCTTCACGACATCGTAACCAACGGCGTCGGCCATGCGGCAGGCGACGTGGACCACGCGCAGCAGGTCCAACTCGGCGCCTTCGCAGGGATCGTGGTGACGCCCGGCGATGGCGGCCATTTCCGGCGGCAATTGCCAGCGCTCGGCCAGCATCCGTCCAGCCTGGGCGTGGTCCATCCCGAACTCCTCGTGCTCGAAGTCCAAGACATCCAGGCAACGTTCGGCGGCGTTGCGGATCACACGCACGTAATCGCGCGGGTAGGTGACCAAGAGACCCAAGCGGCCGATGTCGTGCACGATTCCGGCCGTGAACGCGGTCTGCGTGAATGCGTTGCAGGCTTTGGCGATCTCCTCCGCCAGCACCGCGGTGGCTACCGTGTGTTGCCAGCATCGTCGCAACTCTTCGGTGCCGAGCGCTCCTTGCGCGTACGCGGCGGTTGCATGGCTAACGACAATCTTCCGCGTCAGATCGATCCCCAGCAGAGTCACGGCCTGTCTGACGCTCGCTACGGAATTTTGAAGTCCGAATTCGACCGAGTTCACGCGCTGCAGCAAGCGCGCGGTGAAAGTAGCGTCACTGCTAATCAGCTCGGCGACTTCCGCTATGTTCACGACCGGATCGGCCAACAACCTCAGGAGCTTAGCCGCCACCGGCGGGAACGGTGGAACCCTCGACAGACTTGCCGCAACGGTCGAACCAGATTTGGACATACGTACGCTTTGCGCAATATCCTTTTGAGACTTATCGCGACGTTTTCCGAAACTTTTAACGTTTCGGGAGGGCGGAATGCTTTTTTGTCGTCCGCTCAGACGCAGCGGGTCCCGCGTGCGTACAGGAGGCCTGTCAGGGTTCGGACCGAATCCTTCAACTTCCGGCTCTTGGCCGGCACGCGCAACGACGTCGAGGTTAGTGGTGCGCCCGGGCTGACTCGAACAGCCGACCTTCTGGTTCGTAGCCAGACGCTCTATCCAACTGAGCTACGGGCGCGCGCTTTACAATGAACTACTTGCGGACAGCGAAAAGAGCCCGATTTCGGGTTTGTGCTAGAAATGTGCTAGACACCCTTTGACCCTGCCGGTTCGCACGGGTTCGTGCTGTGAGCCACTTGTCAATCTTGATGTTCCGTGTGTCCATTGCGTCACCATCTTAGCATCCGGCAGAGGTTCGCGCACGTCCGGTCCGGCAGTCGAAAAACAAATTTTCCGGGCTTAGAATCGCTTGGCAAAGGACCCATGACTTTAGGCCGCTAAAAATCCCCGATAGACCCAGCGAGCAACCCGCCCCAGCCCTATCAACGCCCAGTAACCAGCCCCGAGTGCTAAAGCCTTCAAACCGATCTCCCCAAGCTCGATCCATGGAAGCCACAAAGCCCTGGACTTCTGTACATCAGCACACGCACCTTCTACTGAGGGACGAGTCTTTTCGGCACGCGCCATCAATTCAGTTTCCTTACGCGCCAATACCTGCCACGCCGCATAGTCGGGGAAGCGGTCTGCGTCATAGACAGGTGCGCCATTGCTGTCGTACAACATGCGTGGAAATGCCCTGAAGATCGAACCATAAGCGGTGCGCATCGCCGAGGGTACGCAGTCAAGATAATTAACGTGAATCTGGTGGATGGCGTCCGCATATTCCTGGCGCACATTCTGTTTAGCCAAGCAAATGCTAGAGCAGCGAGCACCAAGTAAAGCCGTGCGAACCCACGCCGGATATTCATCGGACTTGTACCCTGGTTCTCCATCGGCCAAAATGAGCGCGGACAACATGATCCAGCTCTGCGTTTATAGGAGATAATGGATGAAATGGTAAGTGTAAGAGGAGAACGAATTTCGCGGCTGCTAGAGGTCTGGGTTGATGGGTCCCTCCACGGTACTGTCTACCTGCCGGTTGAATCGATTGCAGCACGCGCGATTCTAAAGTACATGCTGGGGCTGGCTGAGCTTCGTGATCCGGTCCGCCATGAAGTTTACCGCTACAATCCCGGCAGGGATTCGTTGGTCTTAATTCCGGCTTGAGAACATCCGCAAACGTTGCTTGGAAAGCGGCACGTTGCCGAAGACTTTAGATGACAGCGCCAATTGCGGTGTCGTTCGTCTCTGCGGTCTCACCGCTACCATCAGTTCGTTCCCTTCAGGTGCCTGAGTAGCTTGTAAGCAGCGTCATGCAAATCGCGTTCATCAACGATGTTGTACCGCTCGAAAACACTGCGGGTCTTGTGGCCGCTAATGAGCATCGCGACTTTCTCGGGCACTCGAAACACCTGGAATAGTTGTTGCAGCTATTCCCAATATTGGGTCCTTGGCGACTCTGACCTTGGAGCCTCAGGCCGCTCACACCCTTGCGCTTGTCTTGAAGGATAAAGCGGAGGCGGCTGCACGGAAGGCTGGTATTGTTCTCGAAAAGAAACTGGAGCACGAGCCGAGCTAGGCATTGCATGGATCAACGCCGAACCCGCCAATTTGTGTGCTACTCGCCACCCTAATCGGGCCCAATCCAGCCTAATGCACTTGCCATAAATCGCTGCTTTGATTGGTTTGGAGTGGGGCGTGCTGTGGATTTTTACTGGTTCGTAGCCAGACGCTCTATCCAACTGAGCTACGGGCGCGCGAAGTCCATTATAGCAATCGCGCTCTCAGGGCTGAATGCGGCCTTCGCGATCCAGACGCAAACGCCGGCCGCGCCATTCCACCGTGTTTCCGAACAGACCCGCGATCCAAATCGCTACTCCGCCCAGATCGCGCAGCGGGATCAAGTAGCAATATTTGAAAACATCGTCGCTCCGGAGCACCAGGCCGCCGGCGGTGAACGCCATCGCGAATCGAATCGCGAGCAGGGCCAGAGCGGTCCACCAGGCGCCCGAGAGCGCAGCAATCAACGCCCACAATGTCGCGAACGTGATCGGCAAGCCCGCATAACCGCCCGGGCGGGAACAGCGGATAGTGCGCGCCCAGCGGAGCTGATGTCGCCAGGCTGCGCTCCAAGATCCGGCTGAAAGGCGCGTGCTTACCACGATATTCGAGACCAGATTCTTGCGGCCGAGCAGATGCAGCTTGCGGCCGAGTTGATAGTCGTCGGCGAGGTAGTCGGCGACGGCCGCGAAACCGCCGATGGCTTCGAGGTCCGCGCGGCGGAAGGCGAGCGTCGAGCCGAGTCCGAACTCCGAAACGCCGAACAGGGGCGCCACCAAGGTGCTGGGGGCGAAATCGGTCGCGATCCCGAGCGCTTCGAAGCGGCTGGGCCAGTCGCGCGCTTCGGCTCGATAAAGGCAAGTTACCAACCCAATACCGGGATCTTGAAGCGGCGCGGTGACGTCTCGCAGGTACGCGGGCGGCACGCTGATATCACTGTCGTTGACGATGAAGAGCGGGTAGCGGGCTTCTTTGGCCAGGTCCATCAATATCCCGACTTTGGCGTTCGGGGCTTCTTGCGGGCAAACCACCCAGCGGATGGCGACCGTCGGGAACTCGCGGATCAACTGGTCGACGGCGTCTCGCGCAGGGTCGTCGGCGCGGCCGGCGCCGAACAGAATTTCGAACTCCGGATATTGCTGAAGCGCGTGCGAGCGGATGGCCTCATAAAAGCCCGGCTCGCCGCCATGCACCGGCTTGAGGATCGAAACGCCGAGCGGCCGCGCGGCGGCGGGCGAAGCGCGGTCATGGAGCAGCGCGGCCAGCAGCGCGAGGATTTGATAGCACGCCGCGGCGCACGCGAGGGCGATGGGAATCCAGATCACATTGCCAGCAGCGCGACTCCGGCGGCTACGAAGATCGCGCCTGCCCAGCGCCATCGGGTTACGCTTTCGCGGAGCACCAGCCTGGCAAGAATCGTCTCGATCACCACGCTTGCGGCCGTGACCGGAACGGCGAAACTCAGGTCGGCGATGGAGAGAAGCTTGATGAACGCAAAGAAGGAAATCGCCATCAAAAATACGGCCAACAACAGGAACTTGCGTTGAGCCAAGCGTGCCAGCATTCCGGGCAAGCGTCCGGGCCGCAAATCTTCCACCGTCACGACGTGCCGTTTCATCTCGAAGCTCTGGAGCAGATCGCCCAGCGCGGTACAACCGACGATGATGGCCACCATGAGCCAGTTCATGGGAGCGCCTCGGCGGTGGTGTCGGGGCGAGTGAGTCCCACAAAGCTGATCCCGATGACGATCAGCAAGGTTCCAAGCCAGCGCAGCGGCGTGATCTTTTCGCCTAGAAAAAATCGGCCGAGCATGGCGGTGAACACGTAGCCGATGGAAGTCACCGGCAGCACGTAACTCAAATCCGCCCAGCCCAGCAGCGTCATGCGCGATAGCAGCCACAGGATCAGCAAGGCGGTTCCAAGCAGCGACCACGGACTGAAGATCAAACGAAGGTAGGCCAGCGGAGAAAGCCCCAGGTCGGCGGGTTGATGTTTCATACCCCAGGACAAGAAGAAATTTCCGAGAACGTTGGTTAAGACTACGAAGACCGTGAGCAGCTTGGTCTTGAGATCGACGCGCCACATGTCCGAAAAAGGCCCGCACAAGCTAAAGCATGCGCCACTTAGGAGGCTCTTTCTTCGACCCCTGCGAGCGCGGCGGCGGATTCTTTCTGCTCTTTCACGAACTTCTTGCGCTGCGAGCTGACGAAGAGATACTCGCGGGCCTCTTTGTACAAACGAGGCAGATCGTTGTTCAAGATCGCGCTTTTTACAACGCGCCAAGCCGCCTTGGGACGGAAATAGTATTCCGAATAAAAGCGGTCCACCCATTCCATCAACTCGCCGCGATCGAATCCCGGATAGACGGCGTTGGGGAGCTGATGCCCGCCCGCGTCCGCCATGCCGTCGATGCTGACCAGCCCGTTGGCTTTGGCGTGTTCGTAAAACTCGGTGCCCGGGAACGCGTGACCGAGCGAGACCTGAATGGTTTCGACGTCCAGCTTCTTTGCGAATTCGATGGTCTTGCGAATGCTCTGGCGCGTCTCGCCGGGCAGCCCGACGATGAAATCGCCGTGGATCACTAAGCCGAGCTTGTGGCAGTTCTCGGTGAAGCGCTGGGCCATGTCGATGGTGGCGCCCTTCTTGATGTTTCGCAGAATCTGTTCTTCGCCCGATTCGTAACCGACGATCAGCAGGCGGCAACCGGCGTCCTTCATGGCCTTG
>Ga0302325_10000774_pt1 | contig 85472 bp, 73 predicted proteins | sample Palsa_T0_2_FD_201948 | JGI IMG/M metagenome (GOLD analysis project Ga0302325, IMG submission 201948) | Peat permafrost microbial communities from Stordalen Mire near Abisko, Sweden - Palsa_T0_2 | ecosystem: Environmental > Terrestrial > Soil > Palsa > Peat permafrost | place: Sweden: Abisko... | reverse complement strand
TCGACGTTGGACAGGTCGGCGCCCGCCCTTGCGATCAGCGAGAGGGCGCGCGCCCGGTGCCGGCTTGCGACGTTGATCCGCACCTTCTCCCGCAGGCTGATCTGCGCGGCAATCCCGGCGAACACCCCCGGAATCGGCCTGAAGTTCCCCGGCCACGTCTCCCGGTTGTGCGGCCAGGAGAGCCAGACGGCCTCCTGCGGCTCCCACTCGGCGGGCATCCGGTAGCCGAGCGCAGCCGGCGTCTGGGCCAGGGCGGGCATGGCGCGTCAACCCTAGTCGCGGAAGCGCCTCGTGAGGTCGCCGTAGGCGTCGATCCGCCGGTCCCTCAGGAAGGGCCAGTGCGTGCGGGTGGCGTCGACGTCCCCGAGGTCGACGGGGACAACCAGGACCTCCTGCCTCGCCGTGGCGGCCCTCGAGAGCACCTGGCCTCCCGTGCCCGCGACGAAGCTTCGGCCCCAGAACTCGATCCCCGCGCCGCCCACCGGCTTCTCGAGGCCTATCCGGTTGCAGACCGCGACGAAGCAGCAGTTCGCAACTGCGTGGGAGCGCTGGATGGTCTCCCATGCGTCGTGCTGCTCCTTGCCGTGCCTCCTCTTCTCCCGCGGGTGCCAGCCGATCGCGGTAGGGTAGAAGATGATCTCGGCGCCCTGCAGCGCCGTCAGGCGGGCCGCCTCGGGGTACCACTGGTCCCAGCAGATCAGGACCCCTATCCTTCCAAACCGCGTCTTCCACGACCTGAATCCGGTGTCGCCCGGCGCGAAGTAGAACTTCTCGTAGTAGAGGGGGTCGTCCGGGATGTGCATCTTGCGGTAGATGCCGAGGAGCGACCCGTCCGCGTCGATGACCGCGGCCGTGTTGTGGTAGAGGCCGCTCGCGCGCTTCTCGAAGAGCGACGCGATGACGACCACGCCGAGCCGCTTCGCGAGCTTCTGGAACGCCTCGGTGGAGGGGCCCGGGATCCTCTCCGCGAGCTGGAAGTTCTTGTGGTCCTCGCTCTGGCAGAAGTACTGCGAGTGGAAGAGCTCCTGGGTGCAGATGATGTTCGCGCCCCGCATTGCGGCCAATTCGGCGAGCGCCAGCGCCTTCTTGAGGTTGGCGGCCGGGTCCGCCGAGCAGGCGTGCTGGAGCAGGCCAATTGCGACCTTGCCCATCCTAGTAGACGACCTTGTTGAGCGGGTACTCGACGATTCCCTCGGCGCCGAGCGCCTTGAGCTCGGGCAGGATCTCCCGGACGACGCTCTCGTCGATGATGGTCTCAAGGGCGACCCAGTCCGGGTTGCTGAGCGGGGAAATGGTCGGGTCGCGCAGCGAAGGCACCGCGGCCGTGATCGCCTTGAGCGCCTTCTTCGGGGCGTTCATCTTGAGCCCGACCTTGGACTCGGCCTCCAAAGCCCCGCGCACGAGGAGGGCGATCGTCTCGATCTTCTTCCTCTTCGCGGGGTTCGCCCACGCCTTCTTGTTGGCGATCAGCTTCGTGTTCGTCTCGAGGATCGTGTCCACGACCCGCAGGTTGTTGGCCCGCAGCGACGAGCCCGTCTCCGTGATGTCGACGATCGCGTCCACGAGGTCGGGCACCTTGACCTCGGTCGCCCCCCAGGAAAACTCGACCGTCACCGGGATCTTCTTGGCCGCGAAGTACCGCTCCACGGTCTTCACGAGCTCGGTCGCGACCCGCTTGCCCGCGAGGTCCTTTGGCGACCTGACCGGCGAGTCCTCTGCGACGCACAGCACCCAGCGCGAGCGGGCGGCCGAGGCGCGGCTGTAGACCAGGTCGCAGACCTCCACCACGTCGGAGCCGTTCTCCTGGATCCAGTCCAGGCCGGTGAGCCCGCAGTCGAAGAAACCGTGCTCCACGTACCGGCTGACCTCCTGGGCCCGGACAAAGCGGCCGTCGAGCTCCGGGTCGTCGATCGTGGGCCTGTAGGACCGCGAGTTGACCGTGATCTTCCAGCCCGCCTTGGCGAACAGGTTTCGGGTGGACTCCTCGAGGCTGCCCTTGGGCAGGCCGAGCATCAGGATGGGCTTCTTGTCGGGCACAGGGTCCCAAGCGTCGCCCGCGGACGGGGCCGTTCAAGCAAAATGCTCGTGGAGCACGCTGATTGACATCCCTCCGGGCCGCTGTAAAAACCGCAATAGCCAGGATATGCCCGAACCATCGCCGACGCGGCCCAATCCCAAGCCTCTCATCGTTGTCGTGGAGGATGAGCCGGACTTGGCGTCCCTTATTGCCCAACACCTTGAGCGCGCGGACATGCGCGTCCAAGTGTGCAGCCGCGCGGCGCACGCCATGAAGTTCCTGAGGCGCAACTTCGCTAACCTGATCCTCATGGACCTCATCCTTCCCGACCAGGGCGGGTTCGAGCTCTACGAGGACCTTAAGGCGGCCGACATCAACGTGCCCGTCATCTTCCTGACGGCCAACCTCGAGGAGGCGAGCAAGGTCCACGGGCTCGAGCAGGGCGGCGACGACTACATCACGAAGCCCTTCAGCTACGCCGAGCTCACGGCCCGCATCAAGGCGGTGCTGCGCAGGGCCGACTACAAGGAGGACCTGAACCTCACGAAGAACGTCAGGGTCAACACCGAGCCGTTCGACTTCTGCGGCGCGCGCGTCACGCCCGTGCGCCTCGAGCTCGCGTTCCCGGACAAGGAGACCCTTTCCATCGGACGCAAGGAGCTCGGCATCCTGTCCTACCTGAACGAGCACCAGGGCGAGGTGATCACGCGCAAGGCGCTGATCCACGCGGTATGGGGCCAGCACGCCGACGTCAGGAGCCGGTCGCTCGACCAGTACGTCGTCAAGGTGCGCGAGATCTTCAAGAGGAAGGGCCTCGACCTCGGGGATTTCCGGACGGTCCACGGCATCGGCTACATCTTCGATCCCAAGAAGGTCTCCAAGAAGGGCGTCTGACGGCGGCCCGTCAGAACAGCTCGGGCTGGGTGTAGCGCACGCGCGCCTCGGCGAGCGCCGACCTCATCTCCATCCTCTCCAGGACGGCGAAGAGCTCCTCGGGACGCGGGACGCAGTGCTCGGGGCTCGGCGGTGGCAGCGAGAGGTTGAGCGTGGTCAGCCTGAGGTTCATGCGCAGCCGGCCCGCGGCCTCCGCCAGCGGGGCGCGAAACCGCTCGGGCGCGATCCGGTCCGACGCCCCGATTACCCCCTCGAGGCTCCCGTGCTCGGCAAGCCACTTCGCGGCAGTCTTCGGCCCCACCCCGTCCAGGCCCGGGATGTTGTCCGAGGTGTCGCCGACCAGGGCCAGGTAGTCGGCGATCTTTGACGGGGCCACGCCGAACTTCTCGATGACCCCGGCCTCGTCGAGGACGCGCCACCCGAGCTTGGGGTTGGCGGTCGGAGGCGGCAGCATCATCCTTATCCGGTCCCCGACGATCTGCGCGAAGTCCTTGTCCGAGCTCACGATCAGGACCTGGTCCCCCTTCCTCGCGAGGGCGCACGCCTCCGACGCGAGCAGGTCGTCGCTCTCCACCCCTTCGACCTCGATGCCTCCCAGGCCCATGGCCCGCGTCAGCTCCTTGACGACCGGTATCTGCTTCGAGAGCGCCTCCGGCATCTCCTCCCGGTTCGCCTTGTATTCGGGATGGAGGGCGAGCCTGTCCTGCGCCCCGCCAAGGTCGAAGAAGACGAGCGTCCCGTCGGGCCTCTCCTGGTCCGAAAGGCGCCAGAGCGACTTCACCCAGCCGTGGAGCGCGTTCGTCGGGAACCCGTCGGCCCTCGCGAGCTCCGGGATCGCGAAGAAGCAGCGGTAGGCGAGGTTGAACCCGTCAACGAGGAGCCACTTCGCCATCGTTCGGGGGCGCCCCTCAGGCGCCGGTGGCGACCGGGGCGGGCGAAAGGGGCGTCGCAGCCATCACGGCCTCGGAGATCGGCGCGGGATGGTGCGCCTCGGGCTCGCCGTGCTCGTGGTTGAAGCGCATCGAGACCGTCTTGGAGACGCCCCGCTCCTCCATCGTCACGCCGTAGATCGCGTCGGCCGCCGCGACGGTCCGCTTGTTGTGCGTGATGATGATGAACTGGGAGTCCTTGACAAATTTCTTCAGCAGCTCCGTGAACCGGCCGATGTTCGACTCGTCGAGCGGCGCGTCGAGCTCGTCCAGCAGGCAGAAGGGCGAGGGCTTGACGAGGTAGAGGGCGAAGAGGAGCGCGACCGCGGTCAGCGTCCGCTGCCCGCCCGAGAGGAGGGAGATCCCCTTGAGCTTCGTGCCGGGGGGCTGGGCCACGATCTCGATGCCGCTCTCGAGGACGTCGTCCGTCTGGACGAGCTCGATGTCCGCCCTCCCCCCGCCGAACAGCGTCTGGAACGTGTACTCGAAGTTCTTCCGTATCTGGGCGAACGTGACCTCGAACTGCTTCTGCGAGGTCTGGTTGATCTCGGCTATCGCCGAGATGAGGTCAGCGCGGGCGCGGGTGAGGTCGTCGCTCTGGCTCCTCAGGAAGTCGTGGCGCTGCCTGAGCTCCGAGTACTCCTCGATCGCCACGAGGTTCACGGCGCCCATGCCGGACATCCGGGCGCGGAGCGCGTCGACCTCGGCCTTGACCGCGTCCCAGTCCGTGGCGTCCAGCGCCGCGAGGTCGGCCTCGCCCGGGTGCTCGGGGCGCTTCTTCCTCGACCGCCTCGGGACCGGCTCGGCCTCCTCCTCCTCGTCGAGGTCGAGCGCCCTCAGGCCCTCGGGCTCGTCGTCCGCGTGCCAGAGCATCCGCCTCCAGTCGACGGCGGCGACGTCCGCCTGGAACTCCCTCGCCACCTCCTCGGAGAGGAAGGTGCCCCGTTGGCGCGTCTCGGCGAGGCGGACCTCGTGGGAGCTCAGGTTGTCGTGGGCCGCGTCGGACTCCAGCCGGAGCGCCGACTGGGCGGACTCCAGGGAGCCGATCTGGCGCTCGACCTCGACCAGCTCCACCCGGATCTTCTCCACCTGCTCCTGGGCCACGGAAAGGGTCTCCCCGATGCGGACGGAATTCGCGCGCTGGTCCCTCTCCTCGGTCTCGAGCTCGGCGATCTGGCCCGTCCAGGCCTCTATCTCCTGCTGGCGCTCGACGAGGAGTTCGCCGATCTGCTCGCGCCGCCGCTGCATCTCGCCGAGGCCCCTGTCGAGCACCTCGACCTTCTGGCGGCGCTCGGCGAGCTCGAGGCGGGCCTGGGCCAGCGCCTCGCGCTTGACGTCGCGCTCCGCGCGCACCGCGGCGATCCGCGCCTCAAGGTCGTCGATCCTCTTCCTCTGCGCCGCGGCGGCTCCCTCCGACTGGGAAAGCCCCGCCCTCGCCTTCTCCCACCGGGCCTGCGCCTCAAGCCGCGCCTGCTCCAGCGCCGCGAGGTCCATCTCCATCCGCTTGGCCCGGGCCGCGGACTCCTCGTGGGCCCGGCGCGCGCTCTTCTCCTCGGCCTGGGCCGCCGCTAGCGCCTGGGTCGAGGCCATGACCGCCGCGCGCCGCTCCTCCAGCGACTGCTCGGCCGCCGCTATCCTGGCGTTCAGGGCCTCGCCCTGGACGCGGAGCTCGTCGTGGACCCGCTGGTCGTCGGCGAGCGCCTTCGCCGTCTCGCGAAGGTCGATCTCGCGCTGGACGATGCTGTTCGCCTGCTTCTTCGGGTTGGCGTGGCCGCCGGAAACGATTCCCCGGCGGTCGACGACCTCGCCCTTGCGCGTGGCGACCGAGAGGAAGGCGAAACCTGGGTGGGCGCGCCAATAGTCCAGGAACGCCCCGAGGTCGTCGGCGATGTAGCATGAGGCGAGGATCGCGCGCGCGGGGTGGGAGTCCTCGATATGGGCGAGCGCGGATGCCGCGGGCGAGAGGCCGGGCGGCAGGTCGCCCGCGGGCGCCCCCCCTTCCCCAAGCTCCGCGATCCGGAGGACCACGGAGCCAATCTGCTCCTGCTCAAGCTGGGCGAAGATGCGCCTGGCCGTGGAGAGGTCGCTCACCTGGATCGCCTCCACGGCGGAGCCGAGGAGGGCCTCGATGGCGCGCCCGAACTCGGGCACGACCTCGATGCCCTGCGAGACCGGGGTCGCCTTCGAGCCCTCCAGCGCCCCGGCGAGCCTACCCTGGAGCACCGCCTTCGCGCCCTCGCCGAATCCCTCCCAGCGCTCCTGGAGCTGCTGGAGGAGCCGCAGGCGCGCGCCGCGCTGCGCCATCTGCCGGTCGGTCTCCTGTATCTTTCTCTGCGCCTCGCGAAATTCGCGCGTAAGGTCGGCGACGGACTGCTGCGCCTCGGTGGCCGCGTCGCTGGAGCGCGTCCTGCCAGCGAGGGTCTCCTCGGCCCTCGCAAGGGCCTCCTTCGCCGCCTTCGCCGCCAATGCCGCCTGCTCCGAAGCCTGGCGCAGGTCGAGCGCAAGAGCCTCGTACCTGTGGATGCTCGTCTTCTGGTCGACCTCGTGGCCCGAGGACTCCGTGCGCAGGCGCGCGACAGCGCTGTCGAACTGCAGCAGCTCGAATTTCGCCTGCTGGAGGTCGCGGTCGAGCTTGCCGAGCTCGCCCTCGGAGACCGCAAGCTCCCGGTTGTGCTGCTGGTAGACGGCGTCGCTGCTGCCGAGGAGCCCCAGCTGGAGCTGCTTGTCCTGGGAGCCGGTGTCGACCTGCGCCGCCACCTCGCGCAGCTGCATCTCGAGCTCGCCGAGCGTGTCCCTCGCCCCCGCGAGCCTGTCGCCGAGGCCCGAGCGCCTGATACGGGCCATGTTCGCGGAATTCTCGGCGTGCTCCCTCTGGCTCCTCAGGTCGAAGACCGCCTGCTGCGCGTCCTGGACCCGCTGGTTGAGCCGGCTGCGCTCCGCCTTGCGCGACTCGAGCCCGGACTGCTGGCCGTCGAGCGCGGCCTTGCGGCTCTCCGCCTCCGAGCGCAGGCCGGCGAGCGTCGCCTCGAGCGCGCCGAGCGCCTCGGCGAGCTTCCCGTGCTGCAGGGCGCTCCAGGCCAGGCTCAGGTGGCGCAGGCGGTGCCCGAGCCGCTTGTAGCGCATCGCCTTCGCCGCCTGGCGCCTCAGGCTTCCGATCTGGCGGGAGACCTCGCCGACCACGTCGGCGACCCTCGCCAGGTTCTGGTCGGTCAGCGCGAGCTTGCCCATGGCCTCCCTGCGCTGGCTCTTGTACTTGGTGATCCCCGCGGCCTCCTCGAAGACCGCGCGCCGCTCCTCGGGCTTGGAGGAGAGGACCTGGTCGATGTGGCCCTGGGCCATTATGGAGTAGCTGGTCCGGCCTACGCCGGTGTCCATGAAGAGCTTATGGATGTCCTTCAGCCGGCACGCCTGGCCGTTGAACAGGTATTCGCCCTGGCCGTCCCGGTGGACCCGCCTCGTGATCTCGATCTCGTGGAATTCGCTGCCGAGCTGCCTCTCGCACTCCGTCAGGAGCATCGAGACCTCGCACATCTGGGCGGCCCGGCGCGTGTCGGCCCCCTCGAAGATGACATCCTGCATCTTTCCGCCGCGAAGCGCCTTCGCGCTCTGCTCCCCGAGCACCCAGCGGATCGAGTCGGCGATGTTGGACTTGCCGCAGCCGTTCGGCCCGACCACGGCGGTGACGCCGGGCTCGAACATGAGGGTCGTTGGATCGGCGAATGACTTGAAACCGTGGAGTTTTAGGGCCTTTAAATGCATTGGGCCTACTCAGTGGAGAGTGCGCCGCATGCGCGGGCAAACGGAAAAGGCGAAATCACGAATGGTCCCACGGAAGCTTCACGTCGAGCCTCCTGCTTTCCCAGACCCGGAACACCTCGAACATCTTGCCGGGGTTGAGTATCCCGCGCGGGTCCAGGGCCCGCTTGACGGCCCTCATGGCCCGGATGGCCGCCGGGGAATGCTGGAGCCTGAGGAACGGCGTCTTGGCTAGGCCTATCCCGTGCTCGCCGGAAATCGCGCCGCCGAGGCCCACCACGGTCCTCATGAGCCTGCCGACGGCCCGCTCGGCGGCGCGGCTCTCGGCGGGGCTGTCGCGGTGGTACATGATGTTGACGTGGAGGTTGCCGTCGCCCAGGTGCCCGAAGGTCGGGATGGGCAGCGCGGACTCCCTCCTAAGGCGCTCGAGGAAGCGGGCGAATTCCAGATACTTGCCCATGGGGACGACGACGTCCTCGTTCAGCTTGGAGTCCCCGAGCTCGAACATCGCGCCCGAGCAGGAGCGCCTCACCTCCCAGAGCGCGTCGGCCTCGGCCCGCGTCCGCGCCGCGCGGTGGGCGAGCCCGTGGCTGGCGGCCCACTTCAGAACGGTTGCCCGCTGCTCGCGGACCTCGGCCGCGCCGCCGGCGAGCTCGAGGAGCAGCACGGGGCGGCCCGCCTGGCCCTTGAAGACGTGCTTTCCAGTCGCGCGCTCCGCGCAGTCAACCGAGTACCGGTCCAGGAACTCGCAGATCGCCGGCTGCACCCGCAGGGCGAAGAGCGCGAGCGCGGCCCTGAACGCATCGGGCTCGGTCCGGAAGGAGACAAGGAGCGTCCAGCGCTCCGCTGGGCTCGGTATCAGCTTGAGCGTCGCCTCCGTCACGATCCCGAGCATGCCCTCGCTGCCGATCCAGAGGTCGCGCAGGTTGAACCCGGCCGAGAACTTCTTCGTGTCCGTTCCCCACTCGACCCATTCGCCCGTGGGCAGGAATCCCCGGAGCGCCAGGACGAAGTCGCGCGTGACGCCGTACTTGCCCCCGTGCATCCCGCCGGCGTTGCACGCGATGTTTCCGCCGATCGTGCAGTACTTCTTGGAGGACGGGTCCGGCGGATAGAACCAGCCCTTTCTCTCCGCGGCCGCCTGGATCCGCCCGACCGTCGCGCCGGCCTGGACGTGCGCCATGCCCGACTGGGCGTCGATGCGGATCCGGTTCCACCCGTGCAGGTCGAGCACCCATCCGCCGCGGGCCGGCGCGGCCGACCCGGTCAGGCTCGTCCCGCGCCCGCGGACCGTGACGGGCACGCGGCGGCTGTTTGCCAGGGCGAGGACCGCGGCGACGTCGCCCCGGTCCCGCGGGAAGATGACCGCCTGGGGCGCAAAGGGGATCTTGCTGCTGTCAAACGAGGCCGCCCGCGTGGAGGCCCGGTCCGTCCGGACGACTCGCGGGCCTAGCCTTGCCTTCAACTGCTTCGTGGCTGCGGAAAAATCCATCGACCTTAAGTCCGCTACACTCGCTTGCGCGCGAGCGCAAGGCCCGGTGAAAGCAGGCGCCTGATATTTGATCCCATGACCTGCTCGCGCTCGGAAGGGTCCAGTCCGGCGCCGTCGATCTCGCCCAGGAATCGGCCGAACCCGGGCTTGCGCGTCGCCCGGGGATGGAGGATCAGGGGATAGTCCGACCCGTAGAGGATTTTCCCGGCCCCCACCCGCTCGACCGCCTTCCTGAACACGTCGCTCCCGTAGAGGAGGGGCGATGCCGCCGTGTCGAAATACAGGTTGGAGGGCATCGGCTCGCCGCCGGGCGCTCCGCGGAAGGCCAGCCCCCCGCCCCAGTGCGCGAGGATGATCGCGGCCCCCGGGTAGTCCTTCGCGAGCCGGATGAACCCCTCGGGCGGCGTCGCCGGCCCGGCGGCCGCGCCAGCGCCCGGGTCGGTGGCGTGGAGCGTTATCGGGATGCGCCTTTCGACCGCGATCTCCATCACCCTCCTGAACCAGCGGTCCCCGAGCGCGTACCCCTGGGCCTGGGGAAGGAGTTCGCCGACCCCGCGGAGGCCCGAGTCGAGCGCCCGCTCCAGCGCGTCGACGGCGCGGGCCCCCCCGGCGGGCTGCACGGTCGCAAACCCGATCAGCCGCTTGGGGTGCCTCTTCACCCATTCCAGGTACCATCCGTTCTGGAGGTCGCAGGTCTCCTGGCGCTCCCAGTACCAGCCCAGCATGACGCAGGAATCCACCCGCGCCTCGTCCATGTCGGCGACCAGCCTGTCGGGGTCGGCCCATCCCTGGATGGAGCGCCTCCCGTCGGGCGCCACGCACCGGGTCCACCCGGGCTCGCCGTGCGCGGCGCCCCAGGCTGCCGGGCCGGCCGCGACCTCCGCCGGGTAGGCGTGGACGTGGGCGTCGATGATCGCGCTCCGCGTCACGGCAGGGTCCCCGCGGGCCGCCGGGCCTCCAGCGCGAGGCGCCGGCAGCCCGCGATGTCCAGCTTGCCGGTTCCGAGTAGCGGGATCGCCGCGATCCTCACGACCTCGCGCGGGATCCACAGGTTGGTAAACCCGGCCGCGGCCAGCCTCTCGCGGATCTCGGCCGCCGATATGGCGAGCGTCGTCAGGACGACCAGCGACTCGCCCTTCGCCTCGTCCGGCACCCCTGTGACGACGACGGCCTGGGCCTCGCCCGCGTCGACGCCGAACAGGTCGGCGATCCTCTGCTCGATCGTGCCGTGGGGGACCATCTCGCCCCCGATCTTGGAGAACCGGGCGACGCGCCCCTCGATGGAGACAAAGCCGTCGTCGTCGATCCGGGCAAGGTCCCATGTGACAAACCAGCCGTCGCGCAGGGAGGCCCCCGGGGAGGCGTCCCCGAGGTAGCGCGAGAAGATGTTCGCCCCCCGCAGGAGGAGTATCCCGGTCGCGCCGTGCGGGACGTCCGCGCCCGATTCGGGGTCGATGAGCCTCGCCGAGATTCCGGGCAGCAGGCGCCCAACGGTCCCCGTGCGGTTGCCGGCCTGCTCGTCGGCCGTGGCCGTCGTGACCGGGGGGTTGGGCTGGTTCAGGCTCGCGACAGGGGACGTCTCCGTCAGGCCGTAGCCCTGGATGATCTCGAGGTGGAAGGCCTCGAGGAACCGGCGCCTGAGGTCCTCCGGCAGCTTCTCGGCGCCAGTCACCACCAGGTCGAGCGACCTCAGGTCGCCCGACGCCGCCTTCCTTAGAATCGGCCGCAGGAATGTCGGGGCCCCGAGGACGACCGTGACCCCCTCCTCGCGTATGGCCTCGATGAGCGCGCGCGTGTCGAGAGGGCTTGGCGAGGTCACGAGAAGGCACCCGCGCAGCAGCGGGTACCAGAGCGTGAACGTGAACCCGAAGCTGTGGAAGATCGGAAGGCAGCCGAGCATGACGGCCGAGCCGGGGAGCACGGACGTGGACGAGATCTGCTCGAAGTTCGCGAGCAGGTTGCGGTGCGACAGGACGACGCCCTTTGGGTTGCCGCCGCTCCCGCTCGTGAAGAGGAGCGCGGCCTCCTCGCGGTCGCCCCTCGCGGGGATGCCCATGAGGCCGGCCACCCACTGGTTCGGCAGCAGCCACGCGGCTGCAATCCACGGGATCATCGCCCGCCTGCCGCCGGACGCGTCGATCTCTGCCCGAAGGTCGAGCGAGCGCTCGGGCCAGGGGAAGTCCGGGAGCCGCGGGCGCATGGCGTCCGCGGTCAGCACGGTGCGGATGCCGGCCTCCTCCATGCTCGCAAGGGCCGCGGCCCTGCCCGCCGTGAAGTTGAGGTTGACGGGCACCTTTCCCGCGCACGCGACGGCGAGGTTGGCGATCGCGGCGCCGGCCCCCGGCGGAAGGACGATGCCGACGCGCCGCTCGGCGACGGTCCGCCTAATGCGCCCGGAGAGTACGGCCGCCGCGCCGACCAGCTGGGCCGCGCTCACCACCCGGCGCCCCGACGTGCGGTCGACTATGGCGGTCGATCCCGGCCGGCGCGCGAGGGCCCGCACGGTCTCGCGGGCGACGTGCCGGCGCAGGACGGGCCTCTCCTCGAAGGCCAGCGTGCCCAGCTCCATGATCGCCCTGCGCGCGGAGACGGCGTCCGCCAGGGCGTGCGGGATCGGGGCGCCGAAGGCGACGCACACCGGCGTCCGCTTGAGGCGCGGGGATTTCCAGAGGTACCGGTTGCCGGCGAAGGAGAACACCGATCCCCAAAGGCCGTCGACCGCGGCGGGGACGACCGGGACCCTGGCCCTGCGGGCCATGAGCTCAAAGCCCTTGCGGATGGCCATCAGCTGGCCCGTGCGGGAGATTCCCCCCTCGGGGAACACGCACACGAGCTCGCCGCACTCCAGAGCCCTCACGGCGTCCCTCAGCCACTGCGAGGGCTTGTCCGGGGAGACCGTGATCACGCCCGCCCGCCTGAAGATCCAGTCGAGCAGGCCTCCCGTGCCCGGACCGCGGTAGGCCATGAAGCGCAGCGGCCGGGGGCATGCCAGCTGGAGCACGACCACGTCCATGTACGAGAGGTGGTTCGAGATCACGACCGCGCCGCCCGAGCCTGGGACGTGGGAGGCGCCGAGCACCCGGACCCGGTAGAGCAGCCTGGCGACAAGCACCGCCGGGACCGCGATCCAGAGCGGCATCGTGGATCGCCTTCTGAAGATCACGCTCCACGCTGTTCACTTGCCCAAGAGCTTGTCAATCAAACCGCTTCCCTTTCGAAGGGGCGCCTGCTCAAGCATATCCCTCCACTGGCTCTGGTCGACGTTGCTGAGCGTGCCCCCCAGGTGGATGGTCTGGTAGAGCTGCGTGTAGCCCAGCTCGTCCTGTCCCTCCTTGAGCATCCCGACAACGTCCAGGAATTTCCCGAGCTGGCCCCTGACTCCCATGTCCAGGTCGATGGAGAGCGGCTGGTCGCGGATCGGGGTCCCCTCCGCATAAGTGATGCTTCCCCTTCCCGACAGCCGCTCCTCCGGGGCAACGAGCGCGATCTCCGTGATCTTGAGGTCGAGGTCGCTCCCGCGCTCCGCGGACACGCTCATCTGGTCGTAAGGGATGTCGGAAAGCTCCTTGGCGGAGTCGACCAGCGCGGTGCCCAGGTTCTCCGACTTCTTCCCGAACAGGGCCGTGACGCTGTCCAGGGCGTCCACGAGCTTGGACGGCGCCTGCTTGATCTGGTCGACCACGCCCGTGCTGAGCGCGCGGAACCTGCCTCCCTTGCTCGACAGCCGCAGCTCCCCCTGGGCGCGGTCGAGAAGGTCCGCCAATCCCACCCCGCTTCCCGTGAGGCTGCTTGAGATGTCGAAGCGGCCCTCCACGGCAGGCGGCTTGCCGGGGCTCATGGCCCGGAAGATGGGCCCCGAGTCCACGTTGTCGACGGAGACCGCGGCCTTGAGCGAGTACGGACGCTCGGCGCCCCGGGTGAACGCGAGCTGGCCCTCGACGCGCGCCGCGCTCGAGTCGCCGACGGTGGCCGAGCCGCCGTCGAGGGAGAGCATGTCCTTGTCGACGATGAGGATCCCGCGCACGTCGCGCAGGTCGACTCGCGGGAAAAGGAGGTCCTCGAGCTTCATCGAGACGCGGCCCCTGATCCCGGGCCAGAAGGGGGCGGCCGGAGCCGCCGGCGAGGCCCCCCCCGGGGGTGCCGCCTGCGAGCCGGGGTCGCCGCGGCCCGTGAGGACCGCCAGCGCCGCGAGGTCGTCCGCCAGGAGCCTCGTGCCCGAGAGCGCTGCGTCTACGACCGGGCCCCTGGCGTCCGAGGCCACGGTGCCCGCGAGCACCAGGTCCACGGCGCGCAGGCCATAGTCCAGACGGACAGGCATGCTGAAGGTCGTGCGCCCCCCCGCGGCGAAGTCGGCGCGGATGTCCGAGGAGACCGTCGGCAGGGCCGCGCCGCCGGCCCCGGGGGACGCGAGCCCCTTCAGGGCGATCTTGACGCGCACCGCGCTCGTCGGGCCGAGGCTGGCCTCGAAGCTCCCGCTGGCGTCGCCGGCCGTGAGCCTCGGAAGCGCGCTCGCCGCCGGGATCGAGAGCAGGAGCGGCACCGAGGCGCTCCAGGATCCCGCGGCCTTGATCGCGCCCCCGGCGCCCGCGAGGCGGCCGAACCTCGCCTCCAGGGACAGCATCTCGATCCCATCGCTGCGCACCGAGAACGGTGCCAGCTGGAGCTGCCAGCCCTGCGGCGCGTAGTCGGCGAGGACGAAAGCGGACAGCTCGAGCCCCGAGGCCAGGGGGTGTCCCGGGGCCGAGAGCGCGACGCCCGACGCGGTGAGCGGCGCGCGGGTCCGCAGCACCAGCCGCCCGTCCTCGGCGCGCATGACAAGCTCCCCCTGCGCGTCGCCTCCCGTGAGCGCGAGGCCGGGCAGAGCCGCCTTCAGCCACCCGAGGGGCAGGCCCCTGACGGAGATTCCCACGAGGTCGTCCGACGGGACGGCCACCTTGAGCTCGCCCGTCGACATGCTGAACTCGAACGACTGCAGCGCGCGGATTGTCGCGACCGGCGACGCCCCCGACAGGCTCGTGTCCAGCCGCGCGACGCGAAGCAACGCCCCGAGGCGCGCCACGTCGAAGTCGGCCGAGAGGTCCACCCGGCCCAGGGCCGCGAGGCCGCGGGCGACGACGCCGAGCCGGTCCGCCGTCGCCTGGAGCTTTCCGGCCGCGTGGATGTCGCCCGTGGCGGGGTCGGCCTCGTAGCTCCCTTCGCCGGCCACGTAGAAGGAGGGAAGCCTGCGCCCGAGGGCGAAGGGAGCCAGGTCGCCGTCCCTCAGGTTGAGCCGCCAGGAGCCGGCGAGCCTGGGCGAGGCGTCCGCGCGCTCGGCGTCAAAGAGGGCGACCTGCTCGGTCCCCCGGATGAGCGACACCGAATAGGACTCCTTTCCCGCGCCCCGCGCGGCCGACGCCGCCCATGAAAGGCCGACGCCGCCGGGAAACTGCCGGCCGGACGCCGTTGCGTCCCCCCTGAGGTCCGCCCCCGTGAAGGCCCCCGCAGCGTCCATGGCGGCGGTGAGGATCGCGTTTGCGGAGACGGAGGAGACGGGAGCGGCCGGGTCGTCGACGGAGGCCGTGACGGTGCAACGGAAGCGGCCGTCCCTGCCCGGCCCGATCCCGCCCCCCGTGATGGCGACGCGAGCCTTTCCCGCCGGGTGCCCCCTCTCGTCCGGGAAGACGACGTCGCCCTCGAGGTCGACCTGGTCGAGCGTGATGTCCGCCCGGACCTTGAAAGCCGACAGCGCGCCGCCGAGGACGCGGGCGATCCACGGATAGCCGCCCGCGGCCTCGTCGGGCCGCGCGGCGCGCGCCTGCGTAAGGTTGAGCGTCCAGCCCTTCGCGACCAGGCTCGTGAAGTGGTAGCGCTTGCCCAGTAGGGCCGCCGCGACCGGGATCCGGGCCTCGGCGGAGGGCACGAGGAGGACCGCCCCGCCCATCTCGACGCGCAGGCCTGCCAGCGACGCGCGCCCCACCCCGGCCGAGGCGCTCTCCAGGGACGAGCCGGGCTCGGCCAGCGAGGCGACCGCCCTCTGGGCCGCCCACGTCTGCAACTGCGGGCTGAACGCGGCGAGTGCGGCCAGCGCCACGGCGCCGCAGCCCGCGGCGAGGAAGAGGAGGAGGATGCGCTTGGCTCTCATGGCTTGGGGTAGCGCTGCCGCTGGGTCCGCAAGCGCGGGGCTCCCGGGGCGCCGGTCAGGGTACCACGAGGGCGTCGCTCAGTCCAATCGCCTTCCTGACGTTCGCGACGGCGACCAGGTAATTGTAATTGGCGGTCAGCTGGTCGGTCCTCGACTGGGTGAGCGCCACCTGGGACGTGAGCACGTCCAGCTGCGTCGCCGACCCCGCGTGGTACCTCGCCTCGGCGAGCCGCAGCGCCTCGGCCGCCTGCTCGATCGTCTGGCGGGACGCCGTCAGCAGCTCGCCCGCCTCCTGCAGGGACGAGAGGGCCTGGCGGACCTCCACGTCTATCTCCAGCTCCTCGGAGGCCGTGGCGAGGCGGGCCTGCTCGAGCAGCGACTTCGCCTGGCGCACCTTGCCCACGGTCGCGCGGCCGTCGAAGATCGACCACGTCGACTGCAGGCCGAGGAGCCAGCCGTTTGCCGTGCTCGGGATGCCCGGGAACGGGTTCACGTAGCCTATCCCGTCCCACTCGTAGGCGCCGAAGGCCTGCAGGTTCGGGTAGAGCGCCGAGCGGGCCGTCTTGACGGACTCCTCGCCCGCCGACTCGAGCTTGGCCAGCTTCTCGAGCTCGGGCCTGTGCGCATGGGCCGAGGAGATCGCGGAGTCCGGGTCAAAGCTCGCCATGGCCACCTCGAGGTCGCCGGCGACCTCGGGAAACGGCACCGATCCCGGCGTGCCGAGCGACTGGCGAAGCTGCTCGATCGCGATCCTGTAGCTGTTTCGCGCCGAGATGAGCGTCGGCTGGGCGTTCGCGAGGGCCACCCTCGCGCGGAGCACCTCGAAGTTCGAGACGGACCCCGTCTCGAACTGGTTCTTCTCGTCGTCAAGCTGGCGCTGCAGCAGCGTCACGTTCTCCTCCTCGACCCGGATCTTCTCCCGCGCGAGGATCACGTTGTAGAACTTCGTGCGCACGTCGAGGAGCGCGGTGTCGATCGCCGTCTGGAGGTCGAAGGCCGCTGCGTCGCGCGAGAGCTTCGCCCCCTTGATCGCCGACTGGATCCCGCCGCCGGCAAAGAGGTTCTGCGTCGCCTTGAGCTCGACCGTCCAGAGGCTGTTCGACTGCGGGTAGGACTGGGAGATCGTCTCGTCGTTCCTCTGGTACTGCCCCTGCGCGGAGATGTTGGGGATCTCCTGGCCCCGGACCTGGACGATGACGCCCTCCTGCTGGCGGATGGTCTCGCGGGCCTGCAGAATCGTGAAGTTGTGGTCGAGGGCGTAGCCGATGGCCGCCTTCAGGTCCAGCGGCGAGGGCAGGTCGGCGGCGGACGGATTCCCGGCGGGCGCGCAAAGGGCCGGGACTCGGGCGAGCAGGAGCGCGGCCGTTGCGAGGATGGGGCGCTTCATGCGTGGGCGGGCTTCGCCAGCTACTGCGCGGGCTGGGCCGCCGCCTCCCTCTCGCGCTCCTTCGAGTGGTCCTTCGCGAGCAGGATGTAGACGGAGGGCATCACGACCAGCGTGAAGAACGTGCCGACAGACATGCCGCCCACGAGGACGAGGCCGATCGAGTTTCTGGCCGCGGCGCCGGCGCCCGTGACGAGGGTCAGCGGGAAATGCCCGGCCACGGTCGCCACGCTTGTCATCAGGATGGGGCGCAGCCGGGTCAGCGCCGCGTCGTGCACGGCCGCGAGCTTCGACTTGCCTGCGAGCTGCTGCTTGTTCGCGAATTCAACGATCAGGATGCCGTTCTTCGCGATCAGCCCCACGAGGGTCACGAGCCCCACCTGCGAGTAGATGTTGAAGGTCGTCGTCCAGCCGTCGGTGAAGAACGGCATGTTCGGGTTGGGGCATTTCAGGAACATGAAGATCGCCGACCCGAAGATCGCGAGGGGCACGGAGCCGCCGAGAATCACGAGCGGGTCGCGGAAGCTGTTGAACTGCGCGGCGAGGACCAGGAAGATCAGTGTCACGGCGAGGAGCATCGTCGTCCAGAACTTGGCGTTCCCGCCCTCCCGGCGCAGCTGGCGGGACTCCCCAGTGTAGTCGATCGCGTACCCCTTCGGCAGGATCTTGGCCCCCTCGTCCTCGAACACCTTGAGGGCGTCGTCGAGCGGCATCCCGGCGACGGCGCTTATCGTGACCGAGTTGAGCTGCTGGAAGCGGTTGAGCGAGCGCGGGATCGTCGAGGTCCTGATCTTCGCCACCGTGCTCAGGGGCACCACGCTTCCGTTCGGGCCCGTCACGTAGATCTTCCTGAGCTGCTCCGGGTTGAGCCGGTCGTCGCGCTTGACCTGGGAGATCACCTTGTAGCTGCGCCCGGAGATGTTGAACCAGTTGATGTAGTTGCCGCCCATCGCCGCGGACAGGTCGTCGCCGACCTGCGAGAGGTTGAGGCCGAGCGCCGCGACCTTGTCCCGGTCGATGACGACCTCCGCCTGCGGCTCGTCGAACTTCACGTCGAGGATCGGCGGGAAATAGAACCTTTTGGTCTCCATCGCCTTGTCCGCGAGCTGCTGCGCGAACGACAGGATCTCCTGCGGGTCGGCAGTCGACGTGACGACGACCTCGATCGGGAAATTGCCGCCGCCGGGGAGCGCCGGGGGCTGGATCAGCTGGAGCTGGATGCCCGGGATCTGCGACACCTTGGGCTGCAGGTTGGCGAGGAGCGCCTTGATGTTGCGCTTCCTCTGGCCCCAGGGCTTGGCCACAAGGCCCCCGATAGCCTGGTCGGGCTGGGTGATCTGGAAGACGAAATCCGTGTCCGGGTCCGTGAAGAACGCCTTCTCCACCGCGGCCGCGTAGGGCAGGTTCTGGTCGAGCGTGGCGTTCGCGGCCGTCACCCCGAAGCCGAACAGGAATCCCTGGTCCTCCACCGGGGCGAGCTCCGCGGGGGACTGGCTGATCATCAGGACGCCGACGATCCCGAACAGGATCCACGCCGTGTACACGGCGCCCCGGTGCGAGAGGGTGAAGTCGAGCAGCTTCGTGTAGCCGCGCTTTATGCGCTCGAAGGCGTTCGCCACCACCTTGGCGAATCCCTTCTCCTCGTCGCCGGCCTTGAGCATGTTCGCGCACATCATCGGGGAGAGGGTCAGCGCGACGATCCCCGAGATCGTGACGGCGCCCGCGAGCGTGAACGCGAACTCGCGGAACAGCGAGCCCGTGAGCCCGCCCTGGAGCCCTATGGGCGCGTAGACTGCCGCGAGCGTCACCGTCATCGCGATGATCGGGCCGACGAGCTCCCGGGCGCCGACGAGGGAAGCCTGCAGCGGCGACAGCCCCTCCGCGAGGTGGCGCTCGACGTTCTCGACGACGACGATGGCGTCGTCCACGACAAGGCCCACGGATAGAACGATGGCCAGGAGCGTGAGCAGGTTGATCGTGAACCCGAAGACCTGCATGAGGAAGACGGCCCCGATCAGCGAAAGCGGGATCGCCACGACCGGGATGATGACCGACCGGACCGACCCGAGGAAGAGGAAGATAACGATGACGACGATGAGGAGCGTGTCCCCGAGCGTGTGGTACACCTCATGGATCGCGTCGTTGATGTATTCGGTGGAGTCGTACGCCACCTTGGAGACCATCCCGCCCGGCAGGTCCTTCTGGACGGACTCCATCTCGACCCGCACGGCACGGACGACGTCCAGAGAGTTGGCCGTCGGCAGGACGTAGACCGCCATGAACACCGCGGTCTGGCCCGAGAGCTTCACGTCGGCGTCGTAGTCCTCCGCGCCCAGCTCGACGTCGGCGACGTCGCGCACGCGCACGATCGCGTTGTTCTGCTGGCGTATGACCAGGTTCCTGAACTCCTCGACCGAGCGCAGGTCCGTGTTGGCCGTCAGGAGGACCTGGACCAGGTTCCCCTTGGTGTTGCCGAGCGCGCTCAGGTGGTTGTTCGCGGCCAGCGCCGCGTTGACCTGGGACGGGCTGACATTGAACGCCGCCATGCGCTCGGGCTTCAGCCAGATGCGCATCGCGAAGGTGCGCCCGCCCAGGATGTCGGCCCGCTGCACGCCCGCGATCGCGGAAAGCCGCGGCTGCACAACGCGGACCAGGTAGTCGGTGATCTCGTTCTGGTGGAGGGTCTCCGAGGTGAAGCTGAGGTAGCAGGAGGCGATCTGCGAGTCGGCGGGCACGACGTCGATGGCCGGGACCTGGGCCTCGGCGGGCAGGTTGCTGCGGACCTGGTCGACCTTGGAGCTGATCTCGGCGAGCGCCTTGATCGGGTCGTAGTTGAGCTTGAGCCGGGCCGTGATGATCGAGACCCCCTCTGAGCTCGTCGAGGAGAGGTAGTCGATCCCGTCCGCGGCGGCTATCGAGCGCTCAAGGGGGGTCGTTATGAACCCCCGCACCAGGTCGGCTGAGGCCCCGACGTACACGGTCGTGACCGTCACGGACGCGTTCTGGCTCTGCGGGTACTGCCTGACGTTCAGGGTCCGGTACGCCTGGATCCCCGCGATCAGGATCACCAGGTTGACCACGAGCGCCAGCACGGGGCGCTTGATGAACAGGTCTGTGAATTTCATGTGGCCTTGGCCGCCTCGCGGCCGTCAGGAGTCGTTCGTCTTCGGGGAGAGCTGGGAGTCCGGGGCGACGGAGTTGTTGACCTTGACGACGCCGCCGGGGCGGAGCCGGAAGACCCCGGAGGTGACGATGGTGTCGCCGGCCTTCAGCCCCGAGAGCACCACGACAAAGTCGCCCCTGCGCGCGCCGAGGCGCACGATCTGCTGCCTGACGACCAGCTGCTTCTCGCCCGTGTCCTTGTCGGTCGTCGAGTCGACCGCGTACACCGTGTCGCCGAAAGGCGCATAGAGGACGGCGGTCGCCGGGATCGTCAGGACCTTGTCGGTGATCGGCAGCTCCACGGCGACGTCGACGTACATCCCCGGGTGAAGCTCGCCCGCCGAGTTGTCCACGGTGGCCTGGACGCGCACGTTGCGGGTGCTCGAGTCGACGTCGGGGCTGATCGCGGTGACCTTGCCCTCGACGTGGTCGGAGAGCCCGTCGCCCGAGATCTTGACCGCGAGGCCGGTGGCGAGCGGGACCATCTCGTCCTGGGGGACGTAGAAGTCGACGAAGATGGGGTTGAGCGCCTGGAGCGAGACGATCGAGTCGCCCGCCTTGAGGTTCTGCCCGAGGTTCACGAGGCGGATGCCGAGCCGCCCCGCGAAGGGAGCCTTGATCGTCCTCTTCGCGATCGTGGCGCGGATGTTGTCGGCCGCCGCCTCGCTCTGCTTCGACGTGGCGGAGTCCGCGTCGAACTGGGCCTGCGAGACCGTGGCCTTCTCCAGGAGCTCCTGCGTGCGCTTAAGGTTGACGTGTGCGAGCTCGACGTTGGCCTCCGCGGAGCGCAGCTGGGCCTCCTCGACGGAGGTGTCCTGGCGCACGAGAACGTCGCCCGCCTTCACGTTTTTTCCGGCCTCGAAGTCCAGCTCGACGATCTTGCCGTCGAGCTCGGCGGCGACGGTGACGCCCTGCACCGCCGTCAGCGAGCCGACCGATGTGATGGCCTGCTGCCACGTCTCCGCCTTGGCCTCCGTGGTCGAGACGGTCTCGAACTGGGCCGGGGGCTTGGTGTGAATCATCTTGCTGATCTGCGCGACCTTGACGAGGACTACGGCCGCGATGACCGCAAGAACGCCGACGATGACTAGGAATGTTTTCATTTTCGTTGGGGGCCGCCGCGCCGCGTTTCAGGCTGACCCGACCGCATGATGGCTGCGGGTCTCGATGTGCGGCGCCGAGGGATCGCCGGCGAGCTTGTTGAGTAGGCGGACGAGGGTCTTTCGCTCGTGCTCGGAGAGGGGCGCCATCTGCGCCGCCATCTGCTTGAAATGCCCCGGCAGGATCTCCTGGAGCGTCGAGTGCCCCTTCGGCGTGAGGTGAACAAGCATCATCCGGCGGTCCCCCGAGTCGTGCTTTCGCGTCACGAGGCCGTCCCGCTCGAGCGTGTCGACGAGACCCGTGATGGTCGCCCGCGTCACCCCCGACATCTCGGCGAGGTCCGCCGGGGTCTGCGGGACCGGGTGGTCCGCCATCTTGTCATAGAGGAGCATCATGACCGTGAAGCGGCCCGGCGACATGTTGTGCTCAGTGAAGAATGTCTCGCTCCTCCTGTAGGCCTCGTCCCCCGCGCGCAGCAGGTTGAGGTACGCCTCGCAGGCGGACGGATCGAGGTCGGGATGACGCCGCACGGCCTCGAGCAGGCACTCGTAGCGGGGCAGATCCTTTAGCATAAGCAGTGGCATGGCGCGCGGTGGTTGCTGGAGAGTCTGGAATCGGGTAGTTAGGAGGCTAATCATCCCCCTTTCAAGCGGGAAATGTGCCAACGACTACCGGAATTCCGGTACCGGTGCGCCCGCCCGGCGCCCTGCTCAGGGTCCGAGCGAGCGCGCGGCTGCCACGAGGGCCTCGGAGGTGACGCCGAACGCCTTGAAGATGTCGGGGGCCGGGGCGCTCAGGCCAAACCGCTCGATGCCCACGACCTTGCCGTCAAGGCCCACGTACTTGCGCCAGAGTCCGGTGACGCCGGCCTCGATCGCAACCCGCTTGCGGCACGAGGCCGGGAGGATGCCCTCCCTGTATTCGGCGGACTGGCGGTCAAAGATCTCGAACGACGGCACGGAGACGACGCGCGTCCCCTCCCCCAGCTCCTTCGCCGCCGCGAGCGCGAGCTGCAGCTCGCTGCCGCACGAAAGCAGGATGACGTTGAGGGGCGCGGTCTCCTGCACCGCCACGTAGGCGCCCTTGAGCACGCCGGCCCGGCGGATGTGCGGGGGAATCTCGTTTAGGACGGGAACGGCCTGGCGGCTGAGCGCGATCAGCGTCGGCCCTTCCAGGTGCTCGAGGGCCGCCGCGAAGGCCCCCGCCGTTTCCTCGGGGTCGGCGGGGCGGATCACCGTCATGTTCGGGATGAGCCGCAGGGCCGAAACCGTCTCCACGGGCTCGTGCGTCGGCCCATCCTCGCCGACGCCGATCGAGTCGTGCGTGTAGATGTAGATGACAGGGAGCCTTGAAAGCGCGGCGATGCGCATCGGAGGCCGCGAATAGTCCGCGAAGACGAGGAACGTCGAGACCGACGGGCGGAACAGCCCGTCGTAGGCGACCCCGTTCGCGATTGCCGCCATGCCGTGCTCGCGGATGCCGAAGCGGATGTTGCGCCCGGAACGGTTGCTGGTGTCGAAGTCCTTGTCGGATGCGATGTAGTTGAGGGTGGAACTGTAGAGGTCCGCGCTGCCGCCGATGAGGAGCGGGAGCTCGGCCGCCACCAACTGGAGCACGTCGCGCCCCGCGGCGCGGGTGCCGCCAAGCTTAACGTCAGGCGCAAAGAGCGGGATCTTGGTGAGCAGGTGGGCCGCGCTCGGCTTGGCGCTTGCCGAGTCGAGGAGCGCGGCCTTCTCCGGGTTCGCCGCGCGCCAAGCCTTGAAGGCCTTGTGCCAGCGGTTGCCGGCGCGGACGAGCCTGCGCTTGCGGCCTGCGAAGAAGGCCCTCACTTCCTCGCTCACGTAGAAGGGCTTGTCGGCCGGCAGTCCGAGGCCCGCCCGCGCGGCCACGTCGTACACCGCGCCGCCCTCCCCGTGCCCCTTCTGCGTGCCCTGGACCTCGGGGATGCCCTTGGCGATGATCGTCTTTATGATGATCAGCTGCGGCTTCCCGCTCTTCGCCTTCTTCGCGCGGTTGAAGGCCTTCAGGAAGCCCCCCATGTCGTAGCCGTCGACCTTCTGCACGTCCCATTCGATCGCCTTGAACCTGGCGGCGGTGTTCTCGCTCTGGGTCTTGTACGCCATGGCGTCCAGCGTGACGTCATTCGAGTCGTAGATGAGTATCAGGTTCTCGAGCTTCTGGTGCCCGGCGAACTCGACGGACTCCATGCCGACGCCCTCCTGCATGCAGCCGTCGCCGGCGAGGCAGACCACGTGGTAGTCGAAGATCGGGTGCTCCGGCGTGTTGAAGCGCGCGGCCGCCATCTGGCCCGCGACCGCCATGCCCACGGCGTTGCCTATGCCCTGGCCCAGCGGGCCCGTGGTCGCCTCGATCCCCGGCGTCTCGCGGAACTCGGGGTGACCCGGCGTGATGCTGTGCAGGCTGCGGAACTTGGCGATCTGCTCCATCGGGATGTCGTAGCCGCACAAGTGGAGCCACGCATAGAGGAACATGCTGCCGTGGCCCGCGGAGAGGACGAAGCGGTCTCGGTTGAGCCAGCGCGGCTCCTCCGGGTTCAGGTTGAGCGCGTACCCGAAGAGCACGGAGCCGACCTCGGCGCAGCCAAGCGGCAGGCCCAAGTGGCCGGACTTGCAGGCGTGGCAGGCGTCGATCGCGAGGCCTCGAGCCTCGTTTGACGCCTTTTCAAGTATGTCGGTCGGTAGGGCCATCGGAGAAAAATCCGACAACTCCTACGCCCAACGGCTCCCGCGTGGAAGCCGAAACTCCGTTAATTTCCCGGGGACGGGCTCAGCCTGAGGCCGGCGCCGCCGCCGCTTCCTCGGTGCGCCTCGTCTTCACGTTGACCGCGACGGCCGCCTTGCCCGTGCGGTTGCGCAGGTAGTAGAGGCGGGCCTTCATGGGCTCCGACTCGAGCTCGACCTCGATGGCCTCGATGTTCGGGGAGTTGACCGGGAACACGCGCTCGACGCCCTCGCCATAGCTTATCCTGCGCACCGTGAAGGTCTCGTGAATGCCCGAGCCCTTGCGCGCGATCACGATGCCGGAGAAGATCTGGATCCGCTCCTTGTCGCCCTCCCGCACCTTCGTGTGCACGCGCACACCGTCGCCGACTTTGAACGGCGGAGTGTCATTTTTCACCTGGCTGGCGGTGACTTCCTTGATGATCGGGTTCATGGCTTTGGCCTCGTTAGTTTTTGATTGAAAGTTATTTAAGTATGTCCGGACGGACGGCCCGGGTCTTTTCCAAGGCACGGGCGGCACGCCATTTTTCTATCTCGGCATGGTTGCCGGAAAGAAGGACTTCCGGCACGGACATGCCCCGAAATTCGGCGGGACGCGTGTATTGAGGAAAGTCGAGCAACTTGCCGGTGAAAGATTCGTGCGTCAACGACTTTTCCTCGCCGAGGACGCCCGGGATGAACCGACTGAGGGCGTCGATCACGACGGCGGCGGCCAGGGTGCCGTTCGTGAGCACGTAGTCCCCGATGCTGAGCTCCATGTCGATCATGCGGTCGCGGATCCGCTGGTCTATGCCCTCGTAGTGGCCGGAGAGGAGGACCAGGTGGCGCTCCTTCGCGAGAGCGGCGGCGATCGCCGGCGTCAGCGGGACGCCGTCCGGGGTCAGGTAGATCCTCCTGCAGCCCGGCGACTGAAGCTGCTCGATGGCCGCGAACACGGGCTCGGGCTTCATGACCATCCCGGCGCCGCCCCCGAACGGGCGGTCATCCGCGGTGCGGTTCCTGTCCGTCGTCCAGGCGCGCAGGTCGTGGACGGAAACGGAGAGGAGCTCCCTCTCGAGGCCCTTTCCCAGGATGCTCTCGGCGAGGAAGCCGTCCAGCATCCGCGGGAAGAGCGTCAGTACGTCAATGCGGGGCATGGGGCCCCACCCTTCCGGTGGCGGACCGCCTCAGCTGGCGGTCGCCGGTGCGGCTTCCGGCTTGGCCGGGGCGGCCTCTGGTGCCGAGGTCGCGCCGCGGCGCGCCCGCTTGATGATGGAGTGAAGCGTGTCGGTCGGCTTCGCGCCCTTGCCGATCCAGTAGTCGACGCGGTCGAGCCTGATGTGGACCTGCTGGCCCTTGGTGCGGGGGTCGTAGGTGCCGACCGTCTCGACGGCGTCGCCGTCGCGGCGCGAGCGGGTCTCGGCGACGACGATGCGGTAGTGCGGCTGGTGCGTGGCGCCTATGCGGGAGAGGCGGATCTTGAGTGCCATGAGAGAAGAATTGCGGGTGGGTTCGTCTGCGAAAAAGGGGTCAAATAACGCCATTTGGGCGGGCCATGTCAAGCGCCTACGCCCCCGGGGGGCGCAAGGGCCCGGCAGCCGTCCCCACCCCCTCAGGCGAGGCAGCGTAGCGCAGGAGGACATTCCCGTTCTTGAACTCCCTGCAGCCGGCCAATTTCAGGGACGGCCGGCTGGAGACACCTGCGAACATGGACTTGCCGCCGCCGAGCAGGACAGGGATCACGACGAGCTGATATTCATCGATGAGGTTCTCCTGGGACAGCTGGGAGACGATGCTGGCGCTTCCCAGGATCACCATGTCCGGCCCACCCTCCTTCTTCAGCTTTCGCACCTCCCCGGGAAGGTCGCCCTTCACAAGCCTCGTGTTGCTCCACGACGCCTTGTCCATCGTCCTTGAGAACACGACCTTCGCCAGGGCGTTCATGCGCTCGGCCACGAGGGCGTCGTTCTTGGCCGCCTGCGGGGACGCCCAGTAGAAGGCCATCATGTCGTACGTCACCCTGCCGAACAGGAGTTCCCCGCCCCCCTTCGCATTTCCCGCGACAAAGGCCGACCACTCCGGATCCTTGGTCGGCTTGTGGGCCCAGCTCATGTCGCCGCCCGTGTCCGAGATGAAACCGTCCAGGCTTATAGAGTTGAACACGGTCAGGCGGCGCATGGTGCTACCCTCCCCTTCTGCCTAGCTCCGAAACGGAATCAGGGCCCGCAGCCGCGGTTCCCGCAGGTAAAGCCCTCCCCATGCGAGGATCCCGAGGATCACAGCCATGACATAGGAGGACTCGCCTACGCGGAGCGTCGTGACCGTCGCGCCCCCCAGGTAGCCGGTCACCAGGATCGCGCCAAGGATCGACGTGCGGGGAATCAGGTACACGACCGTGCAGAGGATCTCGAGGACACCGAGGCCTGCGATCAGCCCGAGGGGGAATCCGTAGTGGACGAACCCGTCGACGACCGGCTGGGGCCTCATGAGCTTCATTACGCCGCTCATGAGGAGCATGAGGACGGGAACGGCGCTCATGACGCGGCCGGACCAGAGCATTTTCCTGGACACGGGGGTTTCGGGGTTCATGGCCTCCGATCCTGCGGCAGGGGCGCGCCATCCGCAACTACTTCGGCCGGCCCATTACAAACGCCGCGAGGCGCTCGAGGCTCTGCGTCCAGCCGGCCTTCATCCCCTTGATGTGCTGGTCGGCCTGCGGGGTCTTCCGGGTGACCCGGGCGTTCAGGGTGAGCCTCGTCTTGCCCCCCTGCTCCGCGAAGGTTGCCGTGGTCAGCACGTCGAACATCGACCTGCCCTCGCCATCGAGGGCGGCCGCCGTGAAGACGAACCGCTCCGGCGGGACCACCTCGATCATGGTCCCGTTCATCGGGTAGACGACGCCGTTCGGCGCGTGCATGTCGATCCGGATGGGGCTTCCGGGCCGCGAGTCCCACGCGATCACCTTGCTGGTGAAGCCGCCCGGTCCCCACCACTCGGCCACGTGCGCCGGGTCCGTCCAGGCGCTGAACACGAGCTCGCGGGGCGCGTCGAGGACGCGGCTCAGGGTGATTTCGTCGGGCGGGGTCCTTGCAGGCTGTTTCTTCGGCGTCACGGCTTCTCCTTGTTTTTTTGCAGTTTCGAGAGATAGGCGTCCAGTCGGTCAAGTTTTTGCTCCCAGATCGCGCGGTAATTCTCGGCCCAGTTGGATATATCCCTGATGGGCGCCGGCCTCAGGCGGCAGAAATGCCTGCGCCCCTGCCGCCGCTTCTCGACCAGGCGGGCCCTCACCAGGTAGGCGAGGTGCTTGGAGACGGCCTGCTGGGACATCCTGAAGGGCCCGGCCAGCTCGTTCACCGATGCCGGGCCGCCCGCGAGGCGCTGCAGGATCGAGCGCCGCGTCGGGTCGGTGAGGGCGGCAAAGGTGAGCGTGAGTTGATCCACAACCATACAGTTGTATATTTTGCGGCCGGGGTCAATGCCAAAGCATGGGTGTTGTGTCCGGACGGCCCACCGGCGATAAACCCCCCTTCGGGCGGGCAGTCGCCGCCCGCGCACCTTGAAGCTCAAACGACACCTCCTCGCGCTGGCCGCCCTCCTGCCGGCGTTCGCGCTCGCCGGGGCGCCGGCCAAGCCCGTGGTCTACAACAACATGGCCGGGGACGGGAGCGTGGAGCTAGACCGGACGATCAAGGAGGCCTACGGGTCGACGTATACGCTGGTCGACACGAGCGGCTCCGCGGGATTCGCCGAACCCGTGGCCACGGCGGGCGACCTGCCGACGTACGCGAAGGACGGGCACGACCAGATGATCGCCGGGTATGTCCTCATCGTCTACATCGTGACCGCAGACGGCGTTGTCGCGGACCCCGTGATCGCCAAGGGGACCGACGAGCGCCTGTGCCGCGCCGCCCTCGCGGCCATGGGCGACTGGCGCTTCACCCCGGGCAAGCTGAACGGCGTGGCCGTGGCGACCACGGCCGCACAGGAGTTCAACTTCGGGCCCGTCGACGTCTCCAACGGCCTCAAGGTGGAGCGCCTCGTCGTGTACCAGCCGAACGACGTGCTCGTCAGGCGCATGCCCCCCTTCGAGCAGACCCGGACCTACATGGCGCAGATGCGCCAGGTCGCCCACAACTTCTTTGTCGGGATCACAAAGCCCGAGACCCTCCACATCGTGATCGTGACCAGGCCCGGCCGGCGCTCCCGGGTCTGGCTCGTGTCAACGGCGCGCCCGGGGGACTCCAGGGAGCTTGAGCCGCTCCGGAAGCTCCTGGAGGCCGTCCCGCCGATGAACATCCAGGAGGGCCCGGTGATCCTTTGCCTGACGACCGAGGTCGCCGGCGGCGACGGCAAGGACCCGCCGGAGGGGCCCGACTACCACAACCCCGTGCCGCAGGCCTGGACCGATCTCGCGAGGACGCTCAAGAACCCGCCGCCGGTCTCCTCGGACGCCTTCATCGACCTGGTCTGGCCCCCCGGCGGCTGAGCGCCGGGGCTTTGCCATTGACCGCGGCCCGGGCGACGCAGAGCGTGAACCCTCCATGCTCAAGGCCGGCATCGTCGGGCTGCCCAACGTGGGCAAGTCCACACTCTTCAACGCCCTCACCCGCTCGCGGAAGGCCGAGGCGGCCAACTACCCGTTCTGCACGATCGACCCGAACGTCGGCGTCGTGACGGTGCCGGACGAGAGGCTCGCCGTCCTGCAGAGGATAGCGAAGACGGGGGTCGTCATCCCCGCGGCGATCGAGTTCGTCGACATCGCAGGCCTGGTCGCGGGCGCGAGCAAGGGCGAGGGCCTGGGCAACCAGTTCCTCGCGACCATTCGCGAGGTGGACGCTATCGTGCACGTCGTGCGCTGCTTCGAGGACCCCGACGTCGTCCACACGATGGGCTCCGTGGACCCCGTGCGGGACATCGAGGTCGTGACGACCGAGCTGGTCCTCTCGGACCTGGACGCAGTCCAGAAGCGCATCGAGAAGACCCAGAAGAAGGCGAAGGGGGGCGACAAGGAGGCCCAGGCGGAGCTGGCGCTCCTCGAGCGCGTGGCCCCGCACCTGAACGGGAACAGGCCCGCGAGCACGCTCCCGGCGACCGAGGACGAGACGAAGCTGCTCAAGCTCTTCCAGCTGCTGACCGCAAAGCCTGTCCTGTACGCCTGCAACGTCGCGGAGGCCGACCTGGCCACCGCCGACAGCAACCCCTTCGTGGGGAAGGTCGCCGAGTTCGTGCGCGCGCACCACGACGCGGCGTACGTGCCGATCAGCGCGAGGATCGAGTCCGAGCTCGTCGACCTGGCGCCCGACGAGGCGAAGGCGTTCCTAAAGGACCTCGGCGTCGACGACTCCGGCGTCTCGTCGCTCATCCGGGCGACCTACGCGCTCCTGGGACTGCAGACGTACTTCACGGCGGGCGAGAAGGAGGTCAGGGCCTGGACGATCAAGGGGGGCTGGAAGGCGCCGCAGGCGGCGGGTGTCATCCACACCGACTTCGAGAAGGGGTTCATCAAGGCTGAGGTCGTCTCGTACGCCGAGCTCTCGAGGCTCGGGAGCGTCGCCGCCGCGCGCGAGGCCGGCAAGTACCGGCTCGAGGGCAAGGAGTACGTCTTCCAGGACGGCGACGTGGCGCTCTTCAGGTTCAACAACTGAGGGCCGCCGCGGGGGCGCCCCGGAGGGCCGGGCGGCGGAGCGCCGTGGTATTCACATGCGCACTACGTCAATCCCGGCCGCGGCGAGCTCGCGGCGGATGCGCCGGGCGAAGTCGACCGCCGACGGGCCGTCGCCATGGAGGCAGAGGGTCCCCGCGTCGACTCTGACCTCGGCGCCGTCCGCGGCGGCGACGCTCCCGTCCCTCGCGATCCGGAGAGCCTGCCTCGCCGCGGCGTCCGCGTCCGCGATCACGGCGCCCGGCTCCGTGCGCGGGGTCAGCGTCCCGTCGCGCCTGTAGGTCCTGTCGGCAAAGGCCTCGCCGACGACCCTCAGGCCCAGGTCCCTTCCGACGGAGGCGAGGACGCTGCCTGCCAGGGCGATAAGGACCAGCGGCGGGCCGGACGCGCGGGACTCCCCGGCGAGCGCCGAGGCGACGGCCCTCGCAAGCTCCACGTCCCTGGCCGCCATGTTGTAGAGCGCCCCGTGGAGCTTCACGTGCCCGACCCTCGCCCCGAGCTCCTCCGCAACCTCGATCAGCATCCTGGCCTGACCCATCACGAGGCCGGCGGCCGCGGCAGGGCTGATGGAAAGCTCCTTCCTGCCGAAGTTCTCCCGGTCCGCAAGGCCCGGGTGCGCCCCGATGGCGGCCCCGTGCCTTAGCGCGAGCTCAACGGAGCGGCGCATCGTGTCCCTGTCGCCGGCGTGCGCGCCGCATGCGATGTTGACCGACGTGACAAGCGGTACGAGGTCGCAGTCCGAGGCGCAGCCCTCGCCCACGTCGGCGTTGAGATCGATGGACCCGCCGCGCGTCACGCCGGCCTCACCTTCTCCGCGAGCCCCTGGCGCAGGAGCGCGAGACCGTGCTCCCAGGAATGGGAGAGGGCATGGGACTCGGCTACCGTTGTCCTTGTGAACCTGACCCCGTCACCCGGGGCCAGCTGCGCCAGGAGCGGGATGTCGACCGCGGCGACGTGGGCGACCCGGGGGTACCCGCCGAGCGTCTGCGCGTCGGCCATGAGCACGATGGGGTTGCCGTCCGGGGGGACCTGGATCGTGCCCGGGGCCACCGCCGTTGAGACAAGGTCGCCGGCCGTCGTCCGCGAAAGCCTCGTCCCGTCCAGGCGGATGCCCATGCGGTTCGACCTCGCGGTGACACCAAAGCGCCCCGAGTAGAGGGCGTCGCCGAACTCGGCGGCGTGCGTCCCCGGGATCACGCGCACGGTCGGCTCCCGCGAGTAGCGCGGGAACATGCGCTCGTCGAGGCTCCAGTGGCCCGTCAGCTTGCGCTCCGAGGGCACGGTGGGGACCGTGTCCCCGTCGCGCAGCGCCCGCCCCTTGAAGCCGCCGATGCCCGCGGCGAGGAAGGTGCCCCTTCCGCCCATGACCGGCTCCACGTCGAACCCGCCGCAGACCGAGAGGTAGGCGCGGCAGCCCTGCAGGCGCCTTCCGAACTTTATCCGGCTCCCCCGCTCCACCCGCAGGGGCCTCCACGAAGCGACCCCCTCGAACCGGGCCCCGCAAACCGATATCCACGCGGCCTCAGGGAACTCAAGCTCGGGCCCCGTGAGCGTGATCTCGAGCGCCGGGCAGTCCTCGGGGTTTCCGACCAGGAGGTTCGCCACGCGAAGGGCGAAGGGATCCGCGGCGCCGCCGTGCGGCACGCCCTCGGCAAGGTGGCCCGCGCGGCCCAGGTCCTGGACCGTCGTCTGCATCCCCGAGCGGATTACCGTCACCTCCATGACTCGAGCTCGGCCTTGGTGATCACCTTGAACCGCACGCGGTCGCCCAGCCTGAGGAGGGCGGCGGGGTCCATGCGGGGCCGGAAGAGTGCGATCGGCGTGCGCCCGATGATCTGCCAGCCCCCGGGCGAGTCGACGGGATAGACCCCCGTCTGCTGGCCTCCGATCGCGACGGATCCGGCCGGCACGTGCGCGCGCGGCGTGTCCCTTCGCGGCGTGCGCAGCGCCTCGGGAAGCCCCCCGAGGTAGGGGAACCCGGGAGTGAAGCCGATCGCGTGGACAAGGTAGCCGGCGCCCGAGTGGATCCTCACCACCTCTTCCGCGCCGATCCCGCAGTGCCCGGCGACGGCGCCGAGGTCCGGCCCGAATTCGCCGCCGTAGCACACGGGGATCTCCACGAGCGCCGGCTGCGGCCCGCGCGCGGCGCCTGCCGCGCGCCCGGCGCAGGATTCGATGAGGCGGCAGACGGCGCCGTAGGCGTCGCCGGGCGACTCGCCCAGCTTCGCGGGGTCGTAGAAGGCCGTGACGGACGCGTAGGCCGGGACGACATCCGTGATCCCGGCCCGGCCCGCGGCGCTTATCGAGGCGGCGAGGGCCGTGACCGCGCCGAGCGTCGCCTCGTCAATCCCCGAGCCCAGCGTGGCGACAACCGCCGAATCGCCCATGGGCTCCAGCTTCATTTGGATCGGCCCTAGCCCGCCCGCAGGAGCTTCTCCGCGTGCGCGAGCGCGCTCTTCGCGTTGCGGTCCCCGAGCATGCGCGCGAGCTCGGCCACGCGAGCCCTGCGGTCGCCGTGTATGGCCTCGATGGTCACGACAGCCCGGTCCCCGGACTGGTCCTTGAGGACGACGAAATGGCCCGAGGCCTGCGCGGCCACCTGCGGCAGGTGGGTGACGCAGAGCACCTGGTGGCGCTGCGCGATGGCCGCCATGCGCTCACCGACCACGCTTCCGACCTCGCCCCCGACGTTGGCGTCGACCTCGTCGAAGACGAGGAGCGGGACCGAGTCGAGGTCCGCGAGGATGGCCTTTAGGGCGAGCATCACGCGGGCGAGCTCGCCGCTCGACGCGATGCGGCTCAGGGGCAGGGGCGCCTCCCCCACGTTCGGCGAGAACAGGAACTCGCAGCCGCAGTCGCCCGTCGGCCCGAGCCCGGGCGCGTCCGTGATCGAGATCCTGAACTCGGCCTTCGCGAAGCCGAGCTCCGCGATCCCGGCGGCAGCGGCCCGGGCCAGGCTCTTCGCCGCTTTCTCCCGGACCGCGCGCAGCGCCGACGCTGACTTCCTGGCCTCGCGCGCCGCGGCCTCGATCTGGCGGTCGAGGCGCGCGAGCGCACCCTCGATGTCGCCGTGAGAGGAGACCCGCAGGCGCATCGCCTCGCGCGCGGCGGCGACCGAGCGGACGTCGGGGCCGTGGCGGCGCCTCGCCTCGAGCCAGGCGTTCATGCGCTCCTCGAGGGAGCCCTCGCCCTCGGGCTCCGACTGGAGGTCGCGGCCGAGCGAGCCGAACTCCGAGGCCAGGTCGACGAGCTCCGCGGACGCGGCCACCAGGCGGTCGGCCAGCGCCTTGCTCGCGGGGTCGACGGACTCCAGGCGGCGCGCCTCCCGGACAAGCGCGGCGACCCGGGACAGCGCGCCGTCGTCGCCCGAGAGCCCCGCCTCGAGGCCCGACGCCAGCGCCATGATCTCCTGCGCGCGGCTCATCCTCTGGAAGTCGCGCTCGAGCGCGGCGACCGCCTCCTCGGACAGGTCGAGGCGGTCAAGCTTCGCGAGCTGGGCCTCCATGAACGCAAGCTCGTCCGGGGAGAGCCTCGCCTCCGAGGCGAGCCTCTCGCTCTCGGCCTGGAGGTCGCACCAGGCCTTGTAATGGGCCACGTAGGCCCCGAGGGCCGGGCCCGCCTTGCCGTAGAGGTCAAGGAGCTCGAGCTGGCAGGAGTCCCTGAGGAGGCGCCTCGGCTCGCTCGGCCCGTGGAAATCTACCCAGAGCTCGCCGATCCGCTGCAGGGCGGCCAGCGTGGAGAGCCCGCCGTTGACCGTTATCTTGGGGGCGCGCTCCCGCGACAGGCTGCGCTTGAGGACGAGGAGGCCCTCCTCGCAGGCCGGCAGGTCCAGTTCCGCGAGGACCGAGTCCACCTTGCGCGGGTCCTTGAAGTGAAGGGAGGCCTCGACCTCGCAGGACGGGGCCCCCTGACGGATGACGGCCTTGTCCGCCCTCTCGCCGGCGAGGAGCGCCAGGGCGCCGATGAGGATGCTCTTTCCCGCCCCCGTCTCCCCCGTGACGGCCGCGAATCCCGGCTCGAAATCCACCGAGACGTGGTCGAGGAGCGCCAGGTTGCGGATGCTGAGCGACTGGAGCATGGGGGGACGTGCCGGGCGCCTCAGGTGTGCTCGACCGGCAGGAGCGGCAGGAGCTTCTTGATGTCCTGCACGGAATCCCTGTGGCAGACGAGGACGGCGTCGTGCGTCTCGACGACCACCAGGTCCTTCAGGCCGCAGAGGGCGATCACGCGGCCGTTGCTCACCGCTATCGTGTTGCTCGTGCCCACGGACACGACGGAGCCCCGCCAGACGTTTCCCGAGGCGTCCGAGGAGTGGTGCTTGGGGAGCGCCGTCCACGAGCCGACGTCGTCCCAGTCGAAGTCCGCGAAGATCGTCGCGACCGACGAGGCCTTCTCGAGGACCGCGTAGTCCACCGAGGTCTTGGGCAGGTCGTGGAAGCGCCGGGCCAGAAAGCGCGCCGGGTTTCCCTTGGGGAAGTCCTTCACGAAGGCGGCGAGCTCGGGCGCGCTCTTCTCGACCTCGTGGACGAAGCGCCCGACGCCCCAGACGAAGATGCCCGCGTTCCAGGCGAAGCGCTTGCTCCTCAGGTAGCCCATGGCGGTCGCCTCGTCGGGCTTCTCCACGAAGCGCTTGACCCGCATGAGCCGGCTGCCGTCCGGACCCTTCGCCAGCTTGGCGCCAAGCTCCAGGTACCCGAAGCCCGTGGCGGCGTATGTCGGGGGCACGGCGAACGTGAAGAGGTTCTGGGACAGCGCCGCATCCCCCGCCCCGGCCGCCCAGCGGAACGCCTGCGTCAGCTGCTCGCCGAATCGCTCCTTGTTCTTGATGAGCGCGTCGGCGGGCAGGAGGGCGACGACGCCGTTTGGGTTGCGCGCCCTGACGAGGCCGGTGGCGAGGGCGGCGGCGGGCGCCGTGTCCCTCTTCGCGGGTTCCGCGATGATCTGGGCCCGCGGAAACCGGGGAAGCGCCTCCCGTATGAGCGGGACCTGCGACTTGTTCGTGAGAATCCAGACGTTGCGGTCGGCGACGACGCCCTTGAGGCGCAGGACCGTGTCCTCAAGGAGCGTCCTCTCCGAGAAGAGCCGCAGCAGATGCTTCGGAGCGCTCGCCCGGCTCATGGGCCAGAAGCGCTCGCCGCTTCCGCCGGCAATGATGCAGGCGTGGAACCTGGGGTCGGCTTTCATCGTCGTTCGAGGGGAGACTCAGGGGCGGAAGCGTCCGCGCCAAGCCGGAACGGGGGCCGCAGCCCGATTTTGCCGGGGATCAGTGGCGCACGACGATCTTCCCAAACTGGCCCCCTCGCTCCATGTGGTCGAACGCCTCGGGCGCCCTGTCGAATGGGAAGACCTCGCTCACGACCGGCCTTAGAGCGTGGCGCCCCACGAAGTCGTTCATGGCGCGCCAGTCGGACGGGCTGCCCATGCTCGACCCGAGGATCGAGAGCTGCTTCCAGAAAACCTTTCTGAGCGCTAGCTCGGGCGCGTTGCCCCGCGTGGCGCCGAAGAACGCGATCCTGCCGCCGGGCGCGGCCGCGTCGATCAGGCCGGCGAATCCCGGCCCCCCCGCGCTGTCGATCACGACGTCGAACGGGCCCGGGGACTTCGCGGCGTCCGCCGCCCAGCCGTCGCGGTCGTACCGGAATCCCCCCCTGGCCCCAAGCTTCACGGCCCTCGCTATCTTGTCGTCGGAGCTCGAGGTGACCCAGACCTCGTTTCCGGAGGCGACGGCGAACTGGAGGGCGAACAGCGCCCCGCCCCCGCCGATGCCCGTCACAAGGACGCGCTCGCCCTTCGCCATGCGCGCCCTGGCCATGAGTGCCCGCCACGCCGTGAGCCCGGAGAGGGGCAGCGCGGCGGCCTCCTCCCAGGTCAGGTGGGGCGGCTTCGGCGAAAGCTGCGCGGCGGGCACCGCGACCCTGTCCGCGAGCGTCCCGTCCCGCGGCATCCCGAGAATGGAGAAGCCGGGCCCCTGGGCGCCCTCCGACGGCCCCCAGTCGAACCCAGGGTTGATCACGACCTCCCTGCCGACCCACGACGCGTCGGCCCCGGGGCCGACCGCGGTCACGATGCCGGCGCCGTCGGAGCCCGGGATGCACGGGAACTTGAGCCCCGCGTACTGCCCCTTCTTTATCCAGACGTCGCGGTGGTTGAGCGCGGCGGCCTTGAGCTCGACGAGCGCCTCGCCGGCCCCCGGCACCGGCTCCGGCACGTCGGCGGCTGCGATCCTGCCTATGGCCTCGATTCGGATGGCGCGCATGGCTTCGGCGGCTCCCCTCAGACGTGGAGGATCACGTCCTCGGCCTTGAAGCGCACCTTCGGGTACCCGGCATACCTGTCGTCGGCCGCCCTGTATCCCGCGGCGCCCGCGCAAAGCGACGAGTATCCCAGGTCCGCGAGGCCGAGGATCTCGTCGAACTTCGAAGGCACAATCCCCTCCATGGGGCAGACGTCGACGCCGAGGAGCGCCGCGGCCGCCATGAACTGGCCGAGGGCGATGTAGACCTGCCGGGACATCCACGCGTCGAGGTGGCCGCCCTTGCGCGCGTGCTCGAGGGCCCCCGCGATGATGTCGGCGTAGCCCTTCAGGCTTTCCTTGGAGACGCCGCGGACCTCGGCGGACCTCGTCCAGTAGCGGTCGATGTCGGCGACGCTGTAGTCCTTGCGCAGGGCGAAGACGACGAAGTGGGAGCAGTCGACCGGCTGCCTCTGGCCGTGCGCCGCGGCCGACAGCCTCTCGCGGGTGGCGTGGTCCGTCACCACGACGAATTTCCACGGCTGGAGGCCGAACGTGGACGGGGAGAGGACAAGGGCCTCCTCGAGCGCCGCCCAGGTCTCGTCCGGGATCTTCCTCGCGGCGTCGAATTTCTTGGTGGCGTAGCGCCAGCGAAGCGCCTCGGTGACGGTCTTAGCGGACACGTGCGTGATGGGCATGGCTCCAGAACCAGTCGCTATCGGCCGGTTTGTCAAAGCGCCGGCCGGAAAAGCCGCCCGAGGACGGGCATGCGGGCGAGCATGGCCTCGAGGTCCGACCGGCCCTCTATGCGCAGCCCCCAGAGGACGACCCCGTACGTCGCGACCCCGACCGGGATGAGCACGAAGACCGCGATCGCGCTGGCGTCGTGCACGCCCCGGATGACCCGCCATCCCCCGCCCACCACGGCCGCCATCGCCGCCGTCGCGCCAAGCACCTTGGCGAGGCTGGGCGCCAGGGGCGCGAAGTGCATGTCCGGCAGCCGCCTCACCAGCGCCCGGCCGAGGAGAAGGGTCTGCGCGATGATGGCGGTCGTGCTCGCCAGGACGATGCCAATCACCCCGAACCAGTGGATCAGGATGAGCGTGGCCGTGATGTTGATCAGGAAATCCACCAGCGCCACCCGCACGGGCGTCCGCGTGTCCTTGATGGCGTAGAACGCCCGCACCGTGAGGTTGACCACCGAGAAGAACGGCAGGCCGATCACCATGATGGCGAGCATGAGCGCCATCTGGCGGACGTCCGCGTCGGTCGCCAGGCCGTGCCTGTAGATCAGCCGGACGATCGGCCCGCTCAGGATCGCGAGGCCGGCGGCCGCGGGCATCGTTATGACGAGGATCAGCCGGATCCCCTTCTGGAAGTCGCCGGCCATGGCGCCAAAGTCCTTCCTCACCGCGTGCGCGGCGATCAGCGGGTAGATCACCGTCGACACCGCGACGGCGAACACCCCGATCGGGAACTCCATGAGCCGGTTGACCGTGTAGAGGTACGTCGCGGACGAGTCGTCGAGCGAGAACGCCAGGAGGCGCGACACGGAGAAGTTGATCTGGTAGATCGCCGTGCCGAATATCCCGGGCGTCATGAGAAGGGCGATCTCGCGGACCCTGGGAGACAGGCCGAGGTCGAATCGCGGCCGCCAGCCCATGGCGACGAGGACGCCCGCCGGCACCGCCATCTGCAGGACGCCGCCCGCGAGCACGCCGGCGCAGAGCCAGTGGATCTCCCCCAGCGGCGTGTTTGAGAAATGGAGGCCCGCGCCGGCCAGGGTCGCGATCATCGCCAGGTTGAGCCAGATCGGCGAAAGCGCGGGCTCCACGAAATGCTCGAAGACGTTCAGGGCGGCGCTGAACGCGGCCGCGAGGCTCACGAGGGCCAGGTAGGGGAAGAGGATCACCGCGAGGTCGGCGGCGATGTACCACTTGGCATCCTGGCCGTGGATGATCCGCGCATTGGCGAGCACCGCCATCGCGAGGAGCACGAGGGAGGTCGTGACGACCAGGAGCCACGAGGCCACCTTGGATAGGAGGCCGAAGGTCCCCTCGCGCCCGTTGGCGTGGAGCTCCTCCTGGAGCGTCGGCACGAAGGCGGCGGTCATAGACCCCTCTGCCAGCAGCCGCCGGAAGAGGTTCGGCAGGATGATCGCCGTATTGAAGGCGGAATAGAGGATGCCCGCGCCGAAGATGGCGAGCGCGAGCGAGTCCCGCACGAGCGCAAGGACCCGAGACACCAGGGTCAGGAAGGAGACGACCCCGATGCTCTTGAGGCTCTTCGACACGCAGGCTTCGGCCCGGCGCCTACGGCGCCCTCAACCGCAGCTTCGAGCCGTCGATGCTCACGTCGACGAGCTTGGACCACGCCGCGGCGATGTCGCCAGGCACCGGCACCGTGAAGAGGAGCCTCTTCATGATCCAGCTCCTCACGAACAGAAGCCGCTGAACGGGGCAGCCCCCGACGTAGATCGTCTCCGGCTCGAACTCGAAGCCCGAGCCGCCCCTCGTGAAGGCGCCGGTCGTCTGGACGATGATGGGTTCCGTGATCCCGAGCACGCTCACGGCGACGGTGTCGGCGAACGTGATCTTGCCGTCGCGGATCCTCACGTTGGGGGGGGTCGCGTCGATCATCTTCGCTTCAGGCGCCGGGGGGGGCGGCGACTTGTCGCCGGGCTTCGCCGACGCGGGCGGCGGGCTCGCGGGCTTCGCGATGCTCGCGATGAGCGCGTTCATCTCGCCCTCCTGGACGTCGACCGACTCGCCGCCGACGAAGGTCCTGAGCTTCTCCTCGCCCCCGGACTTGCTCATGTCCTTCTGGCCCTCGATGTAGTAGACGGCGCCGGCGGGCGCGTCCTTCGGGATCGCCGTCACCTTGTTGACCGTCTTGGTGATGAGCAGCCCGGCGCCCAGCACGACGCCGAGGGCGACGGCCAGGATCGCTCCCAGGATGACCTCGGTCCAGCCCGGGCCGGCCTTTTCCTTCTTGTTTTTCTTCAGCATGGCGGGATCACGTCTTCTTTGAGGGTTCGGTCTTGGCCGGCGCCGGCTTCGCCGCCCCGGAATCGGCCTTTGCGCCGCCCTCGGCCTTGGGTGCCGCGGCCGGCCCCGCCTCGGCGGACGCGGCCTTGGCCATCCCCTTGTTCTTGTAGTCGGTGATGTAGAAGCCGCTTCCCTTGAAGATCAGCCCGGCGCCGCCCCCGATCAGCCGCTTGAGCGCCGCCCTGTGGCATTTCGGGCACTTCCTCAGCGGTTCGTCCCTCATGGACTGGAACCTCTCGAATTGGTGACCGCACTTGGAACAGACGTACTCGTAGGTGGGCATCGGAATGGACCGCGCCCATATTGGGGAGCCGGGCGGCCTTGGCGAGTTTGTTCTCGGCAGGCGCGCGGCATTTGAACTCACTCTCCCCGAATGGATCACGCCGCCGAGCAGCAACTTCTGGTTTCGCGGGTCGAGGCGGGGATCGAGCGGCTCCTGCCGGCGCCGACCGTGCCCTCCCCCCGGCTCCACACGGCGATGCGCTATGCGATGCAGTCCGGCGGAAAGCGCCTGCGCCCCGTGCTCGTCCTCGCCTCCGCGAGGCTCTTTGAGTCCGGCGGCTCGGCGGACCCGATTGCCGCCGCCGTCGCGGTCGAGTGCGTGCACGCCTACTCGCTCGTGCACGACGACCTGCCGTGCATGGACAACGACGACCTGAGGCGCGGGAGGCCGACCGCGCACCGGGCGTTCGACGAGGCGACCGCGCTCCTTGCCGGCGACGCCCTCCTCACGCTGGCCTTCGGGCTCCTCGCCGAGTCCTACGGCCGCGATCCGGCGCTCGCGACCGCCCTCGTCGCCGAGCTGGCCGGCGCGGCCGGGAGCCGAAGGCTCGTGGGCGGCCAGATGGAGGACCTCCTTGCGGAGAGGGGCGCGGGCGCGACGCCCGAGGGCCTGGAGTTCATCCACCTGAGCAAGACGGCGGCGATGATCGAGGCCTCCCTGGCAATGGGGGGCCTCTGCGCCGGCGCGCCGGCTCCCTCGGTGGACGCCCTGCGCGCCGCCGGCAGGGAGCTCGGGCTCGCCTTCCAGATCGTGGACGACATCCTCGACGCGACGTCGGACACGGCCACCCTCGGGAAGACCGCGGGCAAGGACGCGAAGGCCGGCAAGGTGACGTATGTCTCCGTGCACGGACTTGACGCGGCGCGCGGCATGGCGCGCGGGCACTCGGACGCGGCCGTCGCCGCGATCCGGAGGCTTCCGGGTGACACCGGCTTCCTCGCCTCGCTCGCCGGGGGCCTCGCGGCGCGGACCCACTAATAGTTGCATTGGAGGGGCGGTTGGGGCAATTTTCCGGGGCACCCTGCCCCCGATGCCCCGAATTACCCTTTGCGCGCCTGCGCTGGCGCTCGCATTCGTCGCGACGCTTCACGCCGCCGAGCCGGTGACCCGCCCCCAGGTCCTCGACGCCATCCGCCTGTTCGAGGCGAACGCGCCGGGCAACCTCGCGTCGTCGAGGCCCGCCCAGGAGTCCAGCGACGCGGTCGCGAGGGCCTCCGGCACGATCGCGAGGTTCGCGCTCGAGAGCGACGACGTCGTGGTCGACCTCGGCACGGACTCGGTCCCGTGGTGCGACGTGAGGAAGGGCCTGGCGGAGCTTTCGCGCTCCGGCGAGCGCGGGATCCTCCTCGCGGCCTACCTCTCCGGGTGCATCAAGGCTCAGCTCCTCACGGGAAAGCCCGACCCGAACCCCTTCCCTGGTTGGGTCGCCATGCTGCGCGTCTACCGCGCCATGAAGATCCACGACGGCGTCGCGGTCCCCGAGGTCGAGGCGCTCGTCGCCCGCCAGATGGACGGCACGCTTGAGGCCTACGCGGGGGCCGCCCTCCAGCGCTCGCGCGACAATCTCCAGAAGGCCTACGGCTCCCCGGGCGACCCCCCGAGGCCGGTCGAGACCGCCTCGGCAAGGCCCTGATCAGGAGGCGGCCGCGGCCGCCCTGACGAGCTCGACAAAGCTGCGGGCCTCGAGGCTCGCGCCCCCGATGAGGCCGCCGTCGATGTCCTTCTGAGTCAGGAGCTCCGCGGCGTTGGCCGGCTTCATGGACCCGCCATAGAGTATCCTTACCCGCTGGGCCGTGGGCTCGCCCTGGAGCTTCGTCAGGAGCCCGCGGATGAAGCCGTGGACCTCCTGGGCCTGCTCGGCCGTCGCGACCTTCCCCGTGCCGATCGCCCACACGGGCTCGTAGGCGACGACGACGGAGGCCGCCATCTCCCTGCTGACCCCCTCAAGCGCCCTCTCGGTCTGGGCCTGGATGACCTTGAGCGTCGAGCCCGCCTCGCGCTCGGCGAGGCTCTCGCCCACGCATAGGATCGGCCGGAGCTGGTTCTTGAGGGCCGCCAGGACCTTCCTGTTGACGAGCTCGTCGGTCTCGCCGAAGAGGGTCCTGCGCTCGCTGTGCCCGAGGATGACGTGGGTGGCGAAGATCGCCCGCAGCATCGGAGCCGACACCTCGCCGGTGAAGGCCCCCGACGCCTCGAAGTGCATGTTCTGGGCGCCCAGCTTGATCAGGGACCCGTCGATCGCGCCGGCCACCGCCTCGAGCGCGGTGAACGGGGGGCAGATGACGACGTCGACATCCGACTGCGTCCCCAGGGACAGCACGAGCTCGCGGGCGAGCGAGACCGCGTCGGCCGACGTCTTGTTCATCTTCCAGTTCCCGGCGATGAGCTTCTTGCGGGTCATGGGTGCGGCGGTTCTCTCCGTTGGGGTCAGGTTTCGAGGAACGCGACCCCCGGCAGGACCTTGCCCTCAAGGTACTCGAGGCTCGCGCCGCCGCCAGTGGAGCAGTGCGTGACCTTCTCGGCCACATTGAATTTCCGCGCCGCCGTCGCGGTGTCGCCGCCGCCTACGACCGTCGTCGCGCCGTGCGCCGTGGCCTCGGCTATCGCCTCGGCCATGGCCCGGGTCGACGCCGCGAACTTGTCGAACTCGAAAACGCCCGACGGCCCGTTCCAGACGATCGTCTTCGCGCGCAGGATGGCCTCCCGGTAGAGCTGGATCGACTTCGGCCCCGCGTCGAGGCCCATCCAGCCCTTCGGGATGCCGGCCGAGTCGTCCGCGGGCCTCGTGGCCGCGTCGGGCGCGAAGCGGTCCGCGCAAACGTAGTCGACCGGGAGGATGATGTTGACCCCGCGCGCCTTCGCCTTCTCGACCAGTTCCCCCACGATCTTCGCGCCCTCCGGGTCGAAGAGGCTGTCGCCGATCTCCATCCCGTCGAGGACCTTCTTGAACGTGTAGGCCATGCCGCCGCCGATGATGATCTCGTCGGCCCTGTCGATCAGGTTGCGGATGAGCGGGATCTTGTCCGCTATCTTTGCGCCGCCGAGGATGGCCAGAAGCGGCCTGCGCGGGCTCGCGATCACTGCGGCGAACGCCTTGAGCTCGGCCTCCATCAGGAACCCCGCGGCCTTCAGCGGGTGGTTGACGCCGACCATGGACGAGTGCGCGCGGTGCGCGGTGCCGAATGCGTCGTTGATGTAGACGTCGCCGAGCCTGGACAGGCTCGCGCGGAAGGCGGCGACCGCCTCGGGGTCGGCCTTCCTTGACGTGCCGTCCTCGAGCTTCACCTTGCCCTCCTCCTCGATGTGGAAGCGCAGGTTCTCAAGCAGGATCACGGAGCCCGGCGCCGGATTGGCGCAGGCGGCCTCGACCGCCGGCCCCACGCAGTCGTCCAGGAACGTGACCGGCCTGCCGAGGAGCTTCTCCAGCTCGGCGGCGACCGGCCTCAGCGAGTACTTGGCCACCCGCTGGCCGTCCGGCCGGCCGAGGTGGCTCATGAGGACGACCGAAGCCCCCTGCTCGAGGACGTAGCGGATCGTCGGCAGGGCGGCCGCGATCCTCTGGTTGTTCGTGATCGCGCCCGTCGCCTTGTCCTGCGGGACGTTGAAGTCCACGCGGATCAGCGCGCGCTTGCCGGAGAGGTGGAGGTCGCGGCTGCCCTTGAAGCTCATAGGCCGGACGCGACCTTCTTGAGGAGGTCCACGCACCGGTTGCTGTAGCCCCACTCGTTGTCGTACCAGCTGACGAGCTTGAAGAAGCGGCTGTTGAGTTCCATGCCCGAGCCCGCGTCGAATATCGACGAGTTCTTGTCGTGGATGAAGTCGCTCGAGGCGACCTCGTCGCTCGTGTAGGCGAGGATGCCCTTCAGGTAGGTCTCGCTCGCCTTCTTCATCAGCTCGCAGATCGCCTTGTAGGAGGTCTCCTTGACCGTCTTCACGGTCAGGTCGACGACCGACACGGTCGGCGTCGGGACACGGAACGACATGCCCGTCAGCTTGCCCTTCACCTCCGGGCACACCAGGCCGACGGCGCGCGCGGCGCCCGTCGTCGAAGGGATGATGTTGATGGCCGCGGAGCGGCCGCCCTTCCAGTCCTTCTTCGAGGGGCCGTCGACGGTCTTCTGCGTCGCGGTGTAGGAGTGGATGGTCGTCATCAGGCCCTCCTCGATCCCGAGGCCCTCCTTCAGGAGGACGTGGACGAGGGGCGCCAGGCAGTTGGTCGTGCAGGACGCGTTGGAGATGATCGCATGCTTCGCCGGGTCGTAGTTGGCGTCGTTGACGCCCATGACGAGCGTGATGTCCTCGCCCTTCGCCGGGGCGGAGATGATGACCTTCTTGGCGCCCGCCGCCAGGTGGCCCTTGGCCTTCTCGGCCTCAGTGAAGAGCCCCGTCGACTCGATGACGATCTGCACGCCGAGGGCGCCCCAGGGCAGCTCCGCTGGCGTCTTCGCGCTCACGACCTTGATGTCGTGGCCGTTGACGACGAGGACGTCGTCCTCCGTCTTCTCCGGGGAGGACTTCTTCGAGGTCACGGTGCCGGCGAAGCGGCCCTGAGTGGAGTCGTACTTGACCAGGTAGGCCAGGTTGTCGGCGGGGACGATGTCGCCGACGGCCACGACGTCGAACGCCGAGCCGAGGAGGCCCTGCTCGACGAGGGCACGGAATACAAGACGGCCGATGCGGCCGAAGCCATTGATAGCAACTTTTACAGCCATGGGAGTGAGCGAATGATGCGGTATGCTTAGGTGAGGAGCCGGACTGACTCTCCCGCCATGAAGCGGGAGCGTTTCAATGAACTGACCGCGTGGGCGAAGGCAAGGGCGATCCTTCGCCGGCAGACGGTATGACAGGGCGCGCGGCGCCGGCGGGCCGTTCAGGCGGCCCGGGCGAGCTCGGCGCGTATGGCCGAGAGGGTCTTCTCCACGCCGCCGCCGTTGTCGCGGCGCCACCCCGCCGCCGCCGCGGAGATCCCCTCGCGCCTGGCCCCGTCCAGGAGCAGCGAGGCGGCCTTTTCCGCTAGGTCCGCCGGGTCCCGGACGGCCAGGGCCGCGCCCCTCGCCAGGAGGTCCCGCTCGATCGACCGGAAATTGGCCATGCCGGGGCCGAACAGGACCGGCTTTCCGAGCGTCGCGGCCTCCACCGGCGTCTGGCCCTCCGTGTGGGGCGACAGGCTCTTTCCCACGAAGACCAGGTCGGCGAGCTGGGTCATCCGCCGCAGCTCCCCCGTCGTGTCGCCCACCGCCACGTCGACCTCGGCGCCCGCGGGCCCCCGGGAGCGCATGTGGTAGGAGAGCCCGCTCGCCCTCACGAGCCTCTCGATCTCGGACCGGCGCTCCGCGTGCCTGGGCACGATTAGGAGGGAGCAGTCGACGCCGCGCGACCGGGCGGCCTGGAGCGCAACGACAAGGGCGGCCTCCTCGCCGGGCCATGTCGACGAGCCGAGGAGGACCAGCCTGCCCTCGGGGAGGCCGAGCTCCCGCCGAAGGCCAGCCCGGGCCGCCCCGTCCAGGAGGGGGATGTCGACGTCCAGCTTGATGTTGCCCGTGACGGCGATCCTGTCCGCCGGGAAGCCGAGCTCGCGGAAGCGCTCCGCGTCCTGGGCGGAGCCCGCCAGGATCCGGGTCATCCCGCCGAGGACGAACGTCGCCACCGCCGGCAGGGCCTTCAGCCGCCGAAAGCTCCTGTCGGAGATTCGCGCGTTGATGCAGATTATGGGGATTCCCCGGTCGCGGGCCTGGCGCATGTGCTCGGGCCAGCGCTCCCCCTCCGTCACGACGGCGAGGTCGGGCGAGATCCTATCCCAGGCGCGCCCGGAGAAGGGCATCCAGTCGATCGGGAAGTAGGCGATGGCGCAGGCGAGGGCCGAGTTCCGCTCAAGCGCGACCCTGTAGCCCGTGCTCGTGGTCGTCGTGAGCACGACCTCGGTCCCGTCGGCCTTGAGCGCCCTGAGGATGGGCTCGACCGCGAGCACCTCGCCCACGCTCACCGCCTGGAGCCAGACCCGGCGCACTCCCGGGCGCTTGGGCGGGGGCGTTGGCGCGAGGCCGAAGCGGTGCCTGAAGCTGGAGCCGTATCCGCCGCGCCTGCGCATCCGCAGCAGGTAGTAGGGCGCGGCGGCCAGCAGGCCGAGGGGGAACAGCAGCCGGTATATCCAGATCATTTGTCAGGCGGCGGGGGCGATCCCGCAAGAAACGCCGAAACCGCCCGGCAAGGCCACAACAAGTTTCGGCGCGAGGTTTTTTTGCTGCATCCGCGCCGCCCGGGGCGTAACCATATCCCCTCCCCTCATGCGCCGCCTCCCCTCCATAACCGCTCTCCTGGTGTCGCTCGCCCTGGCCGCCCCGATTTGGGCCGCGGACCCCTTTCCCCAGGCCGAGAGCGACCTGCGCCCCGATCCCGCGATCACGTTCGGGACGCTCCCCAACGGGGTGCGCTACGCCGTCATGCCCAACCACGAGCCGAAGGGCCGCGCATCGCTGCGCCTCCTCGTCCTTGCCGGCTCCTTCAACGAGACCGAGGTGCAGCGCGGGCTCGCCCACTACCTGGAGCACATGGCGTTCAACGGGAGCACCCACTACGAGCCGGGGACCCTGGTCGAGAAGCTCCAGCGCCTCGGGATGGGCTTCGGCGCGGACACTAACGCGGCCACCTCGTTCGACCACACGATCTTCCAGCTCGAGATGCCCGACACCTCGCCGGCCGCGCTCGCCGACGGCCTGCAGATCCTCGCCGACTACGGCGGGGGCCTCCTCCTGCTGGACAAGATGGTCGACAAGGAGCGCGGCATCATCCTGAGCGAGAAGCGCACGCGCGACTCGGTGGGCTACCGCACGATGGTCGCGGAGATGGAGTTCATGGAGGCCGGCACCCGGATCCCGGAGCGCCTGCCGATCGGGCTCGAGGACGTGATCGGGAAGTCGCACCGCGAGCCCTTCGTCGACTTCTACGACGCCTGGTACCGCCCCGAGAACCTTGTCGTCATCGTCGTCGGCGACATCGACGGCGCGTCCGTCGTGAAGCAGATCGTCGACGGGTTCTCCGGGCTCGCGCCCCGCGCCCCGGCGCCCGCGCCGACCGACCTCGGCCGGGTGAGCGAGTTCACGGGTGTGAAGGCCCTGTTCCACCCGGAGCCCGAGGCCCCGGACACGCGCATCGTTATCGGCTCGAGCGTGCCCTACGCGCACGAGGCCGACACGGCGGCCAACCGCATCAAGTACCTGCCCAGGGACCTGGCGGTCGACATGCTGAACCGCCGCCTCGAGATACTGGCGAAGAAGGAGAACGCCCCCTTCATCAGCGCGAGCGACAACGTCGAGGACTCGTTCGACCTGGTCCGCTTGGCCGACATCGACGTGACGTGCAGGGCCGACCAGTGGACCGAGGCCATGGCGGTCGCCGACCAGGAGCTGCGCCGGGCGCTGGCCTTCGGCTTCCGTCCGGACGAGCTCAAGGAGGCGGTCGCGGACTACCGCAACAACGTCGAGCAGGCGGCCAAGACCGCGCCGACGAGGCGCTCCGAGGCGCTCGCGGGAGACCTCGCCGATAGCCTCGTGGACAGGAACGTCTTCACCTCGCCCGCCGACGACCTCGCGCTCTACGGCCCGGCGCTGGACAAGGTCACGGCCGCCCAGTGCGCCGCGGCCCTCAAGGAGGCCTGGTCGAGCCCGGGCCGGTACGTCTTCGTCTCTGGCAACGCAAGGATCGTGGGCGAGCCCAACATCATCGTCAAAAACGCCTATGACCGCGCCGAGGCACGGGATGTCAGGCCGACGAACGCCCAGGCGAGCGCCGCGTTCGCCTACACGAACTTCGGGCCGGCGGGAGCCGTCGCCTCGAGGACCCATGTCGACGACCTCGACATCACCCAGGTCACGTTCGCGAACGGCGTCCGCCTGAACCTCAAGAAGACAGACTTCGAGGTCGGCACCATCCACGTCTACGGACGCCTCGGGACGGGCCAGCTCACGGAGCCCGCTGCCTTGCCCGGCCTCTCCACGTTCGCGAGGCTCACCTACACGGCGGGCGGCCTGGGCAAGCACAGCGTCGACGACCTGGAGAAGATACTCGCCGGCAAGACGGTCGGCGGCGACTTCACGTCGAACCCCGACGCCTTCGTCCTCAGCGGTCAGACAAATAAGGAGGACCTCGCGCTCGAGCTGGAGCTGATGACGGCCACGATCGAGGACCCGGGGTACCGCCCGGAGGCCATGAGGGAGGCGACGAAGCGCATCAACGAGGCCTACATCTCATTCGAGCACACGATCCAGGGGCCTCTCGCGCTCGGGGTGCCCAAGCTCCTGGCGAGCGGGGACCCGCGCTTCGGCCTGCCGCCCCAGGAGCAGATGATGGCGCTCAACCTTGACGAGCTGAAGGCATGGCTCGCGCCCCAGACCGGCGCCGCCGCCCTCGAGGTCACGCTCCTCGGCGACCTGGACATCGACGCGGCCATAGCGGCCGCCGCGAAGACGCTCGGCACGCTCCCGGCGCGCGAGCCGCGGCCGGCGCTCGACGAGCTGCGCAAGGTCTCGTTCCCGAAGGAGCCCTTCTCGAAGGAATTCGGGATCGAGTCGAAGATCCCGAAGGCGCTCGTCGCCGTCTACTACCCGACCTCCGACGGGATGGACATCCACCGGGCCCGCCGCCTCAACGTCCTGGCAGAGGTGTTCTCCGACCGCCTCCGGGTCAAGGTGCGCGAGCAGATGGGGAGCACGTACGCCCCATCAGTCCGGAGCACGGCCAGCGACGTATTCCCCGGGTACGGCTACCTCGCGGCGTCCGTCGAGGTCGACCCCTCGAGGGCGAGGGAGATCCAGGATGTCGTCGTCGCGGTCGCCTCCGACCTGCAGGCGAATGGCGCGACCCAGGACGAGCTCGACCGCTCGCTCAATCCCACGCTCAAGCACGTCGAGGAGTCCGAGCGCACGAACGCCTACTGGCTGACCGTGCTCGGGCGGTCCCAGGAAAAGCCCGAGGTCCTGGACTGGGCGAGGTCGCGCCGCGCGGACTTTGCGTCGATCTCGAAGGCGGACATTGACGCCCTCGCGAAGGCCTACCTTTTGCCCGCGAGGGCCTCGCGGGTCATCATCCGGCCGTACGCCGCGGCCCCCGGGACCGGCCCGATGCGCGCCGCGCCCCCGGCGTCGGTGACGCCCCCGCCCGACGGCATGTAGGGCGCCGCTGGCGCCCTCACGCCCGGCCGAAGACGAGCGAGGCATTGGTCCCGCCGAAGCCGAAGCTGTTCGCGAGGGCAGCGTCGACCCTTTTGTGCACGGCCGTTCCAGCCGTGAAGTTGAGCCCCAGCGCCGCGCAGGCCGGGTCGAGGTTCTCCAGGTTGATGGTGGGCGTGATGACGCCCCTGTCTATCGCGAGCACCGCCGTGAACGCGCCGAGGGCGCCGGCCGCCCCCAGCAGGTGCCCGGTCATCGACTTGACGGCGCTCACGTGAACGTCCCGGTTCCCGCCGAGGACGGCGGCGATCGCGGCAGCCTCCTCCCCGTCGCCTCCGGGCGTCGAGGTGGCATGCGCCGATACGTAGCCTATGCTCCCCGCGCCGATCCCCGCGTCGTCGAGCGCGAGCTGCATAGACCTCCGGGACCCCTCGGCCTCCGGCGAGAGCGCGGAAAGGTGGTGGGCGTCCGCGGTGGCGCCGTATCCCATGAGCTCGGCGTAGATCCTGGCGCCCCGGCCGCGGGCAAATTCCATCTCCTCGAGCACGAAGACGACGGCGCCCTCGCCGATCACGAACCCGTCGCGGGCGGCGTCGTAGGGCCGGGAGGCCCTCTCCGGCTCGTCGTTGCGCGTCGAGAGCGCCTTCATCTGCGCAAATGCGCCCACGGCCACCTGTGTGATGACCGCCTCGGCGCCGCCGGCGATCATGACGTCGGCGTCGCCCCTGCGAATGGCGCGGGCGGATTCGCCGAGCGTGTGGCCGCTGGTTGCGCACGCGGAGGCGATGCTCATGTTCGGCCCGCGGCAGTTCAGGAGGATCGCGAGCTGGCCGGCGAGGATGTTGGGCGCCGACTGCAGGATGAAGAAGGGCGAGATCTTGCGGAAGCCGCCCGTGCGCCAGGTTTCGTGCATGGCCACGATCTCGGGAAGGCCGCCCAGGCCCACGCCCAGGTTGACGCCGATCCGCTCGGAGGGGATCCGGGCGCGGTGGGGATCGAGCCCGGAGTCCATGTAGGCCTCGAGGCCAGCCCCCATCCCCAAGTGGCTGAATCGCCCGAGCTTGCGCACGTCCTTCTGGGATAGCGGCGCCGACACGGGATCCGACCCCGCGCCCCGCGGGTGGACGGGGGCGCCGATCGCGGCCGTCGGGTCGTAGCCGCGAACCTCGCCGGCAATTCTCGCGGTGCAACCTGTTGCATCAAAGCGGGTTATTGGCCCAATGCCGCTCCGGCCGGCCGCTAGCGCGGACGCGGTCGCGCCCGCGCCCAAGCCCACCGGCGTGACGGCGCCCATGCCCGTCACGGCCACTCTGCGGATCGGGTTGGAAGATGGCATGCGCCCCCAAAGACATGGCGTCTTCGCAGTAAGGCAAGTCTTTGACTTTGCCCCCCCCGTCTGATCGGATCACGGGCTCTCCACGATGCAGCAGCTTCACGCCTACTGGCGCATGGATTACATTGAGGCGCCGCGTTATCCGGCTGCGATGAAGCGTCCGTTCACGGAGCTACCCCTGATGGGGGACGACCGGGCCGCCTTGATCGTCCACAGGACCAGGCTCTCCTACCTGGTGCTGAACCGCTTCCCCTACAACCCCGGGCACCTGCTGGCCGTGCCGTTCCGGGAGGTCGTCGAGCTCGAGGAGCTGTCCGCGCCGGAGCGGGCCGACCTCATGGAGGAGGTCGTGTTCGCGAGGCGCCTGCTGACGGCCGCGATGAAGCCCGACGGGGTCAACATCGGGTTCAACCTCGGGGCGGCCGCCGGGGGCAGCATAGCCCACCTGCACGGCCACATCGTGCCGCGCTGGAACGGCGACAACAACTTCATGCCCGTCGTGGGCCAGACCCGCGTCCTCCCCCAGTCGCTCGAGGCAACCTGGGACCGGCTTTCGGCGATCGTGGGCCAGCTCCCCCCCAATTCCTGAACTCGAGGAGGCACGTGCCCGCCAAGACGCTTCATTTCCAGAGCCCACGGCACCTGAGCCAGCTCTACGCCGGCAAGACCGAGAACCTGGCCCACGCGGAGCGCGCGCTCGGGGTGAAGCTCGTCACGCGCGAGGACTGGCTGAAGATAGAGGCCGACCAGGAGCCGCTGGCGCGGGCCGAGGAGTTCTTCGCCTTCCTGAACGCGGCGCGCGGCCAGGGGATGACCATCCGGACCCCGGACTTCGCGAGGATCGTCGACTCCTTCGCCAGGGGCGAGGCGGGGCGGTGGCGGGCGCTCCTCGACGAGCCCCTCGTCATAGCAACCAACAGGAAGAGCGTCGTCCCGAAGACCATCGGCCAGAAGGAATACCTGAAGTCGGTGCTGAGCGAGCCGATCACGATCGGGATAGGGCCGGCCGGCACGGGCAAGACCTACCTCGCGATGGCCGCGGCCGTGTCGGCGCTCCTCAACCACGAGGTGGAACGGATCGTGCTCACAAGGCCCGCGGTCGAGGCCGGCGAGGCCCTTGGCTTCCTGCCCGGCGACCTCCGCGAGAAGATCCTCCCCTACCTGCGCCCGCTCTATGATGCGCTCCACGACATGCTGGACCCCGAGGAGGTCGTGAAGATGACGGAGAAGGGTATCATCGAGATCGCGCCCCTCGCCTACATGCGCGGCCGCACGCTCTCACGCGCGTTCGTCGTCCTCGACGAGGCCCAGAACACGACGCCCGAGCAGATGATGATGTTCCTGACCCGCCTCGGCGAGGATTCGCGGATGGTGGTGACCGGCGACATCACCCAGATCGACCTGCCGCGCTCGAAGCAGTCCGGCCTGCTCGAGGTGCGCCACATCCTCAGGGACGTGCCCGGGATCGTCTTCCACACCTTCACCTGCGAAGACGTCGTGCGCCACCCGCTCGTGCAGCGGATCATAGAGGCCTACGACCGCTACAAGAACCCGATGGCCGGGGCCGCCCCGGGAGCGGGGCACTGACATGTCGGTCCGCAACCAGCTCAGGCTCCTCGTGGGCGGGCTCGGCACGCGCCGCGGCGAGCCGAACTCGGCGCCGGGATCCAGCTTCAGGGACTTCCTGGACCGGAGCCGCCTCGTGGCGGGCCTGATATTCGTCGTCACCGTGGCCGCGATCGTGCTCGTGAGCTCGGCCGGGATGAGGGTGCTCGACCTGCCCGTGCTGCCGAACCAGATCGCGCCCGTAAGGATCGTCGCCGGGTTTCCCTTCACCTACGTGAGCACCGAGCGGACGCAGGCCGAGCGGGAGGGGCAGCTCGCCGCGCTGCCCCCCATCTACAAGCTCGACACCTCCCCGCTCGAGCGCTTCGAGGGCGCCGCGCGCGATCTCCTCGGGAAGCTCGCGGCCTTCGAGGCCGAGCACCCGGACCCCTCGGCGATGTTCTTCGACCGGCGCCGGGCGCTGAGCGCGCTCGCCGACGAGTTCAACTCGCGCGGCCCCTTCGAGACCAACGCGGACGACCTCGCCGCCCTCCTTTCCGCGGGCGACGCGGCGACCCGGGCCGCTCTCTTCGAGAACGGGTTCGCGGCGCTCCGGCAGGTCTACAGCGAGGGCGTCCACGACGGCTCGGCGTCCGGGGGCGCCCCCGACGCCGTCATGATGTACGAGGTCGAGCGCCCCTCCGGCGGCGTCGCGGCCCGCTCGGTGCAGTCGCTCGAGGACTCCCTCACGTTCCTGCGGGTTAGCCTTGCGTCGGAGGGCGTGCCGCGCCCTGCGGCGCAGGCCCTTTTCCGGCTCTTCCGCGGCGGCGTCCAGCCGAACCTCGTCTACGACCGGACGGCGGCGTCGGCCCGGGAGGCGGAGGTCATCGCAAGGCTAAAGCCCGTGACCGTGAGGGTCGCCGCGGGCAAGACCCTGGTCGAGGCCGGGGAGAGGGTGACCGAGGGCCAGTACGAGATGGCGACCGCCTACCGGAGGGCCGCCCTGGAGGGGGGCTCGGCCGAGCTCGACGACGGCCTCGAGCTCTTCGGCCGCGTGCTGCTCGTCCTAGCGATGGTGCTCGCCTCGATCATCTACGTGCGGCTCGAGGACCCGGAGACCCTCGCGAGCAACGTGCGCCTGGGGCTCCTCGCGCTCGTCGTCATCTTCAACCTCGCGCTCGTCCGCGCCGTCTACTCGGTGGGCGGGGCCGAGCTCTTCGTGCGCGACGCGACGTGGGCCTCGGCCCTACCCTACCTCGCCCCCACCGCGCTCGCGCCCCTCATCGTCGCGATCCTGATCGACGCCGGCTCCGCGATCTTCATGGCGCTCCTGATCTCGATCTTCACGGGCGTCATCTACGGAAACCGGCTGGACCTCCTCGTCCTCACGTTCCTCGCGTCCATGGTGGCCATCTTCGGATGCCGCCACGCCCGGCGGCGCGGCAGCGTCGTCAAGGCCGCCGGGATGGGCGGCCTCACGGTCGCGGCCTTCGCGGCCCTGGTCGGCTGGGCCCAGCAGACCCCCTACGAGATTCTGGTGTGGCAGGTGGCCGCCGGCCTCCTGACGGGGCTCCTGACCGGCGTGGCGGTGGTCGGGCTCCTGCCCGTCCTCGAGGGCCTCTTCAAGCGGACGACCGACATCACGCTCCTCGAGCTCACGGATTTCAACCATCCGCTCCTGCGCAGGATGCAGCTCGAGGCCCCCGGGACCTACCACCACTCGCTCGTCGTGGCCCAGCTCTCGGAGAACGCATGCAACGCGATCGGCGCCAACCCGCTCCTCGCGCGCGCCTGCGCCCTCTTCCACGACATCGGAAAGACGGTGAACCCGGCGTACTTCACCGAGAACCAGCGCAACGCCGGCAATCCCCACAACGAGAAGGACCCGGCCGTCTCGGCCGCCATCATCCGGCAGCACGTGACCGACGGCGTGGACCTTGCGGTCAGGCACCACCTTCCCCGCGCCGTGATCGACGTGATCCGCCAGCACCACGGAACGACGCTGGTCAAGTTCTTCTACGAGCGGGCGCTCGCCCAGTCCCAGTCCCCGTTCCCCGGGGTCGAGCCCCCGGCCGTGCCGGACACGCCCTTCCGCTACGAGGGACCCAAGCCCCAGTTCAAGGAGAGCGCCGTCGTGTCGCTCGCTGACGGCGTCGAGGCCGTCACCCGCTCGGTGAGGACGATAACGGCGGAGAAGCTCGGCGCGCTGATCGAGCGGATGATCGCCGACCGCGTCGCCGACGCGCAGCTCGACGAGGCCCCGCTCACGTTCGAGGACCTGGCCAAGATCAGGAACAGCTTCACCTTCACTCTCCTCAACATGCTGCACTCGAGGGTGGCGTACACGTCGGCCGGGGACCTGCCGAACGAGGCCAAGGCGTGAAGGGGGCCGGGCGAACCGTGAGGGTCGCCAACCGCCGCCCCGGGCTCAGGCTTGACCGGACGGCGCTGGCGGCGGCCCTTCGCGTGCTCGACGCCCACGCGCCCCGGTTCAGGGGGGGCTGCCCCGGCGGCGAGCTGTCGGTCGCATTCCTGACGGAGCCGGCGCTCGCCCGCCTCCACGGCCGCTTCCTCGGCGACCCTTCCGCGACGGACGTGATCACCTTCGGGGGCGACCGGGCGGGCGGGACGGCCGGGGAGATCTGCGTATCGGTCGACGCGGCCGCGCGCCACGCCGGCAGGGCCGGTCCCCGGCTCTCGGCGGAGATCACGCTCTACGTCGTCCACGGGTGGCTCCATCTCGCGGGATACGACGACACGACGCCCGCCGCCAGGCGCTCCATGCGCCGGGCCGAGGCCCGGGCGATGCGCCTCCTGGCGCGCTCCGCGGCGCCGCCCCGGTTCTTGCTGGCCTAGGCGCTCCGCGGCCGCTACGACAGTCCCCCGCCCGATGTCCGACCCGATCCCGCCCGTCTCAAGGTACGTCTCGCTCCGAAACGCGTTCTTCTCGGGGGTCATCCTGGTCGCGCCCCTCTGCCTGACGATATTCGTGTTCAGCTGGATCGTCGACTTCATCGGCGGCCATTTCAAGGGGCTGTTCCTGCTCTTCGTCCCGGACGGCCTTCGGGACCGGCCCGGGCTTGACACGGTCTGGGAGATCCTCGCGACCTTGATCGTCGTCGTCCTCGTCACCCTGCTCGGCTACGTGTCCCGTTACGTCTTCGGGAAGTTCTTCTTCAGCATCGGCGACCGCTTCATCCAGACGATCCCCGGCGTCAGCGCCGTCTACAACACGGTCAGGCAGATCGTGAACACCTTCAGCTCCCAGAGCCGGCACATGTTCAACAAGGTGGTCCTCGTCGAATTCCCGAGGAAGGGGTGCTGGACGATCGGGTTCCTGACGAACACGGTCCAGGGCGAGGCCCAGGCGAGGGCGGACGCTGACGAGCTGTGGACGGTGTTTGTCCCGACGACCCCCAACCCGACCAGCGGGTTCCTCCTCATGCTGCCTAAGGCGGACATCGTCGAGCTGGACATGGCCGTCGGCGAGGGAATGAAGATGATCATCTCCGGCGGCGCGGTCGTGCCGCCCTGGCCCTCGATCGAGGAAGCAAGGGGCCGCGAGGCCAGGTAGAGCGCGCCACGATCCCCCGGTGCCCGGCCAGACGCTGACGACTGAGGCGTTCGTGATCGAGAAGCGCCCGCCGACGGACGCCTTCCAGGCCTTCGGGCTGTTCTCGGCCGAGCACGGCAACCTGCTCGCGATGCAGCGGGTCGCGCGCAAGGCGTCGTCCTCGCACGTGGCGCCCGACCTGTTCGACGAGGTCTCGGCCATGCTGGAGAGCCCGAACCAGGGGCGGACGTGGTTCGTGAAGGAGGTCCGGATAACGGCTCGGCGCGCGGGGATCGGGCGCAGCTACGAGGCCCTCCTCTTCGCCTCCGCCCTCGCCTCGGTCGTCGGCCGCAACCCCGTGCACGAGGAGAGCCGCGCGAACGTGGCGCGCATGCTCGGCACGGCGCTCGACGCGCTCGCGTCGGGCGCGAGGCCGGACGTCGTGCACCTGAAGAGCCTTTACCTCTTCGCGCGCGACGAGGGCTACCCCGTGGCGCAGGAATGGATGCCCTCGCTCGGCGCGGCCGACCGTGCGGTCGCCAGGGCCGTCCTCAGCCGCCGCCTCGACGCCCAGGACTCGTCGGCCGCCGAGGTGGCGCGGCTTCGCCGGAGCCTCGAGGCCTACCTCGGCGCGAGCACCGACATCATCGTCCCGTGAGATTCGACCTAGACCAGCGCAGGGTCCGGATGAGCGTCGGGGACCTCTCCGACTTTTCGATCGGCCCCATCGGCTCGGTCGGAGGCTCGGGCGGGATCTGGAGGGCGCAGCTCGGCACGCACTGGCACAACGAGCTGAGGGCACAAGTCCTCTCGGAGGGCGCCGACGCCGAGTTCGAGGTCCCTGTGGAGGGCGAGCTCGCGCGCAGGGGCTGGGTCATCGCGCTCTCGGGGCGGATCGACCAGATCGTCAGGGTCGGCGGCCACGCGGTGCTGCGGGAGGTGAAGACGGTGACGCGCGCCCTTCCCGCGCCCGAGGGGGAGCTCAGGGCGGACTACCCGGGGTATTTCGTCCAGGCGGCCACCTATGCGGCGCTGCGCGGGGCGCGCGAGCGGTGCGAGCTCGTCTTCGTCGAGGCGGACTCTGGCCTCTCCCAAGTGGTCCCGGTCGGCCCCGCCGACGAGGGCCTCCTCGGCGAGCGCCTCGACCGCGTGGCCGAGTTCCTCGACCTGCGCCTCCGGGCGCGGGAGCGCCTGCGCGCCCTCCGCTTCCGGCCCGCGTTTCCCGCCCCGCGGGAAGGGCAGTCCGAGGCGGCCGCCGAGCTTCTCGGCGCCGTCCGGGCCGCGCGCTCGGCAATCCTCCTCGAGGCCCCGACCGGGTTCGGCAAGACGGGCATCCTCCTTGAACGCGCGCTCGGCGAGCTCAGGGAGGGCCTGTTCGACCGCGCGCTCTACGTGACGGGCAAGTCGACCGGGCAGATCCAGGTCGCGGCGACGCTGCGCATGATGACAGAGCCCGGGAGCGACCTCGGCGACGGCGCGCCGGTCGCGGCGTGGCACGTGCGCAACAAGGCCGAGCACTGCGTCAACGCGGTCTTCCAGTGCGTGCGGGAGGCCTGCGCCTACCTGGACGGGGCCGAGGAGAGGTGGCCGGGGAGCGGCCTCTCCCGGTTCTACCTCCTTGACGACCAGCCGCGGGACCTCGCCACGATCCGGGCCGCGGGCGCCGGCGCCCGCATCTGCCCGTACGAGGTCACGCGGGCCGCGCTCACCTTCAACGACGTCTGGATCGGCGACTACAACTACGTCTTCTCCCCCGGCAGCCGCGGCCTCTTCTACGACCGGCCGGGCTTCGACCCGGCGAGGACCCTCCTCATCATAGACGAGGCGCACAACCTGGCGTCGCGCGTGGCCGACGCGTACTCGCACGCCTTCTCCGCGGAGGACGCGCGCGGGGTGTTCGAGGCCCTGCGGGACACGGACGCCCCGTCCGGGTTCGTGGCGAAGTGGGAGTCCTGGGCCCGCCTGCTCGAGTCCCGGCCCAAGTCCCAGGGGCTCACGGAGGGCGAGCGCGAGGACGCGCGCGAGCTCCTGGCCGCCCTCGCCGAGGGCGTCGGAACGTTCCCCGTTGACTACGCCGAGCTCGGGCCGGAGGTCTCCGGGCTCATCTGGGGCGTCCCGTCGTTCACGGAGCAGCTCGGCGCGGTCGAGCTCCCCATGCTCTGGTGGAGCCCCAGGGACGGCGCCCTCTCGGTGACGTGCCTCGACGCCGCCCGGGCGATCGGGGCGACCCTGCGCGAGTTCGGCGGCGTCATCCTCGCCACGGCGACGCCGGGCCCCGTGGACCGCTTCGCGGAGGCCTGCGAATTCGCCTCCATGGAGCACGTCCGCGCCGCAACGCCGTGGAGGGACGGCGCCTACGACGTCGCCGTCGACCTGCGCGTCGACACCACGTTCCAGCACCGCCAGCGCCACATCGCGACGACGGCGGAGACCGTCCGCGCGCTGCACGCCTCCGCGGGCGGCGCGCCGGTCGCGATCTTCTTCCCGAGCTTCGCCTACGCGGAGGCCGTGGCCCAGGAGGTCGGGGAGGCCTCGCTCCAGCCGAGGAGGAGCGACCTGCACGCCCAGAACGCCTGGATCGGCGGCAACCTCGACGCCGGCCGGGCCCTCTTCCTGGTCCTGGGTTCGGGCTTTGCCGAGGGCATCGACCTCCTCGGGGGGCGGGTCTCCGCCGCGATGGTCGTCGGGCCGGCGCTTCCAGAGGTCAATCCCGTCCAGCGCGCAAAGCTGGCGACGTTCGCCGAGATGGGCCGCGACGCCGCGTTCGACCGCGTGTACAGGATCCCCGGCATGCAGAAGGTGAACCAGGCGCTCGGCCGGCTTGTGCGCGCGCCGGGGCAGAGGGCGCGGGTGCTCCTGCACTGCAGGCGCTTCGCCGAGCCGGGCTACGAGCGCCTTCTCGCCCCCGAGTACCAGTCGGGCCGGCGCATCGAGGGCGACGCCGACCTCGCGCAGTGGCTGGGCAGCGACCCGTGAACCAATTTCTCTTTACCGGGGCAGGCCCCGCATGCAGTACTTGGCGCAGTGGCTCCGCCCAAGACCATCGGCCCCCGCGAGGTTCACGCCGCCATAGAACGGCTCGCGGCCGCCATTAGGTCCCGGCACCCGCGTGCGGAAGACATTCTGGTGCTGGGTATTGCGAACGGCGGCATCCCGCTCGCCCGCCGGATCTGCACGAGGCTCGGGATCAAGAGGGTCGGCGACCTGGACATATCGTTTCACCGGGACGACATCGGCAAGCACCCCATCCCCAAGGAGTTCACGCCGACGCTGCTCCCGGGCGACGTCAACGGGGCGACGGTGCTCCTCGTCGACGACGTCCTCTTCAGCGGGCGCACGGTGAAGGCCGCGCTGGACGAGCTCTTCGACCACGGCAGGCCGGCCAGGGTCGAGCTCGCGGTGCTGGTCGACAGGGCAAGGCGCAGGCTCCCCATCGTCGCGGACTTCGCCGGGACCACCCTCGAGGCCGAGGACGACGAGGACGTGCTTGTCTCGCTGGGCGACGATCCCTCGCGCGATTCGATCGAGATCCGGGCCCGGGCCGCGAAGGACCGGCGCGCGGTCTCCGCCCGATGACCTGGACCCGCCGACACTTGATCACGATCGAGGAGCTCAGCCTTCGCGAGATCGAGCAGATCCACTCCACCGCCTCGGCCTTCAAGAAGATCCTCGGGCGAAACGTGAAGAAGGTGCCCGCGCTAAGGGGCAAGACGATCGTCAACCTCTTCCTCGAGCCGAGCACGCGCACGCGGCTCGCGTTCGACATGGCCGCGAAGCGCCTGAGCGCGGACGTGATCGCCTTCGACGCGTCGAGCTCGTCGACGCAGAAGGGCGAGACCCTGCGGGACACCGCCGAGAACATCCAGGCGCTGAACGCCGACATGATCGTCATCCGCCACGCCGCGGCGGGCTCCCCCCTCTACCTGAGCAAGATCCTGGACATCCCGGTGATCAACGCGGGCGACGGCGCGCACGAGCACCCGACCCAGGGCCTCCTCGACACGTTCACCATGAAGGAGCACCTCGGGTCCCTGAAGGGCAGGAAGGTCGCGATCCTGGGAGACATCCTCTTCAGCCGGGTGGCGCGCTCGAACATCCACGCGCTCACGAAGATGGGCGCCGCCGTGACCCTCGTGGGGCCCTCCACCCTCGTCCCCCACGGGTTCACGACACTCGGGGCGCAGGTCTCGCACGACCTCAAGTCGGCGCTCGCAGACGCGGACGTTGTCATGCTGCTTCGGATACAGCACGAGCGCCAGGGCCACAGGCACTTCCCCTCGCTCGGGGAGTACACGAGCATGTTCGGGCTCAACAAGACCCGGGCCTCCTGGCTGAACCCCCATGCCATCATCATGCACCCCGGGCCGATAAACCGCGGCGTCGAGATAGACAGCGAGCTGGCGGACGGCGAGCGCAGCGTCATCCTCGAGCAGGTCACAAACGGCATCGCCGTGCGGATGGCGGTCCTCTACCTCTGCGCGGGATACCAGCCCGAGAACGTGATCGCCTCCACGCAGTAGCACCCGACCATGCCCGCCCTCTGGATCAGGAACGCCCGCGTCATCGACCCCGCCTCAAGGCGCGACTCGGTCGGCGACCTCTTCGCGCTAGACGGGAAGATGGTCGCCCGCCTCTCGGCCGCCGACCGGGGCAGGGCCAGGAAGATAGACGCCCGCGGGCTGGTGGCGTCGCCGGGGCTCGTTGACATCCACGTCCATTTCCGCGAGCCCGGCCAGACCCACAAGGAGACGATCGCGACCGGGTCCAGGGCCGCCGCCGCCGGGGGGTTCACGACCGTCGTCTGCATGCCGAATACGACGCCGCCCGCGGACAACGCGGGCACGATCCAGTTCATCCTGGACGCGGTGCGCCGCGACGCCGTCGTCAAGGTGCTCCCGACCGGCTGCATCACGATCGGGATGAAGGGCGATACGCTGGCGCCGATCGGCTCGCTGAAGCGGGCAGGCGTCGTCGCGATCACGGACGACGGGGACTGCGTCCAGTCCAACGAGCTCATGCGGCGCGCGATCGAGTACGCGAAGATGTTCGACCTGCCCGTCATGGACCACTGCCAGGACCAGTCCATGACCGAGGGCGCCGTCATGAACGAGGGCGACATGTCGATCCGCCTCGGGCTCCGCGGGTGGCCGAACGCCGCCGAGGACGTGATCGTCTCGCGCAACGTCATCCTCTCCGCCTACACGGGCGCCCACATCCACATGCAGCACATCTCGTCGGCGCTCTCCGTCGAGATCGTGCGCCGGGCGAAGGCCGACGGCGTGAGGGTGACGGCCGAGGCCACGCCGCACCACATCGCGCTCACCGACGCCGCCCTCGCGACCTACGACACCAACTTCAAGATGAACCCCCCGCTTCGGACAGAGGCGGACCGCAGGGCGATCATTGCGGGGCTCAGGGACGGGACGCTCGACTGCATCGCCACCGACCACGCCCCTCACACGGACTACGAGAAGGACAAGGAGTTCGACTTCGCGCCGAACGGCATCCTGGGCCTGGAGACCGCCCTTGCCGTCGTCCTCGACGTCCTCGTGCGCCGGAACAGGTTCAGGCTCCCGCACGCCCTCGACCTCATGACGCGCCGGCCCGCGGACATCCTCGGGCTGCCCGCGGGCACGCTGGAGGTTGGGGCCGCGGCCGACATCTGCCTCTTCGACCCCGACGAGGCCTGGACCTACAACGCCAAGGCCGGCCAGAGCAAGTCGAGCAACTCGCCCTGGAGCGGCCGGGAGCTCGTGGGCCGCGTCAAGACGACCATCGTCGACGGCCGGGTCGTCTATCCCCTGGCCGCGTCGTGATACGCGCAGACGAGCTGACGCCGGCCGCGTACGCGGCCGCAGGCTTCGAGATCGCGCTCTTCGCCTGCGGCGTCGGGATCATACTCTGGCTCTTCCTTAGCGCCCGGGGCCGGGAGAGACTCGCCGCGCGCCTCGCGCCCTGGGAGCTGCCGCTCGTGGACTTCGGCTGCTATGCATTCTTCGCGATACTCGGCTTCCTGGTCTTGAGCGCGGTCGTCGGGCTGGGCCTACGCGTCGTCAGGCTGGACGCGGATTCCAAGGAGGTCCTCGGGGGAGCCGTGCAGGACATCGGGCTTCTCCTGGGCCTCGCCTGCTTCCACCTCTTCTACCGGGGCCGCTCGGGGAACACCGGATACGGGCGCCTGCTCCTCCCCACGCTCAAGAGCGGCGCCGTGACGTTCCTCGTCGTCATGCCCCTCGTCGTCGTCTCGGAGGTCATCTGGGGCTACGTCCTCACCTCGATGGGCCTTCCCATGGAAAACCAGGACCTGATGGACCTTCTTCAGAAGACGAGCTCCGCTTGGCTGGTGGTCTCCCTCGTGGCGATCGCGACCCTTGTCGCCCCGGTCGCGGAGGAGCTCATATTCCGGGCCGGGCTTTTCCGGTACCTGCGGACGCGGGCCCCGCGCTGGGCGGCGATCCTGGCAACCTCGGTCCTCTTCGGCGCGCTCCACGTCCACTGGGGCGGGAAGTTCGAGGGCCTCCCGAGCCTCGTTCCCCTCACCGTCCTCGCGGCCGTCTTCTGCGTGGCCTATGAGCGCACGGGCCTCATCGGCACGACGATCGTCGCGCACGCGCTCTTCAACCTGAACACGTTCGTCCTCGTGGCGGCGGGCTTCACCTCGTGACGGCGACGCCCATATTCTCGAGGACGCTCAAGGGGTCCGTTGCCTCGATCGGCGAGGAGGCGCTCATCAGGCGCATCCGGCTCTGGCTCGGGACGGCCTCGCCGCGGTCCCCGGCCGGCATCGGGGACGACTGCGCCGTGGTCCGGCCCGCCCGCGGGCGCGGGCTCCTCACCGTCGATCCTGTGGCGCTTGGCGTCCATTTTGACGGCCGCGTGCCGCCCCGCGCCGTCGGGGCGAAGCTCCTCAAGCGGAACCTGAGCGACATCGCGGCCATGGGGGGCCGCCCCCTGGCGGCCGTCGTCGCCCTCGCCCTCGACGGGCGGGTCTCCGTCAGGTGGCTTGGGGAATTCTACCGGGGCCTCGCCCGGGAAAGCCGCAGGTACAAGGTGCCCATTGTCGGCGGCGACGTCGCGAGGCTCCCGGGGGCCTTCGTGGCGACGCTCGCACTGGCCGGCGAGGCCGGCGGTCGCGTGCTCACGAGGACGGGCTCGCGGGCCGGAGACTGGATCTACGTGACGGGCGCCCTCGGCGGGAGCCTCGCGAGCGGCCACCACCTCCTCTTCGAGCCCCGGCTCGCCGAGGGGGCGTGGCTGGCAAGGCGCGGGGACGTGCGTGCAATGATGGACGTGAGCGACGGCCTCGCGAAGGATTTGGCCGCGCTTACCCCGCGCGGCGCGGCCCCGGCGCTCTTCGGCGCCATGCTCCCGCGCCGCAGGGGCGCCAGCGTCCGAAGCGCGCTCAGCGACGGGGAGGACTACGAGCTCGTCTTCAGCGTGGCGTCGGGAGCCAGGCGCGGCTCCCTCGAGACGTCATGGCGCAGGGCCTTTGCGCGCACGCGGCTCACATGCATCGGGAGGTTCGTCCGCGCGGGCGCCCTGCCGCCCGACGCCCTCATGCTGAAGGAATACCGTGGCTACGAGCATCTCCGATAGCCTGCGGGCAGGCGTCCGGACGCCGACGGCCGAGGCGACCCGCTCGCTTGCGGCCGCCTGGGCCGCCGAGCTCCCCGCTGACGCGACCGTTGCGCTCCACGGCGACCTCGGCGCGGGCAAGACCACATGGGTGCAGGGCCTCGCCCTCGGGTTCGGGATCGAGGAACCCGTCACCAGCCCGACGTTCACGATCTACACCCTGCACCAGGGGAGGGAGCGCATGCTCGCCCACCTCGACGCCTACCGCCTCGGTTCCAGGGAGGAGGCGGAGGACCTCCTCCTTCACGAGTTCCTGGTGAGCCCGTGGTGCCTCGCCGTCGAGTGGCCGGACAAGCTGCCGGGATGGATTGGGCAGGACGCCTGGCACCTCGACCTCGACATCGAGGCGGACGGCCAGCACTCGATCCGCCTGCGCTGACGCGCGCTAGGCGACCGGGGGAAGGTCGGACTCGGAGAGCTCCGCCGGGGCCGTCGCCTCCGGGAGCTTGGGCTCCACCATGTCGGGGGCGGGCTCGGGCGCCTCCGCCGGCGGGGCCGCCTCGGGGGCGGGCGCCTCGGGCTGCGCGGGCGCGGCCTCGGCCGCCGCGGGCCGGGACTCGGGCGGGCGCGGCGCCTCCGGGAAATTCTCGGGGTCGTTCTCCTCGGCTTCGACCTCCTTCTTGCGCGCCTCGACCATGGCCGGCGGCGCGTAGAGGCCGCCGTCGATGAATTCCGTCACGTAGCCCTCGCGGACGAGCCAGATAAGGTCGCCCTGCATCCGCATGATCTTCTCCCTCTGCTCAGGCGTGACGGCGGTGCCCTCTGGCGGGGCGCTCATCCCGAGCATCTTCGAGGCGAGCTCGCCGGCCTTCACCAGCGGGTGCTCCTCGATGAACGAGATCAGCCTGCCGATGCTCTCCCCGAACGCCTGGCCAGGGACGCGGAACTTGCGCTTGACCGCGCAAACGTACGACACGCCCTTGGACCCCTTCTTGAATATCGTGAAGTGCTCGCGCCGGAGCCTGCCCCTGAGCTGGTTCGCGGTGTCCAGCGGGAACCTGAGCTGGCGCTCGTAGGCGCCCTCGATGGCCATCAGGATCTCGCCCCTGGGCATGGTGTCGAGGACCTTGCCGTGGAAGCGCGCGCTCTCGACGGGCTTGACGACGGTGTCGCGGGCCGTCGAGAGGAGGTGCGCCCGGGCCTCCTCGTGGCTGTCGAACGCCGGCGCCGCCTGACCCTCGGCGACGGGGGCCTTTGAGGTGTAGCGGATGACCTTCTTCATCTTCTCCAGCCACTGGTTGACGACCTCGGGGTCTCGCACCGTCTCGATCCGGGACTTGAAGGCCTCGAAGGGCATCCGGCTCACCTTCGCCGCATAGTGCTGCTGCACCATCTGGTTGTAGCGGTGGTAATTCGGCGGCCCCAGGAGCTCGCCCGTGACGCCGCACTTGTTGATCACCTGGAAATTCCCCTTCGGCGGGTCCACGGCGACCTCCGCCTTGTCGAAGAACATGTCAAGGTGGGTGCCAAGGACGTAGGAGATGGCCGCCTCCTCGGACTCGAACGGCACGCCGTCCGGGACGGAAACATGGATCGGCTGGGGCGCCGCCTCGGGGGAGGCGTCCTGGCGGGGCCTGCGGGTCACGACGACCACGAAGCGGTCGGGCTTGCCGAGGACCGTGCGGGCGATCTCGAAGAGCTCAATCGTCCGCGCGGAAGAGCGGATCATCTTCACCAGGGCGTTGAAGCTCGTGTCCTCGGGAAAGAACGCAGCGTTGAAATACGGGCTGTCGTAGGGCCCGCGGTCCTGCCGGTCCATGGCGGGGCCGCTGCGCCGCGGCGCGCCGTAGTCGCCCGAGTCCCTCCTGGGCGCCCGGTCGGCCTGCCCCTCCCGGGGCGGCGCGGACGGGGCGTCGCCGGCGGGCTTGCGAAACGCGCGCCGGTCGCGGCGGTCGGGCGCGCCGCCAGGGCCGGCGCGGTCGTCGCGGTGCGGCCGGTCCGAATGGTCCCGGGCCTGGGCCGGCGCATCCTTGTCCTTGGCCCACTGGGTGCCAAAGCTGAAGCCCTGCAACTGGCTTAAGTCGATCTTGTTGAAATCCGCCGTCGGATTAGCCTTGGATGCGTCGTCGTCCATGTAGTCAGAAGTAAACGGTGCGCGTCCGGTGACAGACGCCCCAGAGTCTCCTCTATGGCGGCCTTACGACGCAAGCGCTTTTCAAGCCGGGCGCCGGTGCGGCCAGGACTACCATCGGTTCTTGGCGGAGAGCGGATAGGGGTAGGAGGCGGCCCCCTCGTCGACCGGTATCTTGCCCTCCGCCTGCAGGGCGCCGACCGTGTGGTCATAATACTCCTTCCAGACCACGAGCTTGCCATCCTTCACCTCCCCGATCGCCGCGGTGCCCTCGGCCTCGCGCTTGCCCGTCGCGATGTTGGTCGCGCAGAACTGGTACTCCGCGAGCACGCGGTTGCCCTCGACGATGAACTGGGTCGGGTAGATCCGGGTGTCCTTCCACTCGGTCTTCCACTTCTTGAAGAACGCGATGGCACCCGGCTTGTCGAGGGTGCCCCCCGGGTGGGCCCAGAGGAGGCGGTCGTCGAGCGTGCCCACGAACTGGTCGAGGTCCCCCGTCTCCCAGGACTTCGCGAAGGTGGCGACGACGGCGACGACCTGGTCGCGGGCGGCGTCGGCATGGGCCGCCCGCGCGAGGAGCAGCGCAGCAGCCGCGCACAGGATTGATTTTCTCCCCCACATACTGGGGCTGGTCCAGCACGGCTTGTGCCAAGGGGGCCGCGGGCGCCGGATTGCCAACGGGGCGCCCAGCCCTTCTCCTCCCAACGCTAACATGAGCGGACCCCTGTCCAAGGAATCGGTAAAGCAGCTCCTGCCGTGGCTTGTCGCCGTCGCCTTCTTCATGGAGTCGCTCGACACGACGATCCTGAACACGGCCGTTCCCACGATAGCCGACGCCCTCGGGATCGCGCCCCTCAGCATGAAGGCCGCTCTCACGAGCTACACGATCAGCCTGGCGGTGTTCATCCCGATCAGCGGCTGGATCGCGGACAAGTACGGCACTCGCTGGGTCTTCTTCACCGCGATCGGGGTCTTCTCGCTCGGCTCCCTCTTCTGCGGGCTGTCGGTCAACATGCCCATGCTCGTCGCCTCGCGGATACTCCAGGGGTGCGGCGGCGCGCTCATGATGCCGGTGGGGCGGATCACGATGGTCCGCACGTTCCCGAGAGACGAGCTCGTGCGCGCGATGAGCTTCGTAGCCGTGCCCGGCCTCATCGGCCCCCTGATCGGGCCCCTGGCGGGCGGGCTCATCGTCGGCTACCTCCACTGGCGGATGATCTTCTTCGTCAACCTGCCGATCGGACTCCTCGGCATGTACCTCGTCTACCGGCACATGCCGGACTACAAGGCCGAGCGGAGCGACCCGATCGACTTTGTCGGCCTCGCCCTCTTCGGCTCCGGGATCGCGCTCCTTTCCTATGTCCTGGAGATCTTCGGCGAACACTCCCTCAACACGAGGGAGGTCTCGTTCCTCCTTGGGCTCTCGGTCCTCCTCCTCATCGCCTACGCCCGGCACGCGCTCTCGGCGGAGCACCCGCTGCTCAAGCTTGCCCTCTTCAAGGTGCGCACGTTCCGCGTGGCCGTGATCGGCAGCTTCGCCACGCGCCTCGGGGTGGGCGGCATGCCGTTTCTCCTTCCCTTGCTCTACCAGATCGGCCTCGGGTACACGCCCGTCCAGTCCGGGCTCCTCATCATCCCCCAGCCCCTCGCCGCCATGGGGCTGAAGGTCTTCATGCCCCGGATCCTCTCCCGGTTCGGCTACCGCCAGGTGCTGCTCGCCAACACGCTGGCCATGGGCTCGGTCACCATCCTCTTCATGACGGTCTTCCCGGGGACGCACGCGGTGCAGATCGTGGCGATCGGGTTCTGCCTCGGGTTCGTCTCGTCGATGCAGTACACGAGCATGAACACGCTCGTCTTCGCCGACCTGTCCGACGCCGACGCGAGCCCGGGAAGCAGCATCTCGAGCACCGTCCAGCAGATGTCCATGAGCTTCGGCGTCGCGGTGTCGTCCCTCCTCGCCGCGCTCTTCCTCGGAGGCGAGCACCGCTCGTCGCCCGCAGGCATGGTCTCCGGAATCCATTGGACCTTCCTCGTGCTGGGGCTGATGACCATCGTGTCGTCCCTGATATTCGCGCAGCTGGCGCCCACTGACGGCGCGTCCATCAGCAGGCACAAGGCTTTGTGAAACCCCGACCCCAAGACCCGGGCCTCTTCGCCTCGGCCGCCGCGCGCAGGATGGCCTGGCTCAGCGGGACGCTCCTCTTCTCGGTGGCCCTGGCCCTCAACATGAGGGTCCTCGACTTCGGGTTCCTCTACCTGAGGGACGACGACATCAACGTGACCCTGAACCCCCACATGGGGGGCGTCGACCTGGGCCGACTCAAGTGGATGTTCACCGACTGGAGCTATGTCCGGCGGTACATCCCGCTCGGCTGGCTCAACTTCTCGGCGACCTACCAGGTCGCGGGGCTTGACCCGGTCCCCTACCACGCCGTGGCGCTCCTCCTCTATCTCCTCAACTGCGTCCTCGTGCTCGTGCTCGTGCTGCACGCGCTGCGGCTGTTCGCCCCCGCCGGGCTTGGCGGACTCACGGCGTGGGACGCCGGCGCCGCCTGCCTCGCCGCGGGATGGTGGGCGTTTAGTCCCATGCGGGTCGAGACGACGGCCTGGGTCTCGGGGAACCTCTACGGGCAGTCCATGGCGCTCCTCTTCGCCTCGCTGATCGCCTACCTGCGCACCTACCGGGCGCGCGGCGGGCGACGGACGGCGTGGCTCTGCCTCGCGGCCGCCGCCTACGCCGCCTCGCTCCTCACCTACCCCTTGGCCCTCGGGGTCCCGTTCCTTCTCGTCGGCCTCGACTGGCTTCGGTCGCGGGGGGGCGACGGCCCCACGTTCCGGCGCCTCCTCGCCGAAAAGGCCGCCTTCATCCTGCCGCTCGCCGCGGTCCTCGCGGTCACGGTCGCGGCGCGCCTGGGGGCCGCGGAGGTCTACGGCGCCGTGCCGGGGATGCTCGAGAGCCCCCTCCTCACCCGCGCCGCGCAGTCCGCCTACGTCGCCGCCTACTACGTGTGGAAGCCGTGGTGGCCGGCGCACCTCTCGCCCCTCTATGACACGCTCGTCGGGTTCAACCCCGCGGGGCCCGTTTTCCTCGCCAGCATGGCGGCGGTCGCCGCCGCCTCGGTGCTCTCCCTCCTCGCGCTGCGCACGCGGCCCGTGCTCGCGGTCGTGTGGTTCGGCTACCTGGCCGCGGCGGCCCCCTTCTTCGGCCTCACGGAGAGGAACCACATGGCGAGCGACCGCTACGGCTATTTCCTGGCTGCCATCGCGGCCGCCGCCCTCGCCGCCGCCCTCTCTCGGGCGGCCACGGCGCGGAGCCGCATCGTGGCCCTGGCCGCGTCCCTCGCCGTCCTCGGCGCCCTCTGCAGGCTGACCGCGCGCCAGCTCGACTCGTGGACCGACGACCGGGTGCAGCACGCCTACGTGGCCGCGCACCTGACCAACCCGGAGCTCCTTGACGACTTCAACAGCCGCCTCGAGATCCTCGAGTTCATGCGCGGGAACGAGGTGGCCGCGGAGGCTGCGGTCTCCGCGGCGCTCGCGCGCAATCCGTCCAGCCCGGGTTTCCAGAAGGCGGCCACGATGTTCGCCGACAAGAGGAAGGTCGACTCCTTCTATGGCCAGGCAAGCTTCCTGGCCATCCTCCAGGACCAGATGGGACTCAGGTTTGCGAGGGCCGGCGAGTACCGCGAGGCCAACGACCACTTCGAGGACGCCCTTCGCATGGATGAGCGCTTCTACCAGGCCGCCTACGACCGGGCCCTCGTGCTCCTCGACCTTGGGCGCGCCCGGGACGCCCTGGGAAGCTACCTGATCGCGAGGCGCTGGGCGTCGCCCGCGCTGCCGCGGGCCCAGGTGGCCGGGTTCCTGGGGAGGCTGGAGTCCGTGGCAGAGGCCGAGGGCGACACCCCGCTCGCCGGCGCCGCCCGCCGGGCCCTGGCGCGCTGAGCTTTTCGGATTTGCCCCGGGGCCGGCCGACGCCACGATCGGGCCCGATGGAACGAGCCAAAGTCCCAGCGGCCGCGCCGGTCTACGACACGGGCGGGCTCGGCGGCCACCCGAGGGGGCTGATGACGCTCTACTTCACGGAGATGTGGGAGCGCTTCAGCTACTACGGGATGAGGTCCTTCCTCGTCGTCTTCATGGTGTCGAGCGCGGCGCAGGGCGGGCTCGGCTTCGACGTGAGGCGGGCGACGCTCATCTACGGGACCTACACGATGGCGGTGTACCTTCTCTCCATCCCCGGCGGCTTCCTCGCCGACAACTTCCTAGGGGCCCGCCGGTCGGTGCTCTTCGGCGGGATCGTGATCGCGCTCGGGCACTTCGTGCTGGCCGTGCCCTCGGAGAATACGTTCTTCGCGGGCCTCGGCCTCGTGGTCCTCGGGACAGGCCTCCTGAAGCCGAACGTCAGCGCGCTCGTCGGCGGCCTGTACGTCCCGAACGACGAGCGGCGCGACGCCGGGTTCTCCATCTTCTACATGGGGATCAACCTGGGCGCGCTCCTGGCGCCGCTCGTCTGCGGGTTCCTGGCGCAGCACGTGGTGTTCAAGGCATGGCTCGCCGGGCACGGCTTCGACCCCGCCCGGAGCTGGCACTGGGGATTCGCGGCCGCGGGCGTCGGCATGACGCTCGGCCTGACGCAGTATGTCCTCGGGCGCAGGAGGCTCGCCCATGTCGGCAATCCCCCCGTGGGGGGCGTCCGGCCCTGGTTGACGATGGGAATCGTCGCGGCGGGGACCCTCGCCCTCATGGCGCTCGTCCTCCTGGCCGATGTCGTCGCCCGCTTCGCGTGGATCCGCTACCTGTACCTCGGCGCGCCGCTCGCGGCGATCGTCTGGTTCGGGTCCAGGAAGGACGTCAACGCCAAGAAGATTGCGGCTGTCCTGGTATTCTTCGCCGCGGCGACGGTCTTCTGGGCCATCTTCGAGCAGGCGGGCTCGACGATCTCGCTCTTCGCCGAGACGCTCACGGACCGGACGCTACCCCACGGGGGGAATTACACGGTCCTTGGCCTCCACCTCTCGCTGGGATCCTCGTTCCCGTCGTCCTTCTTCCAGTCGGTCAACTCGGCGTTCATCCTCGTCCTCGCGCCAGCGTTCGGATGGATGTGGGTGCGCCTCGGCTCCCACCAGCCCTCAAGCGTCTTCAAGTTCGTGCTCGGGCTCTTCTTCGCGGCGCTCTCGTTCCTGCTCATGGTCCCGGCAGCATACCTGTCCGCGCGCGGGCTCGTGAGCCCGTGGTGGATCGTCGGCCTCTTCCTCCTGCAGACGGTCGGGGAGCTCTGCCTGAGCCCGGTGGGCCTGAGCCTCATGACAAAGCTCGCCCCGGGGGGCTCCGTCGGGCTCGCGCTGGGGATCTGGTTCCTCGCGGCCGCCTTCGGCAACAAGCTCGCGGGGATACTCGCCGGCAACTTCACGGCGACCGATTCCGGGGCCCTGGCCCACTCCTTCCTTGTCCAGGCCGGGTGGACCGGGGTGACCGCCGCCGTCCTCCTTGCGCTGGTGCCCTGGGTCAAGCGCCTGATGGGGGGTGTGCGGTGATCCGGTCATGGTTCCCCACCCTCATCTACTCCGAGCCGCTGATGAGGTCCGGCCTCGGGAGCTTCAACGCCGACCTCGTCCGGGAATGCCGCTCGCTGCGGGACTTCGACAAGGCGGGGCGCAGGTGGTCGCTGAAGAACTATCCCGGCGGCTACACGAGCTACGCGTCGCTGAACGAGCTGCACCGCTTCTCGAGCACGTTTGCCGGCCTCGAGCGCAGGATAGCCCGCCACGTGCGCTCGTTCGCGCGCGCCCTCGACATGGACCTCAGGGGCCGCGAGGTCCGGATGACGGACTGCTGGGTCAACATCATGCCCATCTCGGCCGCGCACTCGATGCACCTGCACCCCCTCGCCTTCTTGAGCGGCACCTACTACGTCGCCACGCCGAGGGGCTGCCCCGGCCTCAAGTTCGAGGACCCGAGGCTCGACCGGTTCATGGCGGCCCCGCCGCGCCTGCCGGGCGCGGGCAGGGAGAACCAGGCCCACGTCACCTACCCCGCCCGCGAGGGCCAGCTGATCCTGTTCGAGAGCTGGCTCAGGCACGGGGTCCCGCAGAACCGCGTGGAAGCGGAGCGGATCAGCGTAAGCTTCAACTACAACTGGAGCTGAAGCCTCCCATGGAGCGGGCACCCACATGACCAAGACGAGGAGACCTCCCTGCGCCCTCGTGACCGGCGCCTCGCGCGGGATAGGCCGCGCGATCGCGCTCCAGCTCGGCGCCCGGGGCGTCAAGGTCGGCGTCACCTACCGCGAGAACATCGCGGCGGCCGAGGCGGTCCTGGACCTGCTCCCGGGCCGCGGCCATGCGGTCTTCCAGGCCGACATGGGCGACCCCGCCTCGGTGGACCGGCTCTGGGCCGAGGCGACGAGGCATTTCGGCGCCATCGACATCGTCGTCAACAACGCGGCCGTGTACAAGGAGCACCCGCCCCTGTCGACCGCACCCGCGGCGTGGCGCCGCGCCTGGAAGCGGACCATGGAGGCCAACCTGCTGGGTCCAGCCAGCCTCTCGCAACTCGCGGCGCGAGCGATGGCCTCGTCCGGCGGCGGCAGGATGGTCAACATCTCCTCGCGAGGGGCGTTCCGCGGCGAGCCGGAGGCGCCGGCCTACGCGGCGAGCAAGGCGGGGCTGAACGCGCTCAGCCAGTCGCTCGCCAAGGCCCTGGCCCCGTGCGGCGTCCTCGTATTCTGCGTCGCGCCCGGCTGGGTCGACACCGACATGGCCGCCGGATTCCTCGGGGGGCCGGCGGCGGGCGAGATACTGGCGCAGCACCCGCTCGGACGCGTGGCGAGCGCGGACGAGGTGGCACGGGCCGCCGTCTTCTGCGCGCTCGACGCACCCGCGGCCATGACGGGCGCGATCATCGACGTGAACGGCGCCTCGTACCTGCGCACCTGACGCCTTAGCGGAGCCTCGAGAAGAGGATGAGGGCCAGCCCGATCATTCCGATGTTGGGAAGCCAGGCCGCGAGCGCCGGGTCGACGAGCTGCTTCGTCGCCAGGCTTGCCGCCACGTTCTGGAGCGCGATAAAGAGGAAGAACAGGCCGATCGCCTTCGAGACGCCCACGGCGGGGTTCACTCGCACGCCCGAGGCCGCGAACGGTATCGCGATCGCGATCACGATCAGCGGCCCGAGTATGTCGGCGATCAGGCCGTAATACCGGACGGCGTAGGGGATGCTCTTGGGGTTGTTCTCGCGGGAAAGGTAGTCGACCAGCTCCCGCAGCTCGGTCGAGGACAGGTCGATGGGCCTGCGGTCGATGAGCATCATGAGGCGGGGATCCTCCTGGAACCGGGTGACGAGCTTGAGCGCGAACGGGACGGTCGAGATGTTCTCCCTCCTCTCGGGATCGAATCCCATCTCGCGGCCGTCCTTGAACACCCACCCGCGCTGGGCGGCGTCGTACCAGGCCTCGGTGGCGACGATGCGGTTCGTCTCCCGGCCCCGGACATCCATCTCCGTGACGCTCGCGCCGTAGGCCTTGAGCGTGTACTTGCTGTACCGGTTGAAAAACCACATGCGCCGCGGATACGGGTTGTCGAAGCCCACGCTGTAGACGGCCCCGATCAGGTCCTCCGGGACGGACTGGGCCTGCTTCTTGAACTGGAAGGCCTCCTTCATCACCCGGGCCTTCTCGACGGACCTCGGGACCACATACGAATTGAGCCAGTACGAGACGCCGCAGCACACGAGGCCCACGAGCCAGATGGGCGCCATCAGTCGGCAGAAGCCGACGCCCGCGGCGCGCATCGCCGTCAGCTCGTTGGCCTTGTGAAGCTTGCCAAGGACAAACAGGACCGAGACCAGGAGCACGATGGGCAGCGTCAGCGCGAGGAACCCGGGGACGGCCACGACGACGTAGAGCGCCAGGTCCCTCACCCTGGCCCCGGCCTCGTGGAGGTCCCTGAAGTCATCGTACATCACCTGCACGAGCAGGAGGCCGCACGCGAGCGCGAGCGCGATTCCCAGGATCGTGAGCCATTCGCGCAGGAGGTGCCGGTCGAATGTGTTCAACGGGGGCAATCGAAGCAGGGAGGCGCGGCAATATCAATTAACTATGGCAATTCGGTTGAAACCAGCCTCCGCCTCCCATTGTCTGCGGCTACGCAATTACACATGATTCGCATTCTCCGCCATCCACTGGCGGCGCTAGTGGTCGCATTGGCCCTATCCGCCCCCGCATTTGCACAGGACACCATCAAGATCGGCGAATACGCCTCCCTCACCGGCAAGGAGGCGGCGTTCGGCCAGTCCTCGCACAAGGGGACGCTCCTCGCCGTCGAGGAGATGAACGCCGCGGGCGGCGTCCTGGGAAAGCAGATCGAGCTCATCACCGACGACGACCAGACGAAGCAGGGGGAGTCGGCGACGATCGCGAAGAAGCTGATCTTCAGGGAGAAGGTGGTCGGCGTCCTGGGCGAGGTGGCGTCGATGCGGTCGCTCGAGGCGGCCCCGATCTGCCAGGCCTACAAGGTGCCGATGATTTCCCCGTCCTCGACGAACCCCAAGGTGACCGAGATCGGGAACTACATCTTCCGCGTGTGCTTCATTGACCCGTTCCAGGGGACCGTCATGGCCAAGTTCGCGAAGGACACGCTCAAGATACGAAAGGTGGCCCTGCTGACATCGGTGTCGTCGGCCTACAGCGTCGGCCTTGCGAAGTACTTCAAGGAGCGCTTCACCGCCGACGGCGGCGAAGTCGTGATCGAGCAGAAGTTCACCGAGGGCGACAAGGACTTCAACGCGCAGCTGACGGCGATAAAGGCGGCCGGGGTCGACGGGATCTTCGTCCCGGGCTACTACACCGAGGCCGCCCTTATCTGCAGGCAGGCCCGCGAGCTCGACATGAGTATCCCCCTCCTTGGAGGGGACGGCTGGGAGGCGCCGGAGCTGATCACGATCGGGGGCGCCGCCGTCGAGGGATGCTACTACTCCACCCACTATTCCCCGCAGGTGGACACGCCCATTGTGAAGGCCTTTGTCGCCAAGTTCCAGGCACGCTTCGGCGGGGAAACCCCGGACGCGATGGCGGCCCTTGGGTACGACTCGGCGGAGGTCATGGTTGACGCGATCCGCCGCGCCGGTTCGACCGAGGGCCCGGCGGTCCGGGACGCGCTCGCGGCCACCAAGAACTTCGAGGGCGTGACCGGGTCGACAACGATGGACAAGGACCGCAACGCCTCAAAGGCCGCGGTCGTGATCATGGTGAAGGACGGCAAGTTCAAGTTCGTCGAGACAGTCGCCCCCTAGGCCCGATGCGACACGCGGCGGCATGACGGAGTTCCTCCAGCAACTCCTTAACGGCCTCTCGCTGGGCGCCATCTACGCCCTGATCGCGCTCGGGTACACGATGGTGTATGGCGTCCTGCGCTTCATAAATTTCGCGCACTCGGACGTGTTCATGGTCGGCGCGTTCATCGGCTACTTCGTCGGCGAGCACCTGCCGCACGGGACCGTGCTCGGCGGGCTTGTCGTGCTTGCCGCCGCTATGGCGGGCTGCTCCGTCCTCGGCATGCTGATCGAGCGCCTCGTCTACCGGCCCCTGCGGGGCGGCCCGACGCTGAACGTCCTCATCACCGCGATAGGGATGTCGCTCTTCCTTGAATACACGGGCCAGCTGTTCTTCGGCGCGACGCCGCGCGCGTTCCCCTCGGTTTTTCCGACCAAGGTGATCGCGGTCCACGGCCTGATCATCTCGATGAACCAGGTGATCGTGATCATCGTCGCGACCGTGCTCATGCTTGCGCTGCAGTTCGCCGTCTACGGGACGAAGATCGGGACGGCGATGCGGGCCGTCGCCCTGAATCCCAGGGCCGCCCAGCTCGTGGGCGTCAACATCGACGTCGTGATCTCGTTCACGTTCGGGCTCGGCTCCGCGCTGGCGGGGGCGGGCGGCGTCCTCTACGCCCTCAATTACCCCTCCATCGACCCCCTCATGGGCGTCGTCCCCGGCCTGAAGGCCTTCGTCGCGGCGGTCCTCGGCGGCGTGGGAAACATACCGGGGGCCGCGCTCGGCGCGCTCATCCTCGGGATGGTCGAGACGTTCGTCGACGGATCGAGGTGGTCCACCTACAAGGACGCGATCGCGTTCGCCATCCTGATCGGGATCCTCCTTTTCCGCCCGGCAGGCCTGCTCGGGCGCTTCACGGCCGAGAAGGTCTGAGGCCACGACGATGCCAAAGCCGCTCATCGCCCTCCTGGCAACCGTCCTCGTGGCCTTCGGCGTCTCCTACTTCTCGGACCACATCGACCCCTACTACCTGGACGTCATCACTGGGGTCGGGATCAACATCATCCTCGCGGTCTCGCTCAACCTCGTGAACGGCTACACGGGCCAGTTCTCGCTCGGCCACGCGGGCTTCATGTCGGTCGGGGCCTACCTCTCCGCCGCGGTCACGCTCCTCCTGGGGCCGAGGCTCCTCGGCGACTCGGGCGGGACCGCGCTCCAGCAGGGCCTCCTGTTCCTGGGCGCGCTGGTCCTCGGGGGACTTGGCGCCGCGACGGCCGGCCTGGTAGTCGGCATACCGTCCCTCCGGCTGAAGGGCGACTACCTTGCCCTCGTGACGCTGGGCTTCGGCGAGATCATCCGGGTCATCTTCCAGAACGTGGACGCGCTCGGGGGCGCCCTGGGGCTCAACGGCATACCGAACTACACCACGGTCTTCTGGGTGTACTCGTTCGCGGCGCTGACCGTGTTCACGGTCGTCTGCCTCGTGCGCTCGACCTACGGCCGCGGCTTCATCGCGACGCACGACGACGAGATCGCCTCGGAGTCGGTCGGCCTCAACACCACCCGCTACAAGATCGTCGCCTTCGTCGTGGGGGCGTTCTTCGCCGGGGTCGCCGGTGGCCTCTACGGGCACTTCAAGCTGACCATCACGCCGACCGGGTTCGACTTCACGAAGAGCATCGAGATCGTCGTCATGGTGATCCTCGGGGGCATGGGCAACACGCCGGGGGTGATACTCGCCGCGATCCTCCTCACGGTGCTGCCCGAGGTGCTGCGCGCCGTGGACCAGTACAGGATGGTGCTGTACTCGCTGCTCCTGATCGTCCTCATGCTCGTCCGGCCGAAGGGCCTATTCAACTACGACTACACCGCCATCGCGGCGCGCCTCATCCGGAAATTCCGGCCGGAGGGGAACTGACGGCCCCAAGGGACGCATGCCCGAACCCATCCTCCAGCTCGACAAGGCCACGATCCGCTTCGGGGGCCTGACGGCCGTCAACGCGCTGGACCTCGTTGTGAACGAGGGCGACCTCGTGGGCCTCATCGGCCCGAACGGCGCCGGCAAGACGACCGTGTTCAACATCGTCACCGGCGTGTACCCGCTCACGAGCGGGACCGTGCGGTCGGCCGGCAGGGACCTTGGGGGGCTCAGGGTCGACGAGGTCGTCGAGGCGGGCATTGCGCGCACGTTCCAGAACATACGGCTGTTCAAGAGCCTCTCGGTCTTCGACAACGTCCGGGTGGCCTGCAACCTCCACCGGGAGACCGCGGCGGCGCAGGCGCTCGTGCGCATGCGCGGCTTCCGCGACGACGAGGCGGCGATCGCGCGGCGCGCGGAGGAGCTCCTCGACCTCTTCAACCTCCGCCGGTTCCGCGACGCCCCGGCGACGAGCCTGCCCTACGGCGAGCAGCGACGCCTGGAGATCGTCCGCTGCCTGGCGACGAGGCCTGCCCTCCTTCTCCTCGACGAACCGGCCGCCGGGATGAACCCGTCGGAGAAGGTCGAGCTCATGGCGCTCATCCAGAGGATACACAGGGAGTTCTCGCTCTCCATCCTCCTGGTCGAGCACTCCATGAGGGTCGTCATGGGCGTCTGCCGGAGGATCGCCGTCCTCGACTACGGCGTGAAGATCGCCGAGGGGAGCCCTGCCGAGATCCAGAGCGACCCCAAGGTGATCGAGGCCTACCTAGGCGAGTCCACCGGCCTGGCCCACCACTGACCCCATGCTCGAGATCACGGACCTCTTTGTCTCCTACGGCGCGATCTCGGCGCTTAGGGGCGTCTCGCTCAAGGTCGGCAAGGGCGCGATCGTGACCCTCATTGGGGGCAACGGCGCGGGCAAGACGACGACGCTTCGGACCATCTCCGGGCTCCTGAGGCCGAAGAGCGGAAAGGTGACGTTCCTCGGGGAGGACATCACGCAGGTGCCCGCGCACAGGATCGTGGCGCGCGGGCTCGGGCACGTGCCAGAGGGCCGGATGATCTTCTCGAACCTCACCGTCGACGAGAACCTCGCGATGGGCGCCTACCTTCAGAAGGACAAGGCCGCCATCGCCGCGAACAGGGACTACGTCTTCGAGATATTCGGCAGGCTGAAGGAGCGCCTCCGGCAGACCGCGGGCACGCTATCGGGGGGCGAGCAGCAGATGCTGGCGATCGGGCGCGCCATCATGGGCGAGCCCAAGTTCCTGATGCTGGACGAGCCCTCGCTCGGCATCGCCCCCAGGCTGATCAGCACGATCTTCGAGAGGATCATCGAGATCAACCGGGACCGCGGCATCGCGATCCTCCTGGTCGAGCAGAACGCCAACCTGGCGCTGGAGATCAGCTCGTACGCCTACGTCCTCGAGACGGGCCACGTCACCATGGAGGGCCCGAGCGCGGACCTGAGGAAGAACCCGCAGCTGAAGGCGGCCTACCTCGGGGGTTGAGGTCAGCGCGGCTTCGCCTCGGCCAGTAGGGCGTCGAGGTCCAGCCTTCGGGTGAACATGGCGAGCCCGCCATGCGCGTCCCGGGGCCACTGGTCGCGCGGCCCGTCCCAGTAGAGCTCGACGCCGTTGTCGTCCGGGTCGCGCAGATAGAGTGCCTCGCTGACGCCGTGGTCCGAGGCGCCGTCCAGGGGCACCTTCGCGGAGATCAGGCGCCGCAGGGCGCCGGCGAGCTCGGCGCGTGCCGGGTAGAGTATCGCCAAGTGATAGAGGCCCGTGGAACCCGGGGGCGGCGGCGAGCCGCCCATGCTTTCCCATGTGTTGAGCCCGATGTGGTGGTGGTAGCCCCCGGCCGAGATGAACGCGGCGCTCGAGTCGAAGCGCTGCATGAGCTCAAAGCCGAGCACGCCACAGTAGAAGCGCAGCGCCCGGTCCAAGTTCGCGACCTTGAGGTGGACGTGGCCGATCCTCACGTCGGGATGGATCGGGCGTTCGGCGGGGGTCGGGCTCATCACTCTCAGGGACAGTATGCCGACTTGGGCCCGTTCTTCAACCATGCCGGGCACTTATGGACGCCCGAGGAACCCGCCGCGTATCAGGTTGAAAATTGCCCGGGGAAATCAGACGCTCGGTGAGAACAGCCATGACACGGACATACATTCTCGCCGTCCTCGTGCTCATAGCGGCCGCCTTTGTTTTCAGGATGAAGTACACGGGGGCGCACAGCGCCCTTGAGACCGCCAAGGAGAGGATAAGGCTCGTGGAGCAGCAGCCCGTCGCAAAGTCCGCCGCGGGCGCGGTGCATGCCGCGGTCGTGATCCCGGCGATGAAGGAGGCGGCTGCGGTGCCGCAGCAGGATGCGGCGCAGCCGCAGGCCGCCCAGCCGGCCGTCGCCATGGTCGAAAACGAGAGCGTCACGCGCCTAACCAAGGGCACGTTCACCGTGGTCGACGGGACGATCGTCTACAGCGCGGATGCGCAGCTAGACATAGGCCATGGAATGCTGGTCTCGTCCCCCTCCGGCGTGATGGTGTCCGACGAGGCCCAGCAGCACATCTCGGGCGACCTCGTCATCGAGACCCAGAACGACACGACGACGATGCAGAACGCGTTCCTGACCGTGGACAAGGCGCACGTGGAGACCACCTCGGATAGCTCGGTCACGGTGAAAAAAGAGGGGCCGAACTAGACCTGATGCCTCCCAAGCCCAAGTCCGCGGGAGCGCGGTTTCGCTCGGCGCTCAAGGCCGAGAGGCCCCTGCAGGTGGTCGGCGTGATCAACGCGTACGCCGCGCTTCTCGCCGAGCGGGCAGGATTCAGGGCCGTCTACCTTTCCGGCGCCGGGGTGGCCAACGCGTCCCACGGCGTCCCGGACCTGGGGATCACCAGCCTGGAGAACGTGTGCGAGGACGTCCGGCGGATAGCGGGCGCCACTAGCCTGCCTCTCCTCGTCGACGCCGACACGGGCTGGGGCGGGCCGTCGATGATCAGGCGCACCGTGAGGGAGATGACGAGGGCGGGGGCCGCGGGCTGCCATATCGAGGACCAGGTCCATGCGAAGCTCTGCGGGCACCTTCCCGGCAAGCAGCTGGTCAGCACGGCGAGGATGTGCGGGCGCATTCGCGCCGCCGCCCGGGCGCGGACCGACCCCGCATTCGTGATCATGGCGCGCACGGACGCGCACGCGGTCGAGGGCATCGAGCGGGCGATCGAGCGAGCCCGGGCCTACGTTGCGGCGGGCGCGGACATGATCTTCGCCGAGGCGCTGGGCACCCTCGGCGAATACCGGAGGTTCACGGCCGCGCTCGGCCGGGTGCCTGTCCTCGCCAACCTGACCGAGTTCGGGAAGACGCCGCTTTTCACGGTCGGCCAGCTCCGGTCCGCCGGCGTGGCGGTCGCCCTCTACCCGCTTGGGGCGTTCCGGGCCATGAGCAGGGCGGCGGAGAACGTCTACGCCGCGATCCGGGGGGACGGAACGCAGAGGTCGCAGCTCGGCAGGATGCAGACCCGGGCCGAGCTGTACGGCGTCCTTCGCTACGAGGAGCACGTGCGCCGGCTTGGCCGCGCAGCCAGGGCCCGCGGGAGGAGGGGTGGCGAATGACGAAGAAGTCCGTCGCGCTTTCCGGCGTCGCCGCGGGAAACACGGCCATCTGCTCGGTCGGGGCCACGGGAAACGACCTTCACTACCGCGGCTACGACATCGCGGAGCTTGCGGAGCGGGCCACCTATGAGGAGGTCGCCCACCTCCTGATCCACGGCGAGCTGCCGACCATGGCCGCGCTGGACGACTACAGGCTTCGCCTCGCCGAATACACGCGGCTGCCCGGTATTGTCCGCGAGGCGCTCGAGCTCATCCCGGCCGGCGCGCATCCCATGGACGTCCTGCGGACGGGATGCTCCGTCATGGGGGCCGTCGACCCGGAAAAGCCGGCCCGCAGCCACGACGAGGCCCGCGCCCTTGCGGACCGCCTTGTCGCCTCATTCGGCTCGGTGCTCCTCTACTGGCACCATTTTGCGAAGGAGGGGCGACGGATCGAGACCTTGGCGGAAGAGCCCTCGCTCGCGGGACACTTCCTGAGGCTGCTCCACGGCAGGCCGGCCTCCGCGGCCCATGTCCGCGCGCTCGACCGGGGCCTCATCCTCTACGCGGAGCACGAGTTCAACGCCTCGACGTTCGCGGCCCGGGTCATCGCCGGCACCGGGTCGGACACGCATTCGGCGGTCTGCGGGGCAATCGGGGCCCTGCGCGGGCCGAAGCACGGGGGCGCCAACGAGGTCGCGATTGAGATCGCCCTCCGTTACAAGACTGCGGACGAGGCCGAGACCGACATCCGCGCCCGCCTGGCCTCGCGCGAGATCGTCATCGGCTTCGGCCATCCCGTCTACACGGTCTCCGATCCGCGCAACCCGATCATAAAGGAGATCGCGCGGGTGTTGTGCGCGGATAGCGGCGCGACCGGGCTTTTCGAGGTCTGCGAGCGCATCGAGCGGGTCATGTGGGACACGAAGAGGATGTTCCCCAACCTCGACTGGTATAGCGCGCCCGCCTTCCGGATGCTTGGGATCCCGACCGCGATGTTCACGCCGGTTTTCGCGGTTGCCCGCACGGCGGGCTGGGCCGCCCACGTGATCGAGCAACGCCAGGACGGCAAGATCATCCGTCCCGGCGCAAACTACACGGGGCCGGAGCCGAGGCCGTTCGTCCCCATCGGGGAGCGCTGACATGTCCGGCTCGCTGCATACACGGGCGGATCGGCCGCCGCCTGACCCGCTCCTCCTCCAGATTGCCGACTACGTCCTCGACACCGGGCGCGCAAGCGGGGCGCTCGCGCTCGAGACGGCCCGCCTCTGCCTCATGGACACGCTCGGCTGCGGCTTCCTGGCGCTGGCGTACCCCGCCTGCTCGAGGCTCCTCGGCCCGGTCGTGCCGGGTGCGACGCTTCCCGGGAGCGGGGCGCGCGTCCCCGGGACGGCCCACGAGCTCGAGCCCGTCCAGGCGGCGTTCAACATCGGCGCCATGGTGCGCTGGCTCGACTTCAACGACACCTGGCTCGCCGCCGAATGGGGGCATCCCTCCGACAACCTGGGGGCCATCCTTGCGGCCGCCGATTACTCGGCCCGGGGTAAGCCGGACCCGGCGCGCGGCCCCCTGCGCGTGCGCGACGTCCTCGTCGCGATGGTCCAGGCGCACGAGATCCAGGGCGTCCTCGCGCTCGAGAACGCGTTCAACCGGGTGGGCCTTGACCACGTGCTGCTGGTGCGGATAGCGTCCGCGGCCGTGGCGACCCGGCTCGTTGGCGGGTCTAGGGAGCAGATCGTGAACGCCGTATCCAACGCCTTCCTGGACGGCGGGGCGCTCCGGGCCTACCGGCACGCCCCCAACACGGGCTCCAGGAAGAGCTGGGCGGCGGGCGACGCGACAAGCCGGGGCGTCTGGCACGCCCTCCTGGCGCTGAAGGGGGAGATGGGATACCCGGGGGCGCTTTCCACCCAGACCTGGGGATTCGAGGACGTCGTCCTCCGGGGCAAGCGCCTAGCCGTCCCGGTGCAGGGATTCGGGACATACGTCATGGAGAACATCCTGTTCAAGATCTCCTACCCCGCCGAATTCCACGCCCAGACCGCCGTCGAGGCGGCGATTGCGCTCCATCCGGAAGTCGCCCCCCGCCTGGGGGAGGTGGAGCGGGTCGTCATCGAGACCCAGGAGAGCGGGGCGCGGATCATCGACAAGACCGGCCCGCTCGCCAATTCAGCGGACCGGGACCACTGCCTCCAGTACATGGCAGCCGTGGGGCTCATCAAGGGTTCGCTCACGGCCGACGACTATGAGGACGTCGCGGCAGCCGAACCGAGGATTGACGCGCTTCGGGCCAGGATGGAAGTCGTTGAGAGCCCGCACTTCTCGCGCGACTACCTGGATCCGCAGAAGCGCTCAATCGGGAATGCGATCCAGGTCTTCTTCCGCGGAGGCTCGTCGACCCGGCGCGTCGCCGTCGACTACCCCGTCGGGCACCGCAGGAGGCGGACCGAGGGCGTCCCGCTGCTCCTGGCCAAGTTCGAGGGAGCCGTCCGCGGGCAATTCAATGCCTCGAGGGCCGGCGAGGTTCTCGCGCTTTTTTCCAGCCCCGGGAAGCTCGACGCGATGCCCGTGAAGGAATTCATGGGGAACCTGGCCCCTTAGGAGCGGCGTTGATTTTTTGGGGGATCGGAATAGGCTGACCATCCCAATTTTAACACGCCCATGCCCACCGACACGCCACAGACCTTCGAATTCCAGGCCGAGATCAAGCAGCTGCTCGATATCGTCATCCACTCGCTCTACACGGAGAAGGAGATTTTCGTGCGGGAGCTCGTCTCCAACGCGTCCGACGCCCTGGAAAAGGAGAGGCACCTCGCGCTGACCGAGAAGGCGATCTATGACGACAAGCTCGAGCTGGAGATCAACATAACGACCGACGACAAGGCGAAGACATTCACGATCCAGGACTTCGGCATCGGGATGACCCAGGCCGAGCTGGTCGAGAACCTCGGGACGATCGCCCATTCCGGGTCCAAGGCGTTCGTCAAGGCGCTCGGAGAGGGCGACCAGAAGGCCGCCGGGCTCATCGGGCAGTTCGGCGTCGGATTCTACTCAGCCTTCATGGTGGCCAAGACGGTCAAGGTGTACACCCACTCGTGGAGGGAGTCCGAGCAGGGCCTGCTATGGACGAGCGACGGCGGCGGCAGCTTCGCCATCGAGGAGAGCGCCGGCGAGCGCCGCGGATGCAAGATCGTCGTCGAGCTGACGGACGAGTGCTCCGAGTTCAGCCAGGAATGGCGCGTGCGCGAGATCATCGAGAAGTACAGCGCCTTCGTCTCGTTCCCGATCAACCTCAACGGGAAGCGGATCAATACCGTCCAGGCGCTCTGGCTGCGCGGAAAGAGCGAGATCAAGGAGGAGGAGTACGACGAGTTCTACAAGTTCCAGGCCCACGACACGGAGAAGCCGCGCCTGCGGCTCCATTTCAGCGCGGACGCCCCGATCTCGATCAACGCGCTTCTCTTCGTCCCGAAGGACAACACCGAGAAGATGGGCTTCTCTAGGCTGGAGCCGTCCGTGGCCCTCTACTGCCGCAAGGTCCTCATCGACGCCCGGCCGAAGGACCTGCTGCCCGAGTGGCTGCGCTTCCTCAAGGGCGTCGTCGACAGCGAGGACCTGCCGCTCAACATCTCGCGCGAGACGATGCAGGACCGCTCGCTTGTCGAGAAGCTGAACAGGGTCATCACGAAGCGCTTCCTCAAGTTCCTCGAGGAGGAGTCGAAGGACCGGCCCGAGTCCTACGGCGAGTTCTACAAGGAATTTGGCGTCTTCCTGAAGGAGGGCGCGGCCCTCGACTTCACCCACAAGGAGGCGCTCACGAGGCTCCTCAGGTTCGAGTCGTCGCTCACCGACAAGGGCAAGACGACGTCGTTCGCCGACTATGTTTCGCGGATGGGGGCCGACCAGAAGGAGATTTACTACCTCGTGGGCCCGAGCCGCGAGTCGATCGAGGCGGGCCCGTACCTGGAGGGGCTCAGGGCCAGGAACCTCGAGGTCCTCTTCTGCTACGAGACGGTCGACGAGTACGTGATGGGCAACGTCAGGGAATTCGACGGAAAGAAGATCACGGCCGCCGACCACGCCGACGTGAAGCTCTCGGAGCAGCCGAAGGCCGAGGGCTCGCTCGGCGAGGCCGAGACGAAGTCTCTGGTCGCGTGGCTGAAGGAGTCCCTCGGCGACCGGGTCGCCGACGTCCGGGCGAGCGATCGCCTCGTCGACTCCCCGGCCCTCGCCCTGAACGCCGACAAGATGGGGTCGCCCCACATGCGCAGGCTGATGAAGGCCATGAACAAGGACGGCGCCCAGGCCCCCCTGAGGGTCAACCTCGAGGTCAACCCGCACCACGCGGTCATCAAGCGCCTGGAGGAGCTGCGCACCGGCGCGCCCGAAAAGGCGAAGCTCGTGGCCGAGCAGATCCTGGACAACGCGCTCATCTCGGCGGGGCTCCTCGACGACGCCCCGGCCATGGTCAAGCGGCTCTACAAGATCCTCGAGAGCGTCTGAGCGGTCCGCGCCAGTTCGCCTTACGCCCCCATAAGCCGGCGACTTTTCGGGGAATATCGGGGAATTTGGCTTTGGCGGGAGCCCCGGGGCGCGCTAGGGGTGGTGCCATCCAAAAACCCCAACATGCCCAAATTCATCGCGCCCCTCGCCGGCCTGGCCCTGCTCGCATCCCCCCTCCTGGCCCAGACCGCCCCCTCCCCTGACGAGACCCGCCTGCTCCGGTTCCCCGCCACCAATGGGAAGCAGGTCGTCTTTTCCTATGCCGACCAGCTTTACACGGTGGGTCTGGACGGCGGCCTGGCCCGGAGGCTCACGAACGGGCCCGGGTACGCGGTCTTCCCAAGGTTCTCGCCGGACGGCACCCAGCTGGCCTTCACGGCCCAGTACGACGGGAACACCGAGGTCTACCTGATGCCCGCGGACGGGGGCACCCCGAAGAGGCTCACCTACACGGCGACGCTGGAGAGGGACGACCTCGGCGACCGGATGGGGCCGAACAACATCGTGATGGCATGGAAGAACACCTCGCCCGAGGTCCTCTTCCGCTCGCGGATGCGCTCCTTCAACGCGTTCAACGGCCAGCTCTACGCGGTCGGCACGGACGGCGACCTCCCGAAGCAGCTGCCCGTGCCGCGCGGCGGATTCATGTCATTCTCGCCGGACGACACGAAGATGGCCTACAACCGCGTCTTCCGCGAATTCCGGACCTGGAAGGACTACCGGGGCGGCATGGCCGATGACATCTGGATCTACGACTTCAAGACGGGGGCGATCGAGGACATCACGAACAACCCGGCCCAGGACATCATCCCGATGTGGGCGCCGAACAACCGGATCTACTTCCTTTCCGACCGCCTCGCCGACGGGGCGAAGCGGCTGAACCTCTACAGCTACGACCTCGCCACGAAGGCGACCGTGCAGCACACGCATTTCAAGGACTTCGACATCAAGTTCCCCTCGATCGGCGGCGGCGTGATCGTGTTCGAGGAGGCAGGGTACATCTGGTCGTTCGACATCAAGTCGGGCGCCGCGGCGCGCGTGCCGATCGTCGTCAAGGACGACTTCATCACGTCCAGGACCGCGCTGATCAACGTCGCCAGATTCGTGCAGACCGTCAACGCGTCCCCCGATGGCAAGCGGGTCGTCGTCAACGCGCGCGGCGACACGTTCACCGTCCCCGCAAAGGACGGCGCCACGCGCAACATGAGCCGCAAGGCCGGCGTCCACGAGCGCGACGCCGTCTGGTCGCCGGACGGCAGGTCGATCGCCTACGTCTCCGACGAGACCGGCGAGAACGAGCTCTACGTGAGGCCCCAGGACGGCTCAGGCGACCCCGTGCAGCTGACAAAGGGCGCCGACACCTATTACTACGGGCCGCTCTGGTCGCCGGACAGCAAGAAGCTCCTCTGGTCCGACCGGCTGCAGAGGCTCAGGTACGTGACCGTCGGGACAAAGGAGGTCACGCTCGTCGACACGGCGACGGCCTTCGAGATTCGCCAGTACGCATGGTCGCCGGACAGCATGTGGATCACCTGGTCCCGGCCCGAGGACGCGGGCCTCACAAAGGTATGGCTCTACGGCCTCGAGGGCGCCAGGAAGTTCGAGGTGACGGACGGCTGGTACGAGGCCAGCGCCCCGGCCTTCAGCGACGACGGCAAGTTCCTCCTCCTCGCGTCCGGACGGGACTTCAAGCCGACGATGAGCGACATCGAGCTCGAGCACATCTATGCGAACCTCGAGCGGGTGTTCCTGCTCGCGCTCGCAAAGGACACCGACTCGCCGTTCAAGCCGAAGAGCGACGAGGTTGAGATCGCCTCCGACGCGGCGAAGCCCGACGCCAAGGCGGGCGACAAGGAAGCGAAGCCGGCCGACTCCAAGGACGCAAAGGCCGTGGAAGAGAAGGACGCAAAGTCGGCCGACGCCAAGGACTCGAAGAAGGATGCGCCGCCCAAGCCCGTCGTCGTCAAGGTGGACGAGGACGGGATCAAGGACCGCCTGATCGGCCTTCCCGTGAAGGCGGCCAACTACGAGGACATCCACTCGGTCGGCGACAAGGTCTACTACATCCGGGACGAGGGGGACGGGC
>Ga0302325_10000771_pt1 | contig 85630 bp, 73 predicted proteins | sample Palsa_T0_2_FD_201948 | JGI IMG/M metagenome (GOLD analysis project Ga0302325, IMG submission 201948) | Peat permafrost microbial communities from Stordalen Mire near Abisko, Sweden - Palsa_T0_2 | ecosystem: Environmental > Terrestrial > Soil > Palsa > Peat permafrost | place: Sweden: Abisko... | reverse complement strand
CTCGCCAACGATTCGACGTACGGGCTGGGCGGAAACCTATGGACGCGCGACGTTGCGCGCGCCGAGGCGCTCGCCGTTCGTTTTGCATCGGGCGGCGTCTTCATCAACGGGATGACCGCATCCGACCCGCGCTTGCCGTTCGGCGGCATCAAACGCAGCGGCCACGGGCGCGAGCTGTCGCATTATGGGATCAAAGAATTCGTCAACATTCAAACCGTCTGGATCGGCCCGGCGCAAGGCTGAGCTGCGCGACGTGCGAACCTCAGGCGGGGCGGCTCGACAACAGTCCGCGCGCCTGCGCCAAACGGGCGATCCGCGCGAAGCCCTCGCCGATCTCGGACAATGGTGCGACGAAGCTCGTGCGCAACCAGCCGCGCAAGGTCGAGGCAAAGATGTGCCCGGGGATCGCGATCACGTCGCTCTCATCGATCAGCGCTTCGGCAAAGGCGAGCGTGTCCTCGGCGCCGACCTTGATGCACAAATAGAAGGCGCCCTCCGGATCGATGCAATCGAGGCCCGCCTCGCGCGCCGCGGTGAGCGCGCCCGAGCGCTGCGCGGCGTACCATTGCCGGTGTCCGGCTAGATCGCCGGCCTCGAAGATCTCGTAGGCGATCCGTTGCGCGAAGGTGCTGGCGCACGAGGTCGTCCAGCCGTGCATCTTCACGATGTGCGGCATCACGTCGCCCGGCGCGATGACCCAGCCCAAACGCAGGCCGGTCAACGCGTTCGACTTTGAAAGCGAGTTGATCGCAATCGTGTACGGGTACAGTTTGCCGAACTGCGCCACGTCGTGCGTATAGACGAGCTCGCGATAGATCTCGTCGTGCATGAGATAGATCGGCGGCCCGGACCGGGCGAGCAGACCTTCGGCGATCCTCTTGGCGACAGCGTTGGAGACGACGCGCCCCGTCGGATTGCAAGGCGAGCACAGGACGATCATTCGCGTCTTGGGACCGATCGCCGCGAGGATCCTTTCTGGGTCGAAGGCGTAATCCGTTGCGGGACCCATCGTCACGCGCCGCAGCGCGATGCCCTCGACCTGTGCGACCTTGACGTAGACCGGGAACGCCGGATCGACCAGGAGCACCTCATCTTTGGCCGGGTCGAGCAGCGTCTTCATCGTGACGTAAACGGCCTCTTGCGAGCCGCTCATGATACAGACGTTCTCCGGGAGGTCGAGCGACGGATAGGCATAGTGTGCCGCAATCGCTTCGCGCAGATCGTCGTGTCCGATGTTGCTCGAATAGCGGCAACCGTGTTCGGCGACCCAGCGCGTGGCGCGTTCGAAGTACGTGACGTCGGGCATCAAGCTGGGCTCGCCGAGCCCGAGATTGATCGAGCTCGGCCGGCGCCGGCCGTGGAGCGCCCGAATCAACGACCCGGGGACGTTCTCGACGAGCGGGTTCAAGCCACGACTCCGTACTTGCGAATCGCTTGTTCGAGCGAAGTCTTTCGATCGGTCGATTCGGAGCGCTCGCCGATGACGAGCGCACAGGGTACGCCGTACTCCCCGGCCGGAAAGCGCTTCGGCAGCGTTCCCGGGATGACGACCGAGCGGGCCTCGATGCGACCACGCGTCACGACCGGTTCGCGCCCGCGAACGTCGACGATCGGCGTGCTCGCCGTCAATACCAGACCGGCCCCTAAGACCGCCTCGCGCCCCACGAAGACCCCTTCGACAATCACACAGCGCGACCCGATGAAGGCGCCGTCCTCGACGATGACCGGTTGCGCCTGCGGCGGTTCCAACACGCCGCCGATCCCGACGCCGCCCGAGAGGTGGACGTGCTTGCCGATCTGGGCACAGGAACCGACGGTCGCCCACGTGTCGACCATCGAACCATCCCCGACGTACGCCCCGACGTTGATGAAGCCCGGCATCAGAATGGCACCGCGCCCGATGAACGAGCCGTAGCGCGCGACTCCGGGCGGAACGCAGCGCGCGCCCAGCGCTTCGTAGTTCTGCTTGACCGCCAGGCGATCGTTGAACGTCAAGCGCATTCGCTCGCGCGATGTTCCGCCGAGGGTTTCAACGCCGACCGTTTGGACGTCGTAGCGCGCGAACGCAAACAGGATGCCCTGCTTGACCCAGCCGTTGGTAACCCAGCCGTCGCCGGCCGGCTCGCACGCTCGCAGTTCCCCGACGTCGAGCGCCGCCAGAATGTCGTCGACCACTGCCCCTTCGGAGCCCCGGACCCCGTCCTGGTGCCGCAACAGCGCCGCGACCCGCTCTTGCATCTCACGCTTGTCCACTTTGGCGGGCGCCTTCCGGGGAAAATGCGGGGTACCTCCGCACTGGAGATTTCGCCCGCACCCTCGGGAATGGCAGTTCCCGACGGCGAACGGACGGCTCCCCAACTTCTTCGAGGGACATGACGTGCCGAACACGGCCGACGACGAAAAACGCATCGACGCCATCCGCTTCCTCTCCATCGACGCCGTTCAGAAGGCGAACTCCGGACACCCGGGGCTGCCCCTCGGTGCCGCCGCGATGGCGTACGCGCTCTGGACGCGGCATCTCAAGTTTAATCCGGCGGACCCAAAGTGGTTTGACCGCGACCGTTTTGTCCTCAGCGCCGGGCACGGCTCGATGCTGATCTATTCCTTGCTGTATTTAACCGGCTACGATCTGGGACTGGACGACCTCAAGAACTTCCGCCAGCTGGGGAGCAAGACGCCCGGACATCCGGAACTGCACCACACGCCGGGCATCGAGGTCACGACCGGCCCGCTCGGCCAAGGCATCTCCAACGCGGTCGGCATGGCAATGGCCGAGGCGCATCTGGCGGCGGTCTACAACCGCGAGCAGCGCATCGTCGACCACTACACCTACGCTCTAGCGAGCGACGGCGATCTGATGGAAGGCGTGTCCGGCGAGGCTTCCTCGCTTGCCGGCCACCTGCAACTCGGCAAGCTGATCGTCTTCTTCGACAACAACCACGTGTCGCTGGCGGCGCCCACCGCCGTGACCTTTACCGAAGACGTCGCGGCGCGCTATGACGCCTATGGTTGGCACACGCAGTCCGTGACCGCCGACGACGGCAACGACGTCGCAGCGCTCGACGCCGCGATCAACGCCGCCAAGCAGGATCCACGGCCATCGCTGATCGCCGTGTCGACGATCATCGGCTATGGCTCGCCGCGCGCGAACACCTTTGCGGCCCACGGCGAGCCGCTGGGCGCCGACAACGTCAGGAAGACGAAAGAGGCGCTGGGCTGGCCCACCGAGCCGGATTTCTTCGTGCCCGACGACGTGTTGGCGTGGTGGCGCGAGGTCGGGCGCAAGGGCGCCGCGACCCAGGCTTCGTGGAACGCAACCTATGCCGCCTGGAAGAGCGCGAACCCCGAGCTGGCGGCTGTGCTGGAGCGCATTCGCGACGAACGGCTTCCCGAGAAGCTCTCATGGCCTGCCTTCAATGCTCAGAACGGCAGCGTTGCAACCCGCGACGCCGGGGGTGTCGTGATGAACGCGATCGCAGGGGAGTTGCCCGAGCTCTTCGGCGGCTCGGCCGACCTCGATCCCTCGACCAAGACGTACTTGAAAGGCGCCGGCGACTTCGAACCCGGCTCGTACGCGGGCCGCAACGTCCATTACGGCGTTCGCGAGCATGCGATGGGCGCGATCTCCAACGGTCTCTCCGTCCATAGCGGCGTGCTCCCGTTCACGGCCACCTTCTTCAACTTTCTCGATTACATGAAGCCGGCGGTGCGGCTCGCCGCCCTGAACAAATCGCGCGTGATCTTCGTCTTCACCCACGACTCGTTTTTCCTCGGAGAGGACGGCCCGACGCACCAGCCGGTCGAGCAGCTCGCGACGCTGCGGGCCACGCCCAACATGACGACGATACGACCGGCCGATTCGCTCGAAACGCTCGAGGCTTGGAAGTTCAGCATCGACCATCGCGGTCCGGTCGCGCTCGTCCTGACCCGCCAAAAACTGCCCTTTCTGGGCGACCGCCGAGCCGACGTTGGGCGCGGCGCATACATCCTCAAAGACGGCGCGCACGTTGCGGACGTGATCCTCATCGCGACCGGGTCTGAGGTATCGCTCGCCCTCGAGGCGGCCCAACGCCTCGAGGCGGAGGGAACCACGACGCGCGTCGTCTCGATGCCGTCGTGGGAGCTGTTCGCGCAGCAGCCGCAAGCGTATCGCGACACGGTGTTGCCGCCGGGCGTTCGCGCCCGCGTGTCCATCGAGGCGGGAGCAACGCTTGGCTGGGAACGCTGGGTCGGCGAGCAGGGCATCTCCATCGGGATCGATCACTACGGCGCCTCCGCGCCCGCGGCAGCGCTCGCCTCGGCTTTTGGTTTCACCGCCGAGAACGTTGCAAAAATCGCTTCGGGCCTGCTCGCCAAGGCTTAGAATAGAGCTACGACACCTAATCGGGAGGATGGACCACGTGGGCAAGCAGCTCCACCAATTGCTGGAAGCCGGGCAAAGCATCTGGCTTGATAACATCCGGCGCGGGATGTTCGCCTCGGGCGAGCTCCACCGGCTGATCGAGGGCGGCCTGCGCGGCATGACCTCCAACCCCACGATTTTCGAGAAGGCGATCGGAAGCGGAAGCGACTATGACGAGCAGCTCCGCTCGCTCATTGGGAAGGAACGCGACCCGAACAAGCTCTTCGAAGCGCTGGCCATCGACGACATCCGCCACGCCACCGACGAGTTTCGCCCGCTCTACGATTCGAGCGGCGGTCGCGACGGGTTCGTCAGTCTCGAGGTGTCGCCGCTGCTCGCCCACGACACTGCGGAAACGATCGTAGTCGCGAAGCGTCTGTGGGCGGCAGTCGACCGGCCCAACGTGATGATCAAGATTCCGGCAACGCCCGAGTGCATCGCGGCGATTGCCGAATCGATCGCTTCCGGCATCAACGTGAACGTGACGTTGATCTTTGCGATCGAGGCGTACGAAGCGGCGGCCAACGCCTACATCGAAGGGCTCGAGCGGCGCGCGGCCGCGGGGGCGCCGATCGACCGCGTCGCTTCGGTTGCGAGCGTCTTCGTCAGCCGCATCGACACCGCGATCGACAAGCTCTTGCAGGATCGGATCTCGAAGGGCGAAGCGCAGCTCGCGGCGCTTCTCGGAAAGACCGGCATCGCCAACCTCAAGTTGATCTACCAGCGTTTCCGGCGGCTTTTCGAGAGCGACCGCTTCAAAGCGCTGAGCGCGAAGGGCGCTTTCGCGCAGCGTCCCCTGTGGGCCAGCACGGGCACCAAAAACCCTGCCTATCCCGACTTGATGTATGTCGAGAACGTGGTCGCCGCGCTGACCGTCAACACGGTGCCGCCGGCGACGCTCGACGCGTTGTTGGATCACGGCGTGGTGCGGCCGAACTCGATCGAAGAAGACCTGCCTGGAGCAAGCGCCCAGCTCGAAGCCCTTGCCAGGGCGCAGATCTCGCTGTACGACGTGACCCAGAATCTCCAGGTCGAAGGCGTCAAGCAGTTCGCGGACTCGTATAGCGCGATGCTGGCTGCGATCGAATACAAGCAGAAGATGCTCGCCGGCGGACCCGAGCGGGTTGCCATTGCGCTCGGGAAAGCGCAGGCCGATCCCGGCGCGGCCATCGCACGGCTCGCGCAGGACGACTTCCTTACGAAACTTTGGAAGCACGATCCGGCCCCGTGGTCGGGCGATGCGACCCACGCCGAGATCGTCAAGCACGCGCTGGGATGGCTCGACTTTCCCGAGCGCGTCTACGAGGGGATCTCCGAGCTGACGACCTTCGCCTCCGAGGCCGCGGAGAACTTCGAGCACGTCGTCGTGCTCGGCATGGGAGGCAGTTCGCTCGCCCCGGACGTGCTGCGCGCGACCTTCGGCAAGGTGGCGGGTTTTCCGCGCCTGCACGTTCTCGATTCCAGTCATCCCGATCAAGTCAAAGCCCTCGAAGCGTCACTCGACCTGCGCTATTCACTCTTCATCGTCGCCTCGAAGAGCGGTACGACGATCGAACCCGAGGCCTTCTTCCGCTACTTTTTCGAGCGCGTCTCGAAGGTCGTCGGGGCCGACTACGCGGGCCGTCACTTCATCGCAATCACCGATCCGAACACCCAGCTCGGCAAGGAAGCAAAAGAAGCCGGCTTTCTGCGCATTTTTGAAAACGATCCGGACATCGGCGGGCGCTACTCGGCGCTTTCGTACTTCGGCATGGTCCCGGCGGCGCTGGCGGGTTACGACGTCAAGAAGATCCTCGACCGCGGCCTGGGCGCGCTGCATTCGAACTCGCGCTCGACTCCGGTCAAGGACGCGGTGGCCGTGCGCCTCGGTGCGACGATCGGGACGCTGGCCAAAGCGGGCCGCGACAAGCTGACGATCGTCGCACACCCCGAGGTTGCTGCCTTCGGAGCGTGGGCGGAACAGTTGATCGCGGAATCCACCGGCAAGCAAGGCACCGGAATCATCCCGATCGAGGGCGAGACCCTCGGAACGCCGCACGAGTACGGCGACGACCGCGTCTTCATCTACGTCGGCGCGGGCTTGCCGCCCGACGAGCATCTCATCGGGCGCATGGACGGCGGGGCCATCGAGACCCGGCTGCATCTGCTAGAGGCTGCCGGACATCCGGTGATCAGACTTGGAATGAGCGACCGCCTCGACATCGGCGAACAGTTCGCGCTGTGGGAGATCGCGACGGCGACCGCGGGCGCGATCTTGGGCATCGACGCCTTCGATCAGCCCAACGTGCAGGAATCGAAAGACAATACGAAGCGCCTGCTCGCGCAGTACCGTACGAGCGGGACCTTCGACGAGCCGGGGGCGGCCCGCTCGTTTCCTCAGGCCGACGTGCTGCCGCTTTCGGGTTCGAAGGACGTCGCGCTCGGTGCGGATCTCGACTCGGCGCTGGCATCGCTCTTCGGGCAGGTCCGTGCGGGAGACTACGTCGCCTTCACCGCGTACATCCCGATGAACGACGAGCACCAGCGCCGTCTCAACGACATTCGCCTGAGCGTGCGCAACGCGCTCAAAGTCGCCACGACCGTCGGCTTCGGGCCGCGCTTCCTGCATTCGACAGGACAACTCCACAAGGGCGGTCCCAATTCCGGCGTCTTCCTCCAGTTGACGGCGCAGCCGCAAGCAGATCTGCAGATCCCGGGGATGGTGACCTTTGGGACCCTGCTCGAGGCGCAGTCGCTGGGCGACTTTGAATCGCTCGACAAGCGCGGGCGGCGCGGCCTGCGGCTTCACTTGAAAGCCGGATTGCCACAAGGGCTCGAGGACTTGGCGGGGGCGATCGACGACGCGGTCGCCGCCAAGGCCTAGCGTAGCGAGCGCAGCGGCGCAGTGGCCTGGCCGCGTGGCGCAATACTTCGCGAACACCTAGCAAGGAGATTCGATGCACATCGGAATGGTCGGGCTCGGGCGAATGGGCGCCAACATGACGACGCGTTTGCTGCGAGGCGGCCATCAGGTCGTCGTGTACGATCGCAATCCGGAGGCGGTCGCGCGCTCCGCGAGCGAAGGCGCGACCGGCACCGGCTCCTTGGCGGAACTCATAACGGCGCTCCCTTCGCCGCGCGCCGTCTGGATCATGGTTCCCTCCGGGAAAGCGACTGACGACACGATCGCCGAGTTGTGCGGCTCGCTCGCGGCGGGCGATACGATCGTCGACGGCGGTAACTCGAACTTTCGCGACTCGCAGAGCCGTGCGAAGGACTGCCGTAGCAAGGGCATCGACTTCGTCGACGCTGGTACGTCAGGCGGCATTTGGGGGCTCGAGAACGGTTACTGCTTGATGGTCGGCGGCGACGACGCCGCGGTCGCGCGCGTCGAGCCGGTCTTCCACACGCTCGCGCCGCCCGGCGGATACGCGCACGTCGGTTCCAGCGGTGCCGGCCACTTTTCGAAGATGGTCCACAACGGCATCGAGTACGGTATGCTAGCAGCCTATGGCGAGGGATTCGAGATCCTCGAAAAATCGGAATTCCCGTTCGATCTACACCAGCTCGCGCAGCTTTGGCTTCACGGCTCGGTCGTCCGCTCGTGGTTGCTCGAGCTCGCGGAGACGGCGCTTCGCACGGACCCCACCCTGCGCGACGTGCGCGGCTACGTCGAGGATTCCGGCGAAGGGCGCTGGACCGTCCAAGCGGCGTTCGACGAGAACGTCCCGGCGCCGGTCATTACCGCCTCCCTGATCGCACGGCTGGTCTCGCGGCAGGACGAGTCGTTCAGCGCGAAGGTGATCGCCGCGCTGCGCAACGAGTTCGGCGGCCACGCCGTGCGCCACGAACTAGAGAACGTCGTCGGAGCTCACCCCGATGGCCGCTGAGGCCGGAACGATCGCGCGGCCCCTCACGACGTCGAGCGTGGCGGCCGCCAACCCGCTGCGCGCTGGACTCGCTTCCAGCCGCATCAGCGATCCTTGCAACGTCGTCTTTTTTGGAGCGAGCGGCGATTTGGTGAAGCGCATGCTGATCCCCGCAATGTACAATTTGCGGCTCGGTGACGTCTTGCCGACCAATTTCGGGATCATCGGCTTCGCCCGCTCGGCGAACTCAAACGATGAGTTTCGCGCGCAAATGAAAGAGGCCGTCGACACCTATTCGCGCTCGGGTGAGGCGCGAGATCCCTTGTGGACGGACTTCGCGAACCGCATCAGCTACGTCAGCGGCGACTTCGACGATCGCGAGGCGTTCACGCGGCTGCGGGCTGCGCTTGAAGAGAACGACCAGAAACTCGGGACGCAGGGCAACCGGCTGTTCTATCTTTCGACGCCGCCCTCGGTGTTCGGTAAGATCGTGGCCCAGCTCGCCGTGGTTGGGCTCGGGCCCAAAGATCAAGCGACGGGCTGGTCGCGCATCGTCATCGAGAAGCCGTTCGGCACCGATCTGGAGTCGGCCCGTGCACTCCAAAGCGAAGTCGGCAAAGTCTTTGAGGAAAAGAGGATCTATCGGATCGATCATTACTTAGGCAAAGAGCCCGTGCAGGATATCATGGCGCTGCGCTTTGCCAACGTGATCTTCGAGCCGATTTGGAATCGTCGCTACGTCGACTGCATTCAGATCACGGCAGCCGAAACGGTCGGCGTTGAAGGGCGCGGCGGCTACTACGATAGCGCCGGAGCGCTGCGCGACATGATTCAGAACCACGTGATCAACTTGCTCGCGCTGGTCGCGATGGAACCGCCGATCTCGCCCAACGCCGACCACATCCGCGACGAGAAGTTCAAGGTGCTCTCGGCGCTGCGCCCGATTAGCGTCGATCACGTGCCGAAGATGACGGCACGAGGCCAGTACGGCCCGGGGCTGATCGAGGGAAAGCCGGTCCCCGGCTACCGCGAAGAATCCAGCGTTGCGCCCGATTCGACGACCGAAACGTACGCCAGCGTGAAGTTCTTCATCGACAACTGGCGCTGGGCCGACGTCCCCTTCTACTTGCGCAGCGGCAAACGGCTAGCGCGTAAGACCTCGGAGATCGCCGTCATGTTTCGCGGCATACCGCACCGCATCTTCGGAGAATCGGGCGATCAGATCGAGACGAACACGCTGGTCATGAAGATCCAACCCGAAGAGGGCGTCTCTCTCCGCTTCAACGCGAAGGTTCCCGGCCCGAAGATGCACATCCGGGCTGTAACGATGGATTTCAATTACGGCACGGGGTTCGGCGTCGTTTCGGCCCCGGCGTACGAGCGTCTCATCAGCGACGCAATGCGCGGCGACGCGACGTTGTTCACACGCTGGGATGCGGTCGAGGCGGCGTGGGAGGCCGTGACGCCGATCATGCAGCGTTGGAGCGAAAGCCGGGTCGTCGATTTCCCCAACTATCTCGCCGGCAGCCAAGGGCCGCAGAGCGCCGATGCATTGCTGATCGCCGACGGGCGGGAATGGCGCAGGATATGAGCGTTCACATCGATTCGATCGCCGACATCAGCCGCGTGCTTGCCCAGTTGCGCAGGACGCGCACCGTGGCAAGCGAGGGCGAAATCGGTTCGGGGGCTCGGGTCGCCACCCTGAATTTCATCGTCTTCGTCGACGACCCCGAACATCGCCCCTGGGTTCTCGAGCGCGCGCAGCGCATCGCCGACAAACACCCGTCGCGGCTGATCGTTCTGGATGGAACGAGCAGCGGCAGCGGGGTCGACGTATCGACGAGCGCGCGCCAGACGGCGGGCGCGACGGTCATCAACGAGCGGGTCGACGTCGCGGTCGAGAACCTCGACCACGCATCGATTCGCAGCCTGACGCAGGAGCTGACCGCGCCCGACGTTCCGACAGTCCTGTGGTGGAGCGGAGCGCGCCTCTTACAGAGCCGGACCTTCAAGGGTCTGGCGGAACTTGCGTCCGGGGTGCTCGTCGATTCGTCCGGAAAGGCGCGCGACGAGGAGACGATTCGGGAACTTGGCGAGTTTGTCGCCCGCTTCCCGAACGTCGCGCTGAGCGACCTCGCCTTCATGCGTTTGCTGCCCTGGCAAGACATGATCGCTCAGTTCTTCGACGATCCGGCGCTGCGCGAGAGCCTCTTTTCACTCACGTCGCTACGCATCGAAAGCGGCTCCGAAGCCGAGGCACTGTATTTGGGCGCTTGGCTCGGCAGCCGCCTCTCGTGGGAGGTGGCCGATCGCGATACTTTCCGGACCCGCGACGGCCGGCTGATCCCATTCGAGAAGATCCAAAAAGGCGACCAGCGGCGGGTGCTGAGCGTCGCCCTTACGAGCACCGATTCGCGTTACTTGGCGGCGCTTTCCGAGTGCGACCCGGGCGTCGCCTGCCTTTCGGTGACGGGCGCGAGGGCCAAACCGACGTGGTGCATGCCGCTGCAGAGCATCGACAACACCTCGCTCATCGAGCGCGCGATCCTGCAGGGCGGAGCCGATCGTATCTTCGAGACCTCGCTGCTGACGGTCCGCGACCTGCTGGGATGATGCCGCCCGGCGCGCCCGGCGGCCGCGAACAAAGAACGAAGCCCGCCTTCGTCGTCGTCGAGGACGCAGCGGCGCTCGCCCAGAGCCTAGCCGAGCGGTTCGTCGTCTGCGCCCGCCGCGCGACGGCCGAGCGCGGGCGTTTCGACGTTGCGCTGGCCGGCGGCTCGACGCCCAAGGGCGCCTACGCTCTGCTGGCCGCACCGCCCCTGGCCGCTGCCGTAAGCTGGAATCAAGTGCGCTTTTTCTTCGGTGACGAACGCTGCGTGCCGCCGGGCGACCCGCAGTCGAACTATCGAATGGCCCGCGAAGCGCTATTGGAGCCGCTGCGCATCTCCGATGCCAACGTCTTCCGCATGCGCGGCGAAGACGCGCCGGCCGCCGCCGCTCGCAGCTATGCCGAGCTCCTGCGGCGAGAACTCGGCACGCGACCGGTCCTCGATCTCGTTTTGCTCGGAATGGGGCCCGACGGGCATACGGCCTCACTCTTCCCGGGTACGGACCCGTTGAGCGACGACGAGCTGTTGGTCCGTGCGCCCTACGTCGCGAAATTTTCGACCTACCGCATTACGGTGACGCCACGCGTCATCAACGCCGCGCGCCACGTCGCGATCGCGACGGCGGGCCAAGAGAAGGCTCAGGCGCTGGCCGCGGTCCTCGAGGGCCCCTTCGAGCCGATCACCTATCCGATCCAAAGCATCGACCCGGGCGACGGTGACCTCACCTGGCTGGTCGACCGCGCCGCCGCCTCTAAGCTCACGCGTCCCCTCTAGCCTCGCACCTTCGGGTCCGATTTCGTCAAGATTCGGTAAAAAGACGCCGCTCTCGCTGCGCCTCATCGGGGGCCGAGCCGACCATTCGTAGTGATGCGGCGCGGCGCGATTTTCTCGCTGGTCACGGGCTTGCTCGTTATCGATGCGGCCGCGCTCTTGCTGTTGCCCCCCTTCGCCCGCGTCGGGGCGATCCCGACCGCCGCGGTCGCCTGGATTGTGGTCGGTTTCGTCGCCTACGCCTACGGCGTGTGGGCCGGAGTCGGCTCGGCCGCGGCCGTGGCCGTCTTCCAGATCATCCTGCTGCCGGCCGGCGACGTCGAACGCCTGGTTCTGCATCCAAGCCTGTTTGCGTTCGTTCCGATGCCCGTCATCCAGAGCATCGCTGCCGTGGCCGTTGGGCGCTGGCGGCGCGTGGCGCAGCGCATCGCAGCTCAATCCAAGGTTCTCGAAGACTTCACCGTCCAAGCGCTGCACGATCAGGTTACCGGCCTTCCTAACCGCGCCTGGCTGCAGGACCGGCTCGATGCCGAACTGCTCGCCGCCGCGCAAAACGGCACGCCCCTCTCGGTGGTCGCGATCAACCTTGAAAACCTCAAGGAAGTCAACGACGTCCTCGGCCACGGTTGGGGCGATGCTCTTTTGCGAGAGGCCTCGGGACGGCTGCGCACGCGGGTGCGCGAGGGTGATGCGCTCGCACGGATGAGCGACGACGAGTTTGTGGTGCTGCTCCCCGGAGTCGGCTCGGCGGATGCGACCGTCTTTGCGGAACGCCTCGCGCACGCGCTGACGCTGCCCTACGACGTGCTCGCGCAAACCCTGATGTGTGGCGCTAGCATCGGTATCGCCGCCCGCACGGAAGCCTCCGATAGCCAGTCGCTGCTGCGCGAAGCCGATGTCGCGCTGTACGCTGCCAAACGCCGCCGCGATCGCGTCGCCGTCTTCTCGCTCGCCGACGATCAGCGCGCGCTCAACCGTTTGGCGGTTGCAAGCTCGCTCCATGAGGCGATCTCGAAGAACCGGCTCGTCCTCCACTATCAGCCGCAAGTACGCGTCAAGGACGGACAAATCGTCGGCGTGGAAGCGCTGGTCCGCTGGGAAGATCCCGAGCTCGGGCTTTTGCGGCCGGATGCATTCATCCCGATCGCCGAAGAACTCGGGATGATGGGCCAGCTCACCGATTGGGTCCTGCGGACGGCGGTACGCCAACTCAAAGACTGGCAGCGCCGGGGCATCGAGCTGCGCATGTCGATCAACCTGTCAGCCCAAAACCTGCGTGACGACCACCTCTCCGACGCGGTCGACCGGCTGCTGGCACTCTACGAAGTATCCCCCTCGTCGCTCTGCCTCGAGATCACCGAGACGACCGTCGCGACCGAGGCGGGCCGAGCAGCCGAACTGCTCGGACGCTTATCGGCGCTCGGGGTGCGCATTGCGATCGACGACTTCGGAACGGGCTACTCGGCTCTCTCGCACCTCAAGCAGTTTCCGGTCGACGAACTCAAGATCGACAAGAGCTTCGTGATGGGAATCGTCGAGGACAGCGAGTACGCTGCCATCGTCGCCGCCACGATCGACCTCGCCCACCAACTCAATATCGCCGTCGTCGTCGAGGGCATCGAGAAGCGCGACACGTGGGAGGTCATCGCGAGCCTCGGCGCCGACTACGCGCAAGGCTATGCCATCAGCCCGGCGCTTCCAGCGGCCGCCTTCGAGCGCTGGCTGCGCGGCTGGCGCGCTAACCAGCCGAGCGCCCTCGAGGCGATGCCGCGAAACCGGGAACGCAACGCTGCCCGCTTCCAGGCTCACGCCGGCAATTACGGTGTGCAAAATTCGGCCTAGCGCCCGGTGACCGCCGGCCTTCCAGGCGCCGCGGGAGCGCCATCGAAATTTGCCGTATGGCGGCAATGACCAAGCGCGCGTTCCAAGCTGTCGTCGCCGGCGCGATTTTTGCGCTCGCCGGCGCCGGCGTGGGTTCGGCTGCGCAAGTTACGGTGGGGCCACAACGATCCGGCGAGCGCAGCGTGTTCGACTTTTCCTCGAAGAGCGAGACGCCGCGCGAAACCGAAAACGTCGAGGGGACGCTCACGCTGACGCGGGGCGAGCGGAGCTCCGTTCGCATCGACATCGTTACCGACAACGGGACGACTTCCAGTATCGACGCGCACTACGAACGCAGCGGCACCGTCACCGTGCCGGCGCCCGATAGCGGCGTCTCGGCGCAGTCGCAAACACCCGAAGCGCCGCCGCTGCCATTCGCGCTCCAGCGTCTCAATCAGATCGTCGAACTTACCGCCCGCATGCCGGCCGCCGTCCAGACGGGAGACTCGTGGAAGGCGAGCGTCACGGTCCCGCTGCCGCGCGGCGAAACGGCCTCCGTTCCGGTGACGGTGAACGTCGCGGCGGAAAGCGATGCCGGCATCGACCTCGAGGCCCACGGCGAGAGCCACCTTCTCTTTTCGCCACCAGCTCCGTCCGGCGGGTTCGATGCGCCGCCGCCCGATGCGGTCCAGATGAAGCTTAGCGTGCGCACGACCGCGCACTTCACGGGCGGCAGACTCGACAAAGCGGCGGGGAATTTGCAAAGCACGTTCGGGGCCGACAAGCCGATCACGATCTCCTCGGATTGGAGTCTCGCACTCGAAGCGCCGCTCTAAACCGCGCGCTTAGGGAGCCAGCGTCGGCGTCTTTCCCAGGACCCCATTGCCTAGGGCGCTCGCGTCGACGTTGTAACGCGTCAAGATATTTCCACTCGCCTGATCGAGCTGGACCAGAGCCTGCTCGAGCGCCGTTTGGGCGAGCAGTTCCCGCCCACGCTGAGTGGCCAGATCGGTTTGCCGCTGCAGCACCAAGAACGTCGTTGACTGGCCGGCGCGGAACTTGCGCAGCTCGCTGGCCTCGACGACCTCGGCCGCCTCTCGCGCGGCGCGCGCGGCGATCTCGCGCGAACGCGCCGCGCTGTACGCCTGAACCGCGTTGCGTGCCTCCACCTCCAGGCGCTGCACGAGCGCGACTTCCTGAACTTGGAGTTGTTGACGCGACTCCAAAGCCGATTTGTAGTTGGCTTCGGCCGTGCGATTGCGCAACGGGAAACCGATCGTCGCACCGATCGTGAACTCGGGGTAGCGTCCTGCGAAAAGATTCGCGTACGCCTGCCCGATGCCGCCGACGTTGTATGCGGGCAGTGGGAACGTGGGCAGGGGGATCGGGACCAGCGGCATCGTGCCGGGAGGAAGGTGCAGGTTCGCCAGGCCGATCAACTGGTTGATGGTCGAGACCTCCGGGGCGAAAAGATCCCCGAAGACGTTAGGCGACGGGCGCCCGGCGAAGCCTTGCTCGGTCACGCTGACGTTGAGATCGATCTGGGGCCGCGTTTGATCTTTCTGGTAGGCGACGTCGACGTTCTGGCTGCGCATCTGATCGCGAAGCTGGGCGACCTCGGGGCGTTTCCGCAGGGCCGCCACGACGACGTCATTGACGCTGGGCTCGGGCGGTTCGTCGATCACCGGCGAAACGGGCACGAGGTTGGCAGTCCAAATCGGATCGGCGGGATCGCTCAGCAGGAGCGCTTTGAGCTGATTCTGAGACGTGGCGACCTGTTGAATGGCGGCGTACACGTTGTCTTGGAAGACGTCGACTTGCGTGTTCGATTCGACGACGTCAACCGGGGCGGCCGCACCTTGCCGCACGAGCCGCTCGTTGCTCTCGCTCTGGGCTTTCACTTGGCGCAGGGCGTCCTCTTGAATCCCAACGTTCTTCCAGGCATAGACCAGGTTGTAATATGCATTGAGGACGTTGGCGAGGGCGTTCGACGCGCCGAGCAGCGCGTTGTCATTGGAAAGACTTGCATTGATGCGCGACAGCTCGATCTGGCGCCGGGTCGCGTCGATTTGGCGGCCGCGTGCCAGCGGCTGCGTGAACATCAGCGAAATCGCCGTTTGGTAGTAGGGGTCGTACGAGTCGAACAGCGCGTTATTGTCGATGCGCGCAGCGTTCGTGCCGATCGTGTATGTGCCGCCCGACGGCGTCTGAGCCTGCAGGTTCGCGCTCGAGCCGAACGTCGTTTGGTCGACGGCAGCGAAACCGGGACCCGCCTGAAGGGCGTTCACGACGGGCGTCGCCTGGTACGAGTACGCGGGCTGAATCTGGAAACGAAGGTCGTAAGCGCCCTGGGCCGCGACGATCGCAAACTGCGCGATACGGCGATTCGACTGCGCGACCGCCAGATCCGTGTTGCGCGCCAATGCCATCGCAATTGCGTCGTCCAGCGCCAGGCCAACGAAGGGACCGTTCGCGCCGGCGATGTTGGCTGAGGGAAGCTGCGGGTGCGCAGGCTCGCGGATCGCGGGCTGAATGTTGGGCACCGGTGGAAGGACCAAGCCCTGGGTCGACGAGGGCGTCGTGATTCCGACGGGCGCGGGCGTGGCGGTGGATGGTGCCGCGCTCGGCGCCGGCGATGCCTGCGCGACGATCGCCGCCGCCGACCCGGTTGCGAGCGCGAGCATCATTGAGACGAGAGGAATCACGGAGAGCTCCTATTCTGCGGCCATCGCCATAGCTTGTTTTGGCCGGCGCAAGATGAGTGCGATCGGCGCTAAGCACAGCGAGATGAGACCGACGACGCGGGCCGTATCCGCGTACGCCAGTACGGCTGCTTGTTGCGTGACGAGCAGATTGAGGTTGGCGAGGGTGTGGCTCGAGGCGCCGCCGTTCTGCTGCACGTAGGCGGCCACCGGGGTCCGGGAGAGCGCGATCAGCGAACCGAGTTCGGTATGATGGATGGCATTCTCGCGAGCCAAGACGGTCACCAAGGCCGCGATTGCGATGCTGCCGCCGATCTGCCGCGAGAGATTGAAGAAAGCAGCGGCTCCGGGGATGTCGCGCTGTTCGACGCCGCCAAGCACCGTTATCGTCAGCGGCACGAAGATCTGCGCCAAGCCGATCCCGCTCAAAGCCAGCGACCAGAAGAACGTCCAGAAATCCGAGCCGGTCGTCGTCACCCCGGCGAGCATGAAGTTCGAGATGCCGATCAGCACGAAGCCGGCGGCAACCTGAAAGCGCGGATCGATCGTGCCGCGCGAGGCGAGGATTGCGGCGAGCGGCGTGAAGAGCAGGATGGCGCCTGCGCGGAAGACGAGCAGCTCGCCCGAGAGAGTCGCCGTGAAGCCGAGCGAACCTTGCACGTATTGCGGCAGAATCAGGACGCTCCCGTATAAGCTGACGCCGAGCACCATGCCGAGGATGCTGCCGGCTGCAACCGAGCGGTAGCGCAGGACGCCGAGGTTCACGACCGGCTGGCGCTGGGTCAATTCCCAAACGACGAACGAAATCAACCCGATGCCGGCAAGCCAGGCGCACGTCACGATCGAAGAATCGTCGAACCAGTCCTTTTGCTGCCCCTGGTCGAGCACGTACTGCAACGAACCGATGCCGACCGCCAAGAGCCCGAGTCCGACGTAGTCGATCTGGAGCTTTCTTGGGCGCTCCGGGTTCTTGAGCATGAGCAGCACGATGGCCGCCGCGATCAAGCCCGGCACGACGTTGATGAAGAACGCCCAGCGCCAGGAAAGCTGGTCGGTAATGATGCCGCCGAGAGTCGGCCCGATCGTCGGCCCGACGATGACGCCCATCGAAAAGACGGCCGCGGCTTTTCCTTGTTCGCTCGATGGGTAGGTCTCGCGCAAGATTGCCTGCGAGGTCGAGATGAGCCCCCCGCCGCCCAAGCCTTGCACGATCCGCCAGAAAACGAGCTGTTCGAGACTGCCCGAGAGCCCGCAGGCAATCGAGGCAGCGGTGAAGATCAGGATCGAGGCGGCGTAGTACTGGCGCCGCCCGAAGCGCCGCTGCAACCAAGGCGTGAGCGGGATGACGATGACGTTGGCGATGATGTAACCGGTGCCGATCCAAGCGGCTTGGTCGATGCTCGCCCCGAAGTTGCCCTGGATATTCGGCAGCGCCACGTTGACGATCGTAACGTCGACGATCTCGAGCAGCGTCGCCGTAACGATCGCAAGCGTGATCGCGGTGCGCCGCCACCCGTACTCGATGACCGAGCGCGGCGCATAATCGGACGCGGCGGCGCTAAACCTCGTGCCGTTGCGCGAGGCGGCGACTGCGGAGGCCATTCCGGGCCTACTTTACCTTGACCGACGTCTCGACCGACATACCTGGCCGTAACGGACAATCGGACGAGGGATGGTCGAACAAGATGCGGACCGGCAGCCGCTGCGTGACCTTGACGAAATTCCCGGTTGCGTTCTGGGCGGGAACGAGGCTGAAGCGATTTTGAGTCGCCGGCGAGAGGTCGTCGACGTGACCTTGGAACTTGACCCCGTTGCATGCGTCGACGTTGATGTCGACCGCTTCCCCGACTTTCATGCGCCCGACTTGCGTCTCTTTGTAGTTGGCGGTGATGTAGATCGGGCTCGACGGTACCAGCGTCATCAGCGAGAGGCCCGGCGAAACTACGTGGCCCACCTCTACGTCCTTTTCGCCGACGAAACCATTGATCGGCGAGTAGATGCGCGTGTACGAAAGCTGATCCTGCGCCGTTTTTAGTTGCGCGATCAAGCTGCCCACTTGAGCGACGGCAGCATCGGCCTGCGCCTGCTGAGCTGGAATGCGCGCGGGCGCGTCGCTTTCTTGAAACTTGCCTTGAGCCGAGGTCAGCTGGGCCTGTTGGACGCCGATCTGCGCCTGCTGGCTCGAGGTCGCATAGAGCTGAGAATCGTACTTCTGCTGGGCTTGGGCTAGGCTCGCATTGGCAGCCGACACGTTAGCCGAGGCTTGCTGATACGACGACCAGGCCGCCTTGTATCCCGCGCGATCGGCATCGAGCTGCGACTGCGGCAGATCGCCGGTCGAGACGAGGGACGTCGTGCGGTGCAAATCGGCTTGCGCTTTGAGCATGTTTTGGCGCGCTCCGGGCAATCCGTCTTCGGCGACTTTGAGCTGGGCGCGGGCGGCGTCCACGGCCGCAAGGGCCGCGTTATTCTGCTCGTGCGAGGAGCTCGCCATCGCGTCGGCGCTGCGGATCGAGGCTTGGGCCTGCTGGATCGCCCCTTGCCCTTGGGTGTTTTGCGCGACCTGCGTGTCGCGCGTCAGGGCGACGGACTCCTGGGCGGCCTTGGCCTGCGCGCGCTGGGCGTTCACCGCAGCCTGCGCCTGCGCGACGCGCGTCCGTTCGTCCTGGTTGTCGAGCACGACGATCAACTGACCTTTGTGGACGGGCTGGTTCGTGTCGACCAAGATGCTGTTGACGCGTTCGGCGATCTTGCTCGTCACCTCGACCTGGTCGGCGTCGATCGTAGCGTCGTCGGTGGTCTCATGGGTGGTTGCATACGCAAGGAATCGTATGCCAAAAATCAGCACCAAAATGACGACGATCGCGATCGCGAGGATGATGACGATGCGGACGAAAGGCGACCGCCGAGCCGGCTCGACGAGCACACGATCGTCGCCGGCGCGCGGCGGCGCTGAGGGTTGTCGGGTTGTCGTTTCCACTATCTCGCTCGTGCTCCGTTTAGAAAAATATCGACGCAGCTGACGACCGCAGCTTCGGGGTCAGGCGCCTCGTGCCAAAGTTTTCGGGCCATGACGTGGGCGAAAAAGAACGACATGAAGATGCGGGCCAGCGACTGCGGATCGCCGCGCAGCTCACCGGCTTCGATCTTGTCCCGAAAGAAGTCAGCCAGCAGACGTCGGGCTTCAAGGGGAGCGCGCCAACTATAAGCGCTTCCGTCCGGGTTCGTGACCTCCTCCGCCATCCCGATCTTGATGAGGTCCTCTTTGCGCGAAATGTTTTCGATCGCGGCACGCCCGAGGACGTGCAACTGCTCGACCAGCGATCCGGCGCGCCGGACCGCCTCCAACACGTCGGGGATGTGCGAATTGCCGCAGTACGCGTCGAGCATGGCACCGATCAGGTGTCCCTTGGTGCCGAAGTGCCGGAAAAGGGTGGCTTCGTTGACGTTCGCCCGCTCCGCGACTTCGCGCGTCGTAGTCCCCTTGCTTCCCTTGAGGGCGTAGAGCTCGCGCGTAGCCGCAAGAATGCGCTGGCGCGTCTCCTCCACGCCCGACTTACAGGGCTCTAGCGCGCGCAGCACTAGTTGTTCGCCCCGTCGAAGGCTGGTTCGAGGTGGAAACGCACGCGCATCCCCGTCATGGGAGAACTCATCATCCCAACACCCGCCGCGAAGGCTTGAGGTGCCTGGCGACGGTCTTCACCGGCGCCGGGCTCGTCATCGCCACGCTTTCGAGGGGCGCCACGTCGATCGTGAAGACGCGGTCGAGTGCAGTCACCCGCAACGTGTCGAGAATCCCGCGCCGTCGAGCCTTCAGGCTCACCTCGGCGCCGAGTTGCCGGACGTCGCGCAAGATCGAGATCAGCGTCGCAATCAGGCGCGAATCGAGAACTCCAACCTCGTCAAGGTCGATGACGATGTGTCTGCGGCCGGACTGCGCGGCGGCCAGCGCCTCGCTGCGAAGGACCTTAAGCCCCTCGACGGTGATCGGACTTGACGGTGCAAACGTGGCTTCGGTGCGGCCGTTCACGGCATTTTCCTCTGTATAAAAGGGGGGACTTGTCAAAAGCGGGTGCTTGCTTGCAGTCTACCATGCCAAAGGTTCCAATGCAAGTGCTCGCATGCATTCGTTAGAAACGGGCACGCTGGTCGAAGAGCTGGCAGGCGAGGCCGGTTTGGGCGAGGCGGCGATCGTCGTCCTTCCGCTCGATCCGGGCTCACAGTTGTTCGCGGGAGGCGTCGCCCGGCGATCGGAACGCGCCATCTACCCGGCTAGCACGATCAAGGTGCCCATCGCTGCGGTCCTCGCCGCTTTTTGGGAGAGCGGCCGCCTGGCACGCCGCGACCCGGTCGTCGTATCGCCCGCTAACGTGACCGCCAACGATTGCGAATCGCCGCTGCTGGCCGGTTACCAGACCTCCCTCGAAGAGCTGGGCCGCCTCATGCTGACCCGCTCCGACAACGTCGCGACCAACGTACTGATCGACGTTCTGGGACGCGATGTCATCAGTCGGATGAGCCAAAGCTGGGGCCTGCGCGCGACCGCCGTCCGGCGCAAGCTTTCGGGCGGCGACCCGCTCATCGACGACTCCGAAGCCGACGGGCGCAACGCTCACTCCGCCGCCGATTCGGCCCGTCTCTACGCCATGATCGGGTACGGCGTCCACTGGGCCGAGCCGTGGTTGACCGAGACGCTGTTGGACCAGCAATGGAACGACAAGCTGTCGCGCGGCCTGCTCGCCGGCGATCGCTTTGCGCACAAGACCGGGGACACGTCCGAAGTCTCGCACGACGGGGGAATCGTCTTTACCCCGCAAGGGACTCGCTTCGTGGTGGTGGTGCATACCGAGCTGCCCTCATCACCCGAAAACGATGAGCGCTTCGGCGCATTTATGAGCAGCCTGCGTCCGTTGCTGGATTGATGCCGAAAAAGCCCGCAGCCCGGCCCGCGCAGGCGAAGGCGCGATCTCTCGCGGCACTCGCCCTCGTCGCGCTGCTCGGCGGCGCCTGCCCAGGCCGCGTCGGTTCGGCCCAGGAAAGTCCCGACGCGGCTTTTGCGGCCGGCGACTTCGCGGCAGCGGGTCGCGGCTACCGGGACCTTTTGGCCGCGCACCCGAGCGATCAAAACGCCGGCATCGGCCTGGCTTCGGTGGAGCTCTTTTCGAATGACCTTGCAAGCGCTCGCGTTCGCCTCGAGAGCATCCTGTCGCGCGACCCTACAAACGAGCGAGTCCTGCATCTCATGCACGACCTGAGCCTGCGCACCGGAACGAGCGGCGACTTCCGCGTCAAAATCAACGGTTCCGAAGCGGCCGTTCCGTTCGTCACGACCGATCCGCTGCCGGTGCTGGTGGTCAGGGTGAACGACAAACTGAACGGGCTGTTTTTCATCGACACCGGCGCTCCGGACATCGTGCTCGATCCGGATTTCGCAAGCGAACTCGGCATCGCTGCGACACCAGGGGAGGTCGGCGTTTTCGCCGGCGGCAAACGGGCTGCCGTCGATCACGCGAAGATCGATTCGATCGTGCTCGGAAACGCTCGCGTCGAGAACGTCCCGGCCACGGTCCTGACCTCGCGCTCCTTCCCGCAACTCGGTGGCCGGCACCTCGACGGCGTGATCGGAACCGGTTTGCTCGACCGCTTTCTTTCGACGATCGACTACGCACACGGCCGCCTCGAACTTCGCTTGCGCAACAACTCGAAAGCCTTCGAGGAGTCTGCCGCCCGGCGGGGCGCTGCGGCCATTCCGATCTGGCTAGTCGGCGATCATTTCATCTTTGCCCGGGGGCACATCAACGACGGACCGGTGGGACTTTTCAACGTCGACACCGGCTTGGCGGGCGGCGGCGTTTCAGCCAGCCAGGAGACGCTTCGCGAGGCGCACGTGTTCTTGGACCGGGCGCACGAAACGCAGGGAATGGGCGGCGGCGGACCGGTGACGATCGTCCCCTTTGACGCCACGGTAACGCTCGGTACGACGACCGTCGCGGGCGTGCAAGGACTGTTCACCCCCGAAGGCACGCCGTACGGCATGTTTCCCTTTCACGTGAGCGGCACGGTCTCGCACGGGTTCTTCCGGCGTTTTGCGGTGACGCTCGACTTCGACGCAATGCGGCTCGTGCTCGAGTAAAAGCGCACGGTCACTGCCCCTGCCAGTTCGTGAAGGGCGCCGGCTTGGAGTAGGGCGGCCCCGCCTCGATCGTGATGTCGGTGTGCTGCGCCAGCTCGATTCCACGCGGATTGCCCGCGAAGGTGCGGCCATCGACCCAGACGCGGATCTCGCCTTTCTTGACGCGCGCGGGACCCACCGCGGTCGGGCTGAGCGGCTCTCCCCAAACATCGAAGAAGTTGCCCAGGGTGAACGTGCGGAATGCCGGCGACTCGACGTGGATCAGCCCGTCCGGGGTATGGGTATGAAGCCAATAGAGGCAGCCGGCGACCAGCGGCCGCCCCACGTCGCTTGGAATGTCGATGGGTTTGCCGTGATCGAAGAGCGCCAGGTGCTGGTGGATATGGAAGACGGCGCCCTCCATCTGCTGGCATTGAATGCCGTCGACCGGCCGTCCGTCGGGTTGCTGCCCCGACATGGCGCCGCCCGGCGTGCCGAGCATCAGCGCGAGCGTGCAGGCCGCGAACGTTCGCCGGAAAGCGATGCGCGCTGGTTGCAAACGAGCCTCCGTTGTGAATAGGCGGTGGATTTCAGCGAATAAACGGACTTTCTTGTGGAAACGTTGTGGGCAGGCCCGCGTTCCCCTTGCAGCCCCCTACACCAGGTGTTAAAGTACGGACACTTCAGCAATGAAGTGCGTTGTGCGTGACAACGCGATCGCCGATACATTGGAACACCGCTTCGCGGCGGACATCCAACGAAACCGATCGAAACCGTACGCCGGCCGGAGAGCGCGTCGAGCAATCGACACACGCACCGCCGCTCGCACGAAGAAGCACGTCGGCAGGGGAGGTGAGCGATCACCGCCCCTGCTCGCTTTACGCGCCGCTTCTGGAAGCGGCGCGCGCCTCCACCTCGTATTTGCGTGCGATGGAGAGCGCCAGGTCGCGGGCTAGGATGCGCGCTTGCGGCGGCCACAAGATTTCGGCTTCGGCGCCCCACTTGGCCGTCCAGCGAACGAATTCGTCGCAGTCCGCAACGGTATAGGTAATGTCGATCGAGCCGTCGCCGTGCTCCGCGAGCGACCGTTCGCGAACCACGCGGTCCGCCTTTGCGGCGCGTGCTACGACCGCGGAAAAGCGGACGGTGATCGTCATCGCTTGGTCGCCGTGCATGATTCCGCTGACCGAGCGTGCCGCGAACGCCTCGATATCGAAGTCGTCGGGTAGCGTGAAGCGTTGCGGCGCGATCTTGGCGCCGCTTATGCCGTCGAGTGCGAAGACGCGCTTCGCTCCCCGCCCGCGGTCGTGCGCGACGACGTAAACGCGGCCTCCCGACACGACGAAGCCGTAGGTGTCGACGTGCCGGGCCGAGCGGCGGCCCGCCTTGTCGACGTATCCAAAGCGCACGCTTTGACGGTCGCGCTGGGCCTTTTGCAGCATTTCGAAGATGGCGCCCCGCTCGGCGTCTAAGTGAGGATCGGTCACCTGTAACCGCACGGCCGTGCGGGCCGCCGCAGGGGCCGTCACGCGATCGGCAACGCGCGTCAACTTTTCCGTCATTTCGCCCATCGATGCGCCGATGTTTCCGCCCAGGGAAGTCGCAATGCCGCGCAGTGCGAGCAGCCCGAACAGTTCGCTACCCGAAAGCGAGAGGCGACGCAGCGAGTAGCCGCTTTCGAAGCGGTACGTGCCGCTCTCGCGATCGTAATGCCACGGAAAGCCCGCCTCGCAGAGCGTGGCCAGATAGCGCCGCAACGTGCGAATGCTCGGCGGGTTATCGGGATCGACCCGCTCGGCCAAGGCTGCGAAGCCGTGGCGCCCCTCATCGATTGCGGCCAGCAGGCGCAGCAGCAATGCAATCTTGGGCACCCGCGCCGGGCCGGCGGCGGCACCTTTACCGCGCCCAGCGCCGCGCGCCTTCGCCATACCGGTCCGAGTACGGTGCGCCGCCTGCCAACCCTTGTAAAATGATGCCTCGCCTGCCGCCGCGAAAGCCAAGGGCCGGTTCGGCGGCCCGCGTACGCTTTTTTCGTTCGCGCCGGTCGCCTCACGCCCAATGCAATTACTCTGGATTTTCATCAAGGAGCCGAATTGGTATGAACGACGAGATCGTGCGCGAGGGCGAGGTTTCGCGCTCGGAATTTTTGCGGCGAACGGGCGCACTCGGCCTGGCCGGGGCCGCCGCCCTCGGATACCCGCTGCTCGAAGCGCGCCACGCCGGCGCGGCGCCGCTACGGCCACCCCGCGACGTCATCGCTGCCGGGGGCGGCGCGACGATCAAGCTCGGGCATATCGACTCGTTCTCCGGCGTCTACGCGGTTGCCGGCGAGTCGCAGCAGAACGGCATACAGGCCGCCATCGATGAGGCGAACCGCAAGAACTCGCGCGTACAATTCGCGATCGTTCGGGGCGACGACACGAGCGTCCCCGCGGTCGGAAACAACGAAGCTAAGCGCCTCATTTCTCAGGAGAAGGTCGACGTCTTGATGGGCGGCCTCTCGTCTGCGGTCGGCTTAGCCGTGTCGGCAACTGCCGAAGAGAACGGCGTGCTGTTCCTCGCGATCGGGACGCACGACACGAACATCACGGGTCCCAAAGCCAACCGGGTCTGCTTCCGTGCGACCTGCTCGAACGCGATGCTCGCGAACGCGATCGGCCCGGCGCTGCTCAAGAAGGGCAAGCGCTGGTACTTTCTCACCGCCGACTACGCGTTCGGCAACGATGCGCACGACCGGCTCTCGAAGATCCTGCGCGCGGCGGGCGGCGCAGAAGTCGGCAATGACAAGCATCCCCTCGGACAGGTCGATTACTCGTCGTACTTGACCCGCGCGCGCAACACCGACGCAAACGTGCTGGTTTTCTGCAACTACGGTCCCGACACGCAGAACGCTTCCAAACAAGCGGTCAATCTGGGCATTCACAAGCAGATGGCGATGGGCGGCATCCTCTGCGGCAACGAGGTCGCAGTCGGAATGCCGGTGGACGACATCGTCGGCTCGATTTGGGGCTACGTTTGGGGACCCGAGGCAGGCGGCGCCCGAACGGGTCGCATCTACGACATCCTCAAAGCTCGCGCGAACGGCTTTCCCACCAACTGGCGGCAGTATCTCGGCTACATCGCCGGCGAGCAAATGTGCGACCGTATCCTGGCTGCGGGCACGACCGATGCGGAAAAGCTGGTCGAGACCTTCGAAGGTCATCGCTACGATGCCGGCAAGAAGAGCCTCAACTACTGGCGCAAGTGCGATCACCAGGCGGTGCAAGAGACCTACGCCGGCGTCATCGTTCCCAAGTCGAAGCGACGCAGCACCGATGAGTACTTTGTGATCGGATCCGCCGTCGGCGGCGACTTCGCCGCCGAGTCCTGCTCGAATCCCGACAGTACGAAGGCCGCGGCGATCATCGGCTCGCAAAAAATCCCGGCGCGCGCCGACTACACCCCGGTCAAAACGGGCTAAGCGCTCGGCAACGCCTCCGCCAACGCTACAAGATCTCGCGCCGCAAGTTCGATGCGGGGCTCGGGCGCGAGGTCTTGGCGCTGCTCGGGGCCGTATTCGTGCGGCCGCGCGATGAAGGCCGTTCGCAACCCGCACGACGCGGCTGCCGCGAGGTCGCCGTTGTGCGCGGCCACCAGCATGAGCTCGGCCGGCGCCAGGCCGAGCAGCTCCGCGGCGCCGAGGTACGTCCCTGCATCCGGCTTGTACCGGCGGAAGTGTTCCGCCGAAAAGAGGACGTCGAAATGCAGGCCGGCGTGGCGCACGAGATCGACTTGCAGCGCAACGTTCCCGTTGGACAGCGTGCCGACGACGTAGCGGCGGCGCAGCCGCTCGAGCCCCGCACGCACGTCGGACCATGGCTCCAGCCGATGCCACATCTCGACGCAGAAGGTACGTTCGTCCGGCGGCAGGGACTGCAGGCCGAAGCTGCGCCAAAGGTCGTCAAAGGAGGCAGCGTGCAGCGCATCCAGGTTCGCCCACCCGATCTCGCCGCGCCGCACCCGCTCCATCGAGGGCACGTACGCCGCGCGCCAAGCGTCGACGAAGCGCTCCCAATCCGCCTCGAGCCCGCGGCTCCGGCCAAACGCGCGAAGCTGCAGCGCGATGCTCGTGCGCCAATCGACGAGCGTTCCGAAGACGTCGAAAACCAACGCTTTGGGAGGTTCCATCGGGTGCGCTTCGCCTCGAGCGGGGCCGCCCCTCGCCGCTCCTACGCGGTGACGATTTTGTCGGCTGACTCCAGTCCGAGCTCCTCGGTCGAGGCGGCGCGCATCTTGAACTTCTGAACCTTACCGGTAACCGTCATCGGAAACTCGCTGACGAACTTGACGTAGCGCGGCACCTTGTAGTGTGCGATCTTGCCGCGGCAGAACTCCCGCACGGTCTCTTCGGTTGCGCTCGCTCCCTCTTTGAGAACGACCCACGCGCACAGCTCTTCGCCGTATTTCTCGTCCGGAACGCCGATCACCGAGACGTCCTTGATCGCCGGGTGACCGTAAAGAAACTCCTCGATCTCCCGCGGATAGACGTTCTCTCCGCCGCGGATGACCATATCCTTGATCCGTCCCGCGATGTTGACGTAGCCCTGCGCGTCCATCGTCGCGATGTCGCCGGTGTGCATGTAGCGCGCCGCGTCGATCGACTTGGCCGTATTGTCGGGGTCCTCCCAATAGCCCAGCATGACGCTATAGCCGCGCGTGCACAACTCGCCGGGCGTTCCGCAGGGCACGACCCGGTTCTGCTCGTCGACGACCTTGACCTCGAGGTGTGGATGGACGCGGCCGACCGTCCCCGTGCGCTTGTCGAGCGGATCGTCGACCGCGGTCTGCGTCGAGACGGGCGACGTTTCGGTCATGCCGTAGCAGATCGTGACCTCGGGCATGTGCATCTCCGTTTGCACCCGCTTCATGATCTCGACCGGACACGGCGACCCGGCCATGATCCCGGTGCGCAGCGTGGCGCAATCGTAGTCGGCAAAGTCGGGCAAGCCGAGCTCGGCGATGAACATGGTCGGCACGCCGTACAGAGACGTGCAACGCTCTCGCACGACCGCTCGCATGGTCGCCGCGGCGTCGAAGGAATAGTTGGGTATGACGATCGTCGCCCCATGGGTCACGATGGCGAGGTTGCCAAGAACCATGCCGAAGCAGTGGTAAAATGGAACCGGCACGCACACTCGGTCGGCCGCCGAATAGCGGCAGCCTTCGCCGATGAAAAACCCGTTGTTGAGGATGTTGTGATGCGAAAGGGTCGCGCCTTTCGGAAAGCCGGTCGTGCCCGAGGTATATTGGATGTTGATCGGTTCGTCGAATTGCGTCAGCGCGAGCCGCTCGGCGAGCACGTCCGGCCCCGCGTTGCGCGCCGCGGCGCGCACGTCGTCCCAGCGCATCGCACCCTCGAGCGGGCTCGTCAGTTCTTCGTCGCCGATCAGAACGACCGTACGCAGTTCGCGCAGTCCCGGCCGGATCTCACGCAGGATTTCAGCGTAGTCGCTCGTCTTGTGGCGGATCTGCGCCAGCAGCACCGACACGCCGCTCTGGCGCAGCGCGTAGGATGCCTCCGAGCTGCGATAGGCCGGATTGATATTGACCAGGATCGCGCCGACCTTAGGCGTCGCGAACTGCGCGATCACCCATTCGATGTTATTGGTCGACCAGATGCCGACCCGGTCACCGTGCCGGACGCCGAGCGCAATGAGCCCGCGCGCGAACTCGTCGGTCACGGCCCGCAACTCGGCATACGTCAGACGGGCGCCCTGGTGGACCGAAACCACGGCCTCGCCGGTGGGGTGGGAGGCGGCGACACGATCGAAATGCACCCCGATCGTCTCGCCGATGAGCGGCACGGCACTCGTACCGGAGGCGTAGCTGGCCTGCTCCATGCTCGCCGATTCGTCGGGCCGGCGTGCCTCCCTATCGTAGTTCTTAATTTCTTAGTTGACTTTGCGCCGCGGCTGCGCTAGGATTGATCGCGTGAACGCCCTTTCGAGCGTAACCTGATGGCGCGCAAAAAGTCACCGACCCTGACCGAAGCCGAACTGCGGCTGATGGAAATTCTCTGGTCGCGCGGAAGCGCCACGGTGGGCGACGTCGTCGAAGCGCTGGGGCCGCCCCCGCTCGCCTACAACACCGTGCTGACCACGCTGCGCATCCTGGAAACGAAGGGCTACGTTAGCCACCGGGCGCTCGGCCGAGCATTCCTCTACACCCCGAAGGTTGGCCGCGACGAAGCCCGCTCGAGCGTCGTCGACTACGTCGTGTCGCGCTTTTTCAACAACTCGCCGCAGGCGCTGATGCTCAAACTCTTAGATACCGGCGAGATCGACGACGCCGAGGCCGAACGTATCCGCGCACTCCTGCGCCGCGCCGCAAAGTAGGCGGCGCGACCGCATCATTCGGCCAGCGGCGGATCGACGGCGACGCCGTATCCGTCGCTGAACTTCAAGCGAATCGTCCCGCTCATTTTTCCATCGGCATAATCAAAGATGTCGAGGGCGTTGGTGCCCAGCTCCGACGAAAACAGCGAGCTTCCCGTCGCGTCAAAGGCCATGCCGTTCACGATGGCCGGCCCCGAACCGAACGAACGGATTGGCTTCGGGTTGCCGGGGTCGTAGACGTAGAAAGCGCCGGCACCATATGCCGCTACGACGACATCGCCGGTTTTGTCAAGCGCTAGCGCGTACGTGCCGCTGTTCTTGCGAGGACCGGGAACCGAAATGATTTCCGTTGGATTCGAGGAGCCTTTCACGAACTCTACGACCCTTCCGGTCCGGGTTGGATTCTTGCTCGTTCCCTCGTCGTAGGAAACGAAGAGATCGTTTTGGCCATCGACGGCCACACCGGTCACGTAGAAGAAGTGCGAGTCGTTGAACGTTTCCGTCGGGCTCGTGCTGCCTGGTGCGAACGCAACGACGTTCCCGGCGCCTTGGCCCGAGCCTTGCTCGTCCTTAAAGAGGTTGGCTACGTAAACGGTGCCGTCGCTGCCGACTGCGACGGCATTTGCCCAGTAGCCTGGGTCGTTGAGCACGGTCGACGGCTGCGTCCCCTCCTTTGCATATTCGACGATTTCGCCGCCCGCGTTAGCGACGTAGAGGGTGCCCTGACCGTCCACCGCCATCCCAGTCGGACCGCTGAAAGAACCGCTAAGGACGCCAAGCAACTGGTGCTTTCCGCTCAGGCTGAATTCCGAGACGGCATTGCCGTTCGGATCGCTGACGAAGATCGTACCGGATCGTGCCATGGTTTGCGATTGTCGAGATGCGGCGTTTCCTGCAACGGTCGCGGCCGGTATGGTTTGTTCGCGACCCGAGCAACCCGCTGCCAAGGCGATAACCATGGGAACGCCGAGCGATAAAATTCTTGCAAAACGCATCAGAGCACTCTCCTCGATGCCGGGATCTGCGTACGCGCTCGTTTAAGTGCGATTGAACGATCCCCTTGACGGACTGGAGACCATGTACTACTATTTAAGTAGTTGCAGCTGAGCTCCTTCTTCGAGTACCGTATTACTGAGCCGAAAAGTGCCCGCTAGAGGGCCGCTAAATCCCCGCAAACGCAGCATCGACGGGCCGTCCGAAACTTTCCATGTTGCCGCGGTCTATATCAAGCAACGAGTCCGAAGGAGGCTCGAAAAAATGATCAAGCCCCGCTCGATCGGGAACCCCCAAACGACACGCCCAACGGTCCCGATGTATCCAAATCCGTTACGCGACTTCAACGGTTGGGGTCCCAAGATTCAGTATTAAATGACCAACGTTCAATCGGGATCCGCAAGCAGTAATTCGAGATCTTCGCGCGTCAGCGATTTAGCGAGCACGCCGTCGGCCTTGATGATCTGCTTCGACAAGCTGGCCTTACGCTCGGCCAGCGTGCGGATCTTCTCCTCGACGGTTCCGCTGGTCACCAAGCGATAGGCCGTGACCGCCCGATGCTGACCGATCCGATGGGTTCGGTCGATCGCCTGCCGCTCGACCGCAGGATTCCACCACGGATCGTACAGGATCACGTAATCGGCGGCCGTCAGCGTTAAGCCTACGCCGCCTGCTTTGAGCGAGCAAAGAAACAGCGGCGGACCGTCCGGCTGCATGAAGCGAGCCACTTCCTCTTGCCGGTCACGATCTTTGGTCGATCCGTCGAGGTAGCCAAACGGGATGCCGCGCCGCTCGAGTTCGACGCGCATGATGCGCAGCATCGAGGCAAAGGCGCTGAACACGAGCACGCGATGGTTGCCCGAGAGCACCTCGTCGACGGTTTCGAGAAACGCCTCGAATTTGGCGCTGGCGTCGGGCGTCTCTCGATACTCCGCGAAAAGCAAGCCGGGATGCGCGCAGATTTGGCGCAGCCGCGTCAGTGCCGCCAGCACGTGAATGGTCGAATTTTCGACGCCTTTCCGGTCGACGAGCGCGAAAAGCTCGCGGCGCGCGGCCTCGGCAACGCCGCGATAGAGCCGCCGCTGCAGCGGCGAGAGGTCGCTCTCGAGCGTGACTTCCGTCCGGTCGGGAAGCTCGGGAGCGACGTCTTCCTTGGTCCGTCGCAAAAGGAACGGCTCGAGGCGCGAACGGAGCAGGGCGGTCGCCTTGGGATCGTTGTCGGCGATCGGACCTTCGAAGCGGCGCCTGAACGATGCCTCGCTGCCGAGCAATCCCGGTTCGACGAAGGCGAAGATCGCCCATAGATCGCGCAGCGAATTCTCGACCGGCGTGCCGGTCAGCGCCAGCCGGTGATCGGCCCGCAGCGCACGCACGACCCGTGCGATTTGTGAGGACGGATTCTTGGCGTTCTGCGCCTCGTCGAGGATCAACGAGCGGAAACGGTACTTCGCAAGTTGTTCTGCGTCCAAGCGCGCCAGTGCGTAGGAGGTGATGACGACGTCGCTCTCCGGCACTTCGTCGTAGCGCGCCGCGCGGTCGCTGCCCGAGTGCAGCCGCAGCGTCTTGAGCTCCGGGGCAAAGCGCGCGATCTCGTTTTGCCACGTGTGCGTCACCGACGTCGGGGCGATCACCAGGGCCGGTGCGGGCCCTTGTAGCAGGCGCCTGCGCAAAAGGTAGCTGATGACCTGAATCGTCTTGCCCAGGCCCATCTCGTCGGCCAAGATCCCGCCGAATCCGAATTCCGAAAGGTAGGCCAGAAAGTCGAGGCCGCGCTCCTGGTACGAACGCAACCGGCCATTCGTGAGCGCAGGCGGCTCGACGCTCGGAATGCCCTGAAAGTTTCGCATCTTTTCGCGCAGCTGCTCGACCTCGGGCGGCAGCGAAACGGCGGAGAAGCTATCGTGAAGCTCATCACGCAGCGCGAGCAAGGCGGCAAACCCGGTACGCTTGCGTTCCGAAAGATCCTGCAGCAGCGCGTTACGTTCGCGGAACTTCGCAATGTCGACCAGTTTGCCGCGTACCTCGGCGTAGCGCCCGTTGCCCGAGAGCAGCGCCGACAGTTCCTTTTGGCTGAGCGCATCGCCCGCGCCGACGAAAACGTCGACGGTCAGCTCGAACCAATCGGAATCAGGGCTCGCGCGCCGCGCGGAGACGTTGAAGTCGAGCTCGCTCGAGCCGTGCGCGATGTCCCGCAGCCCAGGATCGAGGCGGTAAGCCAAGTCGCTCCAAGCGGGCAACGTCTCCCGGACGAATGCCGCCGCACGATCCGGCCCGTGCAGGGCAAAACCATCGGTCGAGCGCGGGACGAAGCCGGCATCGAGAAGGCGGCCGCGCAGCGCCGCCGCCTGTTCGGCCCCGAAACGCACGTAGCCGCCTTCGTGCGTCGCGATCGCGCCGAGCGCGCCATATGGCGCACGGGCGCCGGTCGCGCGATCGATGAACGTCAAGGCGGCGACGAGCGCCCCCGACACCCAACCGAAAGCGGCCTCCGCCGTCGGGTCGCCGGCATCGGCGATGCCGAGCGACGCGCGCTCCGGGGCCGGCAAATACGGCGCGACCCGGGCGATCGTGCGAGCCGATAGGCGGGTCGCCGCGTTCTCGGCTACGCCGTTCGAAGCGCGCGCAACCTCAATTGCCTTCTTTGCGTCGAACGAGCCGTCGATCAGATAGGCTGCGCGGCGCGTCGAGATCCAAACGGGCGGCCCGTCGAGCAGCAGCGCCGCCTTGGCAGAGATGGTCTGCCCGTCAAAGGTTTCGAACACCGGCAAGAAACCGTCGCCATGCCGCGTTGCGCGCAAAGCGAGGCCGCGCAGATCGATGCTGAATTCGGGCAACTCGGAAGGATGACGGCCTTCGCCAGGCGCGTCGTCGAAGCGTAGCCGTGGATGGCGAGCGAGGCGGAAAAGCGCACGCGCCAACGCACGCGCGCCAGTGCGCCCCGCAAACGCTTCGAGCACCGACTCTTCGCGCATCAGCTCGCGGTCCAGTTCGTCCCAATCGTCGACCGGTGACGCATCCATCATGGCGACGATGGCCTCGGCATCGCGTACCGCGCCCTTGAGCCGCGGCGAATCCAAAACGAGGGTCGCAACCAGCGCCGCCCCATCCGGCGAAGAGAACACCGGCCAAACGCAGCGCGCGCGCTGTTGGCGCGAATCAAGCCGCGGGACCGGCAACCAGCTTAGATCGACGTCGTCGGCCGGGGTCGCCGCGTCGATCTCGGTCTGCGAGCGGACGGCTTCGAGCGCCGCGACCACGTGCTCGCAAATTCCGCTGCCGCCGCACGAACAAACCGCCCGCAGCGCGAGCGGTCCGGTGCCGCTGCCCCATTCGATCGCGACCGTTCGCTGGCCGCGAGGGTCGCGAACCAGCGCTTCGACCTTGCCGTCTTCGACGACGCGCAGAACGACGCGCCCGTCCTCAACGAAGGCGAGCGCGCTGCGAACCAGATCGCGGGCGAACCACGATCCGATCGTGGCGGGCAGCCGCGCCCGCCACGTCGCAAACGGGGTCAAGATGAAGCAGTGAGCTCCTGCGCCGTCGGCGCGGGCGGCTCGACCGACGGAATCTTCGAGAAGCGCAGTTTTTCCGGCTTGTCCGGATCCGTTTCGGCCAGGATGCGGTCGCCGCTCGTGAAGTTGCCCTTGAGCAGTTCCTCGGCCAGCTCGTCTTCGACTTCGCGCTGGATCGCGCGACGCAGCGGCCGCGCGCCGAACTGCGGATCCCAACCCTTGCGGGCCAGCAGCACCTTGGCGTCCTCGGTCACCTCGAGGTACATGTCTTGCGCCCGGACCTCGCGGATGACTTTCTCGAGTTCGAGGCCGACGATCTGCTCGATCTGAGCCCGGCTGAGCTGATGGAAGACGACAACCTCGTCGACACGATTGAGGAACTCGGGCCGGAAGGTGTGCTTGACCTCGTCGAGCACCTTGTTCTTCATCTTCTCGTACGCCGCCTGATCGGCTTCGCCGGTGGTCTTCTGAGGGCGGAAGCCGATTTCGGTGATCGTCTGCATGCCGGTCGCCCCGACATTAGAGGTCATGATGATGACCGAGTTCTTGAAATCGACGACGCGGCCCTGAGAATCGGTCAGGCGACCGTCCTCGAGGACTTGCAAGAGCAGGTTGAAGACGTCCGGGTGCGCTTTCTCGATCTCGTCGAGGAGAACGACGCAATAGGGACGGCGCCGTACCGCCTCGGTGAGCTGCCCGCCTTCTTCGTAACCAACGTAACCGGGAGGTGCTCCGACGAGCCGCGAGACGGCATACTTCTCCATGTACTCCGACATGTCGATGCGGATCATCGACTCCGCGTCGTCGAAGAGGTACTCGGCAAGACTGCGCGCGACTTCGGTCTTGCCGACCCCGGTCGGCCCGAGGAAGATGAACGAACCGATCGGACGTTTGGGATTCTTCAAGCCTGCCCGTGAGCGGCGAATGGCGCGCGTGACGACCTCGATCGACTCGTCTTGCCCGATCACCCGCTTGTGCAGCTGTTCCTTCATGGAAAGCAGCTTGGCCGTCTCGGCCTCCGCGAGCTTGGAAACCGGGATGCGGGTCCACGAGGACACGATGTAGGCGATGTCGGCCTCGGTCACTTTGAGGGTGCGGTCGGCGGTCGCCTTTCGGTCCTGCCACTCCTGCTCGAGGCGCTGCTTCTCCAGGCGCAGCTTCTCTTCACGATCGCGGATCGAGGCTGCCTTCTCGAACTCTTGCAGCTTGACGACCGCTTCCTTTTCGGCTTTGATCTTGCGAATCTGCGTCTCGATGTCGCGGATTTCCTGAGGCGGCAGCGTCGCCTGCAAGCGAACGCGGGAACTGGCCTCGTCGACGAGATCGACGGCCTTGTCGGGCAAGAAGCGGTCGCTGATGTAGCGGTCGCTGAGTTTGGCCGCGGCAGCCAAGGCCTCGTCCGTGATCGTCACCTTGTGATGCGCTTCGTAGCGATCGCGCAGGCCCTTGAGGATCTCGATCGTTTCTTCAACGGTGGGCTCGCCGACCATGATCGGCTGGAAGCGCCGCTCCAGCGCTGCATCTTTTTCGATGTGCTTGCGGAACTCGTTGAGGGTCGTCGCCCCGATGCATTGCAGCTCGCCGCGCGCTAGCGCAGGCTTGATGATATTGGATGCGTCGATCGCGCCCTCGGCTGCGCCGGCCCCGACGAGCGTGTGCAGTTCGTCGATGAAGAGGATGATTTCGCCCGCGGCCGCCCGGATCTCGTCCATGACCCGCTTCATGCGCTCTTCGAACTCACCGCGATACTTCGTACCGGCGACCAAGCCCGCGAGGTCGAGCGTGATCACGCGCCGCTCGCGCAGCGGCTCGGGAACCTCGCCCTTGATGACGCGTTGCGCTAAGCCTTCAGCGATTGCGGTCTTGCCCACGCCCGGTTCACCGATGAGCGCCGGATTGTTCTTGGTCCGGCGCGAGAGAATTTGGATCACGCGCTCGATCTCGTTCGAGCGCCCGATGACGGGATCGAGCTTGTTGTCGCGCGCCAGCGTGGTCAGGTCGCGACCGTAGGCGTCCAGCGTTGGAGTCTTCGATTTGCCCTTGGGAGCAACGGGCTGCCCTTCCGCGCCGAGCAGCGACGTGGTTTGGACGCGCACCTTGGCCGGGTCGACGCCGAGGTTGGTCAGCACACGGGCAGCTACGCCCTCGCCTTCACGGATCAGCCCGAGCAGCAAGTGCTCGGTGCCGATATAGTTGTGGTTGAGCTGACGAGCCTCTTCGAAGGCTAATTCGATGACGCGCTTCGCTCGGGGCGTGAAGACCATCTCCTGTTGGACGGTCTGACCGCCGCGCCCGACGATTGCCTCGACCTCCTGCCGAACTTTCGCTAGATTGACGCCCAGCGTCTCGAGGACCTTGGCCGCGAGGCTCTCTCCTTCAGAGATGATGCCGAGCAGAATGTGCTCGGTTCCGATGTAGTTATTGCCGAGACGCTGCGCTTCTTCTTGCGCTAGGACAATACTCCGGCGCGCTCGTTCGGTAAACGGTTCCCACATTGACATGCTTGATATGACTCCCTACGCGCCTGCCTCTAAACAGCTCCGGCACGCTCAGCCTCGACATTACCGGGGCCTGCTTCCATTGTACCCTTTGTCGGCCACTTTCGTCCCCGGCCGTATGTCTGATTAACAGACGAAGCGTTCCGAATAGTTTCGTTCGGGACTCCGCCCTGCCGGGGCGGGGCGCCGGCTCCGGCAGCTAACCGTCGCAATGGCTCCCAGGAATCAGACGAAAAGCTCGCCCGCCCGACGCCGCGCCTGGCTCGAGGACGGGAAGGGTTTGCGGCGCCTCGCCGAAAGCGCGCGGGAACGTGCTGTTCCATCAGGTCGTCGATCTCTTTTTCAACGGCATCTCGCTCGGCATGCTTTACATCCTGGTGGCGCTCGGCCTCAACATCATCCTGGGTTTAATGGGCGTCATCAACTTCTCGCATGGCGCCTTCTTCATGCTGGGAGCGTACCTGGCGTATACCTTTGCGCCGATCGTGGGCTTTTGGCCGTCCATCCTTTTGGCGGCGGCATTCATCGGCGTTTTCGGCATGCTCTTCGAAGCTTCGCTGATCCGTCCGCTCTACCGCCGGTTGCCCGAATACACGCTGCTGCTGACCTACGGCACGGCGCTGATCTTCGAGCAGATCGTGCGGCGCATTTGGGGTGACGACGCCGTCCGCTATCCCGGGCTGCCGGCGTACCTCAACGGCTTCCTCACGCTCGGCCCGGCAAATTTCCGCCCCCTCAACCTGTCGCTCTTCGGGCACACCATACGTTGGGGAATCACGGTCGGCAGCTTCCAATTCCCGGTCTACAAGGACGTTTTCTTGGTCGCGGTGACGATCTTCATTTTGGTCGCGGTGTGGCTGCTCATCAACCGGACCAACATCGGCATGATCATTCGCGCCGGAACGCGCGACGCCGAGATGGTGAAAATCCTCGGCATCAACATGCCCCTGATGTTCACCTTCGTCTTTGGGATCGGCTCGTTCATGGCCGGGCTCGCAGGTGCGCTCGCGGCGCCCGTCTACGCTATCGCGCCGAGCTTTGGTTCGCAGTGGATCATTCTGACCTTCGTCATCGTGATCGTCGGCGGAATCGGCTCGTTCTGGGGCGCCGTCGCGGGAGGTCTGATCATCGGCATCCTGTCGAGCATGATGGAGCTGATCTCTCCGCCCGCCGTCGAGCTTACGGGCTTCATCATCATGGGCATCATTTTGCTCGTGCGGCCGCGCGGCATTCTCGGGGTCGAAGGCCTCTTCGAGTGACCCTGGCCGATCGCCCGGCGACGAGCGAGCCGGGCCGCCCTCGAAACTCGGGAGCCGCGAGCGCTTGGCGGCAGCTGGCGCTCATTGCGCTCGGGATCGCGCTGCTGCCGCTTTTCATGCCGGGCGGCTCGCTCGATCTTAATCCGCTGCAAGGAAACCGCTGGCCGCTGCACGCCGGTTTCGTCGACCTGGCGACGACCATCGTCGTGTTTGCCCTCTTCGCGCTCGGCTTCAACCTGCTTTTCGGACACGCCGGCGAGCTGTCTTTCGGTCACGCCATGTTCTTCTCGATCGCCGCGTACACGACCGCGCTCTATGTGAAGGGCTTCGACGTGACGATCGGTCCGCAGCACGTTGCTTTCGGCGGCGGCGGCAACCTCGCAGTCGCGCTGCTCTTCGCGCTCGGCCTGACCGCGCTGTGGGCCTGGTTGCTGGGTCGCCTGATCGTCCCGCGCTCGAGCGGGATTTACTACTCGATGATCACCCTTGCGTTCGCGCAAGTGATCTTTTTCGTGACGTTTCGCTGGAGCGATCTAACGGGCGGCGAGGACGGACTGCAAGGGATCGCCCGGCCCGCCTTGCCGGGGCTCCCCGGCACGTGGCTGGCGGATTCGACCCACATGTACGCTTTCGCAGGCGCCGTTGCGCTCGTCGCGATCGCCGTCAACCTGTGGATCGTACGGTCGCCTTTCGGTTCGGTTCTGCATGCCATTCGCGAAAACAAACTGCGCGCGCGCTTTCTAGGCTACGACGTCGATAAGTATCGCGTGAACGCATTCGTGCTTTCGGCGCTCTTCCCGGCCGTGGGCGGCTGGCTTTGGACGTACCTCCAGCAGTCGATCAATCCCGACGCCGGCTCGGTCGACTACTCGGGCCGCGTGGTCATGATGTCGCTGCTCGGCGGAATCTATACGTTCGCGGGACCGATGATCGGCGCATTCGTTTACTGGGACCTTCAGAACAGCGTCTCGCAGGCGACGAAGTACTGGCCCGCTGCGATCGGCGCAGTCTTCGTCTTTTTCGTCCTGGCGGCGCCGCGCGGCATCGGCGGCATGGTCGCCGACCTGCGCCGTTACGGTCTCGCGCGGATGTTCCGGCGCTCCCCCGAAGGCACGCGCCGAAGCCACGACCCGCCGGGCGAGCTGCCCGCAAGCGGAGCCGGCCCATGACGAGCCCCGACACCGGCACGACCGCTTACTGTTTTCGGACCGAGCATCTCACCCGCTCGTTTTCCGGCTTCAAGGCGGTTAACGATGTCTCGCTCGAGCTGCCGAGCGGCGGCGTGCGCACGATCATCGGCCCCAACGGCGCCGGAAAGACCACGCTCTTCAATTTATTGTCAGGTCTTCTTCCGCCGTCCCAGGGACGCATCTACTTTGGGGGCCGCGACATCACCCGCTTGCCCCCTTACGAGCGAGCGCGGCTGGGCATCGCGCGCTCGTTTCAGATCACCAACATCTTCGCAAAGTTGAGCGTCGAGGAGAACGTTCGCCTGGCGGTTCAGGCCGCGTTCGACGGCAAGGCAAATTTCTTTTTTCCCGGTTCCCGCATGGCCGGCATCGCAGCGCGAACGGAGGAAGTGCTCGACGAGATCGGCCTGGGCGCCGCCGCCGGAACGCTCGCCGAAAACCTCTCGCACGGCGATCAACGACGCCTCGAGATTGGTCTCGTGGTAGCGCGCGATCCCCAAGTGCTCTTGCTCGACGAGCCGCTGGCCGGCATGTCGCCGGCCGAAACGGCCGCCACCGTCGAATTGATCGTGCGCATCACGCCGGGCCGAACGATCGTGCTCGTCGAGCACGACATCGACGTCGTGATGTCGGTATCGACGACGATTACGGTGATGCAGACCGGCGGGCTGCTGGCGGTCGGCACGCCGGCCGAAATACGTGCCAACGACGCCGTGCAGCGGGCGTACCTCGGCGGGCTGGATTGAGGCCGGGCTGATGCTGCTAGAGCTCGAGGGCGTCAACGCATACTACGAGAAGAGCCACGTGCTTCAGAACGTGTCGCTGGGAGTCGACGACGGCGAGGTCGTCGGACTGCTCGGACGTAACGGCAGCGGCCGCTCGACGACGCTCAAGGCCATCATGGGCCTGGTCACCGTTCGCAGCGGCTCCATTCGCCTTCGCGGTCAGACGATCGTTCACAAGCCGCCGTTCCGGCTGGCCCAACTGGGCTTAGCGCTCGTTCCCGAAGACCGGCGCATTTTTGCGAACCTCACCGTCGGCGAAAACCTGCGCCTGGCCGCGCTCGCGGGCAACAAGGGGGCTTGGACCGAGCGCCGCATCTACGAGTACTTCCCGGTCTTGGGTGAGCGCCGCGACAAGCCCGCTAAGCTGTCCGGAGGCGAACAGCAGATGCTCGCGATCGCCCGGGCGTTGATCGCCAACCCGGCGATCATTCTGCTCGACGAACCCATGGAAGGTCTAGCCCCATTGATCGCGCGCAACGTCGAGGAAGTCGTGCGGCGCATCCGAGCGGAGGGCAACACGATCCTGCTGGTCGAGCAGAATGCGCGGGTCGCGATGGCCCTCTCGGACCGCGGCTACATCCTCTCGAACGGCCGGGTCATGGCCCACGGCTCGATCGACGAACTCAAGGCCGACAGCGAAGCGATGCACCGCTACTTGGCGGTTTGAAAGGGACCATCGATGGAGATCGGCCATCGCTTCGAGCGGCGTTTCGTGTTGAGCCGCGACGATATCGTGACGTTCGCGACCGAAATCGGTGATACCAATCCCATGCATCACGACGAGAGCTACGCCACGGCCACGCGCTTCGGCGGTCTCATCGCGTCGGGCGCACACCCGGTTGCACTCTTGGTCGCACTTTGCGGTGCCCAGGCCAAGGAAGGCTTTCCCGGTGTCGGGCTCGAGTTCAATTTCCGGCTAATAGCCGCGGTGAAACCGGACACCGAACTGCTCCTGCGCTGGGAGGTGGTTGCGGTCGAGCCCAAACCGAAGCTGAAGGGCCGCATCCTTTCACTGCGCGGAACCGCGCTCGATGGGGAGGGGCGCCAGCTGGTCGCCGCCGACGCAAAGATCCTCATGTCCGACGCGCTATAATGCGGCCGCGCCAATCCGAAGCGAGCTTTCAGAATTTTTTCAGGGCACGCCGCTACGCTTTAGCTGCGATGAAAATTACGCGTACGACTCGACCCATTGGAAGCCGAACGCTCGGAGCACTTGTCCTCGCCGGTCTATGCTCGGCGCCGGCGCTCGCAAGCGCGGCCCTTCTGCCGGCGGCAAGCGTCCCGCATGCGGCGGGACTGACCGACCTCGGTCGCGCCCCAGCCGGCATGCCGATCCAACTTGCCTTCACCCTCCCCTACCAACACCAAGCCGAGTTGGACGTGCTGCTCGCCGACTTCGGGAATCCGGCATCGCCGCTCTTTGGCGCGCGCCTAACGCCGGCCCAGTTCCGCAGCTATTTTGCGCCTGCGTCCGCCGACCAGGAGCGCACCATCGCCGTGCTCCGGGCGGCCGGCTTTACGGTCGTGCGCACCTACTCGAACCGCAGCGTCATCGACGCGGTGGCTCCCTCGCACGCCGTCGAGCGCTTCTTCGGAACCGACATTCACCGCGTCGCGCAAGCGCACGAAGGCGTCCGCTATGCCAACGCGACCGTGGCGAGCCTGCCCACCGCGTTGAGCGGCCTCATCTCGGGTGTGACCGGTCTCAATAACCTGCAGCTCATGCACTTTCACTACGCATTCGGGCAACGCAGGGCACTCGCCCCAGATGGGACGATCGGAAAACCGTTGCGCGGTCCCGACGGCGGTTACGGCCCGCTCGCTTTTGCGAACGGTTACAATTTGCCCGTTCAGCACGGCTTCGACGGAACGGGGCATACCGCCGGCATCGTCATCGGCGGCAACCCGTCAGACTCGGATCTGGCCGGATACCTTTCGGCTTTCGGCGTGACGCGCACCGGGACGACGACACGCGTCCCGATCGACGGCGGCCCCGGCAGCGATAGCGGCGACGAGATCGAAGCGACGCTCGACTACGAAACCATCGCGTCGCTCGCCCCCGGCGCCGACATCGTCATCTACGAGCCCGACGAGATTCCGTTTGCTCAGATCATCGATTCCTACAACCGCGCCGTCTCCGATGCGCTGGTCGAAACGCTCGATTCGAGCTTCGGCATTTGCGAAACCGCCGAGCCCGCCTTTGCCAAGCAAACCGAGCATATCGCAAAACAGGCCGCAGCGATCGGCATCGTGTTCCACGCTTCGACCGGCGACGCCGGCTCGCAGGGCGACGATTGCTCGGGTAACTCGGGCGTCGATACGCCCGCCAGCAGTCCGTCGTTCGTTGCAGTCGGCGGCACGACGTTATCGGTCGCCAAGAGCGGCGACTATTTCAGTGAGACGGCGTGGCCGGAAGCCGGCGGCGGCGTCTCGACCATGTTTGCCCGCCCGGCCTATCAGAAGGGCGTGCCGAACGTGATCTCGAGCGGCCGCAATCTTCCCGACCTCTCGTTCGATGCCGATCCGAGCACGGGCGAGTCGTTCTTCTTTGACGGCGAGTTCGAGGGGCCGATCGGCGGCACGTCCCTGTCTGCGCCAATCTTCGGTGCCATGGTCGTGGAACTCGACCAGATGCATGGCGCCCCGTTCACCGGCGGCTTCAACCCGCCGGCCTACGCCGCGTTCCTGGCCAACGGCTACGGTAAGGGCAAGACGGCTTTTTGGCACGATATCGTCTTTGGCAGCAACGGCGCCTTCAGTGCGAAGAAAGGCTACGACCAAGCGACCGGCATCGGTTCGCCCGACGCCGATAATCTGTCCGCCTTGCTTCCGTAAGGTTCTTCTGTTCGAGCGTGACCTCGTGCGGCGGCAGCCAGGCGGCGGCCGTTGAAAGCGGGGGACGCGGGTCCGTCGGGGGTCGCGCAGCGAAGGCCACCCCCGATGGAAACGCTTCGAAAAACCAAAGACGGGACGCGGGGGGCCGCCTGCGCGGAGGACCTGCGCCGGTGCACGGCTCCGGGCGGACCGCGTCTTTTCCGACCACGCTGCACGAGGCGGCGCGATGATCATCGATGACGCCTTCGACGTGGATGCTCCGCTCGAGCGCGTTTGGCCGGTCCTCACCGACGTACCGCGCGTGGCCGGCTGCATTCCAAACGCGGTCGTGACCGAGACGGTCGACGACAAGACCTATCGTGCCAAGGTCTCCGTGAAGGTCGGCCCCGTATCGATCTCCTACAATGCGACGATCTTCGTCGAATCATTCGACGAGCCGACCCACACTGCGACGCTGCGCGTGCAGGGCGACGACACCAAGGGTCGCGGCGGCGTGCGCGCGACGATCGTCTCGCGCTTGGTGCCACGCGATGGGAAGACGCACGTCGAACTGCACACCGATTCCCAGATCAGCGGCATCATCGCGAGCGTTGGGGGCCGGCTGATCGAAGGCGTCGCCAAGAAGACGATCGCCGAGTTCGCACAGAGGCTCTCCAAGCTCGTGTGAAAACGTGGTGTGCGATTCTTGCCGCGGGCCGCTCCTCGCGCATGGGGGTCGAAAAGCTGCTCTTGCGGATCGGCGAGCGAACGATGCTCGAGCGGGCGATCGCCGCCGCGCAAGGCTTTCCCACCGTGCTGGTCGCTTCGCCCGCGCTCGTCGAACGAATCTGTGCCGCCGCGGACCTGCACATCGTCGTGAATGCGGCGCCCGAGCGCGGGATGTCGCACTCCTTGCAATTGGCCAATGCAGCGATCGGCGATGCCGATTCGGCGCTGGCCGTTCTCCTGGCGGACACCCCTTTGGTCGACGCCGCGCTCGTTCGGCGCGTCACGGCCGCCCGCGGCGATGCGGATGTCGCGTACCCCGTATGGAAGGACCGGCCCGGTCACCCGGTCGTTTTCGGCCCGCGGGCGCGCGCCGCGATCGGGGGCCTCGCAGCCGGCGATACCATCCGTAGGCTGCGCGATGCCGCTCGCTGGCGCAGAGTGGAGCTGAACGTCGAGGACGACGCGGCCCTGATCGACGTCGATACGCCGCAGGCATTGGCGCGCGTACGCCGCTTGCTGGAAACCCCGGGCGCCCTGGGGTAGTCTACCTCCCGGAGGGACTATGCCTACGCAAGAACAGGTTATTGAAGCACTTAAAGAGGTGGAAGATCCGGAGCTTCACCTCGGAATCGTCGATCTAGGACTCGTCTACGGCGTCGACGTCGACGGCCCCGATCAGGAAAACGTCAAAGTGCGCATGACGCTCACCTCGCCGATGTGCCCGGTCGGACCGCTTTTTAAAGAAGCAGTCCAGAGCAAAGTGCAGTCGCTCGACGGCGTCAAGAACGCGAGCGTCGAGATCACCTTTAACCCGCCCTGGGATCCGCGCACGATGGCGAGCGACGACGTGAAGATGCAGCTCGGAATCTGGTAAGCCGGCTGCCGTGACCGATCGCGACGGCAAGACCGAGCAGCTTCGCGAGCGGCGCGCGCAAGCGCTCGAGCCGGCCGGCGCAGGCGCCAACGAAAAGCAGCACGCTCGGGGGAAGCGTACCGCGCGCGAGCGGATAGCGGCACTGGTCGACCCCGGCTCGTTCGTGGAGTTCGACATGTTCGCGATCCACCGCTCGAGCGCATTCGGTCTCGACGAGCGGGAGTTCCTCGGCGATGGGGTCGTGACCGGACGGGCCGCCATCGGCGGGCGCCAGGTGTTCCTCTTCTCGCAAGATTTCACGGTGCTCGGCGGATCGCTCGGCGAAGTCTTCGCCGAAAAGATCTGCAAGGTGATGGATCTCGCCGTACGCACCGGTTCCCCGATCGTCGGGATCAACGATTCGGGCGGCGCACGTATTCAGGAAGGTGTCGTAAGCCTGGGAGGCTACGCGGAGATCTTCTGGCGTAACGTTCAGGCAAGCGGCGTCATTCCCCAGATCAGTTTGATCGCCGGGCCATGCGCCGGCGGGGCGGTCTACTCCCCGGCGATTACCGATTTTACGATCATGGTCGAAAACATCTCACAGATGTTCATCACCGGCCCTGAGATCATCAAGGCCGTCACCGGCGAGGACGTTACGTTCGAACAGCTCGGCGGCGCGCTGACCCACGCGACAAAGTCCGGAGTCACGGATCTGGTCGCGGCCGACGAGGCGGAGATGAACCTCCAGACTCGCCGCTTGTTAAGCTTCATCCCGCAAAACAATCTCGAAGACCCCCCGCGCTACGCCTGCGACGACGATCCGCAGCGGCTCGCGCCGGAGTTGGACGACCTGATCCCGGACGCGCCGAACAAACCGTACGACATCAAGGATGCAATCGTCGCGGTGCTCGACGACGGCGACTTCTTCGAGCTGGCCGAGCTGTACGCGCAGAACATCGTCATCGGCTTCGGCCGAATCGGCGGCTCAACTGTCGGCATCGTCGCCAATCAACCCAAGGTGCTGGCCGGCGTGCTCGACATCGCGTCGTCGATCAAGGCGGCGCGATTCGTCCGCTTCTGCGACGCTTTCAACATCCCGCTGCTGACCTTCGTCGACGTGCCGGGGTTTCTGCCCGGCACCGCTCAGGAGTACGGCGGCATCATCAAGCATGGCGCGAAATTGCTGTACGCCTTCGCTGAGGCGAGCGTCCCGAAGATCACGGTCATCACGCGCAAGGCGTATGGCGGCGCCTACGACGTCATGGCGTCCAAACACATCCGCGCCGACTACAACGTCGCCTGGCCGAGCGCCGAGATCGCCGTCATGGGCGCTGCCGGTGCGGTCAAGACCATTTTCCGGCGTGAGATCGCGGAGTCGACGGATCCCGAGGCGAAGACGGCAGAACTCGTCGCCGACTACGAGCGGCGCTTCGCCAACCCGTTCATCGCAGCCGAGCGCGGCTACGTCGACGACGTGATCGAGGCCAGCCAAACGCGCCAGGTCGTCGCGCGCGCGCTCGACATGCTCGCCGACAAGCGCGTCGAACGTCCCAAGCGCAAACACGGAAACATTCCACTGTAGGGAGACTCAGAGTGAAAGCTTTGGTTGGTTCGCGTTGGTGGATCGCAGCGGCGCTGCCTCTGCTCGCGCTCCTGGTGGCCTGCACGAGCACGACGACGGTGGTTGCATCCGGCCCCGGGCCCCTGCCTAGCATGTCGCCCCAAAACGTGACGGTCGTTCCGGGGCAAGCCGTGACGATGAGCGCTTCGGGCGTGAGCGCGAGCATCACATTCTCCGCCGACGCCTCTCCTAGCGCTGACGTGCTCACCTACGTTTTCTCGAGCACGCGGCCGGCGGCTGCGCCCACCACGCTTCCCTCGAACTCGCCGGCGGGCGCGGGCGCGACCGCCAAGGCGCCCTTTCTGACGTTCAGCCTGGCGCAAACCTTGACGGCGAGCGGTGTCAGCCTGGGCTGGTCGGAGAGCCGCCCGCCCGCCGGGCCGCTTTTCCTAGCCTTTTTCAACCTGACGGCCGACCCGACGACGCCGATCTCGGTTGTCGAGCTGACCTCGGCTTCCCACGGCCGGTCGCAGACGCTATCGGCCGATTCGAAACAGCCCGAATTCGAGTTGACCTTCCCGGCCGGCGATCTCTTCTTCGTGAGTCTGTACGCCGGCCAGTAATTGGTATTTCCGCGCGGTAACTAGGCAAACGTCGCTTGGGCCGTTACACTTGAATGGCGCGGGCCGGTAACCGCATGCTAAAACGCCCGCTTCTCCAGTTCGCTACTCTAACAGAGGAGACTTTTGCGTGACCATTCTCGTACGGCCGCGTTTGCGCGTTGCCCTTACCATTGCCGCGCTGCTGCTGGCGGGCTGCGGCGTTAACACGTCGGTACCGGGCGGAGCGCCTGGCGGCCAGGCAGCCCAGAGTGCAGCTCAGCAAACGGGAGCGTTCGGCTCGGGAGCCCAGTCGGTCATCGAAGCCCTCAAGCCGCCCAAGAAGTGCAAGGGGCAGAAGACGACCTCCAAGGATGCGACGATCAAGGAAACCCTGGAAACAAAGGGCGGCTCGCTTTGCATCCCCGCTTTTGGCGATTACGGCGGGGACATCGACTATCCGGCCGTGACCAACGCCACCTCGATAACGCTCGAAAGCAGCACGACCAACGTGGGCGGCTACCCATTGCTAGGACCCTCCAGCGAGACGCCGATCTTCTATCTGTCCATCGCCTTGGGCGGCAGCACGACGTTCGGCAATAAGGGAGGCGCCGGGGGCGGCCTCGAGTCGCCCAACATCGTCGTCGGCGATAAGTACACGATTTACGGTCAGGGGACGTGTTTCGGCGTAACCGAGAACTTTTCGCCGTACACGACGACCGCGGTATCGTCGAAACACGGCGGCGAGATCGGTGGGCTCGGGACGGTCCTGCAGGGCGTCAGCGTCCCCTGCGCGGCGACCGGAATCCTCGAGGCTTACGAGGATTAGAAATACGCTGATTTCGTCCACGCCTAGGCGCTGAAGGGCGAAGTTTACTTCGCGTAAATGAGGCCTTCGGCAACGACGGCGTGGGCGAAATCAGTGCATTTCTGGAGGGTTCGCGCGACCGCTAGTCGTCAATAGCCGCGATGGGTCTCCTCGAAGGCAAGATCGCTCTTATTAGCGGCGTTGCGAACCGCTGGTCGATTGCGACCGGCATCGCGCGCCGCTTTCACGCACATGGGGCAACGCTGGCTTTCATCTACCAGGGCGAACGCGTGCAGCGCGAGGTCGAGAAGCTTGCGGCCGAGCTCGGCGGAGCCAAGTGCTATCCCTGCGATGTCACCTCGGACGCGGCACTGTCCGCCCTAGCCGCAGAAGTCAAGCGCGATCACGGGCGGCTCGACGCACTCGTTCACTCGATTGCGTACGTCAACAAAGAAGATCTGGCCGGCCTCGTTTACACGACGTCACGATCCGGTTTTGCGCTCGCCCTCGACATCTCGGCCTTTTCGCTGATCGCTTTAACCAACGCACTGGTCGACGTGCTGGCCGACGGATCGAGCATCATGGCGCTGACCTACCTCGGCTCGACCGCCATCGTCCCAAACTACAACATTGCCGGCATCTCGAAGGCCGCCCTCGAGGCGATCGTACGGTATCTGGCCTTCGACCTCGGCCGGCGCGGGATTCGTGTCAACGCCATTTCGGCGGGGCCGATCTCAACGGCTAGCTCCCGCCAAGTCAAAGACTTTCGAAGCATGCTTGGGAAAGTCGAAGCTGCGGCGCCGCTGCACCGCAACGTCACCTCGGAGGACGTCGGCGACACGGCCGTCTACCTCGCCTCCGACCTGTCGCGAGCCGTCACCGCCGACGTGCACTTCGTCGATTCCGGCTACCACGCGATGGGGATGTTCCCCGACCCGCCGGCGGAATGAAGCTGGCGCTCGACCGCGCGACGACGTGCGAAGAGCTCGCCGCCATCGTCGTGGCGCTCGACGCTGTGCTACGTTCCGGTATTCCCGATGAGCCGCGCCAAGCGCCGTCGCGATGGCGCCTCGAGGGACGCCGTTTCGATGCCTTCGACGAGCCGGTGCGCGGGCGTTGGCAGGCGTGGCAGCCGCGCTGAAAAGACTCCTGGTCGCAAATCGCGGCGAAATCGCGCTACGCGTCATGCGCACGGCGCGCGAACTGGGGCTGGAGACCGTTGCGGTCTATTCCGAAGCGGACCGCGACGCCTTGCACGTACGCTACGCCGACGAGGCATATTTGCTGGGCCCGGCAGCCCCCGCGCAAAGTTACCTCGACATCGAAAAGCTGATCGATACCGCGCTCCGGGCGGGCGCCGACGCGGTCCACCCGGGCTACGGATTCCTCGCCGAAAACGCGCACTTCGCGCGGGCCGTTGGTGAAGCCGGCTTGATTTGGATCGGCCCGCACGCCGGCGCGATCGAGACGATGGGTGACAAGGTCCGCGCGCGCAAAGCGATGATCGCCGCCGGCGTGCCGGTCGTTCCCGGCGGAACCGAGCCGCTAGGCAGCGTCGCTGAAGCGCTCGAGGCTGCGCGCGAGTTCGGACTTCCGCTTGCGCTCAAAGCGTCGGGAGGCGGCGGCGGAAAGGGACTGAAGGTTGCGCGCTCGCTCGACGAGGTCGAGGGGGCCTTTTCGACGGCGCAACGCGAAGCGCAAGCATATTTCAAGAATCCGAGCGTGTACGCCGAGCGTTACCTAGAGAATCCCAAGCACGTCGAGCTGCAGATCTTGGCTGACAAGCACGGCAACGTGGTGCACGTCGGTGAACGGGATTGCTCGCTGCAGCGGCGCCACCAGAAGCTCTACGAAGAAACGCCGGTTCTGCTGGCAGACGATGTTCTGGGACGCCTGCGCGAGGCCGGCATTCGGGCCGCCAAGGCGATCGCGTACGACAGCGTCGGCACGATCGAAACCCTCGTCTCGGGGGGCGATTTCTTTTTCCTCGAGATGAACACGCGCATCCAGGTCGAGCACACGATCAGCGAGATGACGAGCGGACTCGACTTGATTCGAGAGCAGTTGCGCGTCGCAGCGGGCGAACGGCTCGGCTTCGTACAGTGCGACCTCAGCTTCCGCGGACACGCGATCGAGGTGCGCGTCAACGCCGAGGATCCCGCGCAGAATTTCCGGCCCGCGCCGGGCAAAATCGATCGCTATCGCGAGCCGGGAGGTCTCGGGGTGCGCGTCGACGCTGCGGCCGCGCTCGGATCGGTGATCCCGCCCGACTATGATTCGATGATCGCCAAGCTCATCGTTTGGGCACCGACGCGCGATCAAGCGCGTGCGCGCTTGCGCCGCGCCATCGACGAGTACGAGATCGGCGGCGTTCCGACGACGTTACCCTTTCTGCGCTCGCTTAACGACTTTGAGCCGGTCGCCGCAGGAACGTACGGCACGGCAAGCCTCGAGACGTTCGCAGCCGTTTGGGGCCCAAGCAACGGTGCCGAACCGGCCCTCGGCGAGCCGCCGGAACCCGGCACGGCGCCGGGCGAGGTGCTGCGCGTCGAGGTCAACGACAAGCTCTTTTTCGTGCGTTTGATCGACCGCCCGAAGGGCTTGGACGCTTCCCGCGGCGGCGACGGACGCCCGGCCGTCGCGCCGAAACCACCGGCGCTCGCGCGCGGCCGCCGCGCAGCGACCGGCAACGACATCCTTTCGCCCATGCACGGCGTCGTCGTCGAGCTCGACGCCGGCGAAGGCACCGAGGTCGGCGAAGGCCAGGTCGTCGCCGTCATCGAGGCAATGAAGATGATGAATGAGATCCGTGCCCACCGCGCGGGGCGGGTCGCGAAGGTTCACGTTCGAAAGGGCGCGCAGGTCGAAGCGCACGGTCCGATCCTCACGCTCGAATAACCCGTGAGCGCCGTTCCGTTGGGTGCGATGCCGGGTCGCGCCGGGGCTGCCGGCGCCGTTCGCGAAAGACTCAGAACATGAAGGCCGACGGTCGCAGCCGGGCAGGCGCGCGCACGCACAACGCCAGCGGCATTCCGTTGAAGGCGAGCTACGACGAGGCGGATCTGGCGGCGGGGCCGCGCGTCACCCCGGGCGAGCCAGGGTCGTTTCCGTTCCTGCGCGGGCTGCGCCCCGACGGCTACCGTGGCCGGCTTTGGACGATGCGCCAGTACGCGGGCTTTGCCACCGCCGCCGAATCGAACGCGCGCTACCGCTACCTGTTGGCGCGCGGTCAGACGGGTCTTTCGGTCGCGTTCGATCTTCCGACGCAACTCGGCCTGGACTCGGATGCACCGCAGGCGCGCGGTGAGGTTGGTAAAGTCGGCGTCGCGATCGACCACGTGCGTGACGTCGAAACGCTTTTCGACGGCATTCCGCTCGACGAAGTCACGGTCTCGATGACGATCAATGCTCCGGCCGCGATTCTTCTGGCCATGGTGCTGGCGGTCGCGCGGCGGCGCGGCATTCCTTTTGCAAAACTCGGCGGAACGACTCAGAACGACGTGCTCAAGGAGTATGTCGCGCGCGGCACCTACATCTTCCCGCCCCAACCATCGATGCGGCTGGTCACCGACGTGATGGCATACTGCGCGGCCGAAGTGCCTGCCTGGAACACGATCTCGATTTCCGGTTATCACATTCGCGAGGCGGGCTCGACCGCCGTCGAAGAGATCGCCTTCACGCTTTCCAACGCGAAGGCGTACCTTCACGCCGCGATCGCTTCGGGTCTCGACATCGACGCGATCGCGCCGCGCATCTCGTTTTTCTGGAACGCGCACAACGACTTTTTTGAAGAGATCGCGAAGTTTCGCGCCGCGCGCTACCTGTGGGCGCACATCATCCGCGATGAGTTCTCCGCGCGGGATCCACGCTCGCAGATGCTGCGCTTTCACACCCAAACCGGCGGTTCGACCCTGACCGCGCAGGAGCCCGACAACAACGTGGTGCGGGTCGCGCTGCAGGCGCTGGCCGCGGTGCTGGGCGGGACGCAATCGCTTCACACCAACGGCAAGGATGAGGCGCTCGCCTTGCCGACCGCCGAGTCGGCGCGTCTGGCCCTTCGCACGCAGCAGATCATCGGCTACGAGAGCGGCGCGGCCGATGTGGCCGACCCGCTGGCCGGATCGTACTATGTGGAGACGCTGACCGCCGACCTGATCGAACGGGCGAGCGAGTTGATCGAACAAATCGACGAACTGGGGGGAAGCATCGCGGCGATCGACTCCGGCTGGATGCAAGGGCGCATCGCCGAGTCCGCGTACCTCGCGCAGCAGGCAATCGAGCGCGGCGACGCAACCATCGTCGGCGTCAACGCTTTCGTCGAGGCCGAGGGCGGGGACGTGCCGATTGCGTTGCAACGAATCGACGAGTCGATCGAGCGCGAGCAGATCGCACGGCTCGAACGGTATCGCCGGGAACGCGATGCTAACCTCGTCGAGCGGCGTTTGCACGAGGTGCGCGAAGGCGCCGCAGGAAGCGCGAACCTGATGGTGCTTTTTGTCGAAGCGGTCGATGCCGGCGCGACGATCGGGGAGATCTGCGACGTGCTGCGCGCGGCTTTCGGCCGCTACGTTCCGGCCGAGGTCGGCGCATGATCGATGCCCCGATCGACCACGTGGCAATCGTGGTGGCCGACCTTGAAAGCGCGATCGCGCTGTACACGCGGACGCTCGGCTTCACGCAGATCTACCGCGAGACGATCCCCGATCAGGCCGTCGAGGCAGTCGGCTTGCGGGCCGGCGACTCGATCATCGAACTCCTGCGGCCGCTCTGCGACGACTCGCCGGTCGCGCGCTTCCGCGGCGAAGCCGCGAGCAAACTGCACCACACGGCCTACCGCGTCGCCGACATCGTGGCCGAGCTCGCGCGCCTAAAAGCCGGCGGGGTTCGCCTGATCGACGAGTGCCCGCGCCGGGGCGCCCACGGTAACCGAATCGCCTTCCTCCACCCCAAGAGCACCGGCGGGGTGTTGATCGAGCTGTGTCAGCCGGCCGGCGACGTTCGAGACCGCTTGTGATGTTGCTTTAGGACTGCGACTCCTCGTCGGCCAGCAACTTGTAGATGTCGCGCCGGGCCCGATCGAGGATTTCCTTGGCGCGGGCTTCCGTCACCCCGTCGTGCGTGCGCGCGGCTTGCACGACGGCGGCAGCGAGCTTCACCGCCGCCATGCGCAAGCCGATCCGCCCATCCTGACCGGGGTCGTCGTTTTCCTCTTGCGCGGTGCGCCCGGCCAGCAGCTGCCGGCCTGAGTCCGTGATCGTGTAGACGCGTTTGCCCTCGCTCTGCTCGCTGGTCAGGAAGCCACCCTCCTCGAGCATCTGCAGGGTCGGGTACACCGACCCGGGGCTCGCGCGGTATGCGCCGCCGCGCCGCTCCTCGAGGGTGCGCATCACGTCGTAGCCGTGCATCGGCCGTTCCGCGAGCACTTCCAAGATGAGGAACTTCACGTCCCCGCGCCGGGCTCGAGCCTCGCCGGGCCAGTCCTCCCAGACGCCGCCGCGCTCGAAGCCGCGCCGCCAGCGCCCCCGTCCAAATCCGTGTCCGTGCCGGCCACCCATCGTCCATCCCTCGCCACTAAGCCATCCTGCAAGCATCGCCGGTCTCCTCGCGACTGTTCTTTGTGTATCGGAACATATCACGATATATCTTTATGCGCAAGGCCTTCGAGAAAATTCTAGCGCGCGTTTAGGCGAACGTCGATCTCCGTTTCGAAGGTCCGGTCCCACGGCAGGGTGATCGTCAAGCCGCCGTCGCGATACTGCGGAAAGATTCGTTCCAGCAAGTCCACCGCATACGGCCAAAGCAGCGCGCGGTTTTCGGCGGCCGTTTCTTCGGCGACCGGCGGCACGAGCAGATCCGTATCGACGCCGCGAGCGCGCACCTCGGCGTTGAGCGCGGGGCGCACGAACTGGTGGAAAGCGTAGTCGTCGATATAGCGGTCGAGCAAGAACTGCGCCTTGGCGCGCGAATCGAAACGGCCCGTTCGGCGACCGGCCCCGGCGGCGATCGCGGCCGGCAGCGCCGTGCCGACGGTGTTTGCATCCGTATTCCACGAGGCGAAGCCGTCGACGCGGCCGGCAATGCCGCGTGCGATCAGAGCCTCCGTCAACTCGCGCTGCTCGTCGCCAGGACCGCCGCGCAAGAATGTCAGGTCGGCAACCGCCACGCCGGCGCCGGCGTTCGCGCGATCCGCTAAGGCGTCTTCGAAGGCACGCTCGTCGGCATCGTTCGTTTCGGGAACTTTGACGAACAGCGTGATGTCCGGGCCGGCGTCGACGCGCCGGGCGCCGCAGGCCACGATAATGCGTCCGATGGTCGTATCGAGCGGAACGAACTCGAGCGGGTCGACGAGCCGGCCCGCGCCCGCGCGAGAGTACACGACGCGCACCCGTGGCTCCCACCCGGCGTTGCGTGCGAAAGCGCGGGCCAGCAGCAGCATCCCGAGTTCGTCGGCACCGGGTTCGATTGAAGCGCGCTCGTTCAAACCCAAGGCGCGCGCGTCGCTCTCCAGCGCGGCGACGTCGCGGACGTGCAGGCCGACCGGCCCCGCATCGTCCTGCCCGAGAACGATTCGATCGAACGCGCCGTCGCCGGCGTAGTGCAACGCGCTCTCGTCGACGTACAAATCGCGCGCCCTGGTCGCGAAGTAGACGTCGAGCGGCGCACCGATGCGCGCGCGCAGTTGCGCCGCGTACGCTTGCTGCTCGCGCGTCCGGGGCGGGTCGGGAAGGTTCGCGTACTGAGCGATGAGCGTTACGGTCTCACCCGTCGCCCAATAGTGCAGCGCGCTCCCGAGCGGCGGAACGCCGGTGGGCGCAAGCCGCACGATCGTTCCGAAAACGCCGACGAAGGCGGAGGGGCGTAGTGCTTTGAGTGCGGCGAGGCGCCGCAAGCGCGCATCGGCCTGCGCGAGCGAAACGGCGGGCGCGCGCGACGCGACCAACCCGCCATATGCGATCATGTCCGTCGAAACGACGATCGCCGAAGCGCCCGACGTCGCGGGCGATGCGAGCCAGGTGAGGATCGCATCTGAATCGCCCGGGCGCAGAAAATGACCCAACATCGCAAGCGGCGGTGTCACGACGGGCTGCCCCGCAATCGCGCCCAGCATTTGCGGGAGTTGGAGCGTGACCGGCCGGTCGTCGATCGGAACGAAGACGACGGGCGGACCTTGGACGGCCGCAGCCGGTGCGCTCAGCGCGAGCGCCATCACGAGCGCGGCCATAGCTGCGCCAAGCGCGCCTGGGTGCGGCATATGCGACGTCCTCAGAGCAACCGGCGCAGGAAGCCTTCTTCGCGCTCGAGGAGCGTGCGGGCGGCGGCGGCATCGACCTGGCGGCGGCCCATCACGACGGCCACCTTCACGCTTCCACCGGATTGAGCGAGCAGTTCGTGCGCCCGTTCTTCCTCGACGCCGGCGAGCGTTCGCACCAGCATGGAGGCGCGCCGCCGCAACTTTGCATTGGTCGCGCTCAGGTCGATCATCAGGTTATCGTAGACCTTCCCCAAGCGAACCATCGTCGCCGTCGAGATCGCGTTGAGCGCGAGCTTCTGCGCGGTCCCCGCCGCAAGCCGGGTTGACCCCGCGATCGCTTCCGCTCCGGTATCGAGGACGATCGCAAGCTCGGCTGCGCGCGCCAATGCGGAACGGCCGTGGCCCGTCAAGGCGATCGTGAAGGCTCCGGTCGCGCGGGCTGCGTGCAGCGCCGCGACCACGTAGGCGGCACCGCCGCTGGCCGAGAGGCCGATAACGGCATCACCCGCAACGACCGCACCTCGCACGGCGGCCTCTCCTGCCGGGCCGTCGTCCTCGGCCCCTTCGATCGCGGCGAGCAGCGCGCCCGGGCCTCCGGCAATGTGGGCTTGAACGACCGACGGTACGGTCCCGAAGGTCGGCGGACATTCGGCCGCATCCAGCATGGCGATGCGCCCGCTGGAGCCCGCGCCCACGTAGTGTAAGGATCCTCCCGCGCGAAGGCTCGTCACGATGCGGTCGACGGCGCGTGCAATGGCGGGTGCGGCTTGCTCGGCGGCATCGAAGGCGGCCCGTTGCTCGCGCAGCAGCAGCGCAACGAGCATGTCGCTCGGCAGGGCATCGAGATCGCGGGTTGCCGCGTTGACGTCCTCGGTACGGGGTCCCTCCGTCAACCGAGCATCGCCTCGGCGAAGCGGAGTGCCGCGCGCACCGGCTCGTCGCCCGAACGCAGGATGGTCGCGCCGGGCAGCGCGCCGCGTACGTGTGTCCGCAGCAGCGACGAAAGCCGGTTGTCATCGCGCAGAAGGCCGCCCGCGAAAACCACTGCAGTCGAACCGCGCGCGAGTCCGGCCTGCTCGGCCGCAAGCCGCGTCATTTCCCCGAGGGTTTGCGCCGCCGCGCCGACCGACCTCGCCGCCTCGCTCTTACCATCGCGCGCCAACTCGATCAGCTTGGGTGCCAGCGAAGCGACCCGCGCGACGTCGAGTGGTCCGCCGTAGACGGCGGCGAGCAGCCCGTCGCGGTCGCTCACACCGAATTCTTCTTGCACGAGGGCCGTCGTTTCGTCGAACGCGGCGCGACCGTCCAAGGCGCGTGCGAGCCGCTTGACGGCGTGGAAACCGAGCGCGAAACCCGAGCCTTCGTCGCCGAGCAGGTAGCCGTCGCCCCCGACTTGGGCACGAAGCTCGCCGTTTTCGGCGTAGGCGACCGCGCCCGTCCCGGCGATGACGACGACCCCCGGCCCGTTCGGTACTGCGGCCCGTAGCGCCGTCTCAACGTCGCTTGCGACCGCAAGGTTAGCCGCGGCTGGAAAAGCGCCGCGCAAGGCCGCCTCGAGTTGCATGGCGGATTCGGGCCGGCCCGCCCCGGCGGCGCCGACGTAGATCGCCGCCGGGTCTTCGCTACCGGCAATCGCACGCACCGCGGAAGCGATCGTTTGCGCGGCAGCAGCGATGCCGCGCGAACTCGGATTGGCCGGGCCGCCCGCGATCGCGCCCTGATACGTGCCTGCGCGAGAGAAGGCGACGACCGTCGACGATCCGCCTGCGTCGACACCGACGGCCAGCACCGCTTTCATGCCGAAGCGTTCGCGAACGTGCGCGCGATCTTCTCTAGCAGGCGCGCCGGCTCGACCGGGGCGATCGCACCGAGGACTGCCGCATGCCGGGCGCCGGTTGCGGAAGGGACGCCCGAAGGCCGGCCGCGCAGCGTTTCGAGCCCCAAGATCGCAAACGCGATCGCTTCCTTGGCGTCGGGATCGATGCCGAAGGCTTGCGATGTGTCGACCTCGTGTTCCGCGCGCAGCAAGCCCATCAGCGTAGCGTTGTGCGTCCCGCCGCCCGATGCAACGATGCGCGCCCCAGATGCACCGAACGCGGCGAGGCTCGTGCAAATGGTGCGCGCGCTCAGCGCGGTCAGCGTCGCGCAGCCGTCTTCGTCCGAGAGCGCAGCGAGGACGCGCGCGTGGCTTTCAAGATACGCATCCCCAAAACGCTCGCGCCCGGTCGACTTGGGCGGGGCCTGCCTGAAGTACGGGTCGGCTTGCAGCGCTTGCAGCGCGTCTTCACTCACCCGGCCGCGCGCTGCCAGCATTCCGCCGGCGTCGAAGGCGCGCGTTCCACCGCTGCGCCGCCGCACGAAGGCATCGATCAGCATGTTGCCTGGCCCTGTATCCCAGGCGCGCGGCGCGGAGCCGGCATTCTTCGCGAGCACCGTTACGTTGGCGATTCCACCTAGGTTCAGAGCGACGACGTCGCGCGTTGCGTCGGCAAAGAGCAAACGGTCGACGTACGGAACGAGCGGTGCGCCCTGGCCACCGGCCGCGACGTCCGCCCGCCGAAAATCGAAAACGACGGTCACGCCGGTGCGCTCGCGGATTGCGTATGGGTCCCCGATTTGCGCGCTGACCGGCACGCTGCCGTCGTGGTACAGCGTAAGGCCTGGGCTCGCGATGAAATCGACTTCTCCGCTTGCGACCGACGCGGCGGCCTCGCCAAAGGCCCGGCCCAGCGCCGCGTCCAGCAACGCGACCGCGCGCGGCTCGGGCGCATATGGCGGAAGCGCGGCGACGATGCGTTCGCGCAACCCAGCTTCGAACGGCAGGGTGCGGAAGGCGAGCGTTTCGACGGCGTAGCCATGCGCGCGCGAAGAAAGTTCGACGAGCGCCGCATCGATGCCGTCGAGCGACGTGCCCGACATCAAGCCGATCGCGCGCACCGATCGCATTCCTCGACGACCGCTTCGCAGACTGCGGCACGAACGTCACGCAGGTCGCGCCGGCCGAAGTACAGCGCGTTGGTCAAGAGCACGATCGAGAGGTCTCGCTCCGGATCGGCCCATACGCTCGTTCCGGTAAACCCGGTGTGTCCAAAGGTTCGGCGCGACATCCAGCGGCCGCACGAGTTCTCATCGCTCGTTTTCAACGCCCAGCCGAGCCCGCGCCGCAGTACCGCGTCGGAGCCGTGCTCGGAGGTGGCGCAGCGCGCGAGCCAGGCCGGCACCGCCCGCGGCCCGCGGCCGCAAAGCGGCGCTAAGAAAGCGTCGGCGAGACGAGCGACGTCGCGCGCGGTGCCGAAAAGGCCGGCGTGGCCGGCTACGCCGCCCATCAGATAGGCCTTTTCGTCGTGGACGATGCCCTGCACACGGCCGCGCCAGTCATCGAGCTCGGTCGACGGGATCCCCGAGCGCTCGATCCAGCGCGGACGGTAGGTGGTCCGGCACACGCCGAGAGCACCAAAGAAATGCTGCATGACGAACGCGAGCGAGGCGCCGCAGCGGCGCGCCAGCAGCTCTCCGAGGACGATGAAACCGAGATCGCTGTAGATGACGCGCTCGCCCGGTGCTGCTACGAGGTCGCGCGCGATCGCGAACTGCTCGACGTTTTCACCGAGCAGCATGCGATAGTCGGCCCCGGACTGCATGCCGGACGTATGTGCCAGCAGCATGCGAAGCGTGATCGCGGCGTGCGGCCGTCCTCTCCACTCGGGAAAGCACGCGACGAGGGGCGCATCCAAGCTGCGCTCGTCCGCCGCGAATTCCAGCAAAACGGCGCCCGCTAAGAACAACTTCGTCAGCGAGGCCAAGTCAAAACACGTCGTCGGGTCCGCGGGTCGAGCTTGCCCGCAACCGCCCATCGTCCCGAAGGCTTCCTCCTGCACGACCCGGCCGCGCGCCTCAACGCGCAACACGGCCGCCGTGAAGCGATTGCCGCAGGCGGCGCGCACGATTTCGGCTGCCCTCAAGGGGCGCTCGCCGGAAGACGCACCGGCAGCTTCCCGCCGGCGCCGGCGCGGCCGGTCAGGACGTCGGCCAGCGCCTCGCATTCGAGCGCGCCGTCGCCGTACGAGCAGAGCACGTTGCGCGCGCGCGGAAAACACCCGACGTCGAACGGCTCCAGAGCTGAGACGAGCCACGCTTGGGGAGTGCTCGCGAGTAATGCATCGATCGCGCTTCGTTGCGACCGGTGGCGGTGCGCACGCCGCATGACGATGACGACGTTTCGGCCGCGCTGTGCGGCGAGCACGGCGCGCAGATGTTCGACCATCTCTGGTTCGGGTTCCAACGGAACGCGCAGTATTTCACTGCGCATGCCGCGCGTTCGCAGCGCGCGATTGAGTGAGGCGCGTTCGGTCCCGGAACCGACGCCGTCCGCGCTTTCGCCCTCGAACGAGACGACGGTCGCCGGCTCGTTCAGATCGAGGCGCGCCCGGCCCCGCACCAGCGTGATCGCGCGACGGGCCACCTGGTGCGCGACCCAGTGGGGGTCGGGGTCGGTTTGGGGCTGGGCGCGAGCCAGGCAGCGCCGCAGGTCGTCCACGCGGGCGACCGCTTGACGCATCCGCTCGTCCTCGATCGTACCGGCTTCGAGCGCGTGCGCCAGTGCCGTACGCATCTGGCGTGCCACGCCGAGGGTATGGCTAACCGTCAAGAGATCGGCCCCGGCGCGCAGCGCGGCGACCGCGGCGGCGACGCTCCCGCCGTGGGCCGCGACGGCGTCCATCTCCAAGCAATCGGTGACGCACACGCCTGCGAACCCCAGCTCGTCCCGTAACAGTCCGGTCAGAATCGTAGGCGACAGCGTCGCGGGGCGCTCCGCGTCGAGCGCCGGGAAAACGACGTGCGCGCTCATCACGCAGCGCGCGCCGGCCGCGATGCCGGCTGCAAACGGAACCAGTTCGCGCTCGCGCAGCGTCGCCCCGCCGGCGCCGACGACCGGCAGCTCCGCGTGCGAATCGAACTCGGTTGCGCCGTGTCCGGGAAAGTGCTTGAGCGTGGCCGCGACTCCCCCGCGTTGCAGACCGCGCGTGACCGCCGCGCCGAGCGCTGCGACCCGCGCCGGCTCGTCGCCGAACGAGCGTGTCCCAACGATCGCCGACTGAGGCTCGAGCGCCAAATCGAGAACGGGGGCGAAGTCGACGTCCGCCCCGGCGCGCCGCAGATCGCCCGCGATCGAAAGCCCGACCCGCTCCGCCAATCCCTCGTCGCCGCAGGCGCCGAGCGCCATCATCGAAGGGACCGGCGTTGCGCCCAGCCGCAAGCGCGCGACGCGCCCGCCCTCTTGGTCGATCGCGATCAGAACGTCGCCGAGCGCCGCCCGGAGCGCATCGGCCAGCGCTCGCGTCGCTTCGACCGAGGTGATGTTGCGCGAGAAGAGGAGGATCGCGCCCGGACTCAATTCGCGCAGCTCCTCGAGCACCGCGGCCCTTGCCTCCGTCCCTGGAAAACCGACGCAAAGAACGCGGCCCGCCAAACGAGCCGCTTCATCTGCGGTACGACGGCCTGCGGCGCTCCGCGGCACGGGCTTCGCTACTTTATGCGTACGATTTGAGCGTTGAACAAATTGCCCCGCTGGCTCAAGAAAACGCGGATGCGCGAGCCCTTGGCAATGTCCGTGATGGTATGGAATCCCGGCGTCGGCCCCTCAATGATCGTGCTCGGCAAAATCTGTACCTCGAAGCGTCCGCGGTTACGGGTCGCAACGTCGGCGATTCCGGTGCGATAATCGATCCCGACCACGCGCCCCGCGATGACTCCTGCGTTACGGGCCCGAACGGGCGGCGCGTCGCCCTGGGCCAACCCGGCGGACGGCGCTGCAAGGACGAGGAGCGCGAGGGCGGCAGAAAGCAACCAAGGCATAACGCCACGGTAACGTAGCAGCAAGCCGCGAGCGTTTCGCAAGTAGCTCGGCGGGGCCCACGCGATCCGCCTACGACTCCAGTTCGCGTCGGTAGGCGTCGCGCGCCGCTAGGCCGAGTCCCTCCAAGTCCGGCTCGTCGCCCGGGTGGGGCAGGACGGCGAGCACCTCGGCGTCGCGCGCCAGCAGCTTGCGCAAGCCGGCTCGGTCGCCGGTGGCACAGGCCCGTGCAACTCCGGCCACCGCCCGCAAGCGTCGAACGCTCGCGTCGCTCGGTGCGATGCCGCTCAACACGAGGCGAAGCGCGACGAAGGCCATGTCATCCGCCTGCGCTCCCACCCGCTCGAGAGCGCGATAAAAGGGCGCCGCCGCCGGCAGCGGCGATCGGTCCCGCAATACGGTCCCGATCACGGCCGGCTTCGACACCGGTTCACCCAACAGATACCGGTCGAGGATCTCCGGTCCGCTCACCCAGCCGAACCGGCCACTCGCAGGATTACGCCGTGCTCGGCCGCGCCGTGAAGACGAAGTCTTGCCCGTGGATCCAGGTATAGCCGACGATTTGGCCTTGCTCGAACGTACCGGTCACGTGCACGTGCCCCATGAAGCCGAAGTCGAGCCACACCGACGTACCGTCGACGCCTCCCGTCACCGGGATAAACGTGCCGCCATCGGGCCGGTAATAGCCGTTGACGAGTCCCCCTGAGTCGATCGTCAAATTGAGCGTTCCTTCGTATGCGCCGGCTCCGAGTCTGCCGACACCGAGTTCTTGGACGAACGTCGTGGTGTACTGCTCCTGCGCCGGCGCGCCCTGATGGGTTATCGCCAGCGCCGGCCCGGCCAGGGCGGCCGTGAAGGCCATCGTTGCGAGCAAACTTCCCAAAAATCTCATAACATCGTATCAACCGCGCGCGACCGCACGGCGTTGCATTCTGGGAGCGCTCCCGGCCGATTCTCACGCGGGGTTTACCTCGGCTTAGCTTGCTGCTAGACGCTTGGCGCGCTCGGCGATCTCGCCCGATATGGCCGCCTTCAAACTGCCCGGATTCGACAGCGTCGACGCCATGTTGTGCATCGCCGCAAGCACCGCAATCTCTGCCACGGTCGGGTCGATCGCCTCGTAGCGCGGCGTACTGCCCATGAACCGCAGCGGATTCATCATTGGATTCCATTGTCCCCACAGCGCATGCAGCTCCGCGAGCTGGGCAACCGGATCGAACGCTTTCGACGGATCGGACACGCGACACCTCATTTCGCAGGTTCGTGCGCGGTTCGCAAACTGCATGGGCCGCTCCCGCACCGCTTTAACGCGATCCTCATGCCGGCGGGGCAGGCACGAGCGTTGATTGGGCGCATCTGCTAAGCCTTTTAGCCGTCCGCTCCGAAACGTGAAAGCATGATTGCGCCGATCGTACTCGCATTACTCTTGCGCGGCTCGGACGGTTCCGCACAGCAGCGCGAGCTGCTTTCGACCGTGACGATCGTCGGCGATTGCGCGCGCGACTGCGGTCGCGGCAATACCGTATTCGGAGCCGGCGAGATCGTCGGGCGCAGCGCCGATGGAGAGCTCGTCGTCGTAACTGCGCGACATGTCGTCGCGGCGATGTCCAGACCGCGCGTCTACCTGCTCAATGGCAGCGATCCGGGCGCGCGGCTAGAGACCTACCGCCGCAAGGACGACGGGCGATCCGCAAGCGTTGAAGCTACCTCCAACGGCGCGGATTTGGCACTCGTCCGTTTTCGTCTCGCCCCGGGCGACCGATACGCCGTCGCGCCGCTGTCGAATGGTGCTCCCCCGCAGGGCGGCAACGTGATCGGGCATCCGTACGGCGACGCCTGGACCGTCTCGAGCTTTCATTTCATGAATGCGATGCAAGAGGCATTCGTGGTTCGCTGCCCGACGTGCGGTCCGGGGGATTCCGGCGGAGGCGTTTTCGACACCGGCGGCCGGCTTTGCGGAATCATCGTGAGCCAGGAGCGGACGGCGGTCAGGGACGATGCACGCGGATTCGACGAACGGACCGCGCGTTTTGCGGTCGTGCCGATGGGTCAGGTGCGATCGTTCATCGCCTTCGAGGCGCGCGAAGCGGCCGGCATACGCCAGGCGTCCAACCCATGGACGCATTTCGGAGTCAGTGCGCCCACGCGGGATGCGAACCCGTGGTCTGCGGCGGCCTGGTCACACGCTCGACCGAACGACCCGTGGTCGCGTTTCGCCGGTTCGCCACCGGCCGTGGAGCGCTAACGGCCGACTGCTGGTTGCTAGGGTCCGTGACGCCCGTCGTCATAGCAGCGACCCATGAAGTTGCTAGGCCTCGATCACGCCGACATCCGCGTCAGCTCGATTGCGGCCGTCGAAGGTTTCTACGATGCCGTCCTGCCGCGCCTAGGGCTCTCACGCAAGTCGGAGGCGCACGTCGACGTCCACGGTGAATGGCACGACGTCGACGCTGTCCGGCCGCGTAACGCGATCGAGTATCACCCGCCGCTCGAGCCCGGCTCACCGGGCTGGTTCGTGGGCTTCATCGAAGATCCGTCGACGCTCCCGAACGCGACGCGCATCGCCTTCGCGCTCGACGGCGAAGCCGATCTCCCGGCGCTCGAACCGCTCGTTCGCGACGCGGGTGGCCGGGTGGTCGAGTGGTCGATCGATGACGCCTACCCGGCACTTTTCTTCGAAGATCCGCTCGGCACGCGGCTCGAAATCTGTGCGCGCCGTCCGCGCGCTTAACGCTTCCTAACAGAACGCTGACGCGCGCGGGGCGCGTTTTAGGCTCGCGCCGGCAGTATCGTTCCTGACGCTTCGCCGAAGCCGATGCGCGCAGCTCCGCGCTTCTCGCACCAGCCGCGCAGCATCACCCGATCGCCGTCTTCGAGGAAGGCGCGACGCTCGCCGTTGGGTAGAACCAGCGGCCGGCGGCCGGCCTGCGTCAGCTCGAGCAGTGAGCCTGCTTCTTCCGGCGCAGGACCGGATTGGGTTCCGCTGCCGAACAGATCGCCCGAGCGCAGAGCGCAACCGTTGACCGTGTGGTGGGCCAGCATTTGCGAAACGGTCCAATAGCAATCGCGAAAATTCGAGCGCGAGAGTTGCACCGGCGCTTGGCCTGCGGCGCGCATCGCAGCCGTTTCGAGCCGCACTTCGAGTTGCAGGTCGATCGCACCGCGCGTCCGCAGATCGGCACAATCCAGGTATGGAAGCGGCTGCGGATCGTCGCCGTTGCGCTGCCAGCCCGCGCGGTACGGCTCGAGCGCTTCCATCGTGACGATCCAAGGCGAGATCGTCGTTGCGAAGTTCTTGGCAAGGAACGGGCCGAGCGGACGGTACTCCCAGCCCTGCACGTCGCGGGCCGACCAATCGTTGAGCAAGCAAAGACCGAACAGGTGCCGTTCGGCGCCTTCGATGGCAACGCGGTCGCCGAGTGCGTTCGGTACCCCGACGACGATCCCGACCTCGAGTTCGTAGTCGAGGCGTTTGCTAGGCCCGACGAACGGGGTCTGCGCACCGGAGGGCATCGTTTGTCCGACGGGCCGGCGTACACCGCTGCCCGATATCACGACCGTTGAAGCGCGGCCGTGGTAGGCGACGGGAAGCCATTTGTAGTTCGGCAGGAGCGGTTCATCGGGACGCAGCAACGCGCCGACCGCGGTGGCGTGGTAGATCGATGCATAGAAGTCGGTGTAGTCGCCGACGTCCATCGGTAGCGCCAGTTCCGCCGCCGCCATCGGCACGAGCGCTGCTTCGAGCTCGCGCTCGTGCGGTGACCCTTCACGTAGCGCGTGCGAAAATGCCGCGCGCAGCAGCGACCAAGCCCCCGGCCCGAGCTCCATCAGAGCGTTGAGCACTGGGCCTGCGGCGGCGGCGGCAGCACGCTCTGCTTGAGGCGGAAATGCACCGGCGGCCAGCGCTGCCCCGATGTCCAGTATGCGATCGCCGATGGCCACGCCGCACCGCAAGGTCTCGTCCCTTCCGCGCCGTCTGAACGATCCAAACGGCAGGTTTTGCACCGGGAAGTCGCTGCCCGGCTCGTTTGCCGAAGCCACCCAACTGCGCAGCTTGGGATCGTGCGTTCCGTCGTGGGCGGAGCCGGTCATCCGCCGGGTCGCTGCGGATCGAAACGTTTGGCCAGGCCCTGCCAGCAGCGGTAGTACTCCGCCTGCAGCTGCGAGGTCTCGAGCGCAAAGCGCGTCGGCCGGATGACGCAGCGCGTCTCGAACATGAACGCCATCGTGTCGCGGATGCGCTCGACCTGCGTCGTGTCCGCGCTCGAGGCTCGCGCGAACGACTCGGCGTCGGGGCCATGCCCGCTCATGCTGTTATGCAAGCTCGCGCCGCCCGGCAGAAAACCCTCGGCTTTCGCGTCGTACGCGCCGACGACGAGTCCCATGAACTCGCTCGCAACGTTGCGATGGAACCACGGCGGCCGAAACGTGTGCTCCATCGCCAAAATGCGCGGCGGGAAGATGACGAAGTCAATCGCATCGACCCCGGGCGTGTCGCTTGGCGATTGGAGCACGAGAAAAATGGACGGATCGGGATGGTCGAAGCTGATCGAACCGATCGTGTTGAAGCGCCGCAGATCGTATTTGTACGGGGCATAGTTGCCGTGCCATGCGACGACGTCGAGCGGCGAGTGGTCGATCCTGGCCGACCACAGATTTCCCATAAACTTGGCAACGAGCTCGAAGTCGCCTTCGCGGTCCTCATAGTGCGCGACCGGCGTCAGGAAATCGCGCGGATTCGCGAGGCCGTTCGCTCCGATCGGCCCGCGATCCGGAAGGCGCAGCGGCACGCCGAAGTTTTCGCAGACGTAACCTTTGGCAGCTGCATCGATCAACTCGACCCGCATGCGCACGCCGCGTGGAATCACGGCGATTTCCAGCGGCTCGATTTCCAGTACGCCGAGCTCGGTTGCCAAACGCAGGCGCCCTTGCTGAGGAACGATCAGGAGCTCGCCGTCGCCGCTGTAAAAAAAGCGATCCTCCATCGAGCGATTCGCGGCATACAGGTAGATGCCGCAGCCGAGCTGCGCGTGCGGATCGCCATTGCCGGCCATCGCGATCAGGCCATCCAAAAAATCGGTCGGAGCGTCGGGCAGCGGCAAGGGATTCCAGCGAAGCTGATTCGGGGGCGTTGCAACCTGCCCGAAGTCGCTCGTGATGCGCTCGCTCGGAATCCGCTCGAAGGGCCGGTGCATTGCCGCGGGCCGAATGCGGTAGAGCCAAGAGCGCCGGTTCGCGCCGCGCGGCGCCGTAAATGCCGTTCCCGACAACTGCTCGGCGTACAGCCCGTACGGGCAGCGTTGCGGCGAGTTCTGCCCGACCGGCAGGGCGCCCGGCAGGGCTTCGGTTGCGAATTCGTTGCCGAACCCGGACTCGTAAGCGAGCCCGGCGGGTGACAGGGTCATCATGAGCGTTTTCCTATCGAGGCGGATTGTCGGTGACCGTCTTCCGCGCGCGGCGCAGCGCATCCCTGAGGACCTCAAGCTCCCCGACGTGATTGGCCAGCAGGAGAATCAGCGCCGCGTTCAACGCCTGGCTCTGCTCGTCGGTGAGGTCGCGGTGCGCTTCCACGAGGGCTTCGTAGAAGTCGTCGGGACGGCCCATGTTCGGTTCGATCGTAAGCGCCTTCATCGAACTTCTTTCGCCAGGGTGAGCGCGCCGGCGCAGGTCGCGCGATCGATGGCGTCCCGCAGCCAAACGGCATCGATACGCCGCGAACGGGCACAGACATGTTGGTCGGGTCTGAACACGTAGCAGGTCCCTGGCCGGCCGTCGTAACGCCGGGCGCACAGACCGTCGCTGTCTTCCACGACCGTAATCCCAGAGACGCTGCCGGCAAAGGCGTTCGGTCGCGTGACGATCAGCAGCCGAACCTCGATCGAGCTCCGCTCGAACTCGCGCACGGCCGCGCTCACTCCATCCTGAGGAGCGCCGTCCGTGAAGTACAGCACGACGAACGCGTTGCCGATATGCGCGAGCAGCCAATCCGGCCGGCCGGCGCAGCGTACCGGCGCGTCGGACGCGACGGCTCCCGGGACCATCGCTCCGGCAAACGGCTCGCAGTCCGGCGTATTGAGCGCGGATTCGGTAAGCGTCGATGGGACCGACAGGCGGCCGCTGTTGACCATCCGTTGCGCGAACGGGTGGTCTTTCGCTAGCTCCAGCACCGCATTGCGAAAGGTCCGGCTGACCCCGCTCTTGGGCGTAATGAAATCGGTCGAGCGGGTTGAGTTGAGGATGTTTTCGTCGGCGGCGAAGACCCGTTCGGCGTCGTACGTATCGAGCAGGCGGTCCGGCGCTTTTCCTTCCAGGACCAAGCGCAAGCGCCAGCCCAGCGCGTCGGCGTCCTGTATGCCCGAGTTTGCGCCGCGCGCGCCGAAGGGCGACACGCCGTGCGCCGCGTCGCCGGCAAAGATCACGCGACCGTGCCGGAACCGCTCCATTCGCAAACACGAGAACGTGTAAACGCTGGCCCACTCGAGCGTGAAATCGATCTGCGATCCGAGCAGCGCGCGCACGCGAGGAATGACGCGCTCCGGCTGTTTCTCGAGCGCCGGATCCGCCTCCCAGCCCAGTTGGAAATCGATACGCCATACGCCGTCGGGCTGCCGGTGTAGCAGGGCGGACTGATTGCGATTGAACGGCGGATCGAACCAGAACCAGCGCTCGGTCGGAAAGTCCGCGCTCATCTTCACGTCGGCGATCAGGAAGCGGTCGCGGAAAACGCGGCCCTTCGTTTCCAAACCCATCATCGCGCGTATCGGCGAACGCGCGCCATCCGCGGCGACGACGAAATCAAAAAACAGCGCGTCCGTTCCGCCTGGGGTCTCGACGCGCAGCTCGACACCTTCGTCGTTCTGCACGAGCCCCACGACCTTGTTCTTCCAGCGCAGATCGAGGTTGGGTAACTCGCAAGCGCGCTCGATCAAGAAATCCTCGACGTAGTACTGCTGCAGGTTGATGAAGGCGGGGCGCCGGTACCCCGATTCCGGCAACAGGTCGAATGCGTAGACCAGTCGATCGCGAAAATACACCTTGCCGACGCGCCACCCGATGCCTTTGCGAGCCATCCTTTCACCGCAACCAAGCCGGTCGAAAATCTCCAGGGTCCGCTTTGAAAAGCAGATCGCGCGCGAGCCGATGGCCCGCGTGTCGTCTTCGTCGAGCAGCACGACGTCGAGCCCTTGCTGCGCGAGATCGATCGCGGCCGTTAAACCGACCGGGCCGGCACCGACGACCGCGACCGGCCGCCGAAACGAACCGTTCGCGATCGCGTTCACGACGCGCCGGCGATCGAGCCCTCGAGCGATTGCCACAGCTCACGGTCGCGCTGCGCGGTCCAGACGCGCGGGTCGCGATAGCCCGCCGCTTCGTCGTAGGCTCTGCTAACGTTGAACGGCATGCAGTGCTCGAAGATCACCCATTTCCCGTACGTGGGCGCCAGCCGTTCGTATGCCGCCGCATAGACGTCACGCAGGATCTTGCCGGCCGCGACGCCTTCTTGCACCGCGGCGAACAGGTCGCGCACGAAACTCCGCGTCCCCGCGATGCCGGCCTGCGCCGCGTCGCCGCCGCGCAGCGCAGCGCCCCGGCCCGGCACGACGTTTTCGGGCTCGAGCGAGGTGAGCGCGTCGAGCGTGGCGGGCCAGTCGGTGAAATAGGCGTCCCCGCAGTACGGCGTCGCGCCAAACTCGACTAGGTCTCCGGAAAAGAGCGTCTTTTCCTGCGGCAGCCATACGACGGTGTCGCCCTTCGTATGGCCGCGCCCGAGTTGGAGAAGCCGTATTTCGAGCGAACCCAGATGAAGGCGCATCTCCCCGCGAAAGGTGAGCGTCGGCCAGGTCAGCCCCGGAATCGACTCAGCCGCGCGAAAGAGCCGTGGAAAGCGCTCGATCTCGCTTTTCATATCGGCTTCGCCGCGCTCGACGATCAGGTCGTGTGTGTCCTGGCTTGAAATGACCTGCTGCGGCTTGTAGGCAGATGCGCCCAAGACGCGCACCGCGTGGTAGTGGGTCAACACGACATACGCGATCGGCTTCGTCGTTACCGACGCGACGCGACGGATGACTTCTTGTGCCATCACCGGGGTCGCTTGCGTGTCGATTACCATGACGGCATCGTCGCCGACGACGATGCCCGTGTTCGGATCGCCTTCGGTCGTGTAGGCGTAGGCGTGCTCCGAGAGTCTCTCGAAGCTGATCGCTTTCTCGGCGAGGTCGGCTTGCGAGGCGAAGGCTTTTGGCATATCGGCTAGGCTCCAGCCCGGCCTATTCCCTTCGCGCAAACGCCTTCCTACGGTGATCGTGATTTCACGGCGGCGAAAGTGCGCTTGCGATCACTGGAGGTTTCCAACGCGCGCGCCGATAGCTTGAGTGCGAGCGTTTATACGGCTCGCCTTCCACCTGGAGCGGCACCCCGTAACCCGACCGCAGCGAGCGACGCCGGCAGCAGCGACGCGCTCGCCGGGGGGTTATCCCAGCCGCCTCGACGAGCGCTTCCGTCGCGTTCCGGATGCGCTCGCCGAGCGGCCAAAGACTTGCGCCGAAGCTGGGGCGCCCCAGCCGGCTACTTGAAGGCCGACACGCCGCAAATCTCTTTGCCGGCAACGAGCATCTGCATATGGTCGGTGCCCTCGTAGGTGTAGACGGCTTCCATATCGGCGAAGTGGCGCGCGACGTGGTGGCCGAGGAGGATCCCGTTGCCGCCCAAGAGATCGCGCGCATCGGCCACGATCTTACGCGCCTTTTGGCAGTTGAGCATCTTGGCGAGCGAAGCCATTCCTTGGGTGGCCTTTCGTTCATCGAGGAGCCGGCTAAGGCGCAGGCACAGCAACTGCATGCTGATGATCTCGCCTAGCATGCGGACCAGCTTGTCTTGCACCAGCTGGAAGGAGACCAGAGGCTTTCCAAACTGCTTGCGCTGCTTGGCGTAGGCCAACGCGTATTCGTACGCGGCGCTGGCGTGACCGATCGCTTCCCAGGCAACGGCGTACCGGGTTGCGGTTAGAACCTTGCCCGTATCCTTGAAAGAGCGCGCTCGCGCGAGACGGTTCTCGAGCGGAACCCGCACGTCGTCAAGCGTGACTTCCGCCTGCCAGACCGCGCGCTTGGAGATCTTGCCCTCGATCACGCGGGCGCGGTAGCCCGGCGTCCCCTTCTCGACGACGAAGCCGCCGACTTCCCCGCTTTCGTCGCGCGCCCAAACGATGATGAGATCCGCAAACGATGCATTCCCAATCCATTTCTTCGCGCCCCGCAGCACCCAAGAATCGCCGTCTCGTCGTGCGGCCGTCTCGAGCGCGATCGAGTCGGAACCGTGAATCGGCTCGGTCAGGGCGAAGGCGCCGATCTTCTCCAGACGCGCCATGGCGGGAAGCCAGCGGTCGCGCTGCTCTTGCGAGCCGAGGATCGCAATCGAGCCCATCGCCAATCCCGAGTGGACCCCGTAGAACGTCGCGACGCTCGCGTCACCGCGCGCGAGCTCTTGCGCCGCCAACCCCGCCGCGACCAGCGACATGCCTGGGGATCCGTAACCGCGTATCGGACCGCCCGTGATGCCCAGCTCTTTGAATTTGGGAACGATCTCGAACGGGAACTCGGCTCGGTCCCAGTATCCGGCCGCGGTCGGGATGACCTCGCGGTCGACCCAGCGCCGCACCCGGTCGCGAATCTCGAGTTCTTCAGGCTTGAGAAGTTCGTCGATGAAGAAGTAGTCGGTACGGGGCGGGGTGGCCGGCAAGGAAAACTCTTTGAACCGCTCCGCGAGATCCGAGGGGTCGGAACCAATGACCATGCATCCTCCTCTGTTGCGTCGCTCGCTACGTTCTACTCGAGCCCCCGTGACCTCCTAACCGCGCTTCACCCGCGGATAGGCGTCGTCAACCCTGCTCCCGTGCGCGAGAAGCGCGCGGCCGATTCGACGACGATCCGTCTCGCGTTCGCCGCATCGCTCCAGCCCTTGATGCTCGTCGCTTTTCCCTCGAGCGTTTTGTAGGTCTCGAAAAAGTGCGAGATCCTGCGGAGCGTGTGTGGAAATACCTGCGAATAGTTATGAATGCCCTCGAAGGACGGTTCGCCGACCGGAACCGCCACGATCTTGTCGTCGATCTTGCCGCCGTCGACCATGTGCAGCACGCCTATGGGGCGTGCTTCCACCAGGCAGCCCGTAAAGGTTGGTTCGACGACGAGGATCAGGACGTCGAGCGGATCGTCATCCTGGGCGAGCGTGTGCGGGGCGAACCCATAATCGCCGGGGTAGAAGATCGGTGAGTGAAGGGCGCGATCGAGCCGAAAGATGTCGAGTTTCTTATCGTACTCGTATTTATTGCGGCCCCCCTCGGCGATCTCGACGACGACGTTGATTTCTTCCGGGGCGCGTTCGCCGAGCGGCAGGTGCAAGTAGTTCTTCAGCGATGGATGAGCGGCGCGCGAGCTCTCCTCCGCAGCCGCGGCGCCGTGTGTGGACTCTCTTGATGACACCGATCGTACCTCGTCCCGCGCGCGAGCGCGCTCGAAGGCATGATGCGACGACAGAGGCGGCAGGCCTCTCGGCTGCCTCTCCCGACGAAGGCAGCTCGTTCGTGTCACTTGGACGGCTCGGCGAACGACCCTGCACCTCGGATACGCAGATTGACAGACGACCAAGCAGGCTGTACCATACCGTATAGTGGCGGCGGATGCGTTCTGCTAACGTTCACCATGGAGGGCTTGCACTCCAACTCGACGGAGCCGGTATGGAAAAAAAGGGCCGCCGTTCAACCTCCGCCGCGCCCCAGGCTTCGCACCGACAGGGTAGCGACAGCCTGTACGGACGCCTCGTCGATAGCGTTACGGAATATGCAATTTTCACCGTTTCGCCGAGCGGAACGGTCACCAGCTGGAATTCCGGCGCGGAACGCACCTTCGGATTCGCCGAGGACGAGATCGTCGGCCAGGACGTTAGGCTGCTCTTCACGCCCGAGGACATTGCTGACGGCCAGCCGGCCGGCGAGTTTACCGCTGCGCTGAACGAAGGGCGCGTCCATCGGGATTGCTGGCACCTGCGCCGCGACGGAACTCGCTTCTGGGCTACAAACACCGCCCAGCCGTTGCGCGATGAGGCCGGGCGGCCGATCGGCTTTTCGAAAATCGTCCGTGACAGTACGGAGCGTCACCTTGCGGCAACCGCCTTGCGCGAAAGCGAGGAGCGCTTTCGGCTGTTGATCGAAAGCGCCGCGGATTACGCGATGTTCGCGATATCGCTGGACGGAACGATTACTCTCTGGAATGTCGGCGCCGAGCGCCTCTTCGGGTTTCGCGAGTCGGAAGCCGTCGGCCGTCACTTCTCGATCATCTTCACGCTCGCCGACATCGAGAACGGCGAGCCGGAGCTTGAACTGCGGCAGGCGTCGGCGCAAGGTTCTGCTAGCGCCGACCGCTGGTATGTCCGCGAAGACGGCACGCGCTTTTTCGCGGTCAGCAAGCTCACGCGGCTAGCTCAAAGCCCCTCGGCCGCCGCCGCCGGATTTGTGAAGATCGCGCACGATATCACCGAGCGCAAGCATCAGGAAGAAGTGATGCGGCACGAGGCTTTTCACGACCGGCTAACGGGGCTGCCGAACCGGGCGCTTTTCTCGGAACATTTGCAAAGGGTCCTCGCCCACGCCGAACGTTTTCGTGCCCGCCGCTTCGGCCTGCTCTTCCTCGATTTGGACGATTTCAAGGCCATAAACGATCGGTACGGCCACGCACGAGCGGACATTCTCTTGATGGAACTCGCGCGGCGCCTAGAGACGGTGGTTCGAGCCGAGGACGTCGTGGCTCGATTCGGCGGCGACGAGTTTACGATTCTGCTCACCGACATCGATCGTACCGAACAGGCAGTCGCCGTCGCCGATGCGCTGCGGCGCGCAGTCGCAGAACCGTTGCTCTTCGACGATCACGAGATCGTGACGACCGCGACGATCGGCATTGCAATTGGTTCTTCGGCTTACGAGCGCCCCGAGCATGTCCTACGCGACGCAGACCTCGCGATGTACGAAGCCAAAGCGCAGGGCGGAAACCGCTCCGTGGTCTTTGACGAGAGAACGCGATCGCGTGGCGCGGCGCGGCGCAGCTTGGAATCCGAACTGCGCCAAGCGCTCGAGCGTCACGAGTTCTTCGTCCAGTATCAGCCCATCGTCGCTCTTTCAAACTCCCGCGTCGTCGGGTTCGAGGCGCTGGTGCGCTGGAGACACCCGCAACGCGGGACGCTGCTGCCCTCGGAGTTTATGCTGGCCGCCCACCAAGCAGGTTTGATCGTCTCGATCGACGGGTGGGTTCTCGAGCAAGCCTGCCGCCAGCTCGGCGCGTGGCAAACGGACCTCGGCAACCCCTCCGTAACGATGAACGTCAACCAATCCGGCCTGGACCTCGCGCAGCCGGATTTCGTCGCGAGGATCGCGGGCGCACTCGAGACGTCCGCGGTGGCTGCAGACCGTTTGAGACTTGAATTCACCGAGCGCACGTTGATGGAACCGACGCAAGCTGTCACCGAGCAGCTCGCTCGCATCAGGGATCTCGGAGTCGAGTTCGCGGTCGACGATTTCGGCACGGGCTATTTTGGGCTCAGCGCGCTGCGCCGCTTCGGGGCGGGCGCCTTGAAGATCGACCGGTCCTTCATCTGCGGGATGAACGACAGCGTGGAGAAGACGGAGATCGTTCGCACGGCCGTGACGCTCGCACACAACCTTCGGCTCAGCGCCACCGGCATGGGCGTCGAGACGGCCGGCGAAGCGAGCGCGTTGCGCGAGCTCACGTGCGACTACGGTCAGGGAAACTACTTTTCGCGCCCCTTGGACGCCGAGCGGGCCACGTTGATGCTTCATCCAGCGGGCGCCGTTTCGTGGTAGGCGTTCGCGCGAGCGTGGGTATCGCTTAGTCGCTGAAGTCCTGCACGAAGATCTCGGACTCGCCGCGGCGCACCGCGGCAATGCCGACCTTGCAGTATTTCGGTTCGAGGATGTTGGAGCGGTGTTCGCTCGAGCCCCAAAGCGCGCGCGAAGCGTTCCTCTCGTCCTGGTCGAGGGCCATGTTTTCACCCGCGAACCGGTAGCGCAGGCCGGCACGCGCCATGCGATCGAACGGCGAGAGACCTTCGGGCGATTCGTGACTGAAGTACCTTCTCGCGACCATGTCGAGGGCGTGCTGTCGCGCGACCTTACATAGGCGGGGGTCGAGGACTAACGTCCGCAAGCCCCGCCTTTCGCGGAATCCATTGAGCCTCTGCAGCATCGCTCGTACGTCGCTCCAGATTTGATGGGCGGCAACGGCACTCCACACCCTGCCCGAAGGCTGGCGCATCGCCGGGCGGAAGGTCAAGTGGACGACATCGAGATGCGAGAACCCGTTCGCGACGCCCATGTCCGCGATTGCTACGGACCTCGCGCCGAGTATCGGAACGTTCGTACGCGAAAAGCTACGCGCTTCGTCCCGGCTCGCGCTCGCGGTCTTATTGCTCGTCTTAGCGAGCGTGGGAGATGCGCCCGTTTGCGCGGACATCAGCATCACCAGTGCCGCTGCGGCCGTCGCGAAGCGGAACTTCAGCAGGGCGGGCATCCTGCAGCATTCCCATCAAGCGGCTAGTGAAAACCAATCGGAGCCGCGGATTTTTTCAAGCTCCACGTTCTTCGAGCGGTCCGCCGCTTGCGCGGGAACGAGCCCACCAGACGTTCGGTCGCTACCTAAGCTTGCGACCGAGGGAACGCAGTCCACCACCGCATCCGGTCTGCGGACAGGGCTTGCCGATCATGTCTTGTGCGGCGGCACTAAAGAACTTGTGACCGCATCGATCGCATACGAGATTGAGCGAGGCCGACGAGCCGCCGCGCCCGGCATCTCGTTCGCCCGACTCGGATGCGTCAGCGAACAATGAAGCCAACTTGCCTGACTGTAACGCCGGCAGGCGCAGATTCCGCGTGGTAGATTCGCATCGGCCAAACCGGTCTCGCCGCAACGGCGTGTGTTTGCGTTTGGGGAACGCAACTAATGGCAAGGCGCCATCAGTGAAGAGGGAAGACTGAGGTGCTGGCTCGTGGCGGCTTTTACCTGCGCGTTCGGAGACCCGCCGGCGCACATCGGTGCAAGCGGTTGCTCTGCATCGAACGGCGTTCGTTCGCCGCCGAGCGCTCGTGGAGCGGTTCGAACGGGAGAAGCTGCCCGGCGGGTCAAATGCTGTGAGCGCCTTGCCTTTTCCGGGTCGGGGTAACTGAATTTTGGTGGACCGATAATGCGCGGCCTCGTCGCGGTGTCAAGGCGCGACTCGGCGAAGCCGTTCGAGCCCGTTGCCCGAGCGCGAGTCACGGAACGTTGTGCGCAGGCGGCGGCGGCTCGCGTAGCGCTTGTCGTTGCGCCGGCAGGATTCGGTAAGTCGGTCGCACTTCGTCATTATCTCCAAGCCGCCGCGCAGCCGCACGTGGTGTATTCGCTGCACAAGGAAAACGCCACGCTGGCGGGCTTCCTGCGCGGCCTCGTTCAGGCGCTTGCGCCGGTAGCGCCCAAGGCGCCTCGAAATATGGCAACGGCTTACGAGCGCGCGGCCAAGGGCAACGACCCGCCCGCGGAGCTGGCGACGTGGCTTGCCGCGTGGCTCGGAAGCTACGCCGGCACCGTCGTGCTCGACGATCTGCATGTCGCAGCGGCCGACCCCGCCGTCGACCGCCTCGTGGCCGAGTTGGTCGATCGCGCGCCCGAGCGCGTGCGTTGGGTCATCGCAACCCGCTCCCTCGGCGCTCTTCCGGTCGCAAGCTGGCTTGCCTACGGCACGACGGAACTGCCGGTCGACGAATTCGATTTGCGCTTCACGTTGGAAGAAGCGGTGGCGATGGCTCGCTCGCTTGCGATCGCAATGCGCGACGACGACCTGCGCGAGTTGCTCGACCTCACGGGCGGTTGGCCGACGGCCTTCGTTTTCGCGCTCCGGGCGGCGACGCGCTCGACCCAGTTCCGCCAAATCGCTGCCGGCACGCGCGATATGATCTACCGCTACCTCGCGGAGCAAGTTTTTCGCACGCTCTTGCCGGAGGAGCAACAGTTCCTGCGCGATACCTGCGTCACGGCGACCGTCGATCTCGGCACGCTCGCATTCGACCACGGCCCGGATGCGCTGGCACGCATCGAGCAACTCCGCGCCAAGACCGCTTTCATCAGCGTCGAAGGCCCGCGCACCTACAAGTATCACGACCTGTTCCGCGAATTCTTGGAGCACGAGCTTAAGGCATGCGGCGGCGACCGCTACGATTTGTCGGTTCGCCGCTCGGCGGAGTCCCGAGAACGGGCCGGAAAAGCCGACGAAGCACTGCTCCTGTACGTACAGGTCTGCGCGACCTATGCGATCGAACGAGTGCTCTCCCAGAGCGGGTTTGCGCTGCTCGAGCGCGGCTGCGTCGACCTCGTCGAGAGCGCGCTCGCCGCGTTGCCGCCGGCGATTCGGGAGCGCGACGCTCGCATGTTGTGTCTGCGCGCCACGACCAACGGCGTGCGCGGCCGTCACCAAGACTCCGACGTTCTTTATTCGATTGCGCTCGAGCGGGCGGGAGACGTCGAAGAGAAGGTTGATATCGCGCAGCGCTTCGCCATGTCTTTGAGCGGGCGGTTGGAGCACGGCCGTGCTGCCGATATCCTCGAGTCGGTTTCGTCCCTGCACCTCAACAGCCCCGAACTCAAGGCGAAGTACGCGAGCACCCTGGCCGTTTCGCGTGCCATCCGCAACGATCTCGTTTCCGCCGAACGGCTGGCAAAGGAGGCTCTGGACATCGTCGCTCGCCTCGGCGACGAGGGGCTGCGAGCCATGACGTTGCACTGCGCGGCCATCGTGTCGACGCTGGCCGGTTCGATCGCCCAGGCCGGCACGCGCGCGACGGAAGCCGTTCAAATCGCCGAGCGGCTCGGGCTTTACGGGCTTGCGGCACGAGCCTCGACGACGTTGATCTACGTGGCCAACCAGGCCGGCGACACCGCACTACGCCAGTGGACTGCGAACCGCGTCCTGCGTCTCTCCGAACGCGCGGCGGATCGCAGCACTTGGTACCTCGGATTGATCGACTTGTACGATCTCGCCGCGGAACAGGGCGATCTCGGGCGGCTCGAGCAGTTGGACGCGCAGTTGCGCGCGGTTCAAGGCGGAGCCTCGGAGCGGCGGACGAACGAAGCCTTGTTGCCGGCGTTCGCGCTGCAGTCGGCCTGGCAGGGTAATTTCAGCACGTCCTTGCGCTTTCTCGACGGCACCGCCGGTCTATTGGAGACGCCGGCGCGCCGAGCGCTTCGGCACGCCGAAATCGCGTTGTTCGCAGCCGCGAGCGGTGAGCGCGACGTGGCCGAGGCCGCTTTGCGGCAGCTGGCCTTCGAGTGCGCTAACGTGCCTGCGGGCGAAACGCATACGCCGCGCTTCGTCAAAGTGCGCTGCTTGGCGGTTCTGGCTTGGTTGATGCTGGACCGCGGCTCGGTCGCGAACCGCGCCCTACGCAGGCTAGAGGTTGAGTCGCAGGCCTACGGGCCGCCGATTCGAGCGTTGTGCCGCGCCTGCCGGGCCGCCTACGTGCACGTCGAATCGGGTGCCGATCACGCGGTCCTGCTCGAAGCGCTGTCCGAACTGCATCGGCGTGACATGGGAGGTTACGCGCGGCTGATCGAGTCGCTGCCGCTCCCCAAGAGTTCGTCGCAGCCAAGCTTAGCCTCGCTCACGAAAGCGGAAATGCGCGTTCTTCGCATCTTGGCGACGGGCGCGAGCAGCAAGGATGCCGCCGCCGAACTTGGCCGGAGCGCCCAGACGGTCGACTCCCATGTCAAAGCAATCGTGCGAAAGCTAGGCTGCAAGGGCCGGCACGAGGCCGTTTCCCTTGCCCGGCGCTCGGGTATCGTGTAAAGCTCGTCCCTGTCTACCCAAAACCGGGGAGAGTAAGTAGGACCGCGGACCCGCTACCCTGGTTAGAACACGCCGAGTTGGGAGGCTGTATTTTGCGTCGACTTGCTTCGATCGCCATCCTTTGCCTTACGGTGGTAGGCTTAGCGGCCTGCACGAACGCCGCGGGTCCGCCTCGAATGAGCGCCGATTCAGGTCGGGTCGCGCCGATGGACTCGATTTTCCCATCGCTCTAACGTCGGCACTCTCAATCGCTCGGAATGCCGAGCGCAGCTGCCACTGGAGGGCGCGATGCGGCTTGCGGAAGCGCGATCTCCACTCCCGCTAGATTATTATCTCATGCGGCTGGAAGACTCGCGCAGTACACGGAGGTGGAATACGACTTCGCTTAAAGCGCTTAGCGCTGAGTCGGGTGCCGAGCTCAAGGAGCTCGTCGCGGGGCGGCGCCGAGACCTAACCGGCGCCGTCCTGCACGCCGGAAACGAACGCGGCGAGCGCGGGTCGCTCGGCACGAGCATTTTTGTCAACTCGTTCTTGGACGCGCTCGCCCAAGAGTTGGCCAGCGGCGAGCGGACCCGCCTAAACGCCCTCGTCGAAGCTCCGTCCGACGCCGACGGGGGTCTGGCGGAGCGAAGGCGCGCGATCGTACTGACGTGTGCCGCCCTGTCTGCCGCATATGCGGCCGAGTGCGGCCGGCGCGACGAGGTCGTGCAGTACTTGGCGCTGAGGGCTTCCGACCTGGAGCGGCGCGCCGAGCAGGGTCATGCCGCGCGCATGTCCCGCCGCTCGGGCGGCGCCAGCACCAAGCTAGTCGAACAGGACGAGGTCGTCACCGCGCTCCAGGCTTCGATGGAAGCCCTCGACCACCACATCGCCGAGCACCTGCGCTCGACTGCAGCTTGGTGCGGACGCTTAGCGGACGCGCTGGGAATGGGTGCGAGCGCCAAGCAGTTCGCAATGCTATGCGGAGAGCTGCACGATATCGGCAAGATCGCTACCCCAAGGTCGATCCTGACGAAGCCGGGTCCGCTGACCGCCGAAGAATGGGTGATCATGCGCGCGCACCCCGTCGATGGTGCCGTCATGCTGGAAAAGATACCGTCGTTGCGCGAGCTGGCGCCGGTCGTCCGCGCGCACCACGAGCGAATCGACGGCCGGGGCTATCCCGATGGTTTGGTCGGCGACGAAATCCCATTGATGGCCAGGCTCGTCGCGGTGGCCGACGCTTTCGACGCGATGATCAGCAATCGTCCCTACCGCCGTCCTTTGTCGGTTTCGCATGCGCTTCGCGAGCTCGAGAGCGGTCGCGGAACCCAATGGGATGCCGTTATCGTGGATGCGATCCTCGGGCTCGTCATACCGGCCCGGGCCACGCGTCAGCCGGCCGTCCGAACGCGAGCGCTCCACCGCTAAAACTAGCCGCCCCGGCAGTCGCTTTCCACGTCGCCCGACGCGGTTTCGGCAAGCTCTGAAGCGCGGCACGGGATAGACGTGCTTTGTATGCAGTCGCCACCTGGCTGGTGTGACGGCGCGATGAGGCGTAGGATGGCGAGAGCAGGAAGGCGGCCGGCGCGTCACGCTTCATCTCCCCATGAGGGGAGCGCAGAAAGGCGCACACGATGCTTTACGGTATCTTTCGATCGAACCGTCCGGCGGTCGCGGCTATGCTTGCAGCCGGTATAGCCATCGCGATCTCCAGCTATAGCTCCGTGCGGGCAGAGCACGCCAAGCCAGCCAAGAGCAAGATCTTTAGCTGCAGCACCGGCACGGCGTGCCTGGAGGGCGACTCCACCGCGGGAGCCCCCTTTGGTGTGTACGGCCTCTCGGCGGCCGGAACCGCCGTGCAGGGCGTGTCGAGCGCGACCAACGGAAACTCCGGCACGTCCGGCATCAGCACCGCGACGACGGGCCAGGGGCACGGCGTCTACGGCCGGTCTTCGAACGGTCAGGGCGTATACGGAACCTCATCGAGCAACAACGGCGTCGAAGGTCATTCGACCGCGTCGGGAGGCTCGGGCGTCGCGGGTATCCAGCCGGGCACGTCGAGCGGTAGCGGCGACGGGGTATACGCGGAGTCGGCCGATACCACCAACCTCTATGAGGCGCTCGAGGCAAAAGCTGACAGCTCCAACACGTACATCTTTGAGGGGTTCAACGCTCAGACCGATGGTCTGTGCACGATCGATTATAATGCGGAACTCGCATGCACGGGGGGTGCCGTCGTCAAGAACGTTCGCACGCGGCACGTGGACCGCAGCGGCCGGCAGATTCTCGCCTATGCGGCCGAGTCGGCATCGGCAACGCTCGACGACGTCGGAACGGCGCGCCTCGTCGCAGGCATTGCCAACGTGGCGCTCGACCGCGCGTTCGCATCGACCATCGATCGGACCAGCCGCTATTACGTTTTCCTAACGCCGATGGCGGACACGCGCGGCCTTTACGTCAGCCAGAAGACACCCGCCGGCTTCCAGGTGCGCGAAGCGCAAGGCGGGCGCTCGACGTTTTCGTTCGACTATCGCATCGTCGCGCGTCCGCTCGACGCCGACAACGACCGGCTGCCGCCGGCGCCCGCGCTGCGGCGATTGCCGGCAGTCTCGCGCCCCGCGCGCTGACGCGCCGCGAGAGTCGCAAGCACCTCTGGGATTCCGCGTAGTGTTTGTCCGCAAGCGTCAAGGCTGCGTTCCAAAGGAGGATGAGATGTTGATTCGTTCCGCCCGCCGGCTGAGCGGGCTCGGTCTAATCCTGGCTGCGAGCGCACTAACAGCATCATCAGTTGAGCCGACGATCGCTTTGGGCCATCGACTCGCGCCGGCTCAAGCCGTGCGTCCGGCGGCGCGAGCGGCGCGCCCCGGAAAATCCGGCCTCTGCACGACCAATGGGTCCGGAGGCGTCACACCCGGCGGCAGCGGCAACGTTGCGGGTGGCACGGACTCCGGCGTGCTTAGCGGCGGGTCCGTCTCGGTGGCGCCTGCGGGACCCAATCGCGCATGCGACCTTGACGCCGTCATCGGTGGCGGAACGGGTAACCTGATTTTCAAGGACCGCGTCGATAGCGCAAAGGCGGAGTCGTCGTTTATCGCAGCCGGCATCGGTAATACGATCGCAGCCAGCCTCGGCTTCGTCGGTTCCGGCGCCGACAACGTCGTGACCGGGGATTACGGGTTCGTCGGCACCGGCGGCGACAACACCGTCTCGGGCGAAGGCTCCTTCATTGGCGGGGGTGGGAGCAGTTCGGTCTCAGGTACGGCTTCATTCGCCGGAGCAGGCAGCAATGCGAACGTATCGGGCGACGATTCATTCGTCGGCAGCGGCGACACCAACTTCGTCACGAGCAACTACTCTTTCGTCGGCAGCGGCTCAGGTAATACCGTCGGTAATTTTTCAAACAAGAAGGCGGGGCAATATGGCGCGGTCGTCGGAGGTCAAGGCAATGCCGCCTCCGGCGACTACGGGTTCGTCGGCGGGGGGAAGAACAATGCCGAGTCGGCCGCGTATGGCGTCGTCGCGGGCGGTAATGGCAACGTCGTTAGCGGGCGAGGCGCGGCGATCCCGGGGGGTAGCGGAAACCTCGCCGCCGGGAACGATAGTTTCGCCGCCGGCACGCGTTCGGAGGCTGCCGGCGATGGCGATTTCGTGTGGAGTGACGACGCCGGCGGTGCAAAGCAGCTCAGCTCCGCTGCTCCCAACCAATTCTTGGTGCGTTCATCGGGCGGGGTTACCTTCTACACCGATGCGGCGCTCGCGACGGGCGTCACGCTCGCCGCCGGCGGCGGCTCGTGGGCCTCACTCAGCGACCGCGCGCTCAAGACGGCCATCTCTCCGCTCGACGGAGAGCGAATGCTGGCGAAGCTCGCGACGCTGCCGCTCAGCGAATGGAGCTACAAGAGCGAGGGCGGCGTACGTCATGTCGGTCCGATGGCACAGGACTTCTTCGCCGCATTCGGCGTCGGCGAGGACGACCGGCACATCACGGCGGTCGACGCCGACGGCGTCTCGCTTGCCGCAATTCAGGGATTGTATCGCGTCGAGCGCCGCGAGAACGCCGCACTTCGCAAGGCGCTCGGCCTTGTGACGCGCGCGCAGAACGAGCAGCGGCGCGCGCTTGCCGCACGTCACGCCGACATCGCGTCGCTCGAAAAACGCCTCGACGCCCTCGCTGCCGAAGTGGCGTCGCTACGAAGCGCAAGCCGCGTGCGATAACCGATCGGCAGAGATCGAGCGGCCGCCTCGTTCGGCGCGTCAGAACTGCAGTTCCTTCGTTCCTAATGAAGCGAAGTAGCCGTCGAGGCCGGGCGGCGAGACGTCGCCGAGGTCGCTCGGACGCCATTTCGGGCGACGATCCTTGTCGATGACCGCAGCCCGAATGCCTTCGAGAAAGTCGTGTCCCCCAAGCAAGCGGCACACCAGCCGGTATTCGAGCCGCAGGCAGTCCTGCAAGCCGTCGAGGCTTCGCGCTTCACGTAGCGCGCGCAACGTCAATTTCAGACTCGTGGGTGATTTTGCAGCAATTTCGCGCGCGGTCGCTAGCGCGAATCCGGACCCGTCCCTGCCGAGTGCACAGAGGATCTCCTCGACCGTATCGTACGCGAAGGCTCGATCGATGAGCGATCGCTGCGCGGAGAGGAGCGGCTCGCCGGGCGGCAACGCGAAACGCTCGACGACCGCACGCACGTCATCGTCGCCGCGCGGGGAATCCTGCACGAGCGCTGCCTTCAGCGCTTCCAAGCCTTCTTCCGCAACGAAACGATCCGCGAATCCCAACGCGATCGCATCGGCAGCGCCGACATGCCTTCCGGTGAGCGCGAGATACGTGCCGGCTTCGCCCGGCGCGCGCGCAAACAGCCAGGTGCTTCCGACATCCGGGATCAGCCCGATGCCGGCCTCGGGCATCGCGAATCGCGTCGATGCCGTGACGATCCGGTGGCGCGTGTGGGCCGAAAGGCCGACGCCTCCACCCATGACGATGCCGGTCATGAAGGCCACGATCGGCTTGCCGAATCCGGCGATCTTCGCATCCAGCCGGTACTCATCGGCCCAGAAGATCTGCGCCTGTCCATCGTCCGCAAGAGCGCTGTCACGAACGAACTTGACGTCGCCGCCGGCACAGAATCCGCGCGGCCCGGCGCCGTCGATCAGTACGAGCCGAAGGGTCGCATCGCGCTCCCCCTCGTCCAGGACGGAGCGCATGTCGCGGACCATTTGGGGAGTGAGCGCGTTGAGCTTGGCCGGCCGGTCGAGCGTGATCCGGGCGACGCCGGCGCGGCGCGCCATTCGCAGGTCCCCCCGGCGCTGCGCCGGTCCGAATTCACATCCGGAGCCCGCTTGCCCGTGCGCCAAGGCGGCCACTAGTATACCGGCGTCTCGCGATACGTGCCCCAAAGAGTTTTCAGCGTCTCGATGATGTCGCCCATCGTCGCACCCGCCCGCACGAGTTCGATCGTGATGGGCATGATGTTCTGGGACTCGTCCTTCGCAACGACGAGCAGTTGCTGCATGAGCCGATCGAACGTGGCGGCGTCGCGCTCGCGACGTACCCGCTGCGTGCGCGCGACCTGGCGTTCGGCGGTCGTTTGGTCGTAGGGATGCGTCTCGATCTTCGGATCTGGGGTATCGTCGACCATCGTGTTGACGCCGATCACCGGCTTTTCCCCGGACTGCTTGCGCAGCGCCGTCTCGTAAGCGAAGTCGGCAACCTGCTGTTGAAACCAGCCCTCTTTGATCAGCTTGATCGTGCCGCCGCGCTCATCGACGTCTTTGAGAATCTCGAAGATGCGTTTCTCGTAGTCCGTCGTTAGCGCCTCGACATAGTACGAGCCGCCCAGAGGATCGGTCGTTTGCGTGACGTTGCTTTCCTCGGCGATAACCTGTTGGGTCCGTAGTGCCAGGCGCATCGCGTCCTCGGTCGGGATGGCGAACGCCTCGTCGTAGCCGTTGGTGTGCAGTGACTGGCAGCCGCCGAGGACGGCCGCAAGCGCCTGCAAGGTCGTCCGCATGACGTTGACCATGTACTGGGGCTTGGTCAGCGACGCCGCCGCGGTCTGGCAGTGGAAGCGCAACCGCATCGATTCGGGGTTCTTGGCTCCGAAGCGCTCGCGCATGAGCTTCGCATAGCAGCGGCGCAGAGCGCGGAACTTTGCGATCTCTTCGAAAAAATCGGCCTGACATACGAAAAAGAAAGCGAGCCGCGGGGCGAACTCGTCGACCTGCATGCCGGTCTTGAGCACCTCCTCGACGTAGACGATCAGGTTGGCCAGGGTAAAGGCCGCCTCTTGAAGCGGGGAGGATCCCGCCTCGGAGATGTGATACCCCGAGATGTTGATCGGATTGTAGCGCTTCATCTTCTTCGCGCAATACGTGATGCAGTCGCGAACGATTCGAACGGAAGGCTCGATCGGGAAAATATATTCCTTCTGCGCCATGTACTCTTTGAGAATGTCCGCTTGGATCGTGCCGGAGAGCTTGTGCAGATCGTAGCCCCGCTGCTGTGCCAGCACGACGTACATCGCCAGCAGAATCCAGGCCGACGGATTGATCGTCATCGACACAGAGATCTGCTCCAGATCGATGCCCTCGAAGAGCGCCTCCATGTCGGCGAGCGTGTCGATCGCAACGCCTTCGCGGCCGACTTCACCCTCGCTCATCGGGTGGTCGGAGTCGTAGCCCATCAGCGTCGGCATGTCGAAATCCGTCGATATACCGGTCTGGCCCTGGGAGATCAAGAATTTGAAGCGCTTGTTCGTGTCCTCGCCCGTGCCGAAACCGGCGATCTGACGCATCGTCCAGTTGCGCGAACGATACATCGTCGGGTACGGGCCGCGCGTGAACGGGTAGCGCCCGGGCAGACCGATATCCTCGATTGGAGTCTCGACGAGGTCGGCGGCCGTGTACGTGCGTTTGACCGGGAAGTCGCCCAAGGTCAGGAAACCAGGCTTGCGTTCCGCCTGCTTCTGAAGGAACTGCGCGACCTCGGTGGCTTCCCAGTCACGCTCTTGCTCGCGCAAATCTTCGATGGCTTTTGCGTCGAGAACGTTTCTCTCAACGGTGTCTCTCATGATCGTTCCTTTCCGAATGAAGCGGCGACGAGTTCGCCCGCGAGCGAGTATGGGTCGCCATCGTGGCGGTGCAGCCGTTGGGCAAAGCCGAGCGTCAACGGTGCGCAAGCCCTTGCAAAGCGTTCCATCAGTAGATTCTCCGCAGTTTTCGTTAAACGAAATCCGGCGATGGCGACCCTGCGCTCGCGCCCGCTCTCGGTGTGCAGGGCGACGTTGCGATGCCGTTCTAGCGCGCTCATCAGCTCCTCGAAGCCGGACCCGTCGTACGAGCTGACGCCGACGACCGGGACGCGCCACTCCGAATTCTTGCCTTGCCTTACGCCGAGGGTCAACATCCCCTTGAGGTCCATCAACGTGCGCTGAGCATCGCTGCGATCGCACTTGGACACGACGTGCACGTCGGCGATTTCGAGCATGCCGGCTTTGATCGCCTGAATCTCGTCCCCCAGACCAGGCGCCGAAACCACCACGGTCGTGTCGGCCGCCTTGGCAATCTCAACTTCGTCCTGACCGACGCCGACCGTCTCGATGATGACCGTTTCGAAGCCGGCGACGTCGAGAATGTCGACGGCGTCCATCGTTGCGCGCGCCATGCCGCCCATGACGCCGCGCGTCGCCATACTGCGAATGTAGACGCCCGGATCGCCGCTCAGATCGGTCATGCGGATCCGGTCGCCGAGGATCGAACCGCCCGAATACGGGCTCGAAGGGTCGACTGCGACGATACCGACCTTTGAACCGCCGGCGCGTAAACGGGCTGCAAGCGCGCAGACCATGGTCGACTTGCCGCTGCCCGGCACGCCGGTGAGCCCGATGACATGGGCGCGACCGGCCCGCTGATAGATTTCGGCGAGAGCCTCGCGCGCTTCCGGCAGGCCCGCTTCGGCGCGCGAAATCATTCGGGCAATCGCGGGAATCTCACCGTTCGCGACCCGTTCGACCAGCTCGCGCGACGGGACGTATCGGCTCATTGGACTCGCTCCGCCTCGATCTGCGCGTTCATGTCACGGAAAACGTCGCGGTCGTCGATCACTCGGCGGGCTTTGAAATCCGTGCGCGGTAAGGTACCCGCCGCCACGACTTCCGCTTTGGTTCGCAGGCCGAGCATCTTGTGGATGCGGCGGGAAACGTCTTGCCGGAAGTCCTCCCGCATTTCCGGCCCCTCGAAGTCGCACTCGACCCGCAGCAGGAGTTCGTCCATCGCACCCTCTCGAGTGATGACGATCCGGTGCTCGCCTCCATAACCCGCCGTCTCGTTCAACGCGGCATCGATTTCGCTCGGGTAGACGTTTTCGCCGCGGATCGTAAACATGTCGTCGATCCGGCCGAAGATACCCTGCGGCAAACGCGGATAGGTTCGTCCGCACGGATTCGGCTCGTCGACCCACACCGTCAAATCGCCCGATGCGAGACGGATCATCGGCTGCGAGGTGCGCTCGAGATGCGTGTAGACCGGCGTTCCGCGCCGTCCGTACGAGACGCGCCGCATCGACGCTGGGTCGCAGACCTCCGTATAAACGATATCCTGCCAGCACAACATCCCGTCCGTCTGCGCCGACCCGGCGACGTTCATCCACGGCGTCATCTCGGCCATCGAACCGGAATCGAATACTTTGGCCCCGTAGAACTGCTCGATCCTATTGCGCACGCCTGGGATCGAAGCGCCCGGCTCGCCGGAAAAGTACATGTACTTCAGGCCGAAATCGCGCGGATCGAGCCCCTCGCTCAATGCCGTTTGCGCGAGATGGATGGCGAAGGTCGGCGTGCCGTAGAAGCCTGCGGGGCGCATGGCGTGTAGCCACTGTGCGCAACGCGCCGTCATCCCGGGCGCACCTGCGCCGAATGGAAACGCCTTGGCGTGGAGCCGTTCCGCGCCCGCGAGGCCGCCCCAGCTTCCCAGATAGAGGCTAAATATCGCGGCGTAGCAGATCATGTCGCCCGGCCGCATTCCCATCGCCCACATGATTCGAGCGTGAGCGTTGGCGATCGCCTTCCAGTCGCCGCGCCCGACCGCGAACGCGGTGGGGCGGCCTGTCGTGCCGCTCGTTCCGTGCACGTGAAAGATCTCGCTATCCGGGATGCAAAGATAGTCGCCGAAAGGCGGGGAGGCTGCTTGCGACTCCCGCAAATCTTTCTTGGTGATCACGGGAACCTTGTCTTCGAAATCCTCCAGCGAGCGCAGGTGGTCGGGATGAAAGCCTGCTGCGCTCCACTTGCGGCGATAAAACGGCGCGTTCTCGTAAGCGTAGCGGCAAACGACCTGTAGCCGCTGCAAGATTGCCCCTTCGCGCTCCGCCGGCGGCATGGTCTCGCGCCTGGGAAACCAGTAGCGGCTCCCCTCGGGCGGAAAATAG
>Ga0302325_10000767_pt1 | contig 85826 bp, 88 predicted proteins | sample Palsa_T0_2_FD_201948 | JGI IMG/M metagenome (GOLD analysis project Ga0302325, IMG submission 201948) | Peat permafrost microbial communities from Stordalen Mire near Abisko, Sweden - Palsa_T0_2 | ecosystem: Environmental > Terrestrial > Soil > Palsa > Peat permafrost | place: Sweden: Abisko... | reverse complement strand
ACATCGTTGTCTGAGAATACAGTAAAATCGCTGAGACTAGTCTCAGCCTCCATAAGGCATCTCACCTTCGTGACACGGTAGCCAAGACGCTAACCAATCCCTCAGCCAAGTCAATACATTTCTGGCTTAGAGCGCCAACGAAACCCGTTGTGCGAGGGTCTCCTGACCCCGCACGGCTTTCGACCGAAGGTCTCCCGGCCTGCACAAATGACGGAGACCGTACGGTCAAACCAAGCAGCGCGGTCGGGAGACCTGCGCCGAACATGGGTTCTGTTAGGGGCTCTTAGGACATCAAACGCCCGCACCCATTTTCCCAACCTTTTGCAAGCGAAGTATTTAATTCAGGATCGTTCCGATTGCCTCTACGTTTTTGCCTTGGCAACTCACTACGAGGTGCGATACAGATTGCGATCCGGAAGGCTTGAATTGGAGAGAGCCAGATTTCGGATTTCTCCACCTCGCGTGTTTTGAATCTCTTGCCGCTGCCAAATTGTTTCAGATTGCTAAGTAGAGTGACTTTCGCAGCATCAGGTAGGCGCGGGGGCTCTATTCATCCTCTTCTGGAAACGAGACAAACCTTCCTGAAAACTTCATTCTGACGCACTGCTCGCAAGAGCGATTTCAAAACGTACCAGTACCGGCAGGAAGGTTGCCTTGAGTCTCTGCGCCTGGCGTGGTATTTCTCCCAGCACATGAAAGGACTTCTTGTTTCGTTGGCGGCGTTCGGGCTGTTTATCATCGTCTCGGCGGTGGCGTCTCACTTTCTACGCCTCAAACGGCATTTGCACCTCTTCGCGATGGTCGCGCTCGTCTGCGTCATCGCCTATTTCATCATCTACAATGTTACGCCGGCGAACCTGTATTTTCTCCCAAGCGGCCGGATGTGCCCGAGTCCAATCTTTGATCAGACCTACGGTTTGGTCGTTTTCTTTCTGAATTGCCACAGCTTCGTGGATTGCTTTTTCGCTTCGGCCGGTGGGTTTTCCACGTCGATGCTGATGGCCATCCTCCGGAACGACGGCCGATGCATTACGACGTCAGCCATGGTGGCGAAATACAAATCAGGGACGCAAACAGATCGCATCTACGGCTGGCGCATCCCGTATCTGGAATCCAAAGGATACATCCGGAAGGATGCCGGCAACGGAAGCTACGGATTGACGGCCAAAGGCCGCGTGGTCGCCACGGCGGCGTTCGTCGCCAAACGGCTCATGAACCTCGGGCAGGGGGGCTGAACGAATGGAACACGGAGTCATGGTCGCGACCGTCGTGAGTGTCGCCTGGATCCTGGTGCAAAACCTGATCATGCATTTGCGACCGGCGGAAAACCGGTTCGGAGCCATGTTGCTGGGCTACCTGCTCAGCCTGCCGTTCGTGTTTCTGGCCTATCGCTGGTTGCCGGGGTGTACCGGGGCTGTCACCGTGGAATCACCGACCATGGGATTGTTCCACGCCTACTTCTTCCATCTATTATTGTTCCTTTTCTATGCGGAATGTTTTTACCATGTGGAACGCTCCGTCACCTTCCGCTTGCTCGTGGAATTGCTCCAGAGCGGGCCGGGCGGCCTGCCGCTACAGGCGATCCAATCGCGCTACACCGTTGACGAAATGGTCGAACAGCGGCTCGAAGTGCTGCGCACCAACGGCTTTCTCAACCGCGAGGGCGACATCTGGCGGCTACAGCCGAAAGGATTGTTCCTGGCTTCGGTGACGGAAGCGCTGTCCTGGGTGTTTCAGTCGAAGGCCCAATACGAACGCGGTTGAAACGTCCCATGCCATCACGCTACCCACGATTTGACCGCTCACGGCTCAAGATCAAGCCGCTGGCAGAACGCGTCCACGATCTCCACGCCGGCCACTGGCTGCGGGCCGAGGACGCGCCGGAACCTTTCGCTCACCCGGACTTGCAGACCCTTGCCAACCGGATTCTCGCCGCGCGGCAGCGCGGCGCCGCAGTCATCCTGATAATGGGCGCGCATGTGCTGCGCGCCGGGGTCAACGCGCACATCATCGATCTTGTCGAGCGCGGTCTCCTGACGCACGTCGCCATGAACGGGGCCGGACCGATCCACGACTACGAATTGGCCCGCATCGGCGCTACGACCGAAAGCGTGGCCCGGTACATTCGCACCGGCGAGTTCGGCCTCTGGCGCGAAACCGGCGAGATCAACGACATCGTGAACGCCGGTGTCCGGGACGGGTTGGGTTTCGGTGAGAGTGTGGGCCGTCATCTGGCCGCCAGCGATTTTCCATACAAACACCTGAGCGTGCTGGCCGGTGCCTACCGTCACAGTGTACCAGCCACCATTCACGTCGGCATCGGCTACGACATCATCCACGAACATCCGAATTGCGATCCGGCGGCCACCGGGACGGCGAGCTATCACGATTTCCTGGTCTTCGCGTCCTCCGTGGAGAACCTCGAAGGCGGTGTACTGTTGGTGTTCGGCTCGGCGGTGATGGCACCCGAAATCTATCTCAAAGCGCTGGCGATGGCGCGTAATGTCGCGCTTCCACAAGGAAAGACCATCCGAAATTTCACGACGGCCGCATTTGACCTCCTCAAGATCGAAGGCGACTGGCGCGCCGAAGCAAACAAATCCAACCCGCAGTACTACTATCGCCCGTGGAAAACCATTCTCGTGCGCACAGTGGCTGACGGCGGCGAAAGCTTCTATTTCTGTGGTGACCATCGAGCGACGTTTCCGTCACTCCACCATTTGCTCGTGCTGGGTAAATAGGTCTTTCCATCCGCCCGTTGTTTTGGATAATGAGACATCATGGCAACGAACAATTCCATCCAAACCGTTTACGTGACTGGCGGCGCGGGCTATGTCGGGGCGGTGCTCATTCCAAAACTTCTCGGCGCCGGCTACCGCGTACGCGTGCTCGACCTGTTCATGTACGGCGAAGATGTGCTTCCCAAACATCCGCAACTCGAAACCATCAAGGGCGATCTCCGTGACGCCAAACTTTTGCAGAAAACCATTCCGGGTAGTGACGCCGTCATCCATCTGGCCTGTATTTCCAACGATCCAAGCTTCGAGCTGAACCCGTCGCTGGGGAAGTCCATCAACTTCGATGCCTTCGAGCCGCTCGTGAAGACTTCTCGCGATAGCGGCGTGCGGCGGTTCATTTACGCGTCCAGCTCCAGCGTCTATGGCGTCAAGAAAGAGGACAATGTCACCGAAGACCTGCCGCTGGAACCGCTCACGGATTACTCGAAGTTCAAGGCCATGTGCGAGGACGTGCTCGCGAAATACTACGCGCCTGGCTTCACCTGCTGCACCGTTCGGCCCGCGACGGTCTGCGGCTATTCGCCGCGTCTGCGCCTCGACCTCACGGTGAACATCCTCACGAACCACGCCATCAACAAGGGCAAGATCACTGTATTCGGCGGCGACCAATTGCGGCCGAACCTTCACATTGAGGACATGACGGATTTGTACCTGAAGCTACTCGTGGCCCCCGACCAGCAGATCGACAAAAAGGTGTGGAACGCGGGCTACCACAACCTCAAGGTGCGCGACATTGCCAATCTTGTACGTGATGTCATCGGGAAAAAAGTCGAAATCGTGACCGAGCCGACCAACGACAATCGCTCGTATCAAGTTTCCTCGGAAAAGATCGCCCGCGAATTCGGCTTCAAACCACGGCATACCGTCGAAGACGCCATCCGCGACCTTAAGGGGGCGTTCGACACCGGCAAAGTCCCCGACCCGCTTACCGGTACGCGATATTTCAACATCAAGACCATGCAGGCCATTCACCTGCAGTAGCAGCAACCATGGTGATCGGGGTTGATTTCGATAACACACTCGTCAGCTACGACGACCTTTTGGAACGTCTGGCGCGGGAACGCGGCTTTGTCTCCGGCGATAGCGCCCGCGGCAAGAAATCGATCCGCGACCAGATTCGCCAGTTGCCAAACGGCGATATCGAGTGGCAGAAACTACAGGGTATCATGTACGGCCCGCGGCTGAACGAGGCGCGGATCATGGACGGCGTCCCGGAATTCCTGAACGCTTGTCGCCAACGCCACGTGTCGGTCTCGATTGTCAGCCACAAGACCGAGTACGCCGGTTACGACGACACCCGCACCAATCTCCGACAAGCCGCGCTTGCGTGGATGGAGCGCCAGCAGTTCTTCGCCGCCACCGGCCTTGGGCTGCGGCGCGAGGACGTGTACTTTGCCGGGACGCGCGCCGAAAAGCTGGCCACGATCCAGCGGCTGGGTTGCCAGTGGTTTATCGACGACCTCGAGGAGACATTTCTCGAACCCGCGTTTCCGTCCGCACCGCGGAAAATCCTCTTTGCCCCGCACGCTGGGCACGCCGCGCTGTCAGGCGTGCATGTGTGCCGCAACTGGCGGGAAATCCTGGAGTTTGTGTTCGATGCAGCCATCTGACTTCGCCCGATTGCTTGGCCGTCGGCCCATTACCTTCATGGAATGGATCGGCGGTGGTGGCAACAGCCGCATCTACAAACTGGAAGGCCCGTACGCCGGCAAGGTTTACTTCCAGCAGCACCGGCTGGAGGTGGAATTTGCTGCCCTGGAGTTTGTCTGGCGCCACGGCGTGCGCTGTGTTCCGGAACCGATTGCGGCCGACCCGCGCGCGAAAATTGCCGTGTACGAATTCGTGGAGGGCAAGAAGCCGGTGCCGACAGAAGGCGACATCGATGCTGCCGTCGAATTCCTCGCGAACCTCAAACGTCTCGCGACGGAACCCGACGCGACTGCACTGCCGCCCGCAGCGGAAGCGTGTTTCACCGCGCAGGCCATTGTGGAGAACGTCCGAAACCGTTTGACGCGGGTGGCGAACGTGCCGGCATTGAAACAGTTTCTGCATGACGATTTCCAGCCTCTCCTGGAACATCTGGCGGCAAAACTTCCGAGTGAGGAATCGTTGCCGCTTGACCAGCGGACGCTCAGCCCATCCGATTTCGGCTTTCACAACACCTTGCGGCGTCCGGACGGGGAACTGGTATTTCTGGACTTCGAATATTTCGGCTGGGATGATCCGGCCAAAATGGTGGCTGACTTTTTGCTGCATCCCGCCATGGATCTGACGTTTTCATTGAAACAGCGGTTTGCGAGCGGAATCTACCGCCGGTTCGACACCAATAAAAACCTCGTAAAGCGGGTGGAGACCGTTTATCCATTATTTGGACTGAAATGGTGTCTCATCATGCTCAACGAATTTGTGCCCGAAGACCTGCAGCGGCGCGGCTTTGCCAGCGGCGGCAACCTCGACCGCGCCGCGGCACAAGCTCGACAACTGGAAAAGGCACAACGGATGCTGGAGAGAATCAAGCGCGAAGATGAAGCTTTCCCCTATCGAAATTAAACTCGACCAACGCTCACGGGAGCTGCGCCGGCTGATTGTGCAAGCGATTGCCGGCGGGCGGCGCGGGCACATCGGCTCGGCGTTTTCACTCGTCGAAATCCTGCGTGTGCTCTATGACGACGTGCTGCGGTTCGATCCCAAGAATCCGAAGTGGCCGCAGCGCGACCGCTGTGTTTTGAGCAAGGGACACGGTTGTCTCGCTCTCTACGCGCTGCTGGTGGACAAAGGCTTCTTCCCGGCGGCGGAACTGGAAAAGTTTTGCAAGAGTGACGGCATGCTCGGCGGCCACCCCGAGGCGCACAAGGTGCCGGGTGTCGAAGCGTCGACCGGCAGTCTCGGACATGGGTTGGCCATCGGCGTCGGTATGGCGTTGAACGCCCGCATCGAAAAAGCCCAGCACCGGGTGTTCGTCATTGTCAGCGACGGCGAGTCCCAGGAGGGCTCCGTCTGGGAGGCCGCGATGTGCGCGGCGAAACATAAACTGACTCACCTTACCGTGCTCGTGGATTACAATAAACAGCAGTCTTACGGCACGGTCGCGGAGGTGTTGGACGTCGAACCCTACGCCGACAAATGGCGCAGTTTCGGGTTTGCGGTCACGGAGGTCAATGGGCACAGCGTGGATGAGCTTCGCGCGGCGGTCGCTCATCTGCCGCTCGACCCACAGAAGCCGACGACCATCATCTGTCACACGGTCAAAGGCAAGGGTATCAGTTTTTGCGAAGGCAATCTCTCGTGGCATCACAAGACGAAAGTCTCGGATGATGAGGTCAAGGCGTTGTTCGCCGAGTTGGAGGCCCGCTAATGCGCCAGACCTGTTTGAACATGGTGTATGAACTGGCGAAGCAAGACCCCCGTGTGGTGTTTGTCGGGTCGGACCTGGGAATCGGCACGCTCAAGCAGTTCAAGGCCGAGATGCCGGATCGCTATTTCATGGAAGGCGTCAGCGAGCAGCAGATCGTCGGCATGGCAGCGGGCCTGGCGATGGAAGGGAAGGTCGTCTACTTCAACACGATTGCGACGTTCATTACGCGCCGCTGTTTCGAGCAGGTCGTCATCGACCTGTGCCTGCACAACGTGCCCGTCCGCCTCATTGGTAGCGGCGGCGGGATGGTGTACGCGCCGCTCGGGCCGACGCACCTGGCCGTCGAAGACATCGCGATTTTCCGTGCCGTGCCGAACATGACGATTGTGGCGCCCGCCGACGCCAACGAAATGCGGCGTTTCATGTCGCAGTCGCTGAATCATCCCGGACCAATGTACATTCGACTCGGGAAAGGTGGCGATCCGATTGTGACGCCTGACGACGAACAGTTCGCCATCGGCAAAGCCGTACCGTTGCGTGAGGGCCGTGACGCGTTGATCATCACCACGGGTATCGCACTCAAAGCCGCGTTGGATGCGGCGACCATGTTGGGCCAACAAGGGATCGACGCGGGTGTGCTGCATGTGCATACGATCAAACCTTTGGATGCGGACGCAATCCTGGCCTACGCGGGGAAAGTTCCAGTGGTCGTGACCTTTGAAGAACACACGGTCGTGGGCGGGCTGGGCAGCGCGGTTGCGGAACTGATCGCCGAAGCGAATTTTTCGCCAGCCAAACGGTTCAAGCGCATGGGAATTCCGGATGTTTTTCCTGACAAGTACGGTTCCCAGGCATCACTGATGGAGCGCTATGGACTCACCGCCGCCAAGATTGCCAGCACGGTGCAGCAACTACACGTAAGGTGATATTCCGATGGGCCAACTTCTGCAAATCGTGACTCCCCTGCACAAAGCCACCAAGCGCGATTACCTTGCCCGCATGGTCGATGACAAAGTTCATTGCATGCTCAAGGCCAAGGAATATGAATTCGACTATTGGGACGGCGACCGCCGTTACGGTTATGGCGGTTACAAATACCTGGCGGGTCGGTGGAAACCCGTGGCCGAAGCGCTCATAGCCACTTACGGACTGAAACCCGGGTCCAAGGTTCTGGATGTGGGTTGCGGCAAGGCCTTCCTGCTGTACGAGTTGCAACAATTGATACCCGAATTGCAGCTTACGGGGTTCGACATCTCGCAACACGGTCTGGCGAGCCGGCACCCGGATTTCAAAGGCAAGCTTTTCAAGTACCGAGCGCAGGATGTTTATCCGTTCGGCGACAAGGAATTCGACCTCGTTATCTCGTTGGGTTGCTTCCATAACCTGCGCATTTTTGAACTGAAGACCGCCCTCGCCGAGGTTGAGCGCGTCGGCAAGAACAAATACGTGATGCTGGAGAGCTATCGCAACGAACTGGAGATGTTCAACCTCGAATGCTGGGCGCTGACTGCGGAGTCGCTGTTCGACACGGCGGAATGGATCTGGTTGTATAATCATTTCGGTTACACCGGCGACTACGAGTTCATCTATTTCGAATGAAGACCCGGGCCGCCATCTTGGAACAGAGCAGTGCTCCGCTCCTGCTCGATGAGATCGAGTTGCCGCGTCTCGATGTCGGGCAGGTGCTCGTCCGCGTCGCTGTCAGCGGCATCTGCGGCGCGCAACTCGGCGAGATTGCCGCTGTCAAGGGCACCGACAAGTTTCTGCCGCACCTTCTCGGCCATGAAGGCGGCGGAGTCGTCGAGGAGATTGGGCCGGGTGTCACCCAGGTAAAGCCGGGCGACCACGTTTGCCTGCACTGGCGCAAAGGCACCGGCATTCATGCGCAACCCGCAAAGTATTCATGGAAGGGCCGACCGCTGAACGGTGGCTGGGTCACCACGTTCAGCGACCACGCCGTGGTCTCAGAAAATCGCGTTACGCCGATCCCCAAGGACGTTGGGTTCGACATCGCGGCGTTAATGGGCTGCGCGGTGACGACCGCGCTCGGCCTGATCAACAATGACGCGAAGGTAAAGATCGGGCAATCGGTGGCCATTTTCGGCTGTGGCGGCGTCGGCTTGAGCATCGTGCAGGGCGCCGCGATGGTATCTGCCGACCCGATCATCGCGATTGATATTTTCGACAGCAAACTTGAGTTTGCACGGCAGTTCGGTGCGACGCATCTGCTCAATGGCAAGAAAGCGGACCTGCGCGCTGAGATTCGCAAAATCGTCGGGGCGCACGGTGTGGATGTGGCCGTTGAGAACACCGGCAACGTTCGCCTTATCGAGACAGCCTATGAATTGACGGCATCGCAGGGCCGGACAATCCTGGTTGGTGTGCCGCGGCACAACGAAGACATCACCATCCATTCGCTGCCCCTGCATTTCGGCAAGGTGCTGACCGGCTGCGAGGGTGGCCAGTCGAATCCGACGACCGATATCCCGCGTTACCTCCGTCTTTACCAACACGGCAAGCTCAGGCTGGACCAATTGATCACGCATCGGTTTCCACTGGCGAAGATCAACGAGGCGTTGGATGTGGTGCGTAGCGGGGAAGCGGGCCGCGTCGTGCTCACAATGGGTTGACCGATGGATTTGCGCCGCATCGTTTTGTTGGGCAGCACCGGCTTCATCGGCAGCCATCTCGAAGCCGCTGTTCGGTCCCAGTATCCCGATCTCGAACTCGCAGCCTTTTCGATCGCCAATTTGGATCTCACTCAGACACCAAACGCTGAGAAGCTGGCGGACTTGTTCGATCAGAATACCGCGGTGGTGATGACGGCCGGTGTCAAACGCCAGTGGGGCGACACACTCGATGCGTTCTCGCAGAATGTGGGCATGGCCGTTAATGTTGGGCGCGTGCTCCAGGACCATCCGGTTCGGCGTTTTGTGTTTTTCAGTTCTGCCGCCGTGTACGGCGAAGAAAATCACGACGAACGGATTACCGAGGACACGCTGGTGCGCCCGACCTCGTACTACGGCGCCGCGAAGTTTGCGTCAGAATGCGTGTTCCGCAAGACGCTGCCGAACGGCTTCGTGGCCGTGCGTCCCCCGCTGATTTACGGTCCGGGAGACACGAGCCGTTCCTACGGGCCGGCGGGGTTTGTCCATGCGGCGGCGCATGGCGAACCGGTTACCCTGTGGGGAGAAGGCGACGAGAAACGGGAATTCATTTTTGTTGAAGACATTGTAGCCCTCACGGCGCAATTGGTGGTCAGCGACTTCAGTGGCGTGATTAATATCGCCAGCGGACAGCAGTCCACATTCCGCGAGGCGGTCGAGATTGTCAACCGGCTGGCGCGAGGGAAAGTCGCAATCCAATCCCGGCCGCGCTCCAAAACAAGAGTCGATCACGGATTTCGCAATGAGCGGCTCACCGGCTTGTTCCCTGATTTCAGATTTCACACGTTGGAAGACGGAATTCGCAAAACCCTGCAAGCGGAGGCGACGAAATGAAAACCTGCCAACTCTGCGGCGCACCAGAGGTCGAGACGTTGATCGATTTCGGCCTGCAACCGATCTGCAACCGGTTCCCCAAGACGGCCACCGAGCCCGAAGCAACGTTTCCCATGCTGTTGGAGCAATGTCGCGCGTGCGGTCTCGTGCAGACGACGCAGCCCGCGCCGGCGGGAGAACTGCGGCCCCGCGTCGATTGGATCACGTACAGCGAACCCGAGGGCCATCTCGACGTGCTCGCGGACAAACTGGCCAAATTACCCGGTCTGACGAGCGCGGCTGTGTTTGGCGGAATCAGTTTCAAGGACGATAGTTTGTTGCGTCGGATGCGCGAGCGCGGGTTCGCTGGAACGTGGCGACTCGATCCTGGGGCCGACCTGGGGATTGCGGAGGCGGGTACCGGTGTGGAAACACTGCAGGATCGGCTGACACCAGAATCGGCCCGGCGCATCGTCGCGAAACGCGGGCGCGCGGACGTGTTGCTCGTGCGCCATATCTTCGAGCATGCGCACCGAACGTCGCAGTTCGCGGCCGCATTGAAGGAACTCATCAAGCCCGGGGGCCATGTGGTCATCGAAATACCGGATTGCGAAAAGGCGCTGGAAGCGTGCGATTACAGCGTGCTGTGGGAGGAGCACGTGCTGTACTTCATACCGGCGACGTTTCGGCGGAGTTTCGCGCAATGCGGCTTTTCGCTTACATCTTATGACTGCTTCCCGTATACTCTCGAAAACTCGCTGGTGGGTATCGGGCGCGCTGAGCCGAACCCTCCGCGAGAGCCGATACAGGTAGAACGGGAGCGACAGCAGGCGCAACGATTTGGCAGCCGACTTGGCGAGCAACGCGAGAGGTATCGGCGATTTCTAAGGGAATATCGCAAGCAGCACGGGCCGGTCGCCATGTTGGGTGCGGGGCATCTGGCGTGTACCTTCATCAACCTGTTGCAACTGAAAGAATGTATGGAATTTCTGGTGGACGACAATCCAAACAAGCGGGGCTTGTTCATGCCGGGCTCGCGGCTGCCAATTGTCGGTTCGGCGGCGTTGCTCGAAAAGGGAATCAAGCTGTGCCTGCTCACCGTCGCAGTCGAGAGTGAGGGAAAAGTGATTCAGAAGAACCAGGCGTTTGTGCAAGCGGGTGGGATGTTCGCGTCAATCTTCCCCGCCAGCAAACACGCGTTGAAGATATGATTCGGTTCCGGGAACATAATGCGGAGGTTCTCTACGCGGAGGACCCGATCGTCCAGGTGGACCAACGGGACATCGAACTTTTGGTGGCGCGGGCGGCGAAAAATCCACGGAAACGCATCCGCCTTTGCGCGCACAAGGACGTGAACGACAAGCTCCACGAGATGCTCATCGTTCATGCCCGTGAGTGTTACGTGCGACCCCATAAACACCTCGCCAAGTCCGAATCATTTCACGTCATCAAGGGCATTGTGGATATTGCATTGCTCGACGAAGCCGGCCAACTCGCCGAGGTCATACCGATGGGCGATTATGCAAGCGGCCGCACATTCTACTACCGGCTGGCGGATCCGTATTATCACACATTGCTGATCCGGTCGGACTACGTCATTTTTCACGAGATCACTAATGGCCCGTTCAACCGCGCGGACACGATTTTTGCGCCTTGGTCGCCGGAGGAAACCGATCCTGTCGCCGTGGCCGGGTTTGTGAGCCGGCTGGCTCGCGAGGTCGAGGGGCGGCACTAGCGGCGGATCGGAACGAGGCCCAACCGTATGCGATTCTTGATCGTCGGCGCGTCTGGATTGGTGGGACGACACCTGTTTCGGCAGTGCAGGACGGCTGGTCACGCGACGCTTGGGACGCAATGCAGCACACACATGCCGGGCTTGGAGACGTTCGATCTTGCGGAGGAGCGGATTGGCGACTGTCTGCGCCGCTCTCCGTTACCGGGTGACGGGCCGGCGGTGGCGGTGGTATGCGCGGGCATCAGCCAGATTGACCGGTGCCTGCGCGAGCGTGAGTTGTGCTACCGTGTGAATGTAACCAACACCATACGGTTATTGGAAGACGTGTCTGCGCTCGGATGTCGGCCGGTATTTCTTTCCACCGGGTTTATCTTCGATGGCACGGTAGGTCATTACGCGGAGGAAGCCCCGCCACGTCCAATCAACGAGTACGGCCGCCAGAAATTGGCGGTCGAGGAGTTCATCAGCCGGGAATTGCCAGAGGCGTTGCTGGTGCGGCTGGATAAAGTGATTGGGGACGATCCGGGAGAAGCGCACTTGTTCACGGAGTGGTATCGAGCGGCGGCGGAGGGAGGGGCGGTAGTATGTATTGCCGGGCAGGAATTTTCACCCACTTTGGTTGGTGACATCGCGCAGGCAATTTTGCTGGCATCCGAGCAGGGACTGCGGGGCGTGTATCATGTAGCCAATCCTGAGTGTTGCAGCCGGGAGGAATTGGCCCGTCAATTTCTGCGATGTTTGGGCAAGCCGGCAACCGTGGAGTCGCGAACGCAAGAGAGCCTTGGATTTGCCGACCTTCGACCGTTGAAAACCTGCTTGGACGGCACGAAGTTCACGAAGGCCACGGGTATGCAGTTTACGACTGCGCAAGAGGCGATCCAACGTTTCCTGGCTCGCCTGCCGGTCGGGCGGTGAGCAACGGCTCGACTGCCGACACACAACCAGTTGCCATTGTCCTTGGGAACGGTTAAGATTGAACGCTCAAGTCATGGATCCAAGCAAACGCAAGCGGACAGTGTCTTTCGTCGTGCCGGCGCTGAATGAGGAGGCCAACATCGAGGCCGCCGCCGGGTCCATTCTCGGGGCAGTTGACGGACGGGTGGAAGACTACGAGATTATCCTCGTGAACGACGGCAGCCGGGACAAAACGGGAGCGCTGATGGAAGAATTGGCCCGCCGCCATGACAAAATCCATGTGGTGCACAATTCCCAGAACCTCGGCTATGGCGGGGCATTCAAGCGCGGGGCGGCGGAGGCGCGGAAGGATTATGTTGTCCGGATTTGCGGAGATCACTCCGCGACCGCGACGGCCATCGGGTCAATTCTTGACCAGGTTGGCAAGGCGGATTTGGTGCTCCCGTATATTGCCAATCCTGAGTTGCGTACCTGGGGGCGTCGGGTTGCCTCACGCGGGTTTACCATTGTCATCAACACAATTTTTGGTCAGCGGGTCCGGTACTATAACCATGCCGTTGTGTTCCCGCGCGACTATCTCCAAGCGATCAGGATTACGACCAATGGATTCGCCTATCAGGCCGAGGCGCTCGTGAAACTGCTCAAGGCGGGCAGTTCCTACGTCGAAGTCGGGGTGCTGGACCAGCCGCGCGCATTCGGGAAGTCCACGGCCCTGCGTCCGAAGAATCTGCTCAACGTACTGAAGGCCATCATCAATCTCATGCGGGAAATGAAACGTGAAGGCGCGGTGCCGCAACTCGCTCGACAATCGACGGCTCCCGCCACTGCCTCATCCAGATCATGAATTACCAAAAGAAAATTGTCTCAATCGATCAATTGCGTGAACATGTGCAACGTGCCCAGAGCGACGGCAAGATCGTCGTTCAGTGCCACGGTTGCTTTGACATTCTGCATCCCGGCCACCTGCGGCATCTCGCCTGGGCCAAACAGCAAGGGGACATCCTGGTCGTTTCGGTTAGCGCCGACAAGGTCGTCAACAAAGGCTTTCTGCGGCCGTACGTTCCGGAGGCGTTGCGCGCCGAGAACCTCGCGGCGTTGGAATTTGTGGATTACGTAACGATTGATAGCCATGAATGGGCCGGGGAAATTCTCGAGTTGCTGAAGCCGAACATTTATACGAAAGGCAAGGAGTTCGAGAATGTCCACACGGGTCGCATCGGCCGGGAGCGGCAACTTGTCGAGTCCTACGGCGGTCAGGTTCGCTTCAGTTCCGGCGATGTCGTGTATTCTTCCTCGCGAATTATCGAAGACCTCAAAGAGCGGCTGGAGCCCGGCATCGAACTGGGCCAGGCATTTTGCATTCGGCACAAGATCACGGAGGCGAGTGCCTGCCAGATTCTGGATCGACTGCGTGGCAAGCGGATACTCGTCGTCGGCGATGCCATTGTGGACAAGTACACTTATTGTGATCGCCTCGGCATGAGCGCCGAAGCACCGGTCCTGGTGGTGCGGCCATTGGAGACCGACACATTCTTGGGAGGAGCTTGCATTGTGGCGCGCCATGTCAACGCCCTGGGCGGCAGCGCGCATTTTTGTACCGTGATCGGCACGGACGCCGAAGGCGAGTACGTTCGGACGGAGTTGGCGAAGCGCGAACTGCGCGTGGATTTGGTGGTCGATGAGGCGCGACCGACAACCACGAAGACCCGTTTTCTTTCCGAAGGCAAGAAGCTGCTGAACGTGAATGAGTTTCGTGACTACGATCTGGATGCGCCCATCGCCGCGCAATTGCGCGAAAAAATCGAAGCGGCCGGCGCGACCGCCGACGCGATTGTCATTTGCGACTTTGGCTACGGAGTGATCACCAAATCGCTGCTGGAAGTCCTCTGTGAGATCGGCAAAAAGCGCAACATTCCCGTGGTTGGTGACGTCCAATGCAGCAGCCAGTTGGGTAACGTAACGCGCATGAAAGGGATCACCGTTGTGACCCCGTCCGAGCGCGAGGCGCGGCTCGCGTTGTGTGACCGGGACAGCGGCATCGCCGATCTCGGGGCGATAATCATGACCCAGACGGGCAACCGTTCGGTCATCATTACCCTGGCCGCACGCGGCTTGATGATCTTCGACGCCGAAGGCAAGTCGCTGATGGGGGATGAATGGAAGGGGCTGCCGGTCCACGAAATCAAACGCCACCTGCGCAGCGAGTATCTGCCCTCGTTTGCGTCCACGGTCGTGGATGCGATGGGGGCGGGAGATGCGATGTTGGCCACCATTGCCGGGTGCCTGGCTGCCGGAGCGGGAATCATGGAAGCGGCTTTTCTCGGCAACTGCGCTTCCGCCGTTGAATGCCGCAAGATGGGGAATACCCCGGTCAATCGTGACGAGCTATTGGAAGTTGTCCGGTCCCAACTTCAGGCTGGCTCAGCGTAGTCGAATTGAGGCCGGGTTTCACGATCTCTCGACAGACCGGAACATTCCGAGCCTTGCCTCAGCTTGTCCACCGGTGGCTCGTGTTTGATTTGGCCTGATCCATCGGTGAGATTTACGTTGATTTTGCTCTCTGTTTACACGAGACGTTAGGGCCTATGACAAGGAGGGTGGTGTGCTTATTTTTGGGTGTGTGTGCCGGATTTGTCCGGCTGGCAACCGTGCTGGCGGGGTCTGCGGATCCGGTGGACGTGATCAAGAACTTCAGCGGCTTCCAGCAGATTGATCTAAACCGGCTGTTGGGCGGGGACGTTTTGTCCGAGCGTGATTCGGCGATGGATTTCCCCAACGGGATTTCAGCCCAGACTTGTTTTGTTGTGCCGCTGTCGGTGGATGATACCGCGAAACGGCTGCAATTATGGGACCCATCACCCCACCGGGATCTGAAGGTATTTGCATTTCACGCACTGCATACGCCGTGCACTCCGGCGGATTTTCAAATGTTGGATTTCAAGAACGGCCCAAACCCTGTCCGTTGGCTCTTGGATAAGACGGTTGTCAGTACGCCCACAAGCTCGGAGCTCAACCTGACCCGTGAGGAAGCAGGTAAACTGGCCGGCTGCGTGCAGAAGCGCACGGATCCGCAGACAGTGTCAGCCTGCTGGGCCGGGCTGCTACTGGCACGGGCCTCGGCATTTCAGGAGAAGGGCTTGGCGGGTATTCTGCCATACGAGGTTGCGGGAGAAACCGTCTCTCCATCCGATCAGTTGCACGCGATGCTGCGTGAACAACTGGCAGTCTCCCACGAGTTCTTGCCCATCCTGAAAAAAATCGGGCTGGTTGAGGACAAACCCGATCGGTCTCTTATGCCATTCTATTATTGGACCCTCTTCGACGCTGACTACCATGGCACGATCAGTCTGGGTGCGGTGTATCTGCTGCCCGTGGGCGATCATTTCCAACTCGCGGACGTTGAGTACTATGTGAACGGGAGCTACTACACGTCGGTCACGCTTTACGAAGTGTGGCCGGTGCAGACGGGCGGAAAACCAGCAACCCTCGTCTGGCGCGGAGATTATTTTGCTGCGCCGACGCTCCGGTTCACAAAAGGAACCGAACGAATTGCGTACGGTGTTCTCATGTTGCAGGACATCAAAAAGGAAATTCACTGCATTCAGGATGAGGCGAAGGCGAAGCGATGAAGGTCGCATTCGCCGCGGCGATTGCCCTGCTCGTGCCGTGTGCGGCAGGCCTGGCAGCCAACTCGATAGACATCTCGCAGGAATTGGACGCCCAGTATGGCTACGTCGGCGACGCGACGAAGCGCGGCGCTGGTTTGAATGCTGGTTCGGTCGACGAACACAATGCTTATGTCAAGTACGTGGTTTCTCCGCAGGTCAATAAGAACCTGCTATTGCGGTTCGGTTGTGAGTGGGATCGATTGACCTTTGGTGTGCCCGATGGCGCCCCCGTGCCTCACGTATTGCAACAGGCCACCGCCGTGCTGGGTCTTGACTACCAGGTGGCGGATCAGTGGCTCGCGCGGTTGGAAGTGGAACCCGGCATTTATAGCGATTTCCAAGACATCAGTTGGCGCGATTTCGACGCGCCGGTGATTCTCGCCGGCATCTATCTGGCCGACGCAGACCTGCAATATATGTTCGGACTGCGAATCGACGGCCGCACGGAATACCCCGTCCTGCCGGTGGCGGGCGTCCGCTGGAAATTTGCCGACGAATGGACACTGAATGCCATGCTTCCCAATCCGCGGTTGGAGTACGAATTGAATGAGAAACTCTTGCTGTATGCGGGCGCGGGTATCGAGGCGGGAACATTTGCCGTCGGCGAAAACTTTGGCAGTGACCGTGGCGAGCCCAAGTTGAATGGCGCGATCGTGGATTTCCTTGAGTTTCGTCTCGGTGCAGGTTGCTCGTGGAAGATCACCCCCCGGATCACACTCGAGGCCGAGGCGGGCGATATGCCGTACCGCGACTTCGACTTTTTTGGTCCCGACATCGAATATCGAAGCCACAACGCGCCCTACGGCCAGATCACCTGCCACGGTCGATTCTAGCCGGCCCGAAGTTGTCGGCTGACTATGTCGCCAGCAGGCCGCGATAATTGCCGGGGTCGATCTGGTGATTTGGAAAAATCTTGTCGACGTCGCGGGCGCCGAGGTGTTTCTGGGCCAGTTCGGCGAAGACGTCACGGTAGTCAGTGGTCAACTTCAGATCGCGGCCTTCGAAGAGTTGTTCGCGGGCCAGGCCGGGCCACTGGCCGTAGACCCGGCCGCCGCGCACGGGGCCGCCGAGCACCATGAAGCATGTGGCATGGCCGTGGTCCGTCCCGCGATTGCCGTTCTGGCGAACCGTCCGGCCAAACTCGCTCATCGTCAGGACTACCACGTCGTTCATGCGGTCGCCGAGGTCCTGATATAATGCGGCCAGGCTGCTGGACAATTCTGAGAACCGATTGGCCAATTGGCCGTTTGCGCCACCCTGATTGGCGTGCGTGTCCCACCCGCCGACCTCGGCGAACGCGACTTCCACGCCGATATTGGCCTTGACCATTTGCGCAATCTGCATGAGGGAACGGCCAAATTCGCCGTTCGGGTACGATGCACCATTTTGCGGCTTGTACTTCGTCGGGTCTGCCGCGTGCAGCATGCCCATGGCATCGAATGCATCCTTGCCCGTGCCGTGCAGCAGATCGCCGACCGCACTTTCGTACATGCCTTCAAAGCCGTTGGCCGCGGTGGTTGTCGCAGCGACAGGCATGGAACCATCGGTGCCCACGCCGAAGGTTTTGAGATCGGGGATGGCGAGCGCTTCCTGGTCGCCCTGTAGCGTACGGGGCAACATGGCCGTCATGGACACCGCGCGAAACGGCGTCAGCTTGGCGCGGTCTTCGGGGCATTGGAGCAACGCCCGGTTGAGCCAGCCGGTGCGGATCGATTTGTCGTCCGCGACACCGCATTCCATGAAATCCTGCGCGTCGAAGTGCGAGCGTGAGGAACTCGGTGAGCCACAGGCTTGAATCAGCGCGAGGTGGCCACTCTTGTACAGCGGCAGCAAGGCCGCCATGTTGGGATGAAAACCGAAGAATCCGTCAAGGTCGAGCACGCCTTGGGGACCGGCCTTCTGTGTGGGCTGGGCGATTGCGATATCGGAGCGGTTTTCGTAATAATGTCTGTCGCCATAGGGTACGACCATGGAGAGTCCGTCCAGCGCGCCGCGCTGGAAGATGCAGATCAGGATCTTCTTGCCGCCCAGTGCTCGCGCAGGCTCCGCCGCAAACACCAGTTGTTGGAGGAATGACGGCCCCCACAGTGGCATGGTGCCGACCGAAACGAGGGCCAGCCCACCGCGTTTGAGGAATGCTCGACGTGTAAGTTTCATGAGTGATCTCCTGGCATCTAGTGACGTTGAAATTCTGGCGAACCGAGCATGAGCGCGGAGAGTTCGGGGACATTGACGGTACTGGCCTCGCTATCGTCCCCGGAGGCTACATGCTTTTCCAAGGTGGCGCGAGTGGGGGCGGTCAACTCGCCTTGCAGAAACACCTGGTTCAGCCGGTCTAGGACGAGATCGGGCTTGTCAATGTCCGCGCCGTAAATCAGGTCGGTCGGGCTGGCCGACACGCCGATGAGCTTGTGTTCGGCCAGCGCCAACGCGAAGTTCATCCGGGCGATCAGAGCCCCGGTGTTGACCCATTTGCGCGAGTCCTCGGGATAACCCGTGGGGGCCTGGTACGCGAACAGCGGCTCGCCCATTTCGATGATCTCGATATTGAGCGATTTGCGTTTGGCGGACGTGATGCGGTCCATGCCCCGGCCGAACGTGGCGCCGGATTCGATCGCGAGGCGCCTGTCCATCGGCATCAAGTCGTCACTCACCAGCTTGCCGCCCGTGGCCCGCACGGCGGACACGGCAAATTCAAAGGGCGACTTGATTTTGGCGCGATATGCTCCGACCGAGAAGAACTCGGGGCTGTAGATGATCGTTTGCACGACCAGGCGCAGGTCGCCGCCGGTTTGAAGGAAGACGTTGGCCACGCGGTCCACCAGGGCGGGCGGCGGATCGTCGGCGACGAGGCGGCGGCACAACTCCGTGGCGATGAATTTTGCGGTGGACGGATGCGAGGCCAGGATGTCCAGCACCTGTTCGCCGTCGTTGATCCCGCCGTTTGGCGCGATGTAGTGCCCGAGCACGGTCTTCGCGCCGTTGTCGTGGCGGCGCGGCGCGAACATGAATTCGCCGGTTGTCTGATCGACGGTCCAGCCGGTAAAACAGCGCGCCACCTCCTGAACATCCTGCTGGGTGTAGCCGCCGTCCACCCCGAGCGTGTGAAGCTCCATGATCTCGCGGGCGTAATTCTCGTTGATGCCGCCCACCTTGCGGGTCTTGTTATCGACCGGCTGGACTTGGGCGTTCGGCGCCTGTTGCATGGCGCGTTGACGCTGTTCATTGGGTGACATGTCTCGCGCTGCCGAGTTTTGGAAGTTATCCAGGTAATGCAGCATGGCCGGGCTTTTGGCGGAGGCTTCGAGCAGGTCGCGGAACTTGCCAAATACATGCGGCCGGATCACCTCGCGATCATCCACAACTTTCAGCACGCGGCAGGGGCCCTTGCGAACGTCGATGTTGAAATGATTGCCCCAGAAATCAACCAGCACTTCGTAGAGTTGGCGCCGCGATTCGACGGCGCTAATGATCTTCGCGTTCTGCAATTCCGCCACGGCCAGATATGACCGGCGCGGGGGGTCTCCACGGGCCCGGCGGTTCGCCGCCGGCGGACGTTGCATCTCGTTGGTGGATGAACCACTGGCCGTGACGTTCGTTCCAGATTCGCTCTTTTTTTCAGCTTCCGCCTGCTCGCGCCGGCGTTGTTTCTGCGCCTCCTCCTCGTCGCGTAACGTCTTGAAGAGTTGGGTCTCACCCATCGTGAGGGTGTCGAATTTGGCGAGGTCCGCCTGAAGTTCTGAATCGTCGATGGTCTCCGGATGCAACTGCTCTTGGAGATACCGCTGCAACCCCATTTTTTCGACGCGCTCCAAGTCGCCCGGCCGCGGGCCGTAGCCGAGCCGATTGAGGGCGTGGATGATTTGTTGCCGTTCGGTGAGCGGCTGGTTATCGGCTGCCCGTGTCGGCAGGGAGGTCAACCCGATGACGAAACCCAGCGTCAGAACTGCGCCTACCCAGCGAATGCAACGACCGTTGCGCATATCACATGGTTTAAACACCGGCACTCGGCTTTCGTTGCGCTGCATTGCGATCACTACTCGAGGAGACGCTCAAACCGTGCCAAAGATTTCATCACATTGGACCGCCTCGCCAGCGTTGCGACACAGTTCATACCGGAGGGCGAGCCTCCCGGCGAGCCGTAGTTGGAAGCGAAGCGGCTCGGCAGGAGCCTCGCCCTCCTAAATCGAACGCGGCTTCGCACTAGAGCAATTCCATCTGCGCGCCGGCGGGACGACGAAACGCCGCGGTTGAGAGATGCGGGCCGTGTTCGGGAAAACCGGCCCGTCGGCACGCGACCGCGAACATCTTCGCCATCTGCTCGGCGATGATCCCCTGGCCCGACATGCGCGAGCCGAATTCAGAGTCGTTGAGTTTCCCGCCGCGGATCGCGCGGATTTGGGCGAGCACTTTTTCTTTCCGCTCGGGCAGGTGTTGCTCGAGCCATTGCTGAAACAGGTCCTTGACCGCGTATGGAAGGCGGAGCGGCGTCATCCCGGCGAACCGCGCGCCTGCTTCGGCGGCGGCCTTCACGATGGCTGGCAACTCGTGGTCGGTCAGGCCGGGAATCACGGGCGCGATCATCACTCCCGCGGGCACGCCGGCTTTCGTCAATTCCTGAATCGCCCGCAAGCGTGCCGCAGGCTGTGCCGTGCGCGGTTCCATGATGCGGGCCAGGTCGGCGTCGAGGGTCGTGATCGAGAGAAACACGGCCGCCGCAGCGTCGCGCGCGAGATTGGCCAGCACATCGATGTCGCGGGTAACGAGGAGGTTCTTGGTGATGATGGCGACGGGATTGCGAAATTCGGCAAGCACCTGCAAGCACTGGCGCGTGAGTTGCAGCCGGCGCTCGACGGGTTGGTAGCAATCCGTCACACCGCTGATGGACAAGCACTGCGGTTTCCACTTCGGCGATAACAACTCACGGCGCAACAATTCCGGCGCGTTCTCCTTGACGATGATTTTCGTTTCAAAATCCAGCCCCGCCGAGAAACCGAGGTATTCATGATAGGGCCGGGCATAACAATAAATGCAGCCGTGCTCGCAGCCGCGGTACGGATTGATGCTCGCCCCAAAACCGAGATCGGGACTGTCGTTGTACGTGATAATGGAGGCGCTGCCGTCTCCATAAAAGCGCGTTTTCGGAGCCGGATCGTCCGGTTCGTCCCACTCGGCGTCCCGTTCGTACGCCGTGTGCTCGAAGCGGTTCGTCGGATTCTCCGCTGCCCCGCGTCCATGAATGGGTTGGCTTGCGCTCATCATCACGACGGTAACACTCATGGGCCATCAGTCAATCTGTCATGATTGGATTCACCCATTTGACGTGCGGAACTAAACCCTCTTCACCACCACACTTGCTCTCGGAATTACTTCCCCACGCCGTCAAGCTGTGATAACAGTTGGGGTGTGATCGCCACGGAATTTCAGAAGCTGGTGACGGAAGACAAAAGCGACTTTTTGGATCGCTTTCTGGCATTGTTGCGCGACAAAAACATCGAGTACTGCGTCGTCGATGGGCTGGCGGCGAACGCTTACTCCGAGCCACTGGTCACACTCGATTGCGATGTTGTCGTCGTCGCCTCGCGACTGGCGGAACTGGAGGAAGCAGCCCGCAACATCTGCCGAGTAGAGCAGTTCGAGCACAGTCTCAATCTGAGCGACAAACGGTCGGGCGTCCGCATCCAAATCCAGACGGACCCGCGGTATCAGTCGTTTATCAGCCGGAGCACAAAGCGTGAGGTCTTGGAGCGAATGCTTCCCGTCGCCACAATTGATGACCTGTTGCAGGGCAATATCTGGGCGTTTCAAGATGCAACCCGTCGCAGCAGCAAACACCAGAAAGACCTGGTGGATATTGCGCGGTTGATCGAGGTACACCCCGCGTTGGCCGCCAAAGTGCCGGAAGACATCAAGAAGAAATTGTTATGAGCACCGATTTGAAATCTCTCAAACATCGATCCAGCGTCGTCACGGACGGGCTGGGGCGCGCGGCGGCGCGCTCGTATTTGCGCTCGGTTGGGCTGAGCGACGAAGATTTGCACGAGAAGCCCCTGGTCGCAGTCGCCAATACCTGGACGGACGCGATGCCCTGCAACGCGCACTTGCGGCGGTTGTCCGAGAAAATCAAGGAAGGCGTCCGCGCGGCGGGCGGTGTGCCGCTCGAATGCAACACGATCGCGATTTCCGACGGCATTTCGATGGGCACGGAAGGCATGAAGTGTTCGCTCATCAGCCGTGAGATCATTGCCGACTCGATTGAGTTGTTCGCGCGCGGCTATCTGTTCGACGCCGTCGTGGCGCTGTCGGGTTGCGACAAGACGATTCCCGGCACCGTGATGGCACTCGCACGATTGGATTTACCGGGTTTGATGCTGTACGGAGGCTCCATTGCGCCCGGCAAGTGGCACGGCAAAGACGTGACGATTCAGGATGTCTTCGAGGGCGTCGGCGCGTGCGCCGCGGGCAAGATCACCGCCGAGGATCTACGCGATCTGGAAATTGCCGCGTGTCCCGGCATGGGTGCCTGCGGCGGTCAATTCACGGCCAACACCATGTCGATGGCGACCGAAATGCTCGGCATTTCGTTGATGGGCACGAACAGCGTGCCCGCTGAAGACCCGAAGAAAGACCAGGTGGCATTTGAGACCGGAAAGCAGATCGTTGAGTTGCTTCGTCGAAAACTTACGCCACGAAAAGTCATTACCCGAAAAGCGCTGGAGAACGCGATTGCCGCTGGTGTGATGTCCGGTGGCTCCACGAACCTTGTCTTGCACCTGCTGGCCATCGCGCGCGAAGCCGGAGTCGCACTGACGATCGATGATTTTGATCGTGTGAGCGCCAGGACCCCCTTGCTCTGTGACCTGAAGCCAGGCGGCAAGTTTGTTGCGACGGATGTCTATGCCGCGGGCGGCACAGCCGTCGTGGCGAAGCGCCTGCTCGACGCCGGACTGCTCAACGCCGAAGAGATGACAGTCTCAGGTCGTACGATTGGCGAGGAAGCGCGGGCTGCAAAGGAAACTCCGGGCCAGCCGGTCATTCGTTCGCTTTCGGATCCAATCAAGCCCACGGGCGGGTTGGTCATTCTGAAGGGCAATCTGGCGCCCGAGGGTTGCGTGTTGAAAGTCGTCGGCCACAAGCGCACGAGTCATCGCGGCCCGGCGCGTGTATTCGATTGCGAAGAGGACGCGTTTACGGCCGTCCAGAAAAAGCAAATTAAACCCGGCGACGTCGTTGTGATCCGTTATGAAGGACCGCACGGTGGCCCGGGCATGCGCGAGATGTTGGCGGTGACAGCGGCCATTGTTGGTCAGGGAATCAGCGATCAGGTGGCGTTGATGACCGACGGACGTTTCTCGGGGGCCACCTACGGGTTCACAGCGGGACACGTTGCTCCGGAAGCCTCGAAGGGCGGACCCATTGCCATCGTGCGCGATGGCGACATCATTTCGTTCGACGTAGCGAAGCGTCGTCTCGATGTCGAACTCAGCGACGAGGAGATCAAGCAGCGCTTGAAAGAATGGAAGCCGCCGAAGCCGCGGTATGAGACGGGGGCGCTGGCAAAATACGCCAAGTTGGTGTCATCAGCCTCCGAGGGCGCGGTCACCGGGTGAAGCTCGTTACACACTTGTGACCTTGCCATCTGCGGCGTCGGCTATCGGTTCGCCGACGCGCCGTGAGAATTATGAGTGCGTTAGCATGGCGATCAGCCAATAAACCGCCGCGGCCACCAGGGCCGAGCACGGGATCGTCAGCACCCACGCCCACACCACCCGGCGGGCGACACCCCAGCGGACAGCGGAAAGACGGTGGACCGCCCCAACGCCGATAATGGCGCCTGTGATCGTGTGCGTTGTACTGACCGGAATCCCCATCGCGGTCGACGCGAATAAGGATGTCGCCGCGGCAAGTTCCGCGCAGGCGCCGTCGTACGGCCGCAGTTTGGTGATTCGCATGCCCATGGTTTTCACGATCCGCCAGCCGCCCGCCATGGTGCCAAGGGAGATCGCCAGATTACAAACGAGCACGATCCAGAACGGGAATTCCACCTTGCCCGCGGCGAACGCGGCTTGTTGCGCCTTCCAGATGCTGGCGTACAACAGCGCGGCGATGATGCCCATGGTTTTCTGGGCGTCGTTCATACCATGGCCCAAACTGAACGCGGCGGAAGAAACGAGTTGCGACCACCGAAACCAGCGATCGATCTTGATGGGCGAAACCTTGCGGAACGTCCACATCACGATGAACACAAACAACAGTCCCAGCACCAGGCCAATCAGTGGCGCGATGACAATGAACTCCACGGTGGAGAGGACCTTGGCCGTGTACAGCACACCGCTCCACTTTCCCGCGTGCACGATGGCGGCCCCGCCAAAACCACCCAGCAGCGCGTGTGATGAACTGGACGGCAAGCCGCCGTACCAGGTAATCAAGTTCCACACGATGGCCCCCAGCAATCCTGCAAAAATCACCTCGACCGTGACATAATCCGCCCGCACCCATTTCGCCACGGCATCGGCGACGTGGACGCCGCCAATCAACGCCGCGGCAAGATTCCACCACGCGGCCCAGCACACCGCCTGGAAGGGGCGCAACACCCGCGTGCCCACGACGGTGGCAATGGAATTGGCCGCATCGTGAAATCCATTGATGAAATCGAAGACCAGCGCCGTGAAAAAAATCAGGGCGATATACGGGCTCTGGACGATATGGAGCAGGTCGGTGAAGAACGTGGACATTCAGGCCTCTCAGCGCGGCCGGTGTTCAGCTCATTTTGACGATGACGCCTTGCAGGACATTGGCCACGTCTTCCAACTGATCGGTAATCCGTTCCATCGTCTCGTAGATGTCCTTCCACTTGATGACCTCGATGGCATTCTTCTCGGTCGCAAACAATTCCGCCAGCGCATTGTGAAGAATGTCATCCGCCGCATTCTCAACTTCGTGCACGGCAATACAGTCTCGCATGACCTGCTCGTAATTCTTGGCGGAGCGCATCCCATGGACGGCCTCGGCCAGTTTCTCGCACCCGCGCACGACCTGTTTGGCAAGATTGATCGAATGCTGCGTGGGCTTCTGGATGCCGAAGAACGCCATGCTGTTGGCCGCCGCGTTGGTCAGATCGACGACATCGTCAAGTCGCAAAATCATCACATGAATGTCCTCGCGGTCGAGCGGTGTGATGAACGACTTGTTCAACTGGTCCATCGTGCGATGCGCCACGTCGTCGCAAGCATGCTCAATGCTGTTCAGTTCCCGCGCAATGGGATCAGCATCCTCATAATGCTCCGTCAACTTCAATAACAACCTGGCCGCCTCAACCGCATGGTCGGCCGCAGAGTCAAACGACGCAAAAAAATCATATTCCTGCGGAATTAGTCGCTTCAACATACCGTACTCTCCTGGTCACCGATGACGATTGTGTAACGAAATTCGTACGGAATAGCAACAAGTTGCTCGGCCCCCCCCGCATTCGCGCGCATTTCGTTGAAACAGCAGGCAGGGTTCACTATCGCGTTGCGCCAAGAGCGTGAAACTCTCGTTGCCATCCAAATGGCTCCTCGGGCTTGCTGCTCTCCATCGTCAAACACATCGTCCAATCCCACGGCGGCCGCGTCTGGGCCGAAAGCCAGCCCGAAAAAGGCAGCACCTTCTACTTCACCCTCCCCCGCGCGTAAGGAAGCGCCAAGGCCGTGGTTTGTAGAGCGGCCATGTTTACCCCGATTCAGAGATTGGGGCTGGCCGCCGATTTGGAGGGTCACGCTTCTGCGTGACTCGCATCAGTCCTCGTAGGAGCGATTTTCAATCGCGACCGTCTGCGCCCAAAAACGAACCCAACGTGCTGACACAAGTAAGCGCACCATAAGTCCCTGTCGATTAAATGGATGAACGCACAATTGCGCGCAGCACAAATTGGGTTCGTTTCGCAGAAACACACACTTTCCTCCAACACATTTGCCCTGCACCGAGCGAAGCGGAACCGAGTCGGACGGGACGCGCCACAGACTTGCTGGTGGCGCAAACGCAACCTTCCCGCTATCTGCTCTACCATTTTCAAAGAACCACACCAACTGTAATCGATTTTCGATAATCTGTCCACAACAAAACCGCAACGCAGGTGTCCTGCTTTCAGTAGAACGGGCTTCCAGCCCGTTCATAATATTGGGATTCTACGAGTCGCAAATCAGGCCGCTGCCGAAACCGGCGTTGCATCGGTAAGGCAAATCGGCTATGGTCCCGGCGTGAGCGTGGACGAAATCAAAAAGGCAATTGAGCATCTTTCTCTCGAAGAGCGGTTGGAGTTAATGCAGTGGCTGAACCAGTCAGCGGACGACGGGTGGGATGCGCAGATGAAGCGCGACGGCAAGGCCGGAAAGTTCGACAAGTTAATGCACGAGGCCGAAGCCGATTATCGGGAAGGCCGCACGACCTCAGCACCTGTAAACCAAATAGATATGTTCGACCCGCTGTCTTCGGTCTCCTGAATCCTGCATTCTGCCCCTAATTTGTTTCGTTTCCTGGAAGCAGGTATTCTCTTCCACTCCACTCCTCGCCTGTCAAAGAACCGCAGCGATTAAGAATAGCCGGCGACTCGAGCACTATAGAGCGGTACACGAAAAAATAAAACGATCTTCATTCAAGTCCCTCTCCCGCCCTCGTAGCGCGTTCGCTGGACCATGCTGCCAACATGCGCTTCCGGTCAATGCTGTGGCCCTTGCCCCGGCCCACCATTCGTCACCTCCCTGTAACCTGATTGTGTCTTTTTTTGTGGCTCTTACCCGGCATCATCGGTTCGTCCGCCGATGACGACCAAGCACAAAACGATTCTCATCGCGGAAGACGAGCCGGATACAGCGAATCTGTTGCAATTTCACCTATAGCGGCGCGGCTATCACACGACGGTTGCGTCCGACGGGCTTAACGCGCATAATCTCGAACACGTCGCCCCTCGCGTTGCAAGCACCGTGGTGGGTAGTGATTATTGTTCCGAAGCGCCTGATATTCGTCACCCAAACGGGTAGACTGTGTCAAAGTCGGCGCGGGCCGCGTGGTGCCGGCCAAACTGGCGACAGAAAGAGAGTGGATGAAGTCATCTTCCAAAAACCGTTACTGGCTGGGCTTCGACCTTGGCGGGACCAAGATGATGGCCACGGTCTTCGACAAGGAATTCAACATCCTCGCCTTTCGCCGCAAGAAAACCAAGGACGCCAAGGGCGCGAAAGGCGTGCTCGCGCGCATTGTCGAGACCGTCGAGGAGGCCCTGCAGGCCGCGCACCTCGATCACAAGCAACTCGGAGCGATTGGCATCGGCTGCCCCGGCTGGCTTGACCTCGACCGCGGGGTCGTGATGCAGGCGCCGAACCTCGGCTTGCGCAACGTGCCGTTGACGAAAGAACTCACCAAGGATTTTGGCTGCCCGGTCGTCGTGGCGAACGATGTGGACGCGGGCACCTACGGTGAATACCGCTTCGGCGCGGGTCAGGGCGTGCGCTGCCTGCTCGGTGTATTTCCCGGTACCGGCATCGGCGGCGGACTCGTCTACGAGGGGAAACTGTTTCGCGGTCGGACCAGCTCCTGCATGGAAATAGGCCACATTCACATGCAACCGAAAGGCCGCTTGTGCGGGTGCGGCCGGCGCGGCTGTCTGGAGACGGTCGCGAGCCGCCTCGCGATTGCCGCGGAAGCCGGTGCGGCCGCCTATCGCGGCGAAGCGCCGCACCTCTTCGAACTTGCCGGCACGGATGTCGCCGCCATCCGTAGCGGCGCGCTGGCCGCGGCGATCAAAGCAGGCGACCATGTCATTGAGGAAATCGTCCGCCATTCCGGGCGAGACCTCGGCATTGCGATTGGCAGTGTGATCAATCTGCTCGCGCCCGATGCCGTCGTCCTCGGGGGCGGTCTCGTCGAGGCCATGCCGAGCCTCTACGTGCAGCAGGTTCGCGCGGCGATCAAAAAGCAGGCGTTGCGTCCGTTCACGAAATCGTTGAAAGTTGTCGTGGCGAAATTGGGCGACGACGCGGTCGTGATGGGAGCGGCCGCTCTCGCCGCTGAACACGTGCGTGGCTCAAAGGATTGACGGACACCATGACGGAACCGAAGACGGCAGGCCCAACACCCGAGATGACGCCACGGACGACTCCCGGCGCGCGCCCGGTTGCCGTCATCGATATCGGCGCCAGCGCCATCCGGATGCGCATCGCCGAAATCGGCCCCAATGGCGACATTCGCAATCTGGATTCTCTCCAACAGGCGTTGCGGCTCGGCAAGGACACGTTCGGCACCGGTCGCATCCAGGCCTCGACCATCGAGGATTGCATCAAAGTACTCCTGGGATTCCGCCGCGTGATGGCCGAATACGGCATCACGCGTGACGACCAGATCCGCGCGGTCGCCACCAGCGCTGTCCGTGAGGCCGAGAATCGCTACGCGTTCGTCGACCGCATCTACATGTCGACGCAAATCAACGTCGAGGTCATCGAGGGCACCGAAGAAAACCGTCTCACCTACATCGCTGTCCAGGACGTGCTGAAGCAGAATGATTCCCTGAAAGATGCCGACGCGATCATCGTGGATGTCGGTGCCGGCAGCACGGAACTCGTGCTGGTGCAGAAAGGCAGCGTCACCTTCGCCAACAGCTACCGGCTCGGCTCGCTACGCATGCGTGAGACGCTGGAGACATTTCGCGCGCCCGCCGAGCGCGTGCGCACCATCCTCGACCAGCATATTCACCGCGTGGTCGACCAGTTGTACCGAAACGTGCCCGTGGACAAGGTGAAGTACCTCGTCGCGATTTCCGGCGACGCGCAATTTGCCGCCTCCATGCTTTCTTCCCAATGGGCGGAAGCCCGCATCAGCACGGTCAACGTGAAGACGTTTTCGGCGTTAACGGAGAAACTCGTCCCGATCCCGGTGGACGACCTCGTCCGCCAGTACCGGATCCCCTATCAAGAGGCCGAGACGGTCGGCCCGGCATTGCTCGCGTACTGGCATCTGGCGCAGGTGTTCCACGTGAAGCAAATCCTTGTCCCAAAATCCAGCCTGCGCGAAGGCTTGCTCAAGGAAATGGCTGCGGGCAGTACGTGGACCGAAGAGTTTTTGGAACAGGCCGTGCAGTCCGCGCTCGCGTTGGGCGAAAAGTACGCCTTCGACGAAAAGCATTCGAAGCAGGTCGCTGAGTTGAGTGTCCGCCTGTTCCGTGAACTACAGCCCGAGCACCGTCTCGACAAGCGGTTCGAATTGTTGCTCAAGATCGCGGCGCTGCTGCACGAAGTAGGAATGTTCATCGGCGACCGCAGCCACCACAAACACTCGATGTACATCATCATGAACAGCGACCTGTTCGGCTTGACCCGAAAAGACATCTCGCTGATCGCTCTCGTGGCGCGTTACCATCGCCGCGCCACGCCGCGTCCCTACCACGAGGAGTACACGTCCCTCGACCGCGACAGCCGCATTGCGGTGGCCAAAATGGCCGCCATGCTGCGCGTGGCCGACGCGCTGGATCGTGACCACATGCAACAGGTGCGGGCGATGACATTCACGCGCGAGCCGGGCCAGTTCGTTATCACCATCCAGGATGCCGCCGACCTGACGATGGAGCGTCTCGCGCTGAAGGAGAAGGGCAACCTCTTCGAGGAGGTCTTTGGGATGAAAGCCGTCGTCCGCAACGCGGAATCGACGCAGGGTTTGGTGTCCGATGGGTAAGCCCCGGGATCTGTTCCTCAATCGCGAGCAGAGTTGGCTGGAGTTTAATCGTCGTGTGCTCGCCGAAGCGACCGACCCGTCAGTGCCGGTGCTCGAGCGACTGAGATTCCTCTCCATCACCAGCGGGAACCTCGACGAATTTTTCATGGTGCGCGTGGGAGGCCTGCGGCAATTGCTCAACGCCGGCAGGAACGTGTTCGACTCCGCGGGCCTGACGACTCGTGAACAACTCGTGGAGATCAGCCGGCGGACACATGAGCTTGTGGCCGAACAGTGCGCCTGTTTCACGCAGGACATCGAGCCGAAACTGGCGGACGGGGGAATTCGCCGTCTCGCGCCGGAGCAAATTGGACCGGAATACGCCGAGTACCTCGAACGGTTGTTCGACCGCGAGATCTACCCAATTATCACGCCGCGCGCCGTTGAATCGCCCACCGATTTCGCATCGCTGATCGGATTGGGGCTGGAACTTCTCGTTCGGCTCCGGCCCGCAACAACCAGTTCGCGCAAACCACGCTTCGCCATCATCACCCTGCCCAAGCAACTGAGCCGGTTCATCACTGTGCCTGTGCAGCAAGAAGGCTACGATTACACGTTGCTGGAGGACGTCGTTTCCATGTTTCAGGAAGCGCTGTTTCCGGGAGAAAGTGTCGTGGAGTGCGTCCCGTTTCGCATCACGCGCAACGCCGACCTGATCGTTCGCGAAGATCTGGCGGGTGATCTCCTGTCGCAAATGCGCGAGGTGCTCGACGCCCGCAAACGTAGCGGCTGTGTGCGATTGGAAGTTGGTCGGATCATCTCCAAGACCGCATTGTCCTTTTTGAAGCAAGCCCTCGAAGTCGGCGAAGACCAAATCTACCACGTTGACGCGCCGCTCGATTTGGCGGCATACCGTGAAATCGCCGGACGGGCCGGCTACGAGAATCTGAAATACGAGACCTGGCCGCCACAAGCCTCCCCGCAGGTCGCCCCCGGTGAATCGATGTTCGAGGTCATCGCCCGCCGTGACACTCTGCTCTTCCACCCTTACGAGAGCTTCGAGCCAGTGATGCGGCTTTTAGACCAAGCGGCTGATGATCCGGAAGTGCTGGCCATCAAACAGATTCTCTATCGCACGAGCGGCAGCAGCCCGATTGTGGCCGCGTTGGCTCGCGCGGCGGTCAAAGGCAAGCACGTCACCGTGGTTGTGGAATTGAAGGCTCGCTTCGATGAGGCCCGCAACATCGATTGGGCGCAGGCGCTTGAGCAATCCGGCGTGCAGGTCATTTACGGGTTGCGTCGGCTGAAGGTTCACGCCAAGACGTGTATTATTGTTCGCCGCGAGGCGACGGGCATCCGTCGTTACGTTCATTTCGGCACGGGCAACTACAACGAAGTCACCGCCAGGCTCTACAGCGATGTCAGCCTGATGACGTGCAATGAGGATTTCGGGGCGGACGCGACGCAGTTTTTCAATACCATCACCGCCTACTCGCAGCCGATCAAATATCGGCGGATCGAAGCCGCGCCGCTGGGACTGCGCGCGCAATTACTCGCGTTGATCGAGAGCGAAGGCCAGCGCCGCAAGCAGGGCCAGCCCGGCCACATCATGGCCAAGCTCAATTCGCTCGTGGACGCCGAAGTGATCCAGGCCCTGTACAATGCATCGCAGCAGGGCGTGAAGGTGCAACTCAACGTGCGGGGCATCTGCTGCCTGCGGCCGGGCGTGCCGCGGCTGAGCGAGAACATCGAAGTCGTCAGCATCGTTGATCGTTTCCTCGAACACAGCCGCATTTTCTATTTCCACCACGGCGGTGAACCGCTCGTGTTCATTTCCAGCGCCGACTGGATGCCGCGCAACCTCGACCGTCGCGTCGAACTGCTCGTGCCCGTCCAAGACCCATCATGCCAGGCGCGCCTGATTTCGATTCTGAAGACGACGTTCCAGGACAACGTGAAGGCGCGCCGGCTCCAGCCCGATGGGCATTACGAGAGACTGCAACCGTCGAGTCCGGCGAAAGCATTGCGCTCCCAGCAAATCTTCTTCGAGCAGGCCCGCGACGCCGCCAAGCAGGCCCAAAAAGACCGCTATCAAACGTTCGTTCCACAGCGCCCCGCAACTCCGACCTCACCGACGTAACGCGCCTTGCTCGGTCGCAACTCGCGGAGTATTCTGACCCCGTGAATCCCCTGCAAAAAATCAACGACTGCCTTTGGGAGCTTCCCACATCGTACAAACCGGGGATGCGGGTGCCGGGCCGGATTTATGCGACGGAGAAAATGCTGGAGCACATTGTAGGCGACAATTGCCTGGAACAGGTCGCCAATGTCGCGTTTCTGCCCGGCATCCAGAAGTACTCGCTCGCAATGCCAGATATTCATTGGGGTTACGGGTTCCCCATCGGCGGCTGCTGCGCGACCGACCCGAACCAGGGCGGGGTGATTTCACCGGGCGGCGTCGGGTACGATATTAACTGTGGCGTCCGTCTGATGCGCACCAACCTGAAACGCGAAGACGTCGCGCCGAAGATTCGCGACCTCGTTGCGCAACTGTTTCGCGATATCCCGTGCGGTCTGGGACGCGGTAGCGATCTGAAATTGTCCTACGCGGACGAACGAAAATGTGTTCACCAAGGCGCGGATTGGGCGGTCGAGCACGGCTTCGGCGAACCGGAAGACCTCGATTTCATCGAAGAACACGGAAGACTCGCGGACGCGGAACCATCGAACATTACCGACCGCGCGCTCGAACGCGGGAAGGGTCAACTCGGTTCGCTCGGGAGTGGCAACCACTTTCTGGAAGTGCAAATCGTAGATGAGATTTTTCACGACAATGCCGCCGAGGTGATGGGCCTGGCCAAAGGCCAGGTCACGGTGATGATCCACTGCGGCTCGCGCGGGTTCGGCTACCAGGTGTGCGATGATTATTTGAAAATCCTGCGCGGCGCGCCGGCGAAATATGGGATCCACCTGCCCGACCGGCAGCTTGTGAGTGCGCCCGTCCGCTCGCCGGAAGGGGAAGAATATCTGTCCTCGATGCGTTGCGCGGCGAATTACGCGTTTGCAAACCGGCAGGTGTTGATGGCGAAGACCGAAAAGGCGTTTTTGCAGGCGTTGCGGATCTCGCCGCGCGAGTTGGGCATGGAATTGGTCTACGACGTGCCACACAATATCGCCAAGCTCGAGCAACACACCGTCGACGGACGTGAGAAAACGGTCTGCGTCCACCGAAAGGGCGCGACACGGGCATTCCCGCCGGGCCACGCGCTGATTCCCGAGCGGTACAAGCCGATCGGGCAACCAGTCTTGGTGCCGGGGGACATGGGGCGGTATTCGTTTGTCCTCGTGGGCACCGATGGCGCAATGAAACAGACCTGGGGAACGGTTTGTCACGGTGCGGGACGAATGATGAGCCGCGCGCGGGCGAAGAAGGAGCGGAGCTTTCAGGATTTGCAACGGGAATTGGACGAGCGCGGGGTGGTCATGATGGCCCAAGGGCACGCCACGGCCCTAGAGGAGGCCCCGTGGGCTTACAAAGACGTGGAAAACGTGGTGGATGTCTGCCACAATGCAGGGATTGCGCGCAAAGTAGCGCGTTTACGGCCCATCGGGGTGATTAAAGGTTGATGGAAGAGGTGGCTAAAATTTCCGTGAATATTCCGGAAACTGCGGCGTCCAAATCAAAGCATGGAGTGTCGCAAGCTGAGATTGACGACCGCGAACTGGTCGAGCGCTGCCAGCGGGGCGATCTTGACGCCTACGAGGTGTTGGTGGGCCGTTACCGCGCCAAGGTGTACAACCTCGCATTTGGCATGTTGCGAAATGAGCAGGACGCTGCCGATGTCTGCCAGGAAGCCTTCGTCCGCGGCTGGCAGGCCATCCACAGTTTCCGAAAAGACGCGTCGTTTTATACCTGGATTTACAGGATCGCGACCAACCAGGGCATCGATTTTGTGCGCCGCCGCGACCGTCGGCCAACCACTCCGTTGGACGAAGCGATCGACCCCGACGTGGACGCGAATGTCCAGGAACCGCCGTCCACCAACCCATCGCCTGTGGACGAGGCGCAACGCAAGGAATTGCGCGAGCAGATTGACGCCGCGGTGTTGCAGCTTTCTCCCGAACATCGTGTTGTCATTCAACTCCGGGAGTTTGACGATTTGGACTATGCCGCCATCGCGAAGATCATCGGCTGCTCGATCGGCACGGTCATGTCGCGATTGCATTATGCCCGCAAACATCTGCAGAAACTGCTGAAGCCGGTGACATGAACCATCACAACACAGAAGCGATTACCGGTTTGCTGGATGGCGAGCTCAAAGGGCTGCGCCGCTGGATGGTGCAGCGGCATGTGAACCATTGTTCTGCGTGCGCCGAGGAGTATCGGCGTCAGGAACAAGTGCGGCAGTTGCTCCGGGCCAATCCGACGGTTACGCCGATGAGCGACTCGCCCGAATTCTTTTGGTCCAAGGTGAAGACGGAAATCCAACGCCGCGGTGACGAACGGGTTGCGGCGTCGATGCCCCAACTCACGTTCGCCGATTGGCTGCGGCAACATCAACTCGCACTAGCAACCGCCGCGGCGGCACTCATCGCCGTGGTCGGCGTCCTTTGGCTTACCCCTGCATTCCGTGGCACGACCACGGTTGCTGCCTTGGCGCCGACGACCACCGATTTCGCGCGGGTCGATCACTTGAAGACGCCTATTCCACACACGGTGGCCACCGCGTTTGACAGTGAAGATGCCGATGTCACCGTGATTTGGGTCACGGGATTGCCGTGGACACCCGATATGGACCGGATGAAAACCGAATTCGCGAACCTGGACACCTAACATGCGCTGGCTGGTTGCTGTTTTATTGGGCTGCGTTCTCTGTGGAAGCATCCACGCCGCTTCGATTGAGGTGCGGTTGATCCGCGCCTCCAACGAGGCCGAAAAGTCCGATGAGGAACTCGCCAGGCTTGAGCCGAAATTAAAAAAAGTCTTCGGCTACCAGCAGTACAAGCAACTCGGGATTCAAAAGGCGGAACTCAAGGACAGGGAGACACTACGGCTGAATCTCGGCGAAGGCATCGTCGTTTTCGTCACGCCCACCACGTCCGAGAACAAGGCCCATGTCATCGATTTTGAGATGTATTCCGGCCGCGCGGCGTTGATCAAGTCCACTGTCCACGTCCCGCATGGCCGCCCGATGTTCATCAAAGGCCCCGATGTTGGCGACACCTTGCTCGTCGTCTCGCTGGTTGTAGTGAATGAGCCGGTTTCGCCCTGATCTTTCGCTGATTCCGCTCTTATTTCGGGTCCGTTTCCAAGAATTCCGACGCTCGACCCCGCTATAGTAAAATACGCATCACACTGCGCAACAATTAGTTATAAAATAATTGCTGCCGAAGAATTTAAGTTCGTTTCGTAAAAAACACTCTTTGCCGGGAACCGGAGCCTTTGGTAGCGCGAGCGTCCCCGCTTGCGGTCGTGGTAGAGCGCAGCCGCGGACTATGCGTCGCCTTCATCCTCACCGGGTGGTGTAAGAAGTGTCATGTAAAAGGCAAAAAGGGGGCGTATCTCGGTTCAGTTCAAGCAGAACCAGAAAGGAGATGCACCCGTGCGAGCTCCCGAAGAACTCTCGATTGAGCATTTCAGCCAACGAACACAGGCATCTGGCTTGTAAGGGAAAACCTTACGACAAAATCAGGGAAACCCTGATAGACAGAAGAACGGCCATTGTGATATATCGCGCCACGCTGGTGAAAACATAGCCTGCTTGGAGTCAAGACGGTCGCGGCGGTGGCACGGGAGAACATTGCGATTGTAATGTGCGGGGGAAAGGCGGTAGGCGATAATGAAGAGGCGGACGTGGCGTATTCTTGGGCTTGCGCTTACGGTACTGGTGGGCACGGCGCATGGGCAGACCTGTCTGATTACCAATCCGGCACAGCCGTTCAACGTCAGCATTTCGCGCGTCACCAACAGCATCGTTCTCACATGGGGGCCGACCTGCACCAATTTCGCATTTGGCGTCTTCAGTACTGACCAACTCACCAACAACAGCCAATACCAGGCTCGCGCGGGCGTGTGGGGCAGTCTCTCAGGAACTAGCCAGTGGACTGATATCGGCGTCACCAATCGCCAACGCTTCTATAAGATTTTGCGCATCCAGCCGACGAGCACTTCGGATTGGGATGGGGACGGGCTGCCAGATGAGTACGAGTTACAGTACGGTCTCAACCCATTCAGTTCCAGTGACGCCACCAACGACCCCGACGGCGATGGGTACAGCAATTGGGATGAATTCCTCATGGGAAGCAATCCGACCAATTCCAATGATCCGATCACGGTATATGTCGATGTCACAAACACCAACGGCACTTACGATGGTACACAGGCCAATCCGTTCCAAAACATTCAGGATGCCATCGAAAGCTCGGTACCAGTCACGTCGAATCTGGCGATTCGCGTGCGACCGGGCACGAACTACGTGACGGTGAGCAGTTTGCAATATGACCCATCATCCGGTGACTTGGTGAGTTCGCGGCAGTACCTGTACATTTACGCAGCAAACAACGATTGGTCGCTGTCAACCGACCCCGAAAGTCATATTATCGACTCGCTGGGCCTGCCGAATGAAGAACTGGTGGATTTCACGTTGACTGCCGCGCCGGCTGTGGAGTTCAACGGCGTGGCACGCGCGCGCGCTTGAACGGCTTTACGATCCGAGGTGGGCAAGGACTTTACGGCGGCGGGATTTACGCAGTCTCGACAAACAACGGGCTGATCTACATTTCCAACTGCATCATCGAAATGAACGGGGGTGGGGACACGGAAGCGGGCGGCATCTATATTCAGGCCGGAACCAGTTCGATGATTTACAACACGGTGGTGGCGAAGAACATGGGTGAGGTCGGCGCGATCTATGACGTAAACGGCTCGCTCATATGGAACTGCACCATCGTCAGCAACACGACGCTGGACACGAGCTTAGGAGCGGTGACGGGAGGTTCGGGCGCTCCAAACATTCGTAACTCCATCATCTGGAGCAACGGATTCGATGCGATTGACCTGTATTTTGCCAACGCGGATTACTCGACATTTGGCAGCAACGAATTTGTCACCGCGGGCTTACACAATCTCTCTGTTGACCCGATTTTGGTGAACATGCTCTTCGGTAATTACCGCCTGCAAACCAATTCCCCGGTCGTTGGCGCGGGTATCTCGCTGCCGATCGAACAACGCGATTTGTACGGCAACTCGCGTCCCGTGACCGGCCGCTTTGACATTGGGGCGAATGAGTATACTGATTCCTTGGGCGACGGCATGCAGGACGATTGGAAGATCAAGCACGGTTTGAGTACGACCATGAGCCAGGCATCACTGGATCCCGATGGTGATGGTCTGAACAATCTTCAGGAGTACAACAACAACAGCGACCCGCACAATCCCGATACCGATGGAGATGGAATCAGCGACGGGCCAACGGTGCCTCCGGGAAGCGGGCTGCAATCTGGTCCCGACCCCAACCCGACCACGCCTGATCTGTCTTGGAACACCATTTTTTGGGACTATTACTTTGCCAGCCAGTTTCAGTTGTACATCGATGGCATCGCTAACCCGCAATGGATCAACGAACCGTACACTCGACCGTGTGGGGTGGTGATTAACAACAACCATATCGGCGACCACGTGGACCTTCAATGGCAGTATTTGGGCGGACCGGGTTACCCGCCTTTTCTGGTATTCTTCGTACCACTGCCCACGCATGGCGTCGTCATCCCTGACTTGGACGCCGTGCCGCTCAATCAGATTCAGTTTGGATTTGGGGACCTCGCCCCGCCCGATGGTCCATGGGGCTTCACACTCGCTCAAACCACGCCGACGAATGCTGACGTCTGTGCGGGCTTCGACGATGAGACACCCCTGTTTTTCCCTGGAACTTTGCCGGCGTTGTCTGTTCCTCAAGGAGGCACGAACACGCTGTCGGTCATAATTGATCCGACGAACGTGGTTGGCCAGATTGTTCTTCGAATGACGAACACAGTTACGGCGAGCGTTTCACCCTCGTCCACGGCCAACGCGACGCAATCGGTGTCGATTGTGAGTTTGACGGGCGGCGGCATCATCACCAATGAATTCACGGTGCTTGGGTATGGCGCGCAGAACACGTACACGACTACCTGCTCGCAGGTCGCGGTTGACATTCTGCCGAAGAAAACCAATCAGACGGTGGCGATATACAAAGTCGTCGCGGCCACAATGACGAACAATCCGCCGGTCGAGGCGCCCACGCAAGCAGAACTGAAAGATTACTTGGATCAAGTTTATGGCAAGCAAGCGAATGTCTACATGAATGTACTGACGCAAACTACCGTGACAGTGAATTACGACCTCAATAGCGACACCTATCTCAATTGGACCTCTCCCGATCTTTCCCCTGAAGAGAGTGCGATTACCGGAGCCGTTTATACAGCCGGTGCAATCAACGTCTATTACGTCCACGCGATGACCGGTCCAGTAATCCTCGCCGGAGCCATCACCCATGTGGCTCCTCAGGTAATTTTTGTTCAAGACTTTCTCAATCTAAACTCGAATGTAAACGTCACAGCGCATGAGATCGGACACGCCCTGGGGCTCGTGCACCCCAACAACCCAGGACAACTAGTAACGGGCAAGCCCGACAGATTGATGTGGCTTGGCGAGGACGGCTCCAACCCGTGTCGGCTGATACGCTCTGAATGGCAGAAAGTGAATGATAATGCGAAGTGAGACAAGAGAAGAGGTGCTGATATGAATCTGATTCGTTACCTGACAGTTGTCGGCGTGTCATGTTTCTTGGCAGAGAGCGGAATTTGCGCGGCTGAGGCAGGGAAGGAAGCCACGATTGCCCGTATTCAACAAGGGGATGAAGATGCCATCTTGGAAGCTGGAAGATCAGGCGATTCCAGCTTCATACCGGCGCTTGAGGCGAAGGCACAAGAGCGTCAAACCGACCGTCGCACCATCGCGGCAAAGATGGCTCTCGCCAAGCTTGGTATCAAAAAGTATCTGGATGAGGTTTTGCTTGAAGCTACGGATCCAACTAATTCCCCTGCCTATAAAGCGCGTGAGAAATCTCATGGCGGTTCTCCGTCTAGGTTCGACGAGCTTTGGGTGCAGATGGAGGCGTTTAAGGAACTGGAATATGTCAAAGATCGCTCAACCGTCAAAGTCCTCGCCTCGTTTCTTTATGATAAGGAGAATCCTGAGGATTACGTTGTGGGGGGGGACGTGGTTTTTGACTCCCCCTCTAACACGGCCATGCGTATCTTGGCAAAAATGGTGGACAATCCTCCGCAGATCAACTTGCCGACGGACAATACGACCCACGACGCGAGACTCAAGATTTGGCAGGAGTGGTGGGAGAAGAACAAGGGCAAGTATCCTTAGCGACTTCGGCTAATCCTGCTCGTTGCCGTTTGTGGTCTTCAACGATGTCCCGTCGAGCACCTGGATGGAACGGACAGGCTCATGTACATATCGACACCGGCAAATCCGAATCCGTGCAGGTTGCTTCGGTTCGAGTGGAACCTTGCGAACCAAATCTCACCATTCCCATGAGGACGCTATGAAAAACATCATCGTAATCTCGCGTTTTTGCGTTGCCGCCCTGTGTGTGTCTGCTTCACTTACCAGCGCGCTGGCCGAGCCCCAGAAATCGGAATTATTGCAACGGGTACAGGGTGGGGACCGGGCGGCTATGCTGGAAGCCGGCAACACCGGAGATGCAAGCTTCGTACCGCCCTTGGAAACGTACATCCAAACGAACATGAGTGCGCTCAGCAACGACCTCGCTAAAATCGAAGAGATTGACCGCCAGCTTGGGACGACAAGTGGCCTCTCGATGGAAAGAGAATTGGCGCTTCGATATAGGGATGGACGACTACAGGGGGCGCAGATGGCCCTGGCGAAATTGGGTGTCAGGAAGTATCTCGACGAAATTGTTACGGAGCTGACGGCCACAAATACTCCGTCTGGCAGGGAACTGTCCCGAGCCGAGATCCGCGAGGCCAAGCTGAGAGCTTTGGAAAAGCTCGCTTATATTGCGAATCCATCGACGATCAAATTCATCGGGCCTTGCCTGTATGACACCGCTGATCCATACCCTCAGATTCCAGGAGCGAGAGACAAGTATGTTGCTTCGCCGCTCGCCTCTTACGCAATTGCGGCGCTGCGATCCATGATAACAAATGCCCCTGCGGCGGGTGATTACACCGCTTGGCAGCAGTGGTGGGAGCAGAACAAGGACAAGTATCCGTAGTCACGCCGGCGTGAGTTTTCAGGATGCGATTTTCCCCGTGGTGAATGAGTTGACAAGCGGCGCGCCGCCGCCCTAGTCTACCGTCGTATGCTGACCGACAAGATCGCCGCGGACATGAAAGACGCGATGCGCGCCAGGGATGCCGCCCGGCTCTCCACGTTGCGCATGCTCAAATCCGCCGTCGAGTACCACAAAATCGAGAAGAAACAGGAACAACTCACCGACGCCGACGTCACGGCGGTCATCAAGAAGCAGATCAAACAACGACAGGATTCGATCGAGGGCTTCGAGAAGGGTGGTCGCGCTGATTTGGTCGAGAAGGAGAAGGCGGAGTTGGCCGTGCTCAAATCCTATCTGCCGGAAGAGCTTTCCCAAGCAGAGATTGAGGAGGTCGTCAAAGCCGTGATTGCCGAAGTGGGCGCCACGACCAAGACCGACATGGGCAAGGTGATGAAAGCCGTGCAGGCCAAGGTGGCGGGCCGAGCCGACAACCGTCTCGTCAGCCAACTTGTCTCCGCCAATCTTGCCTAGCGCCGGCGACCGACGGGCATGAACGAGCCCTCCGAGTCGAAGAAACCTTTTTGGTTGGGAGCCGTCGCTGTTCTCGCGCTCACGCTGCTCGCGCACGTGCGCGGACTACAAGGACAATTCGTCGAATGGGACGATACCAACCATATCACCCGCAATGCCGCCATCCGCGCCCTGACCTTCGAGAATGTGCGCGTCATGTTCTCGACGCCGGTGGCGAAACTGTATTGCCCGCTAACGTGGCTTTCATACGCTGTCGATTACCAGATTTGGGGGCGCAATCCATTTGGCTACCACCTCACCAATCTTGTGCTGCACCTCGCCAACACGCTGCTCGTGCTTGTTCTGGTACAAAAGCTCCTGCGTGGCCGGTATGAGCACGCGACCGCGGCCGCGCTTTTGACCGCGGCGATTTTCGGCGTCCACCCGCTGCGGGTGGAGTCCGTCGCCTGGGCCACGGAACGCAAGGATGTGTTATTCGCCTTCTTCTATTTTTGCGCGCTCCTCGCGTACTGGCGCTGGACGAACACTCGCCAATGGCGGGATTATGGGATTTGCCTCGGGCTCTTTGCTGCGTCAGCACTTTCCAAATCCGCGGCGGTCACGCTGCCCTTTGTCATGTTGCTGATCGACCACTTCGTCGCCAGACGCAAGGCATGGGAGGAAAAAATCCCGTTTTTAGCCATCAGTCTGGTTATCACGGCGGTCACATTTCTGTGCCAGGCCGGTGGCCGGGGTGAAACAGTGGTGCGGCCCGCACTCATTCCGTTGTGGGCGCGCCTCGGCCTCGTCGGGTACTGCTCGCTGTTCTACGTGAAGAAGTTCTTCTGGCCATTCCATCTTTCGGCGGTCTACCCCGTGTTTGACGAGATGCACTGGACTATCTTTATCAGCCTCGGTTATGTCGCGGCGTTCGCAATTGTTGCGGCGCTGGTCGTCGCGGCCCGTCGCCGATGGCCGGCGCTGCTGCCATCCTGGCTCTTTTACATCATCACTCTCTCCCCTACCATCGGCTTGGTTCCCGTCGGCATTCACATCGTGGCAGACCGATTTTCCTACGTGCCGCTGATCGGACTGGCGTTACCGGTGAGCATGGCGATCACGTGGGCGGTCGTTTCGGCGCCGAACAGGGCCGTGCAACTTGCCCTCGGCGGTGTGACGGTTATGGGCATTGTGGCATTGGCCTGGTTGGCGGACCAACGCGGGGCGGTTTGGTCCAATACCGAGACGCTGTTCCTCAATGCCCTGCAGGAAAACCCCGATTGCCTGCCCGCGCACGTCAATCTCACGTTTTGGTACACGAGCCTCAAGGAATTCGATCGGGCCATCGAACACGGACAACGCGCCGTGGACATTGCTCCCTATGGCATTCCCGGCCGCAAGAACCTGGCCTATGCGTACATCAACAAGGGCCAGCGCCGCGAGGCCATCATCGTCCTCAAGCCGCTGGTGCAACACGGTGTCGAGGATCCCGACGTGTGGCGCGCCCTCGCGGAGTGTTTTGAAGCGCTGGGCGACACCAACAACGCGGCCCTTGCGCGGGAAACCGAGCGTCGCTGCGAGGGCAAGCTATGAGAAGTGTTTACTTCTTCGCCCCAAACTCGAAGTCCACGGTTGCGCTGCGGCGGCCATTGAGCTTCACTTCGCGCGTCAACACACCCAGCGCTTCATGCCAGGCGTAGATCTTCTGCGCACCCGCCGGCACATTCCGCAGTGTAAATCGCCCGTTCTCGTCCGTCAGCGCGGCCCACGGATGCGGCAGCACGGCAATATAGGCGGCCATCCATTCCTGGCCATTACCGGAGGTCACCTGCAGCAGCGTCGGCTCGCGGAAGTTGGCGAGGTGGTATATTTTTTCGAAGCCGGCGTACGGGGTCGCGGCCTTCAGTAGCGTGTGCTGCCCATTGGTGCTGCTCATCGAATCGATCCGCACCACGTGCAGCACCGGGTCGCTGTTCCTCAGGATCAACGGTGCGCCACTACGCGCGATCTGGATTCGCGGGACAAATTCGCAGCCGCGTTGATCCAGAATGATCGCGTCATTTGTCCCGTGGCTCGCGCCAGCCTGTGTATAACCCGCCAGATAGACGATGACGTTGCGCACGCCCTGGTTTGTGCCGAGGGACAGCGACTGCGTCGGGCGCGCTTCGCTGCCGCAGACATCGAGATCCGCCTGCGGCTGAATCATGGGAATCGATGGGGCAGGACCCACCAATCGCACCGTTCCGAAGATGGTGCCTTCGTTGTTCTCCGCGACGGCAACGGCAGAGGCCAGGACCATGAGCGCGGCGGGCGCAAACAAGAAAATCGATTTAGGCAGGCGCATACCAATGGTAAAGCATGAAATAAACAATGACACCCGTCACCGAGACGTAAAACCAGATGGGCAATGTCCAGCGCGCGATCCTCTTATGGCGGTCGAACCGTTGGCGTAGCGCGCGGCACAGCGTCACCGGGACCAGATAGAGGGCCACGACCGTAGCCAGTACGGTGTGAGTAAACAGAATGGTGAAGTATACGGGTCGAGCCAATCCCTGCCCCGCGAAATGCTTGCTGCCGACGTGCACGTGATAGGTGATGTACGAAACTAGAAACAGCACCGACACCACCACAGCCACCATCATGCACGCGCGGTGTGCGGCCACGCGCTTCTGGAGAATGCAGGCGTAACCCAAACCGAGAAACACGGCGCTCGTCGCGTTCAGCGTGGCGTTCACCGCGGGCAGGTCCGACAAGCCAATCATGACCGTTCCCCCAACACCTGTCGCACATCATGGACCAGTTTCCGCAATTCGCCGTCATCCGAGCTGTCGTAATACCCGCGAATCGCGCCGTGGCGATCTACCAGCACCAGCTTCGTGCTGTGCAGAATAGGCATCTCTTTCGCCGGATCCGCGTCCACCGTGGCTAGGTGAAACCCGTCGATGGTCACATGATAGATTTGCTTCTTGTCGCCAGTGAGAAACAGCCAATGGCTCCGGTCGGCGCCAAACGTGTGCGCGTAATCCGTCAACACCTTGGGCGCATCCCAGTCCGGATCGACCGAGAAACTCACGAGCCGCAGGTCGTCGCGCTGCGGCAGGTCTGCCTGCAACCGCGCTTCGTGGTGCATCAGCGTCGGACAGGCCTCGGCACAGCGGGTGAATACGAAGCTGGCGATCCAGACTTTGCCAAGCAGATCTGCCCGGCGCAACGGCGTCCCGCTGGCTTCCGTCAACGAGAACTCCGGCACCGAACCGAGCACGGGGATTTCCATCGCGGAGACTCCCGTCGGTGTCCCACGCATCACAATCATCAAAATCGTTATCACCACGATGGCAAATGTGCTGGCCACGCCGATATTGAGAATGGTTTTGACCTTCACTGCAAATCCCCCCGCGTGGTGCGCTGCGCCGCTATCAGCGAAAGCACGAACATGACCACCGCGAACGCCATTGTCACCCCCAGGGTCACCGCGCGCGACGGCATTCCCGCCGTTGCCATCGGGACGTTCCAGTACAAACCCTGACGGATCGCCGTCACGCCGTACGAGACGGGGTTGCACATCATCACCCAACGCAGAACCGACGGCGCACCCGATGCGGGAAACACCGCTCCTGACAACAGCCACAGCGGAATGAGAAACAAATTCATGATTGCGTGGAATCCCTGTGTCGAGTCCATCCGCCACGCGATGAGAAACCCCAGACCGGTCAATGCAAACGCCAGCAGGAACATGACCCCCACCAGCCAGATCACGGATTCCACACTCAACGAGAGTCCGATGAGCGGCGCCAGGGCCAGAAACACCAATCCTTGGACGAGCGCCAGCGTCGTCCCGCCAAGAATTTTTCCCAAGACCAAGGCAAACCGGCCGACCGGCGCGACCAGCACACCCTGCAAGAACCCTTCGCGGCGATCTTCAATGATTGAAATCGTCGAAAAGATTGCCGTGAACAACAGCACCAGCACGATCGTGCCGCCGAAGAAGTATTCCAAATATCCATGACCTGCGGGTGCCGTCGATGCGGTGAACGATTTGCCAAGACCCGAGCCGAGCAGCAACCAAAACACCAGCGGCGTGCCGAGTGCGCCCATGACGCGATCCCGCTGACGGAAAAAACGCACCATCTCGCGCTGCCACAACGTCATGGCGGGCAAGAGAATGTTCCCTGTTGCTTCGGAACTCATTATTTCTTCACACTTCGACTACGGCTGGCTTTCTGTCGCCGCCAAAATTGATTCGCATAAAACGTAATGGCCCGACGATACGAACGCACGCCCGGGTCGCTGCTCGTGTCCGCAACCACTCGCAACAACAACTTCATCGCTTCGCCATGGCGCCCCACATGGTACAGCGCCATCGCCAAAAACACATCGAATTCCCGCGCCTGCGGGAATTGCCGCTGTCCCCGCCGCAGAGCCGCAACGGCCTTGCCGTACGACCCAAGGCAACGATAGGTGCTGCCCAACCCGAGCAATGCCCCCCGCCTTTCCCCCGGTGTCAAGCCGCGCGCGATCGCCAATTCATATCGCGGCGCTGCTTCACGTTCGCGCCCCTTGCGGTCGAGGGCGCAGGCCTCTTCATAGTCGGCACGTCCCAACCTTCGTTTGGAGACCGCTCGTTTACTCATCGCCTTCAAATCGGTGGCCCGTCAATCGAATGAATACATCTTCGAGCGTCGGTTTGTGAACGCTGACCGCATCGATCTGACCGGGAAACGCTTCCACGAGTTCCGTAATGAATTTGTGCCCGTTGGCCCGCTCGATGCGGACGCTGCCGTCCAACACGCGCGCTTCGATACCGAACCGCTTTGCAATCTGCTCCGCCAGCGGCTCCGGCTGGCGGGCCTCCACCGAGATTACGTCGCCACCGATTGCCTCTTTCAATTCCCGCGGCGTACTCAGGGCCACAAGGTTACCACGATCCAGCAGTGCAATGCGGTCACAGCGGTCTGCTTCCTCCATCAAGTGCGTGGTCAGGAGGATTGTCATTCCGTCCTTGTCGCGGAGTTGCTCCAGGTACTCCGTCAATTCGCGGCGCACGCGTGGATCGAGGCCCGTGCTGGGCTCGTCGAGCAACAGGACCTGCGGCTTGTGCAAGAGCCCCTTCGCCAACTCGACGCGCCGTCGCTGTCCGCCGGAGAGCGTCTCCACCAGATCAGCCTTCCGGTCCGCCATTCCGAACCGGCCAAGCAACTCGTCGATGCGCGACTGGAGTTCCTGTCCCCGAAGATTGTAGAGATGTCCCTGATGGCGCAGGTTCTCCACCACGGTCAGCTTGCGGTCGAGACTTGGCGCCTGAAAGACGACGCCGATACGACGGCGGATTTCAGACCGGCCACGCAGGATGTCGATGCCGAACATGCGCACGTTTCCCTGACGGGGCGCGACCAGCGTGCTCAGGATACGGAAGAGCGTGGTCTTACCGCCGCCGTTCGGGCCGAGCAACCCAAAGATCTCGCCTTGGGCGACGGTAAAGCTAACGTTGTTCAGGGCCACGCGCTCGCGGTAGCGGTGCGTCAGCGCCTCAACCGCGAGAAGAGAATTTTCCATGGAGTCAACCCCTACAAGCCGGCGTCGACGATAATGAGGAGCAGCAGTAGCGGAAGATAAACAACCGAGGCTTTGAGCAGGCGGCGAGCGTCGAGAAATGATTTGTTACGCGTGAACAATGCGCCAACCGCGAGCAGGGCCAAGCCCATCGCGAGCGCGCCAACGCAGTACACCTTGCCGGTCATGCCAATGGCTGTTGGCAGGACTGAAACGCCCAACAACAACACGGAAAACAGGATTGTCTGGCGAAACGTGCTGGCGCCGCTGGGTTCAACAACCGGCAGCATTTTGAACCCGGCATTGCGGTAATCGTCCTTGAACATCCACGCGATGGCGTAGAAATGCGGATGCTGCCACGCAAACAAGATCAGAAACAGCACCCACGCGCCAAGGTCGAGTCGTCCCGTCGCCGCCGCCCAGCCACAGAGCGGGGGAATCGCGCCGGGAATCGCGCCGAATGTGGTGTTCAACCACGTGAGCCGTTTCATGGGCGTGTACACCAACACGTACAGAAACGCCGCCAGCAGCACGAGGAAGCCCGTCAGCAAATTCACCGTCCACACCAAGACCAGCAAACCGAGCAATACCAAACTGATGCCGAAGGCCAGCGCGCCCGATGGTTGGATGATCCCCGCGGGCAATACGCGGTCGCGTGTGCGAACCATTTTGCTATCCACCTCGCGTTCCAGGTAATTGTTGAGCGCCGCTGAGCCGCCCGTCGCACACCCGACCCCGAGCAACGTCAGAAACAGCGTCGCGAGCGGATGGATTCCTTTCGCTGCGAGGAAATAACCGATGGTCGTGGTCACGAGCACCATCGAGAGGATCCGCGGTTTTGCCAATTCAAGGTACGCGGCAAGGTGTTTCACGAAAGCGCCCCCTGCGCGAACGGCAATGTGACCTCTTCCCGCGGAGCGGAAAGGAACCGCCATGTTTTTAACGTCATCGCGAGGCTTGTCGCCAAAATCAGCGCCCCAAGGGCCAGATGTGCCGTTGGCAAAAGCACCTGGATCGCCGTCAATTGTCCCTCCGCGTTCTTCGGTACGCGCACCATCAACGTTACCAATCCCAGCGCAATCTGCGCCGTGACCAGGCACAGCAACAGGATTGCATGCTGTAAAAACCCCTTCTGTTTTACACTAAATAGCACCACAAATGCTGTTCCGACAACGCAACCAAACACCGCCAGAGCCCCAAAGATATGCGCAAAAGTGCCGACCTCAGCATGGCGGATGGCCGCGCCGAGAATGATCTGGATGTAGATGGCCACCGTCGAAGCCAGCGCGAGCCGCTGCACTAACCGGCCATCGTGAACCTGCGCAGCGGGCGTCGGTTGCATCCATCTCTCAGACGTGACAATTGCCAGGGTCACCGCGATGCAGAAAAAAGCTTCCGCCAGACCGGCATGGGCGATGGAGATCGGCGGCGGAAGCATGAACTTAACGGTCAGGCCTCCGAGTATCCCTTGCGCAATCACCACGGCCAGGGCCCCGATGCCAAGTCGTCGCACCCAGCGGCGTGGCTCCGCTCGCACAAGCCAGAAGGCGAGGACAACGGTCAACATCCCAACCGCACTGGCGATGAGACGATGCCCGTGCTCGTAGAAGATGTTGCCGACCCACTTCGACATGGGAAATAAAAACATGAACTGGCCGTAGGTGGTTGGCCAATCGGGCACCGCCAGGCCGGCACGGTTGCTCGTGACACTGGCACCCGCCACAATGAGAAGAAACGTCAGGCCCGCGAGCAGGCAGGCGAAACGATGCAAATTCTGATTATGGCGTGTGGTCATTTCGGTTTACAACCCACGGCGCGCAGCAGCCGCTATTCCTCCAGCGAATCCTCCTGGTCCTTGACCCACGCCGCGTATTGTTCCTCGGTGTCGATGGTGAGAAAGCCCTTCATCCGGTAATGGCCCAGGCCACAAAGCTGGGCGCAGGCGATTTCAGCGGGATAGCGCGGCCCGATGCGAATGGAGCCAATTCCGTTATCGACGAGCTTTGTCATCGCGTCGCTGTTGATGGCGTGGCCCTTCTTCACGAGAACGGAACCGTCCTTGCCCTTGTAGTCTTCCATTGCAACGGAGGAGTCGATGGCCTTGCTCGTCGGAATTGTGATGGTGGTGGCCATCTCCTCGCGCAATTCATCGGATGTCTTCGTGGGAATGAAGTGAACGGGGATCAACATCCCGGGAATAGCGTCATGTTTCACACGCATGACCGGCAAAAAGAAACTGTGAATCACGTCCTTCGTCGTGATTTCAATAATCGCCGGACGATTGACGGGCAGGTGAAGCTGGTTCAGTGTGACGATGTCGTCTTTGGCGTGCGGGTCGCCTTTGCGGTCGAGACCGATGGGATTCGTCTGCTCGTCCACCAGCTTGATGTCCGTGCGCCCGAAAACGCCGTCTGGTCCGGGGTAATGGATGTTCCAGGCGAATTGCTGGGCGATAACGTGTACGTGGACCGTATTCGGATCAGTCGGGAACGCGTTGACCTTCCACGACCAGAATGGAATCGACAGGCCCACCAGCAACGCCACTTCGATGACCGCGATCACCGCTTCCAAATACGAGGAAGCGTGTGTCTTTACGCCAGTATAATCAGCTCTCGGATTGTTGCTCTTGCGAAAACGGAGCAGCGTGTACAGGAAAAACACGATCCATCCCACAAACAACACGGCCATCAAAATATGAATGTAAACAATCAACCGGTCGATCTGCGCGCCTTGTTCCGAGGCGTTGATCGGCATCCCAAAAATCTTCTCCAACATGATTCCGTCCTTTTCGCTCAATCGATTAGGGGGTCAGTTCCGCGTCATGCCGGCGAGCCCGTCTGGCGAAACAAAAGATCATGCCCCCAAAGCCGCCCAATACGACGGCGGTGACACCCAGCATGGTAATCATGCCGTAATTCATGCCCCGTGTCTGCGCCGCTCCGGGCGCTCCGTAGCAAACGGCGCACGCCCATGCCGCACGGGGCGCCATGCTCAACGCCACTGCCAACACGACCGCCCCCTGTTGTTTCATCCAGGCAATCATGCGCATCGCCTCATTTGTTCTCCTTCAACTTTTTGAGAAACAGAATCTCGAATACCACCAGCAAGATGCCCACTCCAAACGAGGCATATCCAGCAATCGTATAGCCGATACGGCCGTGCGTGTAATCCGAGCTGATGCACCACACCCCGAACACCCCGCACAGCAACACTGCCACAACCATAAAAAAGATATGAAATGCCTTGAGCGACATGGCTACTCCTTTGGCGTCCCTTCCGATCCTTCCGCGTGGTGCACCTGGACATGTCCCTGCGGCACAGCGAAGATCCCCTGCTGACGCCCCTGCTGATCACCGTGCGCGAACATGATCAGCCCCACCATCACGACAACAAATGACGCGGTGAGGACCAGTACCCAGTAGATCACTTTTCGTTCCGCGGCGAGGTGCATGAAAAACGCCGCCACCAGCGAACCTTTGACCGTGGCAATGATCAGCGCCACGACGATACCGAGGACAATCCCCAGGTGAAAATTGGAAGCCAAAACCGTGATGACCGTGCCCACCGCCAACGCACAGAAAACCTTGATGTAGGTCTTGACGTGATCGTGAACGTCTTCGTGATGTGTATCGCTCATGCGTGCCTCAGTTGAACTCATTTGCCCGGCAACAAATACAAGGTCGGGAACAGAAAAATCCAGACGAGATCGACAAAGTGCCAGTACAACCCGGCGACTTCGATGCGATTGGTGAAGCGTTCCGGGTCGGTCTGCCACATCTTGCTGCCGGGACCCCACAGGTAGCTGTTGACGATCATGCCGCCAATGACGTGCAGGCCATGCAGCCCTGTCATCGTGAAATACAGGGCCATGAACGTGCTGGTCGAAGGCCACAACCCGGTCTCGAATTTATGGGCGTACTCGAAGCTTTTGATTATGAGGAAGCCGACGCCGCACAGGATCGTAAAGCCCATGTACATCTTGTATTTGCCCAGGTCCCTTTTCTTCAGCGACGCCCAGCTCATGACCATCGTCACGCTGGAGATAATCAGGACCATGGTGTTAATCGTGGCCAGCGGGACGTTCAAGAATTCGGCCCCGTGTTCCCACGTTTCCGCTCCCGTACGCAAAAGCACATACGTCGAAAACAACGCGCCGAACAGCATGACCTCGGACGCGAGAAACAGCCACACGCCCAGTTTGGCGTTGTACAGGCCGGTATCCGGTCGTTCCGTTGAGTTGTAGGGAATTTCAATCGCGGTAGACATTTATTTCTTCTCTCGGTTGTATGGCTCCCATTGCGGATGGAAATCCGACTGCTCGCCCGGCACGCTGTACTCGTAAGGCCCGCAATACACCTCGGGAATCTTGATGAAATTACCATGAGGCGGCGGTGTCGGCGTGTCCCACTCGAGGGTCGTCGCCTCCCATGGGTTGTCGCTGGTCACCTTTCGTCCCGCAAACAGGCTCCAGAAGAAGTTCACGATGAAGAACAGTTGAATGATGCCCAGCCCCCATGCCGAATGCGACATCACTTTGTTCAGGTACAACACGTGTTGCGCATGGAGATACGAAGTGCCGCCATCATACAAACGACGCGACACGCCCGCCAAACCCTGGATCAACATCGGCAGGAAAATACCGTTCATGAACACCAACGAACCCCAGAAATGGATCCGGCCAAGCGTCTCATTCATCTGTTTGCCACTGGCTTTCGGGAACCAGTAATAGATGCCGGCGAACAGCGCGAAGAGCGTCCCCGGGGCGACAACGTAGTGGAAGTGACCGATGACGTAGTACGTATCGTGAAGCTGAATGTCCGCGCTCGCCAGGCCGAGAGGCAGTCCCGTCAGACCGCCGATCCCGAACATGGGCAGGAATGCCAGGGCGAACAACATCGGCACCGTGAACCGAATCGAGCCGCCCCACAACGACAGGATCAGCGCCGTGAGAATGACAATCGACGGGATGGAGATGATCATCGTGGTCGTCTGGAAGAAGGCGTTGATGGCGGTGCCCATGCCGGTCAGGAACATGTGATGTGCCCAGACGACGAAGGACATGAAACCGAGGAAGATCAAGGAGTACACCAGCGACTTGTAACCCCACAGCGGCTTGCGGGTGTTGTTGGCGATCACCTCCGCCACGATTCCCATCGCGGGCAAAATCAACACGTACACTTCCGGGTGCGCCAGAAACCAGAACAGGTGCTGCCACAGCAACGCACTGCCGCCGCCGCTCACGTTCAGCGCTTTGCCGGCGACCACCAGCCCGCTGGGCAGAAAGAAACTCGTGCCCGCGAGGCGATCCATCAATTGCATGACGCCGGCGGCTTCCAGGGCCGGAAACGCCAGCAACAAGAGGAACCCCGTGACCAACTGCGCCCAGACAAAAAACGGCAGCCGCATCCACGTCAGGCCTTTCACGCGCAACTGGATGATCGTAGTGATCGTGTTGACCGAACCGAGGAGCGAGGAGGTGATCAGGAATATCATGCCGGTCAGCCACATGGCCTGGCCGGTAAAGAATGAATGGCTTTGCGGCGTGATATCCGACAGGGGCGGATAGGAAGTCCAGCCCGATTGCGCCGAGCCGCCGGGCACGAAGAAACTGCAGAGCATGATCACGCCGCCGATGAAATACACCCAGTAGCTGGACATGTTGAGTTTCGGAAAGGCCATGTCCTGTGCGCCAACCTGCAGCGGCACGATATAATTGCCGAACGCACCCACCGCCAGCGGCACCACGCCGAGAAAGACCATGATCGTGCCGTGCATCGCCCCGAGCTGGTTGTAAAACTCGGGCGCCATGATGCCGTCAGGCATCCGTGACTCTCCCAGCCATCGGGCAAGAAAACTGATCGGCAACGGCTTGCCGGGGTACGCCAGTTGCCAGCGCATCAGCATCATCAGGCAAAAACCGAAAAACAGGAACACGAGCGCCGTGAGACCATATTGGATTCCGATGATCTTGTGGTCCGTCGAGAAAATGTAATGCCGCCAAAACGGCAGCTCGTCATGATGCTCGTCGTGATGATGCGCGTCTGTCATTGAACCTGTTTCCTCCGAAAAATCAGTCGAGGAGCCCGTCGTTTCCGACAGGCTCCCGCAGTCCCAACCGCTGCAGATCGAACCGTGCTATTCCGCCTTGAACTTGAAGTCGATCGTCTTGGTTTCGCCGTCGCCAACCTTGATCTTCTGGACCTGCTCGCCGTACTTCTCCTGCCACGCGGCCACTTCGTACTCACCAGCCGGCAGTCCCTTCAATGAAAATGTACCATCATCGCCCGTCACGCTGTAAAACGGGTTGCTCATCACGCCGACGTAGGCCGACATCCATGGATGCACATCGCATTTGAAGTGCACCATGATCTCGGGACTGGCAAACGTGCGTGTCACGGCCATGCCCTTGTTGGGTTCGCCCACATTGAATTCCGTGCTCTTGGTGGGCATGGCGTGGATGTTGTGCAAGGTATCGTCGCTATTGACGATTTTCAGCGGCTGCTTCGCCATCATGCCGAACACGTGAGGCACGTAATGGCAACCGGTTTGGTTGATGGTTACCGGATCCTTGGGTGCGTCATACGTCTTGTCCCCCAGCCCGCTTTTCACATACACAAACACGTTCTTCAGCGCATCGCCGTTCACAACGACTTCTTCGCTCAGCAATGGTGAGTCCGCATACATCTCCGCGCACTTGGCATCGGCGTCCGTTTTGATCTTCTTTTGTTTCGGCGGCGTCCCCTCAAATGTGATTTTGCCCGAAATGGACGCCGAGTCCGCCGCGTGCGAAACCGCCGCGATGAAAAGTGCTGCACCCACTGCTGCCAACAACTTCGATGATTTCATGAGTTCTCCTTCAGTCGATAATTGACCATCTTCTATCGGAACCACTGTTTTTCAAGGCCAAAGTTTATTTCCCTGGCCGCTACCCTTGAGACGTTTCCATAACAAGGGAAATTCACTTCACGGCTGTGCGGTCGGTTGCGTCACCGGAGGGGCCGTGACCGCCGGGGCTGGTGTCGCCTGCGCGGTTTGCTCGTTGGCCCCCAGCGTCAGCACATAATCGACCAACGCCTCGATTTGTTTGTGCCCGTCGCCGCCGAGGACGTTCGGCGCGATCGCCGTGCCGTACTCGAACTGCGGCATACGCGTGCCTGGTATCTGCAGCAGCGGTGCAACCAGCCATTTATTCACCAGCCAGTCACGCTGCAAGCGCGCGTGCGCGAGCGACAGGTTCGGCGCCAGGCGCGGCAGATCTTCCTCCGCAATCTCCGCCAACGGTTTGCCGAGCGCTTTTCCGTCCACAATATGGCAGAGCGCGCACTTCAATTGCTCGAACAACTGCTTGCCCGCCGCCAGATGCTCGGGCGAAGTGTCCACTTTCGGCGTTTGATAGGGGAATTGCGCCTGCCCTTCCATCGCAAAATATTTCACGAGCACGTTCGCTTCGCCGTCCGTCAATCCGAACGTGGGCATGCGCACGTGCAGCCATGGACGTATTTCACCCGTCGGCGGCGCCTTGATGAAGTTGAACAACCAGTCGGGTTGGGTGCGCTGTCCTTGATGTAATTGCGTCGGCGTGCCGATGAGCATCGGCGGCTCCATACCCTGCGGGATGCCCGTGGCGCGGATCGCGCCGCCTTGGGCCTCGACGATGTGACAGCCGATGCAATTCAATTCCTTCACCGTCCAGCGACCGCGCTCCATCTGAAATTCCGCCGGGGTCAGTTGCCGCGCTTCGTTCGGCGTCAGTTTCTCGTCCGTCATGCCGGAGATGACCGTGGCAATCTGATCGATCTGCTCGTCGGTCAGGTTGAACTTCGGCATCTTCAGCAATTCCTGCGGCGTGCGCGTGATGAATTCCTTCGGCGACGTCGTCAGGTCGATCCGTCCGGTATCGAACGACCGCGGCTCGTGTAGTTTCTGTTTCAGCCAAACGAGGCGGTCATGTTCGATGTCCAGCAGACCGAAATCCAGCTTGTCGATCGGCTTGCTGCCCCACTCGCTCAACTCTGTCCCAATCGGCTTGGCGGTCTCGAAGCCATGAATGTCGTGACAGGCGAAACATCCGTACCGCCCGATCAATTTGCTGCCCAGATACACGTTCTTCTTTTCCGCAGGCTGCAAGGCGGCCACTTTCTGGCTCACAGCCACCATGTTGGATTTCACTTGGTCGATGTTCGCCGCCAGTTTCTTGGCCTGGCGGTCGATGGCATCATCGAATGTGTCCTCAAACTGTTTCTGTAGCGCCTTGACCTGGGCCTCTTCGCGAGCGAGCCGCGCGGGATCCTGGTAATACGGCATCGTCTGGTCGTCGGCGAAATACATTTCGATCTGGTCGTCGAGATCGTTGATCTTCTGTGCTGCCTCCTCGGCGGGCAGTGTGACCTGCAAATACTCGACCGTCTCCTTGTCCAAGTATTCCGATTTTACCTCCGGCACCGATTCCTTGTCCGTATTCTCGTTCCGTAACGTGGACAGATACGTCGCCACGTCCGCTGCCTCCTGATCGCTCAGGCGCAGGTTCGGCATCTTCGTCTTCGGATGATATTGCTTCGGATCCTTGACCCAGGCATACAGCCAGTTGATATCCGTCTTGCTGCCAACGCCTGCCAATTGCGGGCCTTGCGAACGTAATCGACGGTATTGCCAATCGTCCATGTACTGTTTGAGCGTGGCCGGCGACTTGATGGTCATCAGCTTGTCGTCGATGACGTGGCAGGCCATGCAACCGAGTTGACCGACGAGTTTCTTGCCGTTTTCGACATCACCCTGGACCGGCGGCGCGGGGTACTGCGGCGGGTTGCTCACCGCAAACAGGAATTCCGCGACGGCGTTCATCTCCACGGCATTGCGCTCGGGCGTGCCCTTGTTGTTGTCGAGCCCCCAGAACCTCGGCATGTATGTGTTCGGGCGGAACGCCACGGGATTGGCCAGCCACTTGCGGACCCATTCCTTGTTCGTCTTGCTCGCGACCTTGTAGAGGCTCGGGCCGGGCTTGCGCAACGTCCGGATCGGGATATTTACGTCCTGTCCGACGGTCAACGAAACCTCCTGCGGGAAACCGTTGAGCTTGCGCAGGTCGTCGGGATTCACGTCGTAAAACTTGCAGATGCTGTCGAAATCCTCGCCGGCGGCGACGTGATGGGTCGTGTACGTCTCCAACTGCTTCATCTTGTGGCAGGACCAGCAGCCGAGTTGTTCGATGAGCCGGCGACCGTGATCGAGTTGTTCGCCGCCTTTGATGTTTGTCTCGCCGCTGTGACATTTCAAGCAGCTCGCCTGTACGTATTTCGCGGCCCGCATCGGCTGGAGAAGGAATTCCTCCTCTTCCCAATGGTAATTCTTCTGCCACGCCTCGCGCTGCGTCATCGACACCGTGTTGGTTTTCAGCAACGCCGCTTTCTGCACCTTCGCATCGTCGTCCTCATCATCCTCGCTTTTTACGACCTTGGTCCACAGCTTCTTCGAGGAATCGTACGTGTAGGGCTGCTTCTCCTCGGCGTCCGGTGTGTGACCCGTGCGCGAAAATGTCGTTTCCCGGTCCCAGCCCCAGTGGCAGGTTGTGCAGCCGTACTTGCTCAGCGGATGCGGCGAGGTGTCGGCTAAAAATAGATCGAGATTCGGGTGATTGCGCAGCGGCTGCGCCAATTTCGACCACGTGATGGCGTCGATCTTATGTTTCTCACGAAAACTGGTTTCGTCGGGTGTCGGGTCCTTGCGGTCGATTCCCTTGTGGCATGTCGTGCACCGATCGACACGCGGAACGGTCGCGAAATTGACATCGATGTGATGGCTTTCCGCCACGATCTGCTCGACTTTGAACGTCGAAGCGGCAAACTCGATCACCGGCGCGTTGACAACATCCTGGACGAGCGCGCTGCTCAACTGATCCAAGCGTTTGGTCAACAGACCAATGCTGTCTTCCATGTGCTTGATGCTGCGCTGCAAGTCATCTTCGTGACCGATCAGGTCCATGAGGGATGCCTGCGCGGCCTGAAATCTGCCGTCCGTGTCCTGCTTCTGGAGGTCCAGCTTGTTGACATAGTCGTTTTGCGACTCCGCCTTGTCCTTTGCATCACGGACCTCGGACGCATCCATGTTCATATTGTTGCGTTCGAGCGCTTCTTCGTAGGACGAGCGGTATTGGTCGCGCACACCCTTTTCCATCGTGAACTTGCGCGTGATGAGGCTGTCATCGACTCGCATTTGATCAACCGCGGCCTGCAGTTTCGCTTCCTCAACCTTTTTACCGGAGAGTTCTTCGCGCGTCTTCTTGAGATCGGCCTCCAACTTGCCCAAGCCGGCCTCATTTGCCCGCGCTTCGGCCGCCTTGGCGTCATCGGCGAGGCGCTTCTTCTCGATGGTGTAGAATTCGCCCTGGTAGTGCTTCCACTCGCGATCACCATGCAGCGCCAGCCAGGGAATGTACCCGCCGGAATAATCCACCCAGATCATCAGCCCGAGAGACGCCAGAAATACGAAGCCGCTGAGGAAAAACCACCAGTGCAGGCGCGGGATGTTGTACTCGTGGACGGTCTCGGGTTGGTTTCTCATCGCCTCAGAACTTGATCCACGGGGTGTCCACGAAGTATTTCAGGTTCATCGTCCAGCGCAGCACCATCTTCAGCGGCAGCGTCCCCATCAAGAGCACCAGGGCCACAAACGTCATGTAGCGACCGATGTCCATTTGGTCGTAGAACTTCTTCATGAGCGTCTTGGTGAGGGCGGTGCCCAAGCCAAAGAAATAGAAAACGAGGAACAGCAGACCGGCAAACTCACGTTTGAAGGCGTGCCCCATTTCGATGAGAAACGCCCGACAAGTGCTGTCATGCCAGCCCACGGTCAGGAAATCCGGCGGAACCAGGTGGGGAATGACGTTGTTGACCTGTGGCAATCCCTGGTTGAACCATTGGATGTGGGTCGTGTGATAAATGTTCTGGAACCACACCACCCAGACGTAGTCGGACAGATTCACGTTGTTCAGCGCCACGACCTTGTGTGGATCCCAAAACTCGAATGGTCCGAAAAAGTTCCACCCCGGACCCCGCAGGAATGTGCCGGTGATGATCATGAACACCCATAGCGCCAGATACCCAACCAAAAACGTCGTGATCGCCACCTTGCGTTCCGTGAATGTGTAGTAGCCGTTGCCCTTGGGATTGATGTCGATATACGGAATCGCCATTAAGCCCATCACGATGAATGTCGGCAGCACGACGCCCGCGTACCACGGGTCGTAGTACACAAGCATTTCCTGCAGACCGAGGAAGTACCATGGTGCTTTGGACGGGTTGGGCGTGGCGGCGGGGTTGGCCGGCTGTTCCAGCGGCGCCCGCAGATAAATCGCCCAGAAAATCAGCACGAACGAGCAAACGATCAGGGCGATAAACTCAATGTATAGCAGGTCCGGCCAGACCCACGTCTTCTGACCGGAAGTCTCTTTTTCGTCCGGCGGCAACTTCTGCTCGTCGCGGCGATCATTGTTCACCGCCTGGGCCATCGCCAGCCATAGCACCAACGTGGAAATGAACAGCATGGCGGTGATGGGGACATTGTCAGGTTTCCCGACAATGAGGTAGAAGTTCGGGTCCTTCATCCCCCAGATGACCACGCCGCCCTCGAGCAGGATCATCAGCAGGCCAAACCACCAATTGAAGACATACTTCCGGAACCGTAGCAGCAACAGCAGGCCGCCCGTCGCGAGGATAAAGCTCAGCTTCGGCGAGGCCATAATATTGGCCACCGCTTTGAACACCTCGAATAAGACGTTATGACTTGCCGCTGCCTGTTCCATCGAAAACTCTGTCCGCTTCCGTGCCGGCGTTTAGAGCGGGCCGGAAATACCGCCATCCTTACGGATGCGCCAGAAATGCACCGCCATCAGCACCGCCGCAATCAACGGAATGCCGACACAGTGCAATACGTAAAACCGCAACAACGTCGTCCCGCCGAGTTCCTTCGCGCCAATCAGGAAAAATCGCGCGTCATCCCCCGGATGCACCAACGGCACTCCGCCAATCTGCAAAAAGTCCGCGAACGGCCCGCCCGCGCCCACCAGTGGCGTCGCTTTTGCCATGTTCGAGCCGACGGTGATCGCCCAAATCGCCAACTGGTCCCACGGCAACAGATAACCCGTGAATGACAGCAGGAACGTCAGCACCAACAACAGCACGCCGATGCACCAGTTGAACTCCCGGGGTGGCTTGTAACTGCCGGTCATGAACACGCGGAACATGTGTACCATTACCATGATGACCATCGCGTGCGCCGACCAACGATGCAGTTCGCGCATGATTCCGAACGGCACTTGGGACCGGATGTCGAGCATGTCCACATAGGCGCCTTCGACGGTGGGACGGTAGTAGAACATCAGCAACACGCCCGTGAGCGTCAGCACGAGAAACAGGAAAAAGCTTAGCCCGCCCGCACACCAGGTGTACCGCAGTTTCACGCCGCTGGTGCGCACTTTCGTCGGGTGCAAATGCAGGAACACGTTGCCCAAGACGATGAGCACGCGCTTGCGGTCGGTATTCGGTATGCCGACACGAAAGATGGATTTCTTGATCTGCGAATCCAGAACCGAGTTCTTGATTTTGTCTAACATGGTCGTTACACCGCGATGAAGGAGCGGGGATCGTCAAACTCACCCTTTTCCCAGAAGAACAGCCGACCCTCGTTCACGATAATCTGCCCGTCGTCGGCCAGCGAGACTTCATAGCGGCGCATCGGGAATGGCGCGGGACCCTCGAAATTGATTCCGTCGATGGTGTAACCGCTTCCGTGGCAGGGGCATTTGAATTTGTGCTCGCTGTCCATCCAATTGGGTGTGCAGCCGAGGTGCGTGCAGACAGACTGGATGCAAAAAACCTTGTGATCGTGGTTCACGATCCAGCAACGGTGCGCCGCCTTGAAGGACTCGTCCACAGTGCTGGGCGGAAAGTTGGCGGGCGGGCCGACCTTGAACACATCGATCTTGGTGAAATCGACACGCGGCACCATGAACGCAAACAGCGCGGCCAGTCCGCCGCCCATCGCAGCGGCAAACGTCGCCCACGCCAGCAAGAGGCTCACAAAGAACTGGCGGCGCGGCATGGGCTTGCCTGAGGGATCGAGAATCCCCTTGGCTTTCAGCCGTCGTATCGCTTCTTCGCGCGGACTCAACGGCTGCCCCTGCTGGGGCTTGTCCGCGCCGACTACTTTCATCTCTGCCATGGCTACTTGTGTGTTAATTTATTCAACTGCTGAATGGCGGCATTGCGCACCTGCAAATCCGCTTCGCTGGTGCTCATCTTCTCGAGCAATGGTCGGGCTTTTATCGGATCCAATTTCGCCACCCATGCCACTGCTGCCACCCGGTACCGCTGGATGTTTTCCGCCAGCGGGCGATCCTCCCTCGGCATCAATTGAGTAACACGGTCTACGTAGTCCTTGTCAAGCAACCTGACCAGCACGTCCCACGCTGCCGTGTCCCCCTTGTTGGCCAACCCGAACGCCGCATTCCATTTGACCAGTTCGTTTGGATCGTTCAGCGACGCCCCCAGCACCTCGCGCGCCTGCGGATTGTTCATCGAACCGAGCACATAAACGGCCACCAACCGCACCGACAACTCGTCGCTATGCGTCAACTCGATGATGCGCGAGGCCGAATCTTCATCGTCCATCCGGCCCAGCGCCCAAACGCAATTCTTGACCGTTTCGGCATCGCTGTCGTTGAGCCCCCCGCGCAATGCCGGTAACGCTTCACGTCCCCCCAACAGACCGAGCACCAACGCCAGATACCGCCGCGTCCTCGGGTCCTGTCCCTTCGATTCGTCGAAGACCTGGACGATGTTCGCGACCGCGTGGGGATTCTTCGCCAGAAACTGGTCACGGTCCGCACTGATCTGCGCCGTAACGTCGAAAATCCCCTGCCAGCGCTTGGAGTCCTGGATGTAATTCAGGAGATACTGCGCCTGTTGCGAACGTTGCTCACCCGAACTGGCGCGCAACGCGTTCAAGTAGTCATCCAGCCCCTTGTGCTCGGAGGTCAGCCACACGAACAGTCCCGCCAGCGCGACGCAAAACAGCACCACTGCCAGTGGAATCACCACCAACTGCACGAGCAGAGTCGTCAGCTTCGACTTCTCTTCCGGCACTTCCGCCGGACTCGGCGCAGACGCTTCCGCTGGCTGCTTCGCGTCACTCATTTGAAAGAACTAGTGCTTCTCCAACTGACCCGGCAACATCGCCGCGCGATGCGTTGGCGCATTCGGCACGATAATCGCATCCTTGTCACAGACAATCTCGCACAGCCGGCACGCCACGCATTCCTCGGCCACCACCTCAGCCACCTTGTAGTGACCCGAACCCGTGTGCGTCGGGTCTTCCTTCATGTAAATGCAGTCGAAGGGGCAAATATCCACGCAAAACTCGCAGCCCGTGCAATCGTCCACGATGACCTTGGCCTTCGGGATCTGGCTCGGTTTGATGCGCGTGACGAGGTTTCCGTACTGGTCCTGGATGCACGAAACCGGGCAGTAGATCGCGCACACCCCGCAGTCGATGCAGCCTTCGGGGTGAATGACATACAACTCCTTCGACTTGCCGCTGATGGTGTCCGTGGGACATTTCAGCTCGCAAACCGTGCAGCCGATGCAGGTGTCCGTAATGAAATACGCCATGCCTGTTGCTCTCTTCGATTCCCAAACCTTACGCGACCCACTTTGAGAAAATTTTCACAAGGAATATATAGCAGCCGCGCCGCAAAGTGCAATAGCTTTTCTGAGGGGAGAACGGGTGCATCTCGGCATCATCACCAATGGACAACGGCTCTTGTAGCCGCGAAACTTTTTGCGGGAGACGAATGCTGCAAAAAAGATTCGCGGCGACAATCCGGTGGCGGCGCCAAGGTGCACCCGACGCGTCAGTCAATATCCATAAAGCCCATAAAGTCATTGACTTGCCGTCGCAGGATTGCTAGTAGTTAGGTCAGCCCTAGGCGAGTTGGTGGCGGCTGTTTTGGGTGCAACCCCCTCCACTCATTCATTTCATTCATTGCTAGCCCCTGTCGTGCCAGCAGGACACACCGTTTTGGTCAGTTTGGATTGTGGCAGGGCTGTCACTTCGAGAACGGGTCATCAGGTCATGGGAGCCTGACGTCGATAAAGACGGAAGGAGAAACACCATGAAGATTCTTCGCATTCCATTGGTCATTGTCTTGTTGGTTGCATGTGATCGAGGGTTCAATGCCGGAGCACAGACGGAGACGAATCTGCATTCGTTTGTCGGCTCCCCCGATGGGGCCGATCCATATGCGCCGCTGGTGCAGGCCAGCGATGGATATTTCTATTCGACGACGTATTACGGCGGGACGTACAACTCCGGCACCGTGTTTCGGCTGAGTCTCAGTGGCAGCATCACAAATCTGTACTCGTTTGGCAGCCAACCCAACGATGGGTCCGTTATATGGGCCGGGCTGGTTCAGGGTAGCGATAGCAATTTCTACGGGACGGCCCAAGACGGCGGGGCGCATGGCTACGGCAGCGTGTTTCGGATCAGTCCCAGCGGGAGCGAAACGAATCTGTACTCCTTTACCGGTGCCCCCCACGATGGGGCCAATTCATTTGCGGCGCTGATCCAGGGCAGTGACGGGAATTTATACGGGACGACTACAGCCGGCGGGACGAGCAACGCTGGCACCGTGTTTCGGATCAGTCCCAGCGGCAGCGAAACGAATCTGCACTCCTTTGCCGGCGGCCCCCACGATGGAGCCGGTCCATTTGCGGCGCTGGTGCAGGGCAGCGACGGCAATTTCTATGCGACGGCCTATTCCGGCGGGACGCACAACTCCGGCACGGTGTTTCGGATCAGTCCCGGCGGCAGCTACACGAATCTGTACTCGTTTGGCAGTCACCCCGACGATGGGGCCTATCCGGCAGCCCCGCTGGTGCAGGGCAGCGACGGCAATTTCTATTCGACGACCTACCTGGGCGGGGCGAACAATAACGGCATCGTGTTCCGGATCAGTCCCAACGGCAGCGAAACGAATCTGCACTCCTTTGGCACCGCCCCCAACGATGGGGATCCCTATTCCGGGCTGGTGCTGGGCAGCGACGGCAACTTCTACGGGGTGAGCATCGGTACGGCCTTCAGGATCACGCCTGCGGGTACGTTGACTACGCTCTTTAGTATCACAACAAGTAATGGGGTTCCTCCGTACCCCAATACGCTTGTGCAGGGAAGTGACGGCAATTTCTACGGGACGACCTATTACGGCGGTACGAGCGCGAATTGCTCCGGGAGCGGGTGCGGCATCGTGTTCAGGTTTTCTGTTCCGCTCAATCCTCCGCCCAATCAGATTTCAGCCGCCCAAATTACAGGCAATGATGTGGCCTTCTCCATCCCGTCCGTAGCCTACGAGACGTATCAATTGCAGTTTACCACGGATCCGACCTCTGGAACCTGGTCGAATGTCCCGGGCGCATCGGTCACCAACAGTATTGGGGCCTTGATGACATTGACCAACTTCGGCGGGGCATCCCAACCGCAAGGATTTTATCGGTTTGAGATTACGCCGTGAGGGTTCGATCCGCGGCCCGCTCCCGCCGCCGAAACTATCAGTTGCTATTCCTGCGATTGGGCTTACGTTGCGGTGGAGAGTCGAGACGCTCTCTCGCTGGTCAGGGATGTCGAAGGGCGATGAGCCGCATTTGGGAGCGGCTCGGGTAGTTCAAAGTTGCGAGTGAAGCCTCGGCTCTCCTTCCGTTTTCCCAGCCCAAATTCCGCCGCCTGATCCCAACGGAAAACACTCTCAACATCGCCCCCAAAAACTATCATCCCGGCATTCGCCCGATAGGGCGAAATGCCATAGAGTCTCGCCACTTGTTTACGCCGCTAGGGTACCGGGGGTCGAAGGAGATGCGACGCTCGGATTAGATGCCACGGGCACGACCTCGGCTTCATCGGCGAGTTCGTAAGTGAGCCTGCCCTCGCTGATTTCCTTCAGCGCGATGTCGGTGAATTCCATCCGCGCATCTGTCTGTGTGATCGGGCGATGCCCCTGCACGAGTTGACGGACACGTCGCCGCACGACGTTGACCAGCACCTCGGGGATGGGAATGCGTTGCTGTGCGAGTTCCAGATATTTATTCTTTATCCGTAACGGGACTTTGATTGCAGCGGAAACTGGTTCCATCGACAAGCCTTATTCTACTTTCTGCCACGAGCGTTGGGGCAGTTTGATCGACCGCCCCCAACTCATGGCGTGGTTTGAACAGTTAACGGTCGCGGTCTGTCTCGCCTACGTGAGGTAGATCGCGAAATGTCTTTTCTGCCTGAATGACGCTTCGGTTCGCCGATGACCGAGAGTGCCAGCAAGAACAAGGGCGTCCCGTATAACGCCGCCCATTCCTATGCGACGCTGGCCCGTGCATCCCGACAGGCATCTTTCAACGACACCAACGCTCCGGTGACGACGCGGTCGAGCGATTTCCCACTTTGCAGATTGCTCAGCGCCAGTTTTTCAATCTCCGCAATTCGATGAATCAGGAGGCCGCCACCGGTTGCTGTAAAGCAGAAAACTGTTTCCCGGACAACTGGTTCACTAACATTGGATTCTGTGGTCATTCGATTCCTTTCGGTCAGGCCTCTCTCCCGGTAAGCCCGGGTCGTGGCAAGTCGTCAACATGGGAGTTTCGCCGCCTGATTAACCACTGCGCGACGCTCGGTGGTTTCATCTACCACCCGCATGATGTCACCCCACTGCTCGCGCGACGGCACGGAACCCATATCATCGCCGTGAAATACACCCAGCAATTTATGAATGGCGTTTAACATTAAACCGGTATTCATGGTGCGCGTGGCTGACGCGTCGTCGCCATCGCGGGTGACTTCATACAATGGCCAGTCGTACTGTTTCATCATCTTTTTTGTCGAGGCGAGCACCTCACTCCACTCGTTCCGTGACGGTGTGTGCCATGATTTGAACGCCTCGCAATCCAACAACGCACAGGCGAGTTCATATTGTTTGCTGGAGGACTGGCCGAAATTTTTTCCGCGGAACTTGTTAATTGTCATAAAGGTTTCCCTCCGGAGCGCTGGTTGATATTTCGCTGTGCTGCTTTGCTGTGCCTTGTCGCTATGCGTCCTGGTCGGAGTGAAGCTACTGATACCAGCACTAACATAAGCCTCATTCCAGAATAACCCTACTGATTTCGCAAAGTATCTTTTTTTACTCAAGATGTTCGCCGCCCGAATCCAGCCCCCGCCCCCCTAAAAAAGCCATCCCTCGGAACGCGGGCCCATGGGGTAAACACCCCATAGCGTCCCGCCACTTATTTACCTAATTTAGAGCGTGATACCAACAGAGGGCACCCTGCCCATTTCTAAAGTTCAGCCAAAACGAAGCCCTGAACGAAGTCCTGAAGAGCGCAACATCCGCAAACAGCTTGGTAAGGTGCGCCGCTATCTCGCCAAATCGACGGACGCCAACATGAAGACTTCATGGGAAAACCGAATCATAGTGTATGAGGCGCAGCTGGCGAAGGCAGAAGCCCGTGCTCGCTTCATCAGGTAGTTGTTAGATTCGTCCGTCTTGTTACTGAGCGGGCGATGATGGCGTCAAAGGTGGCGACACCGACAGCGAAACCAGAACCTGAAAGGGAATACTCGATGGGCAAGAAATCCAAATCCGCACGGTCAGACGCCAAGAGGGCTGAAAAACACGCCGCTAAAGCTGCCCGCACCGCCTTATATGCCTCGCAGGCCAAGGCCAATAAGAAGCAAATGAGCAGTAGCGACGGGACGGCGAAATCGTTCACCCGCCACGCAATCTCCAATTGCGGAAACCCGGGCTGCAAGCGATGCCAACCGCTGCTGATTCCGGGATGGGCGTTCCCCGCCTGATTCCGCCGCCATCTTCGCCACCAACCGGACGATGAGGTCGAAACCTCATGGTGTCCCGCCGCTTGTTTAAGTAGTCTTCCCTTTTGGGTATATACGATCAATAAACCGCTTGGCTGCCTCAGTTTTCTCTTCATCCGTATTTGATGCACGGCAACGGCTGGTTACGTCTACGCCATCAACTTCAACTATCCTCTTGGCAACCGGCTGTCTATCTGACTTCCCCTTGACGCCATCAGATGCGAATTCAATCTCATCCCGTATCCCAATCTTATGGTCTCGATATTGTGTTTCCACGAGGTTCATGACACACTTTACCCCCAATTGTACCGAAAGACGAGGACGAATTCCCAGACCATGAAAAATGAAGAGATCAAACCGGCAGGCAAGACCGGGACTAAACCGGTTGGCAAGGAAGTGGCCAATCTAGCAGGTCAGACGGAAACCAAACCGGTTACCAAGGTGGATACGGATACCAAGTCAGCAGGCAAGACGGAGAATAAGCAGGCAGCCAGCGCCGAGACCAAACCAGCAGGCAAGGCTGAGAGCCGACAGGCGGGTAAGGGCTCAAAACGTCGTCCATTCAACGCGAAGCAATTCAGTGCGAATTACGAGACGATCCGCTGGAGTAAGGGAAAATCCAAGAGACCCAAGCGCTAGAGGCCGATTTTACTTTTTTGTAACCGCCCGCCGCATCTCGCCGCCGGTTTCCGCCATGGTCCAGCTGATGCGTGCTGCCCCCTTGCCACTCAATCGACTTGAATAAAATGACAGTGTAGTCGCCGGTCATGCCCCGCAGAAGTCTCGTATACCAAATGGGTTCTGTAGAGAGGTGATTGGATAACGGCAGGGCTTTGCCGGGCACAGACTCTGCTCATGTGAGGAATCCACCAAGATTCCATGCTGTCAGGGACAGTAGCCATGGCCGAATTCGTTTCATACACACTCGACGGGGAAGCATTAGTAACATGGGTAAGACCGGTTGCCCGAATCACGGGTATTGAAGTCAAGGAAGACAGGGAACTTGTTATCTCCTTTTTTCAAGGGGCTCCCATTGTGGTGCGGTGCGGGTCACAGGCTGAACAGTTGGCTCGGGAAATCATGGCCGGAGCAGTAACGACTCCACCCCTGAAGAAGGGAAACAGACTCATCACCAGCGTCGCAGAGGCAGCGGTCGAACCAGCGCACTCCAAGCAGGCTTCCCAATCCACCCGCCCCGACACTGCGACCTCGCCGCCATCAGCCGCTGCCATAGTTCAGCCGCCATTGCGTCCTGACGCCGTCAGCTCCATGGCCTCCTTCGTCCCAGCCGAATGCAGATAAGATGGGGCTACCGCTGCCGGTTCCTCCGACTACGCGAACCCGCTTCTCGATGCACTCTACTTCCGTATGGTTCTTGAACCGAACCGCTCCCGTCCTCCGCCCGCAGTCCCGCCACTACCCCGAGGCTGTTTAGGGAACCGGGGTCGGATTTGCCTTTGCCCGCAAGCCGCCTGTCAGTCAATCGAGGCGGGCTTTCGACAGGGACGCTCGGTTCTTGGCTCAATCTAATTCTCAAGAGGCGGTCTGCGTTGGCTCCAGCATGGTGTTAGGCTGCCGCACGCAAATCATAACTTCTCCTGCTTTTTGTGTTGCTTTTCCTGCTTTTTGTGTTGCTTTGCAGAATGAATCAGTGCGCTCGTCAATACACCTCCGGCGACGCATGGCCCACCAATAAAAAATACAAACGGAACAGACTCATAGAAAATCAAATCTTCGAGCCAATTCTGCCAAGTGAGACCCTTGCTGGAAGCATTCGCAATCATCAAAGCGGCCAAGAACAAGAGCGAGAGAAGAAAGCAAATGATAAGCGTCGTGATAATCCTGCCTCGTGAAAACCAACCAACAATCCCACCCAAAACGGCGATGGTAAATGTGATGAGGAATAATATCGCCATAATGCGAGCAGCCGTCAACAGCTCAATAAAAGCAGCAATAGCATTCCGCCAATGGCAAGTCTACCTATTCCCAGCGCACTGTCCTGCCGCCATCCGCCGACATCCCTCCATCCCCGCCCGGATCTCGCCCAAATCCCCCCAAAAACACCACTCACCCGATGACCCCAAAATCGCCTTTTTGGGTGTGTGCAGGAAAACTTGAGCCAAGGAGTTCAAGGGGCGAAACAAGGAGCACAACCCGCCGATTACCAGCCGCCTGTGCTGATTGTAGAACAAGAGGAATTGGAGCGGGCGAAGGGAATCGAACCCTCCTAGCCGGCTTGGGAAGCCGGTGCATTTCCACTATGCTACGCCCGCTTGCGTTGTCATCATTCTCGCCGTTTCTGAATCCAAATCAAGCCACAATTTGGGTCGTCACGCGGTTTGGCTCTGGCGACAGCCTGCCCGAAACACCTCGGGGGATAAGGGCTGCCACCATCTTCTTTGGAGTGCGCCGACTCGTCGGCGCTTTGACCTCACGGACTTGCGGTGGGTGATTTCCAAACGGCATGGCGGGGACAAGTCCCCGCACTCCAAACCAGAAAAGGCTCGTCACCCTTATGGCTACCTTCGTGCACTTCGTAGCGAGTTGGTAAACGGGGCCGGCTTTGCTATGGTACATGGCGCATGGCACCACCGATGGAAACGGGGCAACCGGGCGTCATTGTCGTGGGGGACACGGAGACGAAGGAATTGCTCTCGTCGCCGTGGAACGTGATTGTCCACAACGACCCGGTCAATCTGATGAGCTACGTGACAATGGTGTTCATGCGGGTGTTCGGGTATCCGCGCTCCAAGGCGGAGACGTTGATGCTGGAGGTGCACGGCAAGGGGCGGTCACTGGTGTGGTCGGGCGGGCACGAGCCCGCCGAGCATTACGTCCAGCAACTCCATGGCTACCAATTGTTCGCCACGATGGAGAAATCCGAGGCATGATCGACTTGCGCGTCCGGCCGATCGATGAAAAACGTGTCCGTATCAGCGGCATGACGCCCGTGCTGGCGGCCATGCTCCGCGAACTGCCGGAAATCCTGGAGTTGCGTGATTCCCCGGCGGCGCAGGCGCGACTCTACCCGAATCCGATGGCCGGCGATGACAAAGCCAACAAGGACTGGCAGCAGACGATGAGCCCGGAATTGCGCCATCTATTCGTCTCCGCAGCCGACACCGTGACACGGGACCTGACCGGGTTGGCAGCTGAAAAAGGGGATACCAACGAGGGCTATCAGGTTACGTTTCCCATCGAGCACGTCAACGCCTGGATGAGCGCCATCAACCAGGCGCGATTGATCCTGGCGGAGGTGCACAAGATTGACGAAACGGAAATGAGCCGGACGGACCTCGACCCGCGGCGTCCGAAAGACATGGCGGCACTGCGCATTCACGTGCTGGGCTACCTGCTGCATTTGTTTGTCGAATTGGAGACCGGCGATGAGCCAGCGAATTCTCTTTGAGGGCCAGGCGATCAAATCCGAGATGGTCGTGCTGGTGCTGGAGAAGTGGGGCCTGCATCCCGCGATGGAAGAGAAAACCGCCGCGCCAAACCTTGACGACCTCGAGCGCGACACGCGCGTCGTCATACCCGAAGCCGAATACGAGCAGGCCCACGAAATCCTTTTCGGCGAGAGCGAAATCGAGCGTGCCGGGTTTTGATGAGCGCTGCCTCGGAGGACAGGCCCGGCACCAGCGGTGGCGCGCCGTTCTGGGGACGCATTGCGAGAAGTCCTCTTTGGGACATCATGGCGGTAGTCGTGGCGTTGGTATCACTGTTTCGGTACGCGGAACTGATGCCACAAGCAGCGCGTGCCAGCGACTTCTCGCACTATTATCTGTCTTGTCGAATGCTCCTGGAGGGTCATAGCCCCTATGCCACGCCATTGGTTCCACTGGCGAAAGAATACGATCTGATACTTTCGCCGGACTCGACCACGGGCACGAATCCGCCGGTCTTGCAGTGGTTGTTCGCCCCATTCGCGATGTTGAACCCGCAGCCGGCGTTCTGGTTGTGGTCGTTGCTACAGGCAGCGGCCCTGGGAGTCATTCTATGGCTGACACGGCTCTTGCTGGCGGAACGGCTCACAGCACGGGCCTGGCGGCTTCTCGTATGCGGCGCGGTGGCTTCAGTGCCCATGTTGATCCACTTCACCGAGTCGCAGACGCAGTTATTGATTGGCGCTCTGCTGTTGACCGCCCTGGTTCTGCTCCGCAAGGGACAGCCAATCGCCGCGTGCCTGACCGTTGTGGCCGCCGGACTCTTGAAGTTGTTTCCCTTCGTCCTGCTACCGTGGTTCGTCTGGCGAGGCGGTCGATCGTGGCGCCAGCGCGCCTTTCTGGCAGGCGTGTCGGTCGCCGCAGTCGCTCTCGCCATCCTGATTTCAAGACCGCAACTCTGGCAGGATTTTATCCAACACGGACTGCCGTCGGTGGGGTACTGGTCGTGGAACTTCGCATTTAACTACTGCTTGGCTTCGCTGGTGAAGCATTGCGGGGGAAGTTGGAATGCCGGATTGACCGTGGGGTGGGTGGCGTTGCTGGGGGCGTATGCGCTCTGTCTGCGCTTGCGCGACGACAACGAAGCGCAGTTTTGTCTGTTATCCCTGGCCATGCTCGCTGGCGGCACAACCTCCTGGTCACATTACATGGTGCTTACCATTTTTCCGGTGGCCGTCATGCTGACGTATGTGGCCGCCAACCCGTCTTGCGCCCGGGTACTCGTTTTCGCCATGGCGGTGATGGCGCTGGACAACGTGGATGCGCCCACGTCGGCGTTCCCTGAGGGATGGCATCTGGCCAAACTGCTTTGGGTTTACACGCCACTGTTCGGCCAACTCACCCTGGCGGCGATGTTCGCGACTCGACCGCGCCCTCACGAGAGCGCGATCAATCCACTTCGAAATGACTCATCAGCTTGAACAGGTCGTACCGTTCGTTGATTTCGGGCTGGGTCAGTGATTGCAGACGTGTCAGGCTGAAATTCTCGACACAGTAGGAGGCAATGACACTGCCGTAAATGACCGCCTTGCGCAGTGATTCATGGTCGATCCGGTCCGCGCGCGCCAGATAGCCGGTGAACGCGCCCGCAAAGCAATCGCCGGCGCCGGTGGGATCATGGATGTCTTCGAGCGGGTACGCCGGCGCGCTGAAGAACAGGTCTTTCGCGAACAGCAGGCAGCCGTGCTCCCCCTTCTTGATCACCACGTACTTCGGACCTTGCTTCAGGATTTGGCGCCCCGCCTTGATGAGGTTGTTCTGTTTGGTGAATTCGCGCGCTTCGCTTTCGTTGAGCACCAGGCAGTCGATCTTGCGGAGCAACTCGGTCAGGGCGTCGCGCTGGGTCCCGATCCACAGATCCATCGTGTCGGCCACGATGAACTTCGGCGCGGTGACCTGCGTGAGCACGTGCATTTGCAATTGCGGCGAGATGTTCGCCAAAAACACGTACGGCGTGCGTTTGTAACTCTCGGGCAGCCTGGGTTGGAACGTCTCGAAGACATTCAGGCACACAGACAACGTGCGCCGCTTGTTGAGGTCCCACTCATACTCGCCGCTCCAACGGAACGTCTCGCCGTCGGCAATCTGCAGGCCATCGAGGTTAATGCCATGCTTGCGGTACAGTTCGAGATATTTCTTCGGAAAGTCGGCACCGACGATCCCGACCATATTGACGGGTATGAAAAAGCTCGCCGCTACCGATGCGTAGCTGGCCGAGCCGCCCAGCAGATCATGATGTTCCTCGACCGGCGTCTTGACGCTATCCAGTGCCACCGAACCTGTAATGAGAAGGCTCATCTTATACTCCCAATCGTTGCTTGAATGCGGCAGCGGCTTCCGTGCCATCGGGGGCCCTCAAAATGGCGGAAACGACTGCTACGCGTGTCGCCCCGGCTTCCAGAACTTGATCAATGTTGTCCAACGTGATTCCGCCGATGGCGAAAAACGGGATCTTCACCCGCGCCGCGACCTCGCGGACCAGTTCCACGCCGACGGGCTTGGCGTCAGGTTTCGTGGCGGTTGGAAAAACGGGACCGACGCCGATATAATCCGCACCGTCGCGCTCCGCCGCCAGCGCTTCCTCCAGCGAATGCGTGCTGCGGCCGACAATCCGCATGTTTGCCAGCCGCTCGACCCGTTCATCGCGCTGGATCGCCGCCCAGTCCAATTGCCCCAGATGCACGCCGTCCGCGCCCGTCTCGAACGCCGCCTCGATATCGTCGTCAATGATCACGGGCACGTGGTATTGGAACACCGCCGAGACGATCTTCAAGGCGAGATCGACCCGTTCGGCGTGCGAGCGGTCCTTGGCCCGCACCTGGATGATGTCCACCCCCCCCGCGATCAACGCGCGCGCCACCTCGCCGGGATCAAGTTCATCGACAAACGCCGTGTCGATGAACCCGTACAAACGACAGGAGGCAATACGGGTTTTAGACATCAACCGAAAAAGACCCTTGCCACGTCGTAAAGTTCCTGCGGCACGCAACGGTTGCGGACGCGTAGCTTCGCTTTACCGGTTTTCTTGTCGACGACCTCGCTGATGACCGAGTCGAGGGGAATACCGATGACGTCTGGGCCGCGCAGGGCAACCATTGTGCCAAATTCACCCTTGATCGCAAGGTCGACGGCCTTCACGCCGTAGCGAGTGCCGAGGACGCGATCGTAAGCGGTGGGCGAGCCGCCCCGTTGAATGTAGCCCAGCACGACCGCACGGCTTTCGATGCCGGTGAGTTTTTCAATTTCCCGGCAGAGCATTTCGCCAATGCCACCCAGGCGCACATGGCCAAACGCGTCGAGCTCCTTGGCGGCCGTAACCTCCACACCCTCCAGCTTGAAGCCCTCAGCGGCGGCGACGATCGAAAAATTCTTCCCGCCCGCCTGGCGTTGTTTGATGATCTTGCAGATATCGGCCAGCGACATCGGGAATTCGGGCAACAACACCAGGTCCGCGCCACCGGCCATGCCGGCTTCGAGCGCGATCCAACCGGCCTGGCGGCCCATCAACTCCACGACCAGGACGCGACTGTGCGCCTCCGCGGTCGTGTGCAATCGATCGAGCGCTTCCGCGGCAATATTGATTGCCGTATCGAACCCGAAGGTCTGGTCCGTGCCATCGATATCATTGTCGATGGTCTTGGGCACACCAATTACGGGCACATCGCGTTTGTGCAAGCGCGAGGCCACGCTGAGCGTATCGTCGCCGCCGATGGCTACGAGCGCGGCGAGATTCATGCTCTTGATATGTTTGACGAGGGTCTCGAGTTGTTCATCGGTGGGATTGGTGCGCGACGTACCGAGGATCGTGCCGCCGAGATGCAGGATGCCCGAGACACGCTCGCGCGTGAGGGGAAAATAATCCCCCTTCAACACACCAGCCCAGCCGTTACGGAACCCCAACACCTCATAGCCTTCGAGCAGCGCCTTGCGCGTCACGGCCCGAATCACAGCGTTCAATCCGGGGCAGTCGCCGCCACCGGTTAACATCGCGATTTTTTTCATGTCGTCCTGGTCAAACTCCCTTGATTATTCTGTAGCACCCGCGTACGCGGGGGTTGATTCCTCCGGCTTCGGCGGCACCAACGGTTGACTGGCCGCCAGGAGCCGTTCCACAAAGTTTGTCGAGTAGCGCCCGCGACGGAAATTCGGGTCCTTGAGCGTCAATTTGTGCAACGGGATCGTCGTCTTGACCCCACGGATAATGAACTCATCCAACGCGCGCGCCATGCGATCCAGTGCCACCCGGCGGTCCCGACCATAGCAAATGAGCTTGGCAATCATCGAGTCATAATGCGGCGGGATGACGTAGCCGGCGTAGACATGGGTGTCGACGCGCACGCCGTGTCCACCAGGGACGTGTAGGAACTCGATGCGGCCGGGGCTGGGCTGGAAATTATTGAAAGGATCTTCGGCGTTGATGCGACATTCGACGGCATGCTTCGAGAAGAGGACGTCCTTCTGGTCGTAGCCGAGCTCTTCACCGGCGGCGATACGGATTTGTTCCTTCACGATGTCGATGCCCGTGACTTCTTCCGTGACCGGGTGCTCGACCTGGACGCGCGTGTTCATCTCGATAAAATAGAACTCGTTGGTCACGTCCAGCAGGAACTCAATGGTACCCGCGTTCACATAGTCGACGGCCTCGGCGGCCTTGATCGCGATCTTGCCCATTTTCTTGCGGATGTCGCTGGTCAGTACCGGTGAGGGAGATTCCTCAAGAAGTTTCTGGTGTCGGCGCTGCAAACTGCAGTCACGCTCGCCGAGGTGGACGGTTCGGCCCTTGCGGTCGGCCAGAATCTGGAATTCGATATGCCGCGGGCTTTCGATGTACTTCTCGATATAGACCGTGGGATTGGAGAACGCGCGTTCGGCTTCGGACCGGGCCGTATGGTAGCCCTTGACGAGACTGGGGTCGTTGTGTGCCACGCGCATGCCACGTCCCCCGCCGCCCCCCGCCGCCTTCACTATGACGGGATAGCCGATCTTGCGGGAGATCTTCAGGGCATCCTGCTCGTTCTCAACCGGGCCGTCGCTGCCGGGCACGACCGGGACACCGGCCTTGCGCATCGTTTCGCGGGCGGCGACCTTGTCGCCCATGGCGCGAATGGCGGCGCTCGGCGGGCCAATGAACTTGATATTGCAGTTCTCGCAGACCTCCGCGAAGTGGGCGTTTTCCGACAGGAATCCGTAGCCCGGGTGAATCGCCTCGACGTCGCCGACCTCGGCGGCGCTGATAATGCGGTCGATCTTCAGGTAGCTTTCCTTGCTGGGTGCGTCGCCGATGCAAATCGCTTCATCAGCCAACTGGACGTGGAGCGAGTCCGCATCGGCCTTGGAATAGACCGCCAGCGTGCGAATGCTCAGTTCCTTGCAGGCCCGAATGATTCGCACGGCGATCTCGCCGCGATTGGCTATGAGAATTTTGTCGAACATGGCGACCTGAGATTACTGGGCCGAAGCGGCGCGCGCGTCCTTGCGCTATTTGACGCGCACCGCGAACAGCTTCTGGCCAAATTCCACGGGCTTGGCGTTTTCCGCCACAATGTCGGTGATCACACCTTTCACCTCGGCCTTGATCTCGTTCATCACTTTCATGGCTTCGATGATGCACACGACGGTTTCGGGTTCGACTTCCTGGCCGACTTGGACATACGGCGGTGCGTCAGGTGCTGCGGAAAGGTAAAATGTGCCCACCATTGGCGACACGATGTGCTGGATATCGGTTGGGACCGGGGCTGGAGCGGGCGCTGCCGGAACTGCCGCAGGCGCCTGGGTTGGCGGTGGAGCAACTGCCGGCGACGTGGCGGTAGGCGGGAGGGTCACTGTCTGTTGGAACCCCTCGGGGCCGCGCTTGATACGGATTTTCAACCCATCCTGTTCCATGGAGAACTCGGAGAGATCGTTGTCCTTCATCATGCCAATGATTGCCCTAATCTGTTCCAATTCCATGGTTCCATCCTTTTGAAATTAAAAGGGCGCCCTTCCCACAACTCGCCCAACTCGCCATCAATCTGCCAAACCAGCGCCTCGACACTACGCCTAGTCTGTTTCGCCAAGGTACGCACTATTAGTTGGAGAATCCTGCTTCCTTGGCGGGACTGGACTCTAGCAAACTGCGCGTGGATTGTCTAACGCTTTCCTCAGCCTCAGTCAGGGCCTGCCTGTAGCGTGCGTTTGTCGGGTTCAGTTCCACGGCCTTGCGCAGAAGCTGAAGCGCTTCCACGTCAACACCCTGCGCGCCCATTTTCGCCATCGCCAGCCGCCACCAAAGTGAGGCACGATAAGGATCGTCATCAACGGCGTGGCGATATGCGGCGAGAGCTTCCGCGGTGTTGCCGGCCCGAAGCGCGCAATCACCCATGCTCGATTGAAACCGTGGATTCCAAGGAGCCAATGCCACCGCCCGCGTGGCTTCGTCAAGCGCCGCCATCGGATTGGCATCGGCGACCTCGTAGGCTCGACCATGGTGCAAACTCGCGGCAAGGGCGCGGCTTTCCGTCCAAAGCACCACCACCAACACGACCGCGCACACTGCGCCCACGACCCAATTGGTTCGCTGTCGGGGTGGAACCGAGTCCGTTCTTGGTAATTCCTTCAATCCTTGAACTGTGCCGAGCAAAATGAATGCGGGAAGTGCCACGCCGGGCGCGTACAGATCGAAATCCACCAGTCCATGCACCGACCAGCCAACCAATGCCCCGCAGATGGCCACGGCTGCGGCGTCGCCGGCTCGCAGCCGGGCCAGTCGAAACGAATCCCGCACCGCGATAGTCCACAGGGCGGCGAACGCGACAAATGCCAGGATGCCGGAGTCCGACCACATTTGCAGGTAGTTGTTGTGGACGGCTTGGGCCTCTTCCGTCAACGCGGTCTTATATTTCGGATAGATCGAGCCGAACGTGCCCGGCCCCGTCCCAACCCAGGGGTGGTCCTTGATGATGGAGATGGCCCCACGCCAATAATCCGTTCGCGATTCCAAACTGCTCGTGCTGAACCGGTGAGATCCACCTCGTTGTCCGAGGACAAGCACTCCGATCACCGCCACCAATAGTCCGACGACCACAATGGCCATCCGCTGTCCGCCCTTAGGAGTCAGGCACCAAAATACGACCACTGCCATACAACCAAATGCCACCACGCCACCCCGCGACCCCGTCAACACCAGGCAAAAGATCATTGTCCCACCCGCAAACACCAAGATCAGCCACCGCACCGCCGCATTCCAACTACGGCCCCGTGCGTGGATCCACGCCAGCGTCGGCGCAAACGTCACGACGAGGAAGCCCGCCAGCGCGTTCGGGTAGACAAACGGGCCGAAGACCCGGTTGCTGGACATGCGCAAGAGAAAGTCTTTCGGCGCGCGGGCGGAGTCAACGTGTGTGGCCGCGTACTCGCGCGTCTCCTGCAAACCCCCGAAATGTTGCTGCATTGCCAGAACGCACACAAACAATGTCGCGAGCGCCAGTCCACCGAACACGCGCGCGCAGGCTGCCCCGTCCCGCACGTACCACGCGCCGATGTAGAACAAGAGCACTCCTGCCGCAAACAGCATCAATGTATCCACGGTGGCTTGTGGGCAAATCGTCCGCGGCACGGCCAGCGCCTGCGTCAACAACCAGAGCAGCGGCAGGACGAACAGCAAATCCACACGGGCCAGCATTCGTTCCCGATCGACTACCAGCCAAATGAAGCCCGCGAAGATGAGAATGATGCATAATTCATTCGGCCAGGAGAAATACAGCCATTCGGAGCCGCTGCCGGGCGGCATAACCCCCGCCTGGGTCATGGTGGGCACGCCAAATTTCAACGGCGCCAAAAAAGCCACCGCCGCCAGGCCAAACACAAACCGGTTCGCAAGCCCCTTCATTCAGTCGACCGCCAATCGTTGCATCAGCGGGCCAGCTTCAACAGCCCCACCTCGAACGCCAGTGTCTCCGAGATATTGCGCGAAAGCGAGTCGCGGATTTGCTCGACGGCCTCGATGTTGTGAAACGCCTGCGGGGCCGTCAATCCTCCCGCCGCGCGCCGCGCCGCGGCAGCCTGGTCGGGATACGTCAGTAATTCGTCGTCCGCACCCTCGGCGCACAACAGCACGTCGCCGAACCAACTGTATATCTCTTCCAGCACCCGCTCACGCGCCGCGCGATATTCCCCCTCGATGCGCGCTTCCATCTGCTCCTCCAGCCGTTCCCGGACCTTCGGCTCCAGTTCCTCATAGCGATCCAGGTTCGCCTCTTCTTCGATGCGTGTGCGGGTCTCGTTGCGCAGCGCCTGTAATAGCGCGTTCAGTTCGGCAAGCAGGCGGTAGCTGCCGGCAACCCTTTCCTCGCCGGTCACGGAAAATTTTGCCAGCAAAGGCAGTAATTTCTCGGCGTGCGGCGACCGTATCTGCGTGGCGACCGGACCGAACGAAATCTTCAAGCAGCGCGAGAGAATGGTGGGAAGCAGGCGCTGGGGATCGGCGGTCAATAACACAATGACCGTTTGCGCTGGCGGCTCTTCCAGGGTCTTGAGAAACGCGTTGCTCGCCTCCTCGCCCATGCAGTCCGCGTCCACCACGATCCCGACCTTCACGCCACCCATCGACGAGCGCAAGTTCACCGATTTCATGAATTCGCGCATCTGGTCGACCTGGATACGGCGGCTCTTCGACTCGGGCCGCACCCAATACACGTCAGGATGCACGCCCTCGTCGATGCGCCGGCACGAATCGCAGCGGTCACAGCTATCGTGATCTTTTTCCAGACAGTTCAACGCCTTGGCCAGCGTCCGCGCCATGGTTTCCTTGCCACTGCCGCGCGGCCCGGCAAACAAATAGGCGTGCGCCAACCGTCCGCGCTGCAGGCTGCGATGCAACTGTTCGGCAACGTCTTTCTGTTGTTTGAGATCGCTAAAGGACACTCGTCACCAGGCTCCAGATTTGTTTGGCGATCGCCTCGATTGCCTGACTTCCATCAATCACTTTCACGCGTTGGGACTCGCATTCGGCTAGGGCAAGATACCCCTGACGAACCCGGTCGTAAAACTCCAGCGATTGATTTTCCATGCGGTCGAACAGCTCGCGGCCACGGGCGCGTTCCAAGCCAATGCGCGGGTCAAGATCGATGACCAACGTAAGATCGGGCAGGTTTGTGCCGACCGCGAAATTGTTGATGGCCGCCACGGCTTGTGGGTCGATTTTTCGCCCTACGCCCTGATATACCGTGGTCGAGTCGAAAAACCGGTCACAAATCACGACCTGCCCGTCGTTTAGCGCGGGGCGGATGACCTGCTGAACGAGCTGGGCGCGACTCGCGCAAAATAGCAACAGTTCGGTCGCGGGAACCATCGCGGCAGATTGTTTGCTGTACTGCAAGATGTGACGGATTTGTTCGCCCACTTCTGTACCGCCGGGTTCCCGGGCGATCAATACATGGTAACCCTCGTGGCGCAAGCGGGTTACCAAACGATCGATGTGCGTGGACTTCCCGCTTCCTTCGCCGCCCTCAAAAGTGATGAATGTGCCCTTTTTGGCCATTTTCAGAAAAATCCTTGGCGATGATAGTGCCGGGTACTGTGGCGGTCAAGATTTGGCACCGAGCCTGCTCTTTTGAGGTATGAAATTGGGCAAAATGGCAGGGGATATAACACAGGAAGGATTTCAGAATGCCAATCGCAGCCGATAATATCGGGCAGTCGGAATCAGTCAGAACCGCGAGCCAGAGCGCCGCTCAGTTGCGCAATGCGGACGGCTCCAAGATTCGCGCGTTGGCAATCGATGACAACGAGGAGTTCCGTAACCTCATCACGGAATTGCTTGAGCCGTTCGGCATCGAGGTCCACGCGGTCTCCAATCCTGTGAAGGCCCTGGAGAAGTTCACCAAGGAGAAAGACGATTTTCAACTCGTGTTGCTTGATTACTACATGCCGCAGCTCGACGGCGCCAAGACCTTTGAGTGGCTGAAGAAACTCAACCCGAACGTGAAAGTCATCATCGTGTCGGGCGCCGAGGAATTGCGGTTGCGCCAGATTCTGGCCCAGCATTCAATCGACGGCTACATCCGCAAGCCGTTCCGTATCCAGGAAGCCCTGCACATCATCCGCCACGTGCTGACCAAGCCCGCGGGTAAGCCCGCCGGCCACTAAATCTCCCGACCAATTCACGGCCCCGAGGCAAGTCATTCCAAAGCCATCCTGATCCTCTCACCGTCAAAGAGTCTACGCCCGACGGCTGGCGGCGCGGGCGACCGTTTGGATGATCGGTGACGGATCAGAGCCAAAGCGCTGGGCAATCTTTCGATAAAACACGGACGCTTCGCTTTGCCGACCTGCATCCCATAACAAATCGGCGGCGGATTTCCACGATTGGACGACTTCCCAGTCGCAGTTGGAATACTGCTCGCCGACACGGGAATACAGAACCACGGCTTCATCCACGCGGCCTTGTTCGGCGCGGACATTGGCGAGGCTGCGCACTGCCGCCGCGCACAACGGCGGCTCGTTCTTGCCCAACTCCACGACCTGCTCGTAACCCGATGCGGCTTGTGCCAGCAATTTTTCGCGCTTCGCTCCGCTCGCATCTGCCGAGGGCAGATGGTACTCACGCACCGTCCTCTCGAATACCTGTCGCGCTGTCTCGCGCGGAGCGGAAGAGCAACCGGCGAATACGAGTTGCAGGGCAAGCGCCCCGGCCACCATCATCAATGACCGTCGAGACGCCCGCCCCACAACGAACCACTGGTTATCGTGTCGCATCGGTTCCGTACCGGGTGGTGACTTCATAGGCCAACTTCTGTTGCTCACGTGATTTCAGCGGGATGACGAATTTCACCTTGGAGGCGTCAACCTTCTCGTATTTTGCATCCGTCACCAGCGACCAGTCGCCGCTGAAATTGCGCCGGACATCAAGCGTGATGTCGATGTCCTTGGAATTCTGCGCCTCGATCTGCCACGTCTCCTTGATCGCCCAGCCGGCGACCGCGCCGTTGTTGTCGAAGTGGATGTCGGTCTTTTCCCAATTCATCAGCGTGGGCTTGCACATGATCTCCGCGTCGTTTCCGAGGTTCATCTCCACCTGCTCCCCGATGGGGATGTATTTGACGTTGGTGCGTCCGACGAACGAGTACAGCTTGTCATCCGTCACGAACCGAAATGCTTTCACATTGCCATCGGGAAGGGGTTCGTTGCCGAGTTTGTTCTCCTTGTTGTTCTTGAACCGATAGAATCGCAGCACTTGATCGCCCCATTGCTCTCGCTCGAACTTGTAGTAACTGGACACCGGCACATCCGCTGTCTTGAATGACGGCAACCGCTTCGACCAGCCATTGAGAATCGTGTCGTGTCCTTCGACGGTATAAAGAAAGTACTCGGAAAGACCTTCCTTGATTATCTCCTGAGGCCTGGCGGCTGCGCTTTCGGCGCCCGCAACGAACCCTCCAAATGCTCGATTGGCTTTATCCTTCAACTCCAATCTGCTCTCATCCATGAACGCCATCGTTGTGGGCATGGGCGGCTGACCGGGCCGGCCCTGGCGCGCCAATTGGGCGATGTCTTCCACCAATTTGATCACCCCGACCACCAAACGGATCTCGGCATTCTCGTAATCCTCGCCGCTGTTGTTGTTCACGCGCACGGCGCCCGCGAGATCCATCTGTTTCTCGTTGCGGCTGGCTTCGGCCACATAGTCGGCGCTCCAACTGATCCCGCTGGTGAAATAGCGGATCTCCACCTGCACTTCGCCGGCGACCTCACTGTTGATGCGCCACTCCAGCGTGTTGGTGACGCGCGGCGGGAAACTCACGTCGAGCACCTCAACCTTGTCGGCATGCGTCAGCGGGCGAAACTCGACGGAGGTCGGATCGATCAGTGTGTTCGCCCAGGAGAATTCCAGTTTGTTCAAGCCTTTGCGGAACGTCAGATAGCGGGTCTCACGCACAAGGGTGAGGTCGGCGGAGTTGTAAATCGTCAATTGCACGGAGTCGCGTCCGGGTAGTGTGACAACGTTGATGCGAGCGAAGGCGGGAACGGCAAGCAGCCAGGTAGTCAGCAACCAGCAGGCGAGGGTTTTCATGGTCAATAGCTGCTCGGTTCGTTGTCGGTTTGCACGTTCAGGCGATTCAGCGCGAACGTGACCGTCTTCTTCGATTCCTGCGGCAACGTGAGGTGGTACTCGATGGTGAATGCGTCCTTCTTCTCGTACTGCTCGGAGCTGTTCGCCATCTTCCAATCGCCGGGGATGTGCTCGACGATGACCAGCTCGGCGGGCGCCTTCTTGAAGTTCTCGATCTCGACCTTGTACTCCTCATCGGTGTCCCAGAGGACAACCTGGTTCCAGACGTTGCGGCGGACATTGGTCTTGTCGTCCTTCATCTTGCGCTGGGTGACCTTCACGTCGCGGCCCTGGCCGATGGACAACTTCAGTTCGCGGTCGACCGGCGTCAGCTCGGCCCAATCCTCGCCCGTGAAGGCAACGCCGTCACCCGTCGCGCCGGTCTTGATGAAGATGCGCGCCTTGCCCGGCAGGAACGCGTGTGTGCCGAGCTTTGATTTCGCGTCATTCTTGATCACATACGAGAGCGGGAGTCCGATGGTTTGTTTCTGGTATTCGGGGTCCCAGGGCTGCTCGGCGGCGTCCCAGCGCAGCACTTTCCGCAACGCTACGCCGTCGAGGCGTTCCGAGAGCAACTCGAGGATTTCGCCGGTTTCGATGTTGCGTTGGAAATCGGCGCCATAGCCAATCTTGATTTCAGCGTCCGCGAGGTCTTCGCCGGAATCGTTGCGGAGGCGCAGGTAATTGCGCAACGTCAGTGTCTTCTCGTCGGGTTCGGCCACGGCCTTATAAACAATATCGCGACCGATGCCCTGCAACAGATACGAAATGCGGACGCGCTCCTCCTGCGCCGCGGGGCTGCTGACTTCCCAGATCAACGCATTTTCATTCGGGGGATAACTCGTGTTGAGCACGAGCACCTTGTCGGGATCTTTCAACATCCGCACCTGAATCGAGGTGGGATCGATGCTGACGCCTTGCCACGAGAAATCCACCTGATTGAGGCCTTTCTGCAGCGTGATCACGCGTTCTTCTTCCAGGAGCGTGGCATCAGGATTGGCGAGCGACACCACCACGCGGGCCCGTTCGGGCAAGGCCACCAGTTTCACGCGCGCGTGCGCCGCCGTGGCCAGAAGCGCGACCGCACCGACCGCCAAGATTCGTTTCATAGTCTAGTCGACACCGTTTTGTGGTAAAGGTTCCCTGCAATGGAAAAAACTGTTGGGAAAGCGACGCTGGAGATCGTGCAAGGCGACATCACAGCGCTGGAGGTGGACGCGATTGTGAACGCGGCGAACAGATTTTTAGCGCACGGCGGTGGCGTGGCCCTCGCCATCGTGCGGAAAGGCGGATTATCCATCCAAGCCGAGTCGGCCGCGTTGGTCGCCAAACACGGACCGCTGAAAACAGGTGATGCCGTGGTGACGAGCGGCGGCAAATTGCCCGCGAAATTTGTGATTCACACCGTCGGCCCGGTCTGGAGCCAGCACAAGCCGACGGAAGCTGACGAACTCTTGTGCCGAGCAGTGCGCAGCAGCCTGGCGCTGGCGGAGGAAAAGGGATTGAAGTCCATCGCCTTCCCCGCCATCAGCACCGGTATCTACGGGTTCCCCATCGACCGCGCCGCGCCATTGCTATTGCAGGAAGCGAGACGCCATCTTGAAGGCGACACTCGGCTGGAGCGCATCGTATTCTGCCTCTACGACAAACCGAGTTATCAGGTCTTCGATTCCGTCTTCGCGGCCCTCTGAGCCGTCTGGCGGACGACGAAGTCGAGCAGGCGCGGAGTGAGTCGACGCATCCAGATGGCAATCCGCGCGGAAACTGTCAGCGCGACCTGACGTTTGTGCCGCGCACAGGCGCGAAGGATGGCCCGGGCGACAGTGGTGGGCTGTTGCCCTTTGAACGGGCTTTGGCGGGCCGCGTTGCCGTAGCGATACATGCGATCGAAGAATGGTGTCTCGGTGTAGGCCGGTAATACCGAGATGACCTCGATTCCCGTGCCGTGGAGTTCGATCCGCAGCGTATCCGTCAGAGCCAGCAGGGCAAATTTGCTGGCGCAGTAGACGCTATTGCCCGCGGCGACCACCATGCTCAGGACGCTTCCCACGTTGACGATCTGGCCTGAGCCCTCCCGCCGCATGTGGGGCAGCACAGCTTGGATGCAGCGCAGCGGCCCATGAAAATTCACCTCCATGAGGGCGTGGACGTCGCCCATGGGCATGTTGGCGACGGGCGCACGCATGCCGACGCCGGCGTTGTTGACCAGAATGTCCACACGGCCAAATTTCGCAATGGCCGTATCGACCAGTCGCCGGACGTCGTCGTCCTTCGTCACGTCGGTGGGAACCGGTAGGAACCGCTCGCGCAAATCGGGATGCGCGTCAGCGACCTCCCGCAGGTTTGTTTCATTACGGGCGGCGAGGACGACGCGCGCACCTTCTCGCGCGAACGCCACCGCGGTCTCCAGACCGATGCCGCTGGAGGCGCCGGTGACGATGACGACTTTGTCTTGGAAGCGAACTCTCATGTCGAAATCATATTCCCTTCTTTAGACGCCGCGGTTATGGTACGGGCGAACGATTGGATTGGCAATGCTCGACCCATGAGTGACAACCCGGTCAACGCGCAAAAATTCGTTCTCGCTATCGACGACGAGCCCGACATCCTGGACGTTCTCAGGCTGTCTCTGGAAAGCGAGGGGTTCCAGGTCCTCACCGCCCAAGGGCCAAAAAACGGCCTGGATGTATACGAGAAGCGCCGGCAGGAAATCGGCTTGGTGTTGCTGGATTACGTGATGCCCGAGATGAATGGCGATCTGGCGTTCGAATGCCTCCAACAAATCAATCCGGACGTACGCGTCATTCTGTTGACGGCGTGCGAGGACCACGTTGCCCGCAAGCTGTTCGACGACGGACTGCGCGGGTACATCCAGAAACCGTTCTACATCGATGACCTCCTGCAACGGGTGCGCGAGGAATTGAGCCAGACGTGATGGAAGCGATGGGTCTGGTAGGGCGCGACCGCCGGGCGCGCCGAACGACAGCGGGCCGCCCGGCGGTCGGCCCCTACCAATGACTGGCGTGGCAAAATCCTTGGAAAGATTGCGTCAATAGGACTAGATTGTGGCATGAGCAAGACCGAGCGATCCGAAACACTGGTGCAAGTACATCATGCCCACAACGAGTGGGAAGGCAATATCGTCGTCGGCTACCTGCAGGATAACGGGGTTGAAGCGACGCTGCAGACTCCGCCGTCCATGCCGCCGTTGGATATCGCGGAAAACCTGAGTGGCACCGAGAAGATGAACGGCGTTTTCGTGCTCGAACATGAGGCGGAACACGCGCGCGGTTTGTTGAAAGAATTTCTGACCACAGTGACGGACGAGCAGATTCTGGAGGAGACCGCGGCGCAGAAGCTGAAGCTCGACAAGGAGACCATCGGCCAGTTGCGCGGCGCATTGCGCGAAGAGCGGCGGACATTTGAGTTTCTGGGCTGGATCGCCGTGGCGTTTCTGGGGTCAGCGGCATTGCTGTGGGCCATCTGGCCGGACTTTCTGAAAATCGCGCCGCCAGCACCGGAGTTTCGGTGGGTGGTCGTGATTCTGCTGGCGCTGGCCGCTGTATTTGCCGGCAGTTGGACGAGCAAGCATCTCTAAATGAAACTGGCCTGCAACATCGACCAGCGCGGCCGGAGAGCCCGGCTCATCAGCGGCGCGATTGTGGATTTGTGCGGTGTCGCCCTGCTCGTCACCGGGATTGTCTCCCATTCCTTGGCACTGATCGTCGCCGGCATCTTTCTCGATATCACCGGCTCCTTCATGATCTTCGAAGGCGCCCGCGGCTGGTGTGTCCTCCGCGCGATGGGCGTCAAAACGCCGATGTGATTGTGAAAGCGGACGGCGGCCAAGATGGCCGCCCTACAATCGGCGTGGCGGTCGGATCCCAATAAAAGTATCAGACCTTGTCCTTGAAATACTCGATGGTCTGGCGGAGGCCGTCTTCCAATTTCACCTTGGGTTCCCAGCCGAGTAGTTTTTTCGCGCGCGAGATATCGGGGCGGCGCTGTTTGGGGTCGTCCTCGGGCAACGGTTCGTAGGTGATCTGACTTTTGCTGCCCATGAGTTTGATGATGAGTTTGGCGAAATCGAGGATGGTGAACTCGGTCGGGTTACCGATGTTGACGGGCTCATGGAAGTCGGATTGCGAGAGCCGGTAGATGCCATCGATGAGGTCGCTGCAGTAGCAGAAGCTGCGGGTCTGTTGTCCTTTGCCGAAAACCGTGAGCGGTTCGCCGCGCTGGGCCTGGCCGATGAAGGCGGGCACGACGCGACCGTCCTTGAGACGCATCCGCGGGCCGTAGGTGTTGAAGATGCGGACGATGTGGGTATCGACCTTGTGGTAGCGGTAATAGGCCATGGTGATGGCTTCGGCGAAACGCTTGGCCTCGTCGTACACGCCGCGCGGGCCGATGGGGTTGACGTTGCCCCAGTAGCTCTCGGACTGCGGATGCTCGAGCGGATCGCCGTAACATTCGGACGTGGACGCGAGGAGGAATTTCGCGCCTTTGGCCTTGGCGAGGCCGAGCGCGTTGTGCGTGCCGAGCGAGCCGACCTTGAGCGTCTGGATCGGGAGTTGGAGATAGTCGATAGGGCTGGCCGGCGAGGCGAAGTGAAATACGTAGTCCACGCGGTTGGGGAGGTAAATGTACTCGGTCACATTGTGATTGATGAATTGGAAATTCTTGTTGCCGGCGAGATGGGCGATGTTGTCGGTATTGCCCGTGATGAGATTATCGATGGCAATGACGCGGTGGCCTTCGGCGAGCAGGCGGTCAGACAAATGCGAGCCGAGGAAACCGGCGCCGCCCGTGACGACCGATACGGGAGCGGAAGAAGTGGATGTCATGATGCAGAGTGATTGGCAGAATTCAGGCCGTCGGGCAATAAAAAAGCGCGGGGCCGCAACTTATTTTGCGCCGAGGCCCATCAGCACGGCCGGGATGGTGCGGGCGAGAATCTTGAAGTCGAGCCAGAGCGACCAGTTGTCAATGTACTGCATATCGAGCTTCATCCATTGCTCAAAATTGATCCGGTTGCGGCCGCTGATTTGCCAGATGCCGGTCAGGCCGGGCTTCATCGACAAGCGGCGACGGTGCCACGGGTCGTAGTGCCGAACTTCGCTGGGAATCGGCGGGCGAGGGCCGACCAGGCTCATGTCACCGACCAGAACGTTCCAGAGCTGGGGCAGTTCGTCGACGCTGGTCCTGCGCAGGAAACGGCCGAATGGTGTAATGCGCGGGTCCTCTTCCATCTTGAAGACGGGGCCGCTCATTTCGTTGAAGGCTTCGAGTTCGGCCTGCAACATTTCGGCATTGGTCACCATCGAGCGAAACTTGTACATGGTGAACAGGCGCCCGTGCAACCCACTGCGCTTCTGCCGGAAGAGAATGGGCCCGGGCGAGGTGAACT